>Ga0194130_10007611_pt1 | contig 11859 bp, 8 predicted proteins | sample TA2KigsurfametaG_FD_160084 | JGI IMG/M metagenome (GOLD analysis project Ga0194130, IMG submission 160084) | Freshwater microbial communities from Lake Tanganyika, Tanzania - TA2015050 Kigoma 12 surface | ecosystem: Environmental > Aquatic > Freshwater > Lake | place: Tanzania: Lake Tanganyika... | reverse complement strand
CGAAACGCTTTTCTTCGACTACTGGCGCCAGCACCAACTACAAATTAAGGTGGTGCGAATTTTCAACACCTACGGGCCGCGCATGCACCCCAACGACGGCCGCGTGGTGAGCAACTTCATTGTGCAAGCCCTGAAAGGCGAGGACATCACCATTTATGGCGATGGCCAACAGACCCGCAGTTTCTGTTTTGTGGACGACCTGGTGGAGGCCATGCTTCGAATGATGGGCACGGCAGGCGATGTAACGGGCCTGGTGAACATCGGCAACCCCGGCGAGTTCACCATGCTGGAGCTAGCCGAGGCCGTAATTCGGCTCACCAAGAGCAAGAGCAAACTTGTGTTTCTGCCCCTTCCCCAGGATGACCCCAAGCAACGCCGGCCCGATATCTCTCTTGCCAAAGAGACCTTGGGCTGGACACCGAAGGTGGACTTAGAGGCGGGGCTCGAGAATACGATTGGGTATTTCAGGGGGAGGCTTTAGGCACCCTTCGAAGTGGCTTTCAGCGCGCCAAGATCGATGGTGCGGGTCACCCCCCTGAGCCGCTCGGGAGAATGGCTCACCATCAAGACAGTACGGCCCTGAATCAATCGCTCTAGTCCATCCAGAACCGCCTCTTCGCTCTCGCGATCCAGGGCACTCGTGGCTTCATCGAGAAGCAAAATGGGGGCATCTTTTAGGAACGCTCGAGCAATGGCGATACGCTGACGCTGCCCACCGGAGAGACGGTCTCCAAGGCTCCCTAAGGGGGTATCTAACTGGTCTGGAAGCTTTTCGATGAACTCCCAAGCATGCGATGACTTCGCAGCACTCAGAACCTCTTCATCGCTGGCACCCAAACGACCCATTCGAATATTGTTCTTAATGCTGTCATCAAACAGCATGACGCGCTGCCCAACCAGCGCCAAGCCTCTCCTGAGAACATCCAAATCCCATTCATCAATGGGAATACCATCTAACAAAATCATGCCCTCATCGGGTCTGTAGAAACGGGAGAGCAAGGCCAGAACCGTTGACTTGCCTGAGCCAGACGGGCCGAGAAGCGCAACAACCTCTCCGGGAGAGATCACAAACGTGAGCTTGTCCACCGCGGGAGCATCTTGATGAGGATAAGTGAATGAAACCCCCTCAAACTTAATCTCACCGCGAGCTCGAGGGCCGCTGTAAGCTCCAGGATCAGCCCTGTGGCGCTCGATCAAATGAAACGGCTCTGACCGATTGCCTCGTTCATCCGCAGTGTCGAGCAGCCCAAAGATTGCGTCTGCCGCAGCCAAGCCCCGCTGAAGTGAAATGTTCACCGCAGTGAGCCGCCGCATGGGCCCGAATACCATCGCCAGAGCAGTGATGAAGGCCACGAATTCACCTGGGGTTAATCCACCAGTGGCCGTCATGAATGAGGCCAGGTAAATCACGATCGCAACGGTAATGGCGGTCAAGAACCCGACTAAAGGTCCGGCGAGTGCCGATGTTCGGACCACGCGCATCTGCTCCTTCCGAAGGCTCTCGTTAACGGCCGAGAACCTTCTCTCTTGATCCAAACGTGCACCAAAAATCTTGATCTCGCGCAGGCCGAGCAGCGCTTCTTGGAGCAGTCCTGTCAGCCTTCCGTACTTGTCCTGTACGACACCGCTTGAAACCCTAAGGCGCTGACCGATCCGACGAATCGAAATGATTAGGAATGGCATTGCAGCGAACACAAAGACAGCGAGTTCCCATGCGGTGTAGAAAAGAAAGCTAATCAAGCCAACCAGAACCAGCGAATCTCTAATCAAGACCATCCACGCCTCAGAGACCGCGTCGGCCACCATCTGCGGGTCGTAGGTGATTCTGGTCATCATTCGACCGCCCTCATCCTGCGCGTGTCTTTCAAGCGATAAGTCAAGCTCCTTGGCAAAGAGCGCCTGCCGAAGGTCCTCCACGGTACGATTGGCAAGGTATTGACTACAGAAGGTCACCACATAGTCGGCCAAGCCCCTCAACAGGACTACCAACACCAAAAGAACAGGCACCATCCAGAGGGTGTCTGTGTTGTTGGCCACAAGGCTCTCATCAACAAGTGGTTTCATGAGCGCAGGGAGCATCGGCTCCATAGCGGCGCCCACCAAAACCGCCACAGTGAGTACAACCATGACAGGCCAATACCGAAGTGTGAAACGGATAAGGCGGCGGTACAGCGCCCAATCTGCTCGGAACCCGGTGCTCAAGCGCCTTGGCCCTTCTCTTGGATGACGTCCTTCGACTGCTCGCGCACCACTCCAGCCAAGAACAGGGCCAGACAAAGAAAGAAGACCGAACTGATGGATGAACGCCCCAACCAGTTCTGGCTGATCCCGAAAGAAGAAAAAGCAATCACCAAACAAACACCATGAAGCGAAGCTGGACAATCCAGTAAGCGCAAAAGACCTCTCCCTCGGCCAACTCCCAGAAAAGTCAACAACGGGAGCACAAACATGCCTGCCATTAAGGTTATGAACCCAAGAAGACCGGTGGTCCCGAGGAACTCGAAATACAAACTATGGGCTTCACCAAAATGAGCATTCATCGAGGACTGGCCCAGTCGAATCATCTCAGCAAGGTCGCGTGAGTAATCTCCCAAGCCAGAGCCCAACAAAGGGTTCGCGATCCACATGTCGTAGGCTGCGCCCCACATCTGTAGGCGATACCCAACCGATGTATTAGGATCGCCTCCGGAGAAGAACTGCAGGAAGGTTTGTGTTGCCTCCGACATTCTGGAAGAAATCAGAGGGTGGAGGCTGCAGGCCCAGGTGAACAACGCCAGCGCCGACAATGCGAAAGCCGTCGTCCCGACAATGCCAAATCGGCGGCGCTGCGAAAACACCGAGACAAGCAAGACAAAAGACAAGCCAAGGTAGAGGCCAATCCAGCTTCCACGCGTTCCGGAGAGTATTGAGGCGTATCCGCTGAGCAATACTGCGATAAGAAATACGGCAACATAGATCGGCTTACCCCGATTCGTATAGGCGGCAACTGCTGCAGCACATGCGAGGTAGGCGGAAAAGTCACCAAATAGAATGGCGTTGTAGGCGCCTCCCGCTCGCCCGAGCGCACCGACTTGCTCTGTCGCGGCGAGAAACACCAACAAAGAACCAACCAGAACGCCCTTCTCAAGAAAGGGGATCAATTGATGATCATCGCGGATCAGAAAAAGCAAAATAACGACACAACCAAAAGCTCGGACCGCACGTTCAAAGCGCGACCAATATTGCTGGGTATCCGCTGCATTCATGTAGCCAAGCAACACGATGAGAACAAAAACCAAGAGCGAGATGACAGTCGCCTGATCGAGCGCGGGCAGACGCTGCCAGCCAAGGTTGCCGCTTCGACTGAGCGTGTAAACGGCGACCAGGAAAAACAAAATAAAGATTCCACTTGCAGCGCCAGCCAGAACCCCCATGAGAACCGGAAGCAGTAGTACCAATATGCGCAGGAGTCGGTTTTCGAGATTTGGCAGCATAAGAGAGTCTGGACTGCTCTCAAGATTAATTGAGAGCAGCAAACGACGAGCTTACTGATTGATGAGCACTTTAAGGCAAGGGTTTAAGGTCTCTGGAGTTTAAACTACTAGCTCACAACAGGTAAAAAGCAACGAAGGAGCGGTCTCATTTATCTGGTCAAACGCATTTCTCGGCAGATCATCAAGTTAATCGCCAATTCGACCAAGATTGGTTGCTATGTCGTCTACTTTCTGAGGCCAGAGATACGGTTTTTACTCCCGGAGCGTCGCGGGCCTCTCATCGCTACCAAAGAAGCCTCGTCCGCCATTCCCCTCGCCATTTGGCAGACCAACTTCACCAATCGAGTCACATTACCGGTTTACCTGAATCACCTATTTAATCGGCTGATGGCGCCCCGTCATGAGCATCGGTTTATGGTCACCGACGAGCGAGAGGCCTTTATTCGGGAGCATTATTCACCGGAGGTACTCGGAGCCTATCAGCAGCTGCAGATCGGCGCAGCCCAGGCAGACCTCTGGAGACTGTTGGTGCTGCAAAAGTATGGCGGTGTTTACATGGACATCGACGCACACCTGGTCTGGCCACTTCACTGGAGCATCCCACCAGAGGCAACCGAGCTTTACCTTCGGATCAAGACTGGCGAGATCAGCAATTACTTCATTGCCAGCGCCCCCAACAATCCACGGCTGCAACGCGTTATTGACAAGGTCATTCAAAACATTCGCGAGCGCTCATCTGAGAACGTCTACAACCTGACGGGCCCCGGTGTGTTCAACGAGGTCTTGGGTTCGGACAATGTGCCAACCACCTACTATCTGACCACCGTGAACCAGGGCAATTTCACCAACGAATTCTTTCAATACATCGATAAGCCCCAAGGGAAATGGACGAAAGAGCAACACAAGATTTCGGTGCTTAAACCTCCACAGTAGACTTTGGGCGACCCTTCAAAGCCTCTTGCAACATCCTTTGGTATCGACCAAAAGCCTCACGCCTCTGTAATCGACCATCTCTGTTGTCCACCAGACCATAGCCAGGTGCGATCAATTGATGCCAATAAACGGTCTCAACCATCTGAGTCTCCAACGCTATCTTGTGATAAGCCACCATGTAATCCTCATATTCCTGCTCTGAGACACACTCGGTGTCGCTGGTAGGGGCATATGGGGCCGTTCCCTTGAGGGGCCAATTCACCTCTGTAATGAGCAACCGTGGGTTTGTCACTTTCGGACTCATGGAAGCCAGCGCATAAAGCAACTTGGTTTTACGAGTGGTGTCAAAAAAGCCGAGTTGAGGATTCATCGGGTGCCCGCATCGGTCTACGTAGAGCAGAGCCGTCACACCGTCGAACTGAATGGCACGGGCATTGAATAACGCCCTGGCGGTATGCTGATACTCAAAGTCAATGACAGCAGGGCCGCAGAGTTTGATACTTGGCGCGTAGGTGTCTCGCGCAGTCTGGAAGACCTCAAAGAAATCCAGGTACTCCGATACGCTATAGAAACCCCACTTGGCTCGATTGATGGCATTACCGACCTGGACCTTACCGATCAGGCCCTGTAGCGCTGAGAGAACCGCGCGCGCTTGGCGCTCCATGTTAGTTGCGTCACCGATGGCTCGGGAATCTTGTAGCAGGTTCACCATGACATTGCAGCCCCTGCGATGCCAACCTTCAATGAATCGTAGGTAGGCGGATAAGTCCTCGAGTTTCCATAGCGGCAGTCGCACCAAGACCTCGGTCACACCCAACTCAGCCACCAGGTCATACTGAATGTCGCCACGCTCAAGGCTCACACCCATGCCAAAAAAGTTGGCTTGGACTTCCCTTAGCGGAGGACTCTTTGGGCTGAGCAGAGATTTCAGCCCCATGGCAACCATGGCGCTCGGCAGAACCACGCCTGCCGTGGCAAACATCTTGATCAGATCGGGCCAGTGCTGTACCCGCATTCTCCGCTTGAAGGCCTTGTCCAGAATGATCTTGGGCTGGTCCGAGTATTCGTCCCACTCAAATGGGCGATGAGATGTCGGAAGAGTCACGTCAACGCCCTCTTCATGGCCAGGACAATCTCATCAAACACCTCTGCTGAGGGTGGGCCGGAGAGCATGAAATTTGACTGTCGCTGCGGTTCACTCAGGGGTTCCCAGCGCCTACTGCTCGCGAATGCCGTGGCTCCAAAGAAAGAGAGTGTTTGAGTATTGACCGCACCAGCCAGATGCATGGGACCTGTCGAGGTGCTTACAAACAGGGTGCAAACCTGAAGGAATGCGAAAAAGGCCCAAAGGCTTGGCAGGCTCTGAACCAGGTCTGCCTCGAAATCCAGACTCGTCCTTACCTGCTCGTACGGAGCCAGGTCGTCCGGCCCAAATGTGAACACCACTCGCACTCCGGGAGTCCCCGAGGCGATGCGCGCAAGCCGAATGTAATCCACCAGTGCCAGGTTGCCATCACTGCTGCCCCCAAAACCTGGATGAAACACAGCAATCTTTTGTTTACTACCAGCACGCAAAATCGCCGCCACCGGTGTGTCATCAAGCACTGCCCTTGGCACAGTTAGCAGCGGCCTTGGAAAGGTCTGCGGCAGGCTCGGGAAAAACGACCTGCCCAAATCCAGGTTGTAGGCCCACTCTGGCTTTTCCACGCAGCTGCGCCGTTGAACCACGCGGCCATTAAAGAAGATCTGGGCAAACTTCGTTGAGGGGCCAATCCTGCTTGGAATGCCAGCCCACCAGAGCAGAAAACCCAGGCGGGTATCGATAAAACAACTAATACTCGCGAGGACTCTTGCACGCTTGAGACGATGGAGCGTTTGAACAAAGCCTCGCCAACCTGGTTCATAGAGCAGCACTTCATCAATGAAAGGAATCTGACGGGCGAGTGCCTCATTCACTCGAGCAACCAAGACAGTTAGTTTTGTTTCTGGAGATACGTGCTTGATGGCCCAGCAAAGTGGAAGCGCCAGAACAAAATCACCAATCTTGTCGTGCCGGGTGACGAGCACATGCGGGACGTTACTTTCGGCCAAGGCGCAAATCCCGATTGGCCTCGTACAACTTCATGTACTTGTAAAAGTTTGTGGCCATGTGCGAAAAGGCAATCAAGAGGCCCACATGGCCATCGAGAAAACCCCGCTTCATGACATACGTTCTAAAAAAAGAGTAAAGGCCGCTGACCACCGCCTTAGTGGGACTGGATGTCTTTTTCCCCTGGTTGCTCTCCGCATAGAGAGTGGAATACCGGTCTACCTTGATGATGAAGTCGGACATCGACAGGTAACTGAAGTGCAGCACACTTCCTCCGACGAACTCCTGCACGATCAGGCCTTCCACCTGAATATTCTCGTGCACGTGCGCTGGGGTAAAACCCGTGACCCGCCGGTTGTAGAGGCGGCGAATTTTCTGATTGTTCCAGCCGCAATACTTCACTTGCCGGTCTCGGTAAAACGCTTTGAAGCTCAGGAGATACACCGCATTGTCATCTAGGCAGGATGACAGCAATGCATCGACCAACGCGGGCTCCAAGGCCTCATCGGAATCGAGTATGAGCACCCAATCATGCTTGGCAAGCGCGGCAGCCCGGTTCTTCGTGGGCCCAAATCCGTCAAAGTAGCCGTCCATAAACCGTACATTGGCAAAGCGCTTGGCGATCTCCTGCGAGCCATCCGCGGAGCCATTGTCATAGACCACCACGTCATCAAACCGAGAAATGCTCTTGAGCGACTTTTCGAGAGTGGCCGCACCATCACGAACAATCATCACCACTGAGATCATGCAGAACCCCTTGCTGGGCTGCCCTTGCCAAGCCAAGCCCGAAGAGCGTTTTTCAGACGTTCTTCCCGTGTGGCTTTGGTCTTGTGTGCTTGAGATGTGCGCAGCGCATCCTGAAGAAGCGCATTCGTGGGTTGTCCGAACACCTCTGCATAGCCGGTCACCACGGTTCGTAAATCGTCATCGTCCGCCCATAAGAGCCGCAGGTTGTGCATGCGTTGTTGCGGCGACAAAGCGCCGAAAGACATACGGTTGAGGTCTACCAATTCAAATCGATAGGCTGCTGAAGACAACGCACGCATCTCAAGCGCCGGTGGAGAGAGTGATTCGTTGTCTTGTGCAGTTCGCTCCTCTCCGCCCATAGGCATCACCAAAATATTTCCTGGGGAGTAATCGCGATGCAAAACGCCAAGGTTGTGCAGTTGGCAGGTATAACGCCCAAACGCGGTCAAAATCTCCTTTCGGTCCGAACGATTCGCATCAAGTAGAACTTCTCGGAGCGGAAATACGCCGGATGAACTCGGGAGGTATTCGGAGACGTAAAAACTTTTAAGCAAACACGTTCGGCTTCCGAACTCTGCATAACCCAGTGGCCTCGGTGTATGTAGCCCTAGTGCAAGCAGTGCACTTGCATTCTCGAAGGAGCGTTTCGCCTTAGAGGCGCGAAGGCTACCGTAAATCCACTTCCTTATGCCCCAGGGAGTTCCGAAAGCTTTTACGGCCAAAGACCTACCGCGCCAGTCCAGTGCCCAAATCTGGTTGCGTCCGGTGTAAATGGGCTCCCCTGTCGGGGCAGCATCGCAAACTTCCAATAGCTCCAATGGCGCAACACCAGCGACTGCATGCACTTCCACCCCACGCAAGCCCCGCTCAGTGGCGAAAGACATAGTCACCCCGAATTTTGCGCCAAAGCCCAAAGACATCCGTTCTGGGAAACACCGCGATGCGGCGAATCTGAAAACGGTCCTGATGCATGGCTCGGGGGCCGCTGTCTGTGGCCACGGCGTAGGCGTATCCAGCCTCTCGAGCCTGAGTTTTTGCGCTCTCGTTCAAATATCCAAATGGGTAAGCGAAGGACAGCATCGGATGGCCCAGGATGCCCTCCAGGGCGCATTTGTTCTCGCGAATCTCTTTGGCCTGGGCTTTTGCATCCAGTTCATCCAACTTCGCATGGGAGAGAGTATGGCCACCAATCTCCACATGGCCAGAAGCCTCTAAGTCCCGAATCTCATCAGCCGAGAGCAATGGCACACGAACATCTGGGTTGGTGGGGTGCTCAACATCCCATCGGTTATGCGTCTCACCGCTCACCACATAGACCGTAGCCTTCATGTTGTACTTCCTGAGCAAGGGAAGCATGCGAGTGAGGTTGTCTTGATAGCCGTCGTCGGCGGTAATCATCAAGTACTTTCGACCTGGACTAAAGCGATGCATAAAGCCCTTGTCGTGAAAATCTCTAAAGGTGAGAGTCTCAAAGCCCATGCGTTGAATCAGGCGTAGATGCCTCTCGAACATCTGTACCGTCGTCCAGGTGCCGTGCACCCCCTTCTCAGAGGGATGCTCCACGAGGCGGTGATACATAAGGATAGGCATTTCTCTGCGCAGTGTCTCTACCACGGCGTCTTGGTATATTTCCTCCACATGTGTGGCCACCGACTCAAGGTTGTAAGCTTCAAGAGCTCTTCTACGCAACTCGGTGGATACGGTTGGCAGGGCGTTTGGCTCGCTTAAAAGCAATGAGAGTTCGTGCTTGATCTGCTGGAAATCCATGGCGAGCTCACCACCACCCACATCACCAAAGTTGCTGGCCATTGCGGCCTCAAGGTTGTCGAGGCTCACCAGGCCAATATGGCGCGTCTCCCCAACCGCGAAAACAGGGGTTCCGGTGAAGAGGGCCTCCACCGCCACTCGGCCTGCGCCAACAACAAGATCGGCTTGGGCAATTTCGTATGCGACCGCAGATTGATCTTGAACAAAGGTAACCCGGTCTGAGAAGTTCTTGAACCCAGGGGGCAGCGTACTTCCTGTTACGACACGCACATCAACCGCGTTGTGATCCAGCACATCTAATAACAAACGTTGGCACAACTCACCTTTAGGCCCAGTGAGCCGCCCAACGATCGCCACGCGCGGCTTTCCGGCCTGGCGCTTCGGCCTCACCTCGTTCACTGGGAACGCAGCGGGATCAATGCCATTTCGAATCACCACCACCTGGTCTACCGGTATACCTAGAACGCTTACCAACTGATCTGCCACAGCCTCGCACACAGCAATGGCCCTGGCTCCAAAGGCTCGAAACCACTTGCGAGAGCCATGAATGGGCTGCCGACCATGCACGGTCGTGACCATGGGCGTCTTCGTGAGCCAGCAGGCCACGCGGGCGCTCCAGCCGGAGGCCCTAGAATGGGCATGCACCAACTGAATTTTGTTCTGACGAATCAGCCACACGAGACGAGCCACATGCCAAAATCGCCGAGGAATGCTTCGCTTGTTGAAGTCGAGTGGAATGTAGGTGCCCCTGATGAGGCGAGTTAGGGTATCCGACACGTACCAGACCTGATGGCCACGGGCCGTGAGTTCCTCTCCGAGGGCGGTGGCGTAGACCTCTGCTCCGGTGACTTCCAACTGAGAGAGGGCCATAAGAATGTTCATTCAGCGCGCTAATGATTTGTTAATGCCGGAGGCAGGACTCGAACCCGCACACCATCTTTGGCGCCGAATTTTAAGTCCAGTACGTTTACTAATTCCACCGCTCCGGCTGGCTGGAGAGAGTTTTCAAGAGCATCAGTATACCGGCCATGCGCATCACAAATCTCTGCGTGGCGCGAGAGGATCGGCTGGTTTTCAAGGCTCTGAAACTTCAGAGCAATGAGCCGGATCGCTTTTTTGAGACAGGTCGATAATTGATAATGGTGGGCTGTACCCGGTTTCAAAGACACTTTGTTAAGGTGTTTTTTGGAACTGGAGGTGTTAGATGGGACAGCGCAGGAATTTTTCGAAGGAGTTCAAGCTCGAGGCGGTCAATCTTGTTGTGACGAGGGGCGTGAGTGTTGCGCAGGCCTGCCGGGAATCGGGATTATTTTGACTAAGTTCGACTCCGCATGTCTCCAATTATTCTGAGAGGAAATTAAGGCAGATTAAGGCGATTTGAGACATCTTAAACCGCCTTCATCATGTCCTCTACCACCTTCTTGGCATCACCAAAGACCATCATGGTCTTGTCCATGTAGAAGAGTTCGTTATCCAGGCCTGCATAGCCTGAAGCCATGGAGCGCTTGTTCACAATCACCGTGGCAGCCTTGTAGGCCTCCAATATAGGCATGCCGAAGATGGCGCTCCCCGGCGTGCGTGCAGCCGGGTTCACCACATCGTTTGCACCCAACACCAACACCACATCGGTCTGGCCAAAGTCGGAGTTGATGTCTTCCATCTCCAACACTTGGTCGTAGGGCACCTCGGCCTCGGCGAGCAAAACGTTCATATGGCCCGGCATACGGCCCGCCACTGGGTGAATGGCATAACGAACGTTAATGCCCCTCTCGATCAACTTGTCGGTGAGTTCCTTGAGCGCATGCTGGGCCCGGGCCACAGCCAACCCATAGCCAGGAACAATCACCACGGAGTCTGCGTTGCTCATCAGGAAGGCGGCATCGTCAGCCGAGCCACTCTTCACAGGGCGCTGGGCACCACCGGCGGCCGTGGGCGCTGTGGCCTCGCCACCAAAACCACCTAGAATCACGCTAATAAACCCGCGGTTCATCGCCTTGCACATGATGTAAGAGAGAATCGCGCCGCTTGAGCCCACCAGCGAGCCGGCGATGATGAGCATGCTGTTGCCCAGCGAGAAACCAATGCCAGCGGCCGCCCAGCCCGAGTAGCTATTGAGCATGGAGACCACCACAGGCATGTCCGCACCGCCAATGGGAATGATGATGAGCACACCCAGAGCAAAAGAGAGCGTCAGCATGACGAAGAAGGCTGTCCAGCTCTCGGTAAACATGAAGTAAAGGCCAAGTCCCACGGTTGCAATGCCCAACACCAGATTAACCATGTGCTGACCAGAGAACACGACCGGTGCGCCTTGAAAGAGCCGGAACTTATAAGTGCCCGATAACTTTCCAAAGGCAATCACCGAGCCACTGAAGGTAATGGCGCCAATGGCGGCACCCAAGAAGAGCTCGAGCCGGTTGCCCATAGGAATGGGCTCGCCTCGGGCCGTGATGTTCAATGCGTAGGGCTCGGCCACGGCGGCCACTGCAATGAACACCGCCGAGAGTCCAATCATGGAGTGCATGAAGGCCACGAGCTCGGGCATTTTGGTCATCTCCACCCGCTTGGCCATGGTGGCACCCACCAGACCACCCACAACAAGGCCACCAATCATGAGTGCCAGGCCAGAGCCCAGGGTGCTTGTGCCGCCGGCCGCATTGGCTTGCAGTGTCTGGGCCATGGTGCCAATCAGGCCCACTGTGGTGAAGATGGCCAAGGCCATGCCCGTCATGCCAAAGACGTTTCCACGAATGGAACTCGTGGGGTGCGAGAGGCCCTTCAAGGCCTGAATAAAGCAGACCGAGGCCACCAGGTAGAGCAGGGTGACCGTGTTCATTGAGAGGCTAAACA
>Ga0194130_10007606_pt1 | contig 11865 bp, 12 predicted proteins | sample TA2KigsurfametaG_FD_160084 | JGI IMG/M metagenome (GOLD analysis project Ga0194130, IMG submission 160084) | Freshwater microbial communities from Lake Tanganyika, Tanzania - TA2015050 Kigoma 12 surface | ecosystem: Environmental > Aquatic > Freshwater > Lake | place: Tanzania: Lake Tanganyika... | reverse complement strand
GAGCGCGCTTGCCTGGTCGGGCGCCGATGTGCTCGCGACCGCGTGCTACGGCCGCGTCACCTTCTTCCAGATGCCCACCGGCAGCGAGTCGCAGCGGCTGGAGTGGAAAGGCTCGTTGATCTCGATGGTCCTCAGCCCGGACGGCAAGATCGTCGCCTGCGGCAGCCAGGACAAATCAGTCCACTTCTGGCGGCGCTCCTCGGGACAGGACTCGATGATGTCAGGCTATCCGGGCAAGCCCGCCGTACTCGCGTTCGATGACAAGGGCCGGCTGCTCGCCACGAGCGGCAGCGAAGCGGTCACGGTGTGGAGCTTCGAAGGCGACGGACCGGAGGACACCAAGCCGGGCGTACTCGAGTTGCATGTCATGCCGATCAGCGCCCTGGCCTTCGAGCCGCGCGCCCAACGCCTTGCCTCAGGATCGCGCGACGGCGCCGTGGTTCTCTGGACGCTAAACCAGGCCGGACACGGCGAGCCCTGCGGTGTGGTGCAACTGCCACAGCCGATAACCGGTCTCCAGTGGCGACCCGACGGCCGTGGACTCGCGGCGTTCGACGCATGCGGTAGCGTGACAGCTTGGCGAGTGGGCAAATGACGAACGTCGGCGCCACAGTTCGCTTTCGCCCCACGCTGCGGTCATCGCCGAGCCGGCGACGCGTACGACAAGCCAAGCGCGCCGCTGCGAGGCCGCAAGCCGCGGTTCAACTTCGCCGCCAGACTGCGCCGCGAGCCCCTCGCTATCGACACGAGCAACGCCGGCGAAAGGAAGTATCCGTCTTGTGAGCCAGCACAGGTCTAAAACGCGGCTGCGGCAATTCCAGCAGTTGCTTCGGAGAGCGCATCTCTACCTCGGCTTGTTCCTGCTGCCGTGGGCGCTCCTGTACGGGCTCACGGGCGTTTTGTTCAACCATCCCGGCATCTTCGCGGAACGCGTCACCGTCTACTTCGACCGTGACGATCTGACCGGCACCGAACTCGAACACCCTGTCCCTGTCGAGACGACGACGAACTCGATCGTGCGCGTGCTCACTGCGCAGAACAAATCAGGCGTCGCTTGGACAAGGGGCAACCAAGCGGCTCACTACACGGGCCGCGATACGTTCGTCGCCACGGTCAAAGCGGCGCAGCGCACGTACTCGTTCGTCTTCGACCCGGTCACGAAGAGCGGCTTCATTCGCGAGACTCGCCCCAACCCGACAGCTTCGGCACCGGGGCCATTCTCGACCGAGGTTTTCCTGGGTTCGTCCGATGGACCAACTGAGCCGAAAAACGCCGCGCTGAGTCGCTCCAACCCACTTGCCGCGGTGGAAACGGTCGCGGAACAGATCCAGCGAGCGGCGCCCAAGATCTGCGAACGCAAGGGCATCACTGGCGCCGTAGCGAAGTGTACGAACGGACCGGAGATCCAGTTCTCGATGCTGGTTGACGAACAAGAGTGGGCGGCGAAGTTCCATCCCGTCACCAAACAACTGAGCGGAGAGCGTGGAACTCCTGCATCTGACATTTCGTGGCGCACGTTCCTCCTACGCATGCACCTGAGCCATCGCTATCCAGGGGCGTTGAACACGAAGTGGCTGTGGGCGGTCGGAGTGGATGCTATGGCGCTGACGCTCTGCTTCTGGGGGCTGTCGGGGCTCGTGATGTGGTGGCAGATCAAGGGGACACGTCGCGCCGGCACAGTGGTGCTCGCCGTTAGCGTGACTCTCGCAACTTGGCTCGGCCTCAGTATGCATAGCGTCTTGGCGATCTAGAGGCCCGCCTCCGCAGCACGAACTCCCTGAACGTCGCCCTGCAAGCCATTTGAGCCCCGCCGCAGCCGTGTGTGCAACCGGGAACATGGGTGACACTTCTGTCCGGGCACATGGGTGACACCGCCTGCCATCGGCACGATCGTGCGCGATTTCTCGTGCAGCATGCCCAGGTGCAACGACCCGAGCTGCACGTGTCACAGCCCCGCGTCATACACCTGCAGTCCGACCGTCTCGCCCACGAACGCCTCGCTGACGAACACCATCCCACCGTCCCACTTGATGCTGCCGTCGGTGCGCACGCTGCGCTGCTCGAGACCGTCGGCGTACTGATGCTCCGGCAAGCTGCTCGGCAGCGACCGCGTCGACAGCTCGTAGACCTCGCCGGGCGGCTTCATGCCGAGCGTCTCGTGCGGTCGCTCGTGGTTGTAGGTCTCCTGGCAGCGATCGAACGCCTGCTGCTGCGCCCGGATCGACGACCGCGGCGGCATCGCGGTCTCCGCCTTCAACGTCTCGTGGAAGCGCTCGTGCCGGCCATTCTGATCGGGCCGTCCCGGCTCGATGAGCACCGGCGTCACGCCAAACCGCACGAGCCAGACTCCGGGCCGCGAGAGCCTGCCAAGGCCGTTGGAGCCGAACGGCGGCCCGCCGTCGCTCAGCATGTACTTCGGCAGCCCGAAGGCACCGAAGGCCTCTTCCAGCCGACGCCGTACGTCGTTGGACTTCGGCTGCACCATCGCCTGACAGACCAGCGAAGCACGGCTGTGCACGTCGTTGATCGTGAGCGGGTCGCAGCGCGTGCCGTCACCAACGCGGAAGCAGCCCTTGTAGTCCATCGACCAGACGTCGTTGGGCGCCAGCGCTTCGACCCGCGGCGGCGACGTCGGCTGCCGGCGTGGCCGCTTGCTGCGCGGAGTCACGACACCAGCGCGCCGCACGATCTCGCCAACGGTGCTGCGCGCAGGCCAGTCATCGCTGGGACGCTCACGGTCGAGCTTCCAGAGGATCTTCTTCGAGCCCCACGTCGGGAACGCCTTGCGCACACGCAGGATCGCGGCTTCCTGCTCCGGCGGCGTCTGGTTGGGGTGCGTCTTCGGCGCCCGCGACGCGTCGCGAAGCCCTGGGAGGCCCGCTTCCGCGTGCCGCTGCAGCATGTTGTAGCCGGTCTTCCGGCTGATCCCGAAGCGCTGGCACAGCTCGCTGATCGGGAACTCACGGCACAGGGCCGCAAGCACGAACTTCCGTCGCTCCATCTCCGGCTCGGTCTGGATCCATGGCATCCGGCCAAGGGAGCTGATGCCGGCCACGAGGCCAGCGCCGACTGTCACCCATGTGCCCGGACAAGACTGTCACCCATGTGCCCGGGTTGGACCGTCCCTTCGCCGGCGGCATCTCCGCGGCGCGGCCCTTCTCCACCCCGGGCCCGACCGCGACCATGACCAAGACCTCGATGGACACCGTTCAGCAAGAACTGCTCGACCAGCGCGCCTGGATCGAAGGGCTCTGCAACTCGCTCGTGCGCGACCGTTCGCAGGCGATGGACCTCGCACAGGAGACGGTGAGCTCCGTGCTGCAGCAGAAGGGGCCGATCGCGAACCTGCGCGCCTACGTGCACAAGGTCGCCGAGAACCACGCCCTGCAGCAGTTGCGCAAGGACCTACGGCGGCGGCGGCGCGAGCGCGCGGCGGCCGAGGCGACGAGCGAGCGTGTGGCCCCGAGTGCGCACGAGGTCGGCGAGACCTTCGAGGCGCAACGCGCGGTGGCCGAGGCGGTGCATGCGTTGGCGGAGCCATTCCGGACGACGGTGCTGCTGCATCACTTCGAAGGGCAGTCGCTCGCCGAGATTGCGCGGCGGCAGGAGGCGCCCGAGGGCATCGTGCGTTGGCGGTTGTTCAAGGCGCATGCGTTGTTGCGCGCGCGGTTGCAGGGCAAGTACGGCCGCGACTGGAAGCTCGCGGTGCTGCCGCTGTGCACGCCGAGCCTCGGGCGCTGGTCGAGCCGGCCTTCGAAGGTGAACTGCGTGCCGCTCGTGGAGCCCAAACGGAAGTCGGCCCGATTCGCGACGTAGCGCAGTTCGCGATCGTGCCACGGGGCGGCGACTATGTAGCCGAAGCGATCGAGGAAGTGCCCGGTGCCCTGCTTGAAGTTGCGGCGGAAGTCCTCCTCGTCGCTGCCGAGCCAGGCGGCGCGGTTGACGAACTGGGCCGCGGCGGGGGCCGCCAGCAGCAACAGCACGACGAACGGCGCGGGGCTCGGCATGAGGCGTAGGATGGCCGACAAGATCGTCGCTGGGGGGCGACACACAAGCCCGCGCGCTCGGAACGACGTGCGGCCGGTAGCAGCATCAGCCCGGCTGGCGGCGCGAACGCAACTCGGCGGCGACGTCGCGCCATTCCACTCCGGCGGCCCGCATGCGCACCAGCAGGTGGTAGACGACGTCGGCACATTCCCAGGCGACGTGGCCTGGTTCCGTCGCCTCGATCACTTCCTCCACTTCCTCGCGCAGCTTGGCGGCGACGAGTGCCTGGTCCGCGAGCAGCGTGCGCGTGTAGCTCGCGGCGCCTGGCTCGCTGGCGCGGGCGTCGATGGTGCGCTCGAGCTCCCGGCAGGCGTCGAGCTCGTGCGCATCGCCATCGAAGCAGGTCGCGGTGCCGCGGTGGCAGGTCGGTCCCTGCTGACGAATCCGGAACAGCAGGCAGTCGCGATCGCAGTCCCAGCGGGCCGCGACCAGCTGCTGGCGGTGGCCCGACGTGGCACCCTTCTCCCACAGCCCGCGCGTGCGCGATTCGAACCACACGGCCCCGGTGTTGAGGGTCTGCATGAGCGAGCGGCGGCTCGACCACGCCTGCATGCGCACGCGGCCATCGTCGGCGTCGACGACCACGGTCGGCAGCAGCTCGTGGCGATCGAAGCGCACGAGTTCGCACCAGGCGTCCGTCAGGTTCAGCTGGCCCGTGTAGATTGCCATGCCGATCTGGGCGCTGACGCCGAGATCGAGCAGCTCGCGCAGGTCGGCGATCGAACGCACGCCGCCGGCCACCGTCAGCGGCACGTCGACGGCGGCCCGCAACCGTCGCGCAGTTTCGAGGTCGGGGCCGGCCAGCATGCCCTCGCGCTGCACCTGCGTGAACAAGAGGCCGCTGCAGAACGGCGCCAGCGCTCGCGCGCGCGCCACCGTCTCGTGGCCGGCCGTGCGGGTCCAGCCGTCGACGACGACGTCGGCGCCGCGCGAGTCGACGCAGGCGATCAGCCATTCCCGCGGGAACTGGCGCAGGAACTCGGGGCTCGCGGCGGTGCCGATCATGACCTGCTCCGCGCCGGCCTTGAGCCAGTCGCGGACCGCCTCGGCGGTGCGAATGCCGCCGCCGACGCGGCACGGCACCTCACGGCAGATCGACCGCACGAGCGAGCGGTTGTCGCCGAGGCCGCGCGCGGCATCGAGATCGACCACCGCCAGCGCGCCGAAGCGCGACAGCTCGCGTGCGACTTCGATGGCCGGACGCGGATCGGTGTAGACGTGTTCGGCGCCGCGGCGCAACTGCACCACGCGGCCACCGGCGAGATCGATGCTGGGGAGGATCATGGGCGTACGGGAATGTGGTGCCGCTGCAGCTCGGCCTTCAGCCGGTCGGGCGCGGTCGTGCCGTCGTGGAAGATCGAAGCCGCCAGGGCCGCGCTGGCCTCGGTGGTGGTGAACAGGGCGACGAAGTCTTCGGCATTGCCCGCGCCGCCCGAGGCGATCACCGGCACCGGCAGTGCGGCGGCGAGCCGGCGGGTCAGGTCGAGGGCGAAGCCCGTGCGGGTGCCGTCGGTGTCGATGACGTTGAGCAGCACCTCGCCGGCCCCGCGTTCGACCGCTTCGGTGGCCCAGGCCAGCGGCTCGCGCTCGACCAGCCGGCGGCCACCGTGGGTGGTCACGCGGTAGCCGGCAGCGGTCTGCAGCGTGTCGATCGACAGCACCACGCACTGACGACCGAACTCCCGGGCGAGCGCGGTCAGGCAGGTCGGGTCGCTGAGCGCCGCGCTGTTGACGGCGACCTTGTCGGCGCCGGCGCGCAGCAGGGCGCGGGCGTGGGCGACGCCGCGGATGCCGCCGCCGACGGTGATCGGCACGAACACGGCGCGGGCCACGGCCGCGACCAGCGCCGGGTCGGCGCCCGTGCCCGCGGACGTGGCCGCGACGTCGAGCAGACACAGCTCGTCGGCGCCGCGTTCGGCGTGCAGCCGCGCCAGCTCGGCGGGCTCACCGACCTCGCGCAGGCCGGCGAACCGGATGCCCTTCACCACGCGGCCGGCGCGCACGTCGAGGCACGGGATGATGCGCTTGGTCAGCACGACAACCACTGCTGCAGCAGGCGCAGCCCGGTGGGGCCGCTCTTCTCGGGATGGAACTGGCAGCCGCCGATGCCGCCGCGCCGGCATGCGGCCAGCACTTCGGTGGCCTCGAGCGACGCCACCGCCTCGATGTCGCCAGGCTCGGCGCCGACGACGTGGAACGAGTGCGCGAAGTAGACGAACGGCGCCTCGTCGCCCGCCGGTGCTGTGCCGCGCCACTGCAGCTGGTTCCAACCGAGGTGCGGCACCCGGCGGCTGCGCAGTCGTTCGCAGCGTCCCGGCAGCAGGCCGAGCCCAGGCGCGCCCGGCGCTTCTTCGCTGCTCGCGAACAGCAACTGCATGCCGAGACAGATGCCGAACAGCGGTTGGCCGCGCCGGGCCCAGTCCTGCAGCGCCGCGAACAGACCGCTGTCGAGCAGCGCGCGCGCGGCAGCGCCGAAGTGACCGACGCCCGGCAGCACGACCCTGGTCACGCTTTCCAGTTCGGCGGCGTTCGTACAGCACCGGTGCGGCTGGCCGAGTGCCTGCAGCGCGTTGGCGACGCTGCCGAGGTTGCCGGCGCCGTAGTCGACGATGCCGATCATCGCACCACCGCCGGCAGCGTGGCCGCGAACTCGGCCAGCGACGGGAACACACCAAGGCACCACGACTGGCTGCGCGCGGCGGCGATGGTGTCGGCATCGGAGGCCGGCGACACGATCTGTGCATACTGCACGGGCAGACCGGCGCGCCGCGCGGCGATGGCGGTTTCGACATCGGCGCGGCCGTCGCCCACGTAGACGACGCGCCCCGGCCGCGGTCGCCGTTCGCCGCGCAGCAGCGCCACGGCCGCGTCCACGCCGAGCGCCGCTGCCAGCAACGGGAACGGGCTCGGCTTCGGCTGGCACTCGGCGGGCGCGGTGGCTGCCGCCGCCGCGACGCGATCGACGTCGATGATGGCGTCGTCGGCGAAGGCGGTCAGCAGCCCGGTGGCCTGCAGCGCCGGGAACAGCTCCTGTCGGCCACGCCCGGTGCAGATGCCGAGCCGGAAGCCGGATGCCTGCAGCGCGTCGAGGGTCGCGCGCATCGCCAACGTGTCGCCCAGGCACTGCCAGCCATCGCGCGCGATGATCTCGACGAGCGCGGCGTCGCAGGCGGTGACGGTGGCGCCGGTCGCCGGGGCTGCGCGGTCGAGGCCGAACCGCGCCAGCGGATCCGCGGCGTCGACGCGGGGCAGCGCTTGCATTGCCGCCGCCAGCTCGGCGCATGCGCGCGACCATTGCCCGGCGGCGAGTGCGGCCCGGGCAGCGCCCTGCTGCAGCAACGCCACCAACACCGCGGCCAGATCCCAGTTCGAGTTGCAGCCGCGCTGCTTGGTGCTGCGTTGCAGTCCCTGGCGCAGCCCGGCGGCGACGAACGCGCCTTCGTCGGCTGCGGACCGCGGCGGGGCGCCGCGACGCAGCGCCGCGAGCAGCGCCGCGCGCCAGAACGGCGCCTCGTCGAGGAACACGCCGTCGGCATCCAGGACCAGCAGCGGCGCCTCAGTCACGGCCGACCTCGTCGTCCTGCACCGCGTAGTCCGCATCGCCGGCGAAGCCGCTGCTGTCGCCGGGCAGGCGGCCGGCGTCGAGCCCGATCGCCAGCCGCATCGCGTCCCCGAGGCCGCGGAACAGCGCCTCGTAGCAGTGGTGCAGGTTGCCGCACTGCGTGACGACGAGTCGCACGGTGGCGCCGGCACCGAGTGCGAAGCCGTCGACGAACTGCCGCAGGTTGGTGCCGTAGGCCGCGCCGGCGACCCGGTCGCCGTCGTACCAGCTGTCGACGAAGCCATCGATGGAAGCACCGTTCGGCAGGCTCCAGTCGACGCGCGGGCGCCCTTCGAGACTGCACACCACGGTCAGCATCGCGTCGTCGAGGCACACCGTCGCTTCGCCGCGGCCGGCGATGCCGGTCGCCCGCGCGCGTCGTCGCGCGAGTTCGGCGAAGCCGCGCCCTACCAACTGGCCGAGGTCCTCGCACAGCACGTGGTCGAACGCCCAGCTGCCGGGCCAGTCCGCGGCCGTCAGCTCGAACTGCACGCCGAGGCTCTTGCCGAGGTGGTCGAGGAAGTGCGACAGGATGCGGTTGGGCAGCGGCAGCAGCGACCAGGTGCGCGTGCGCGGACCGATCGTGAAGGCGAACGCGGTCTCGCCGGTGGTGCGGCGGATGCGCAGGGTCGGGATCGTGGTCGTGATCTTGCTGGTGGTCGTGGTCATGGTTGTCTCCAGGCGAGCACGGCTTCGTGGTGGGCGGAGAAGCCTTCGTCGCGGCTCAGTGCGACCACGGCGTCGCGTGCCGCCGCGAGCCCGGTCGGGCCGACCCAGGCCAGCGACGTGCGCTTCTGGAAGTCGTGGACCGAGATGCCCGACTGCGTGCGCGCGCGGGCGCCGGTCGGCAGGATCGCGTTGATGCCGAGCACGTAGTTGGCGAGGCTGAAGATCGGGCAGGTGCCGAGCAGGATCTCGCCGGCGTTCTGGATGCGATCGAGCGCGCGCCAGGGATCCGCCACCATGAGCGCCACGTGTTCGCTGGCGAAGCGGTCGGCGAATGCGAGCGCTTCGTCGAGGCTGCGGGCGAGCAGCACGCCGCCGCGTTCGCGCAGCACGCGTTCGGCATAGGCGCGCCGCCCCGGCGCGAGCCGTGGCAGGAACCCGATGAGGCGGATGGCGACGGCGTCGGCGAGCGCGCGGTCGTCGGTGACCAGCACCGCGGTCGAGTTCTCGCCGTGTTCGGCTTCGATCAGCAGGTTCCACGCGACGTTGTCGGCATCGGCGCTGCGGTCGGCGACGATCAGCGATTCGCTCGGGCCGCACGCGGGACCGGTGTCGAACACGTCGGCGAGCAGCGAACGCGCGGCGGCCATGTAGACGTTGCCCGGACCGACCAGTTTGTGGACCTTCGGCAGGCTCGCGGTGCCGAACGCGGCCGCCGCCACGGCCTGCGCGCCGCCGACCCGCACCACTTCGTGGATGCCTAGGCGCTGCGCGACGAGCAGCGTGGCCGCGTCGACGCTGCCGTCGGGTCCGGGCGGCGTGAACAGCACGATGCGCGGCACCTTGGCGAGGGTCGCCGGTACGCCGAGCATCATCGCCACCGAGGCGAACGCGCCGCGGCCGCGTGGCACGTAGAGCCCGACCGAGTCGATCGGCGTGATCCGTTCGCCGCACCAGGTGCCGGGGCTCGGCTGGTCGAGGCGCATGGCCGGGCCGAGCTGCGCCTGGTGCAGTCGGGTGATCGCCGCGAGCGCGGTGTCGATCGCGGCGCGCACGGGCGCTGGCACGGCCGACTCGGCCGCCGCGATCGCGTCGGCAGCGACCCGCGCGCCGGTGGCGCGCAGGTCGACGCCGTCGAAGCGCTGCGTCGCCTCGAGCACGGCGGCGTCGCCGCGCTCGCGCACGTCGTCGACGATGCGGCGGGCGCTGGCGAGCACGTCGGGCGCGGTCCACGGCCGGCGGTCGAGCAGTTGGTCGAGTTCGGCGGTGCTGAGCCGGTCCAGTTCGCGCACGGGAAAGGTGTTCACGGCACGACCCTCCGCAGCGTGGTTTCGAGGATGTCGCTGGCGCCGGCTCGCACCAGCTCGGGGATCAGGCGCGCGACCATCTGCTTCTGCACCGCGGCCTTCACCGCGAAGCCGCCGCCTGCGAACAGCGGCTGCACCGTCGGCGACTTCATCGCCGGCAGCAGGGCGACCACCGCATCGAGGCGATCGCGTTCGACGTTCATCTCGAGCAGGACGCGCCCGCGGGCCGCCAGCGCGCTGCGCAGCAGCAGCACGAAGTCCTCGATGTCGGTGCGCAGCCCGGCATCGGCCAGGGCGGTCGGGTTGGCGATCAGCAGCGTCGACGAGCGCAGCAGCTCGCCGATCTCCTCCAGGCCGTTGGCGCGCAGCGCGGTACCGGTCGCGGTGTTGTCGACGACGAGATCCGCATCCTCGGGCGGGAACACCTCGGTGGCGCCATGGGTACGAACGCATCGCCAGGAGCGCGCGCGCGCGGCGACGAAGTCACTCGCGAGCCGCTCGTATTCCGAGGCGACCACGACCTGGCGGTCCTGGTTCGCGAACGGATCGCTGCCGCGCGGTGCCGCGGCGACGATGCGCACCGGATCGAGGCCGGTGTCGAGCAGGGTCTCGATCTCGGCGCGCGTCTCGCGAATCCAATCGAGCCCCGTGAAGCCGAGGTCGTGCTTGCCGAGTTCGACCAGCGTCGCGAGGTTGGCGGCCTTGAGCAGCTTGACCTGGAAGCGGTCGTCGCCGACCGGCGGCCGGTAGTTCTTCTCGCTGACGACGATCGGGATGCCGGCCTGCGCCAGCAGTTCGATCACCGCGGTCTGCAGACGGCCGGTGGGCAGCGTGAGTCGGATCTTGCGTCGTTCCATGCGAGGTTCTCCGGCTCACCCGGAGGACCATCGATCGTGGAGGACGGAAGTGGTGCGGCGGGTGAGCCTGGTGGGTCTAGGTGTGGTGGGGATGCCGATGGCCAGCGGCGAGGTTGCCCTGTTGCAGCATGTCGCCGTAGCCGCCGGCCCCGCTCTGCAGCCACAGGCTTATCCGCGCGATCGTGCGCGAGCTGAGCCCGGTGCGCTCGCCGATTTCGCGGTAGGTCACGCCGGCGTGCAGCAGGCGCGCGACCCACCAGCGGTTGACCAGCATGCGGATCTCGTCGGCGGTCATCAGATCGCGCAGGAACCGGCGCGCCTGCCGCAGCGTGCGCAAGCGCAGGAAGGTCCGCAACAGGGCGGAGGCTTCGCGGGTCCAGGGTCGATCGGGGGTCGCCATCAGGAGGCAAGTTTCTTAGCCGATGTACCATGGTAAAGCAAGGGGTCGGCTGGGACCGGCGGTCGGGTGCTGAGCGAAGGCGAGGCCGGTGAGGGGGTCGAGGGCGCCGAGGGCGGTGGTGCGGGCGAGCTGAGCGGGTCGTCGCCCGGGCTGGAGCCGGGTAGGAACAGGAAGCGGCCTGAACGCGCTCGCTGCGGGCGCCCGCCGGGGATTGTGCCCTGCGACCCCGTTCTCGTTGTCGTATTCGATGCGCACGAACTCGCGCATCTCGGCGGCGAACCGTTCGCCGAACGACAGCACCAGGATGTGCTCGACGATGCGGCGGGTCGCGGCGCTGGCGATCGCATTGCCCGCGTCGCGCGCCCGGTCCTTCTCCTTGCCCTTGATCTTCTTGTCCTTGGGCGGCGGCGGTTGGTCGGTGAACGTGAACTCGACGTCGACGTAGACGCCGCCACCGGCCTTGGCGATCGCCGCGAAGTCCTCGCGCATCACCTTCTGCGAGTCGACGAGCTTGGAGTAGCCCGGTTGCTGCTTGAGCTTGCCTTCGAGGTTGAGGATCACGCCGATGCACGACGTCAGGAACGGCGTCTCCGCGGTCGCCGGCAGCGCTTGCCGTGGGCGGACCTGCTGCGGCGCGCGTGACTGGCATCGACGTGCTGGTCTGTCCGCAATGCGCGGGCCCGCGGCGCGCGCTGGCGGCGATCCACGATCCCACGGCGATCGCGCGGGTGCTCGCGGCGCTCGGACTGACCGCGGCGGGGGCGGATCCGGCGGGATGCCGGGCACCGCCGGCTGCGGAAGGGGCAGTTGCCGACGAAGGTGGCGCTGCGGAGTGACGGTATGAGGCGAAGTTGCGGCTGATGGCCGGTCGCGGTGCGGGAGCAGTGTGCTCGCGCGGCGGGGACGCGGCGGCATGGAGCCGGGGATCGGTGCGTGCGGGCGGTTGCGGCCGGGTGTACGGGGTCGCGCGCAGGGGGCAAGATCGCG
>Ga0194130_10007599_pt1 | contig 11872 bp, 9 predicted proteins | sample TA2KigsurfametaG_FD_160084 | JGI IMG/M metagenome (GOLD analysis project Ga0194130, IMG submission 160084) | Freshwater microbial communities from Lake Tanganyika, Tanzania - TA2015050 Kigoma 12 surface | ecosystem: Environmental > Aquatic > Freshwater > Lake | place: Tanzania: Lake Tanganyika... | reverse complement strand
TGTCGGCCACGCCGTGCTGGGCGCGGGTCACGCGGTTGAAGAAGGCCGGGTTGATCCTTGGTTTTCACGCCGACATCGCTCTGACGCGGATCGTCGATCTGGCCAAGGTGGTGGTCACTGTCTCGCTCAAGACCCATCGCAAGGCCGATTTCGAACGGTTCGAGGCCTTTGTTCAGGCCACCCCCGAAGTGACCGACTGTATCTCAACCGGGGGAGGGATGGATTATGTGATGACCGTGATCACCACCAGCCTGCCGGACTTTCAGGCCTTGATGGAAACGATGCTGGACGCTGACCTCGCGATAGATCGCTATATGACGTACATCGCAACGCGCCAGATCAAGTCGGGCCGCCCAGATCTGGCGACACTGGCCCTTGGGCCACTGGCCAAGCGCGACCCGGATGCGCAGGACCAAACGGTCTGAGTTGCCGCGAACTTTGGTCTGATCGGTCTTCGAACCTTGCTTCTTTGGACCTCCCGTTCGCGCGGTACCTCTTAAGTTCTTTGCCAGACCGCAATGCGCTGCAGACTGCAGTTGCCAAGGCAAGGGCAATGACGATGACAACGGCAAAGAACTTCGGCTTCGGTACCCAGATCCGCAAGTCCCCCTTTTTCGATGCCACGGTGCGCTGGGGGGCGACGGGGTTTTCGGTCTACAACCACATGTATATTCCGCGTGATTTCGGGAACCCCGAGCAGAATTTCTGGAACCTGATCAACGACGCCATCCTATGCGATGTGGCGGTCGAACGTCAGGTGGAAGTCGCGGGCCCGGATGCGGCGCGCTTTGTCCAGATGCTGACCCCGCGCGATCTGTCGAAACTGGCGGTGGGCCAGTGCAAATATGTGCTGATCACCAATGCCGCAGGCTGCATCCTGAACGACCCGGTCCTGTTGCGGCTGGAGGAGAACCGGTTCTGGCTGTCGCTGGCTGACACCGACATCCTGCTGTGGGCGCAGGGGGTTGCGGTGCATTCCGGCATGGATGTGACCATACATGAACCCGATGTGTCCCCCTTGCAATTGCAGGGCCCGAAATCGGGCGTGGTGATGCGGGCGCTGTTTGGCGACAGCATTCTGGACCTGAAGTATTACTGGCTGCGGCCCATGGAACTTGATGGCATGTCGCTGATCGTGTCGCGCACCGGCTGGTCCAGCGAGCTGGGCTATGAGATTTTCCTGCAGGATTCCACCCAAGGCGACGCGCTTTGGGAGAAGATCATGGCCGTGGGCCAGCCCTTGGGCCTGAACCCGGGCCACACCTCGTCGATCCGGCGGATCGAGGGGGGGATGCTGTCCTATCATGCCGATGCCGACATCACCACAAACCCCTATGAGCTGGGCCTCGACCGGCTGGTCAATCTGGACAGCGGCGCTGATTTCATCGGCAAGGCGGCCTTGCAACGGATCAAGGCAGCGGGTGTCAGCCGCCGGCAGGTGGGTCTGCGGATCGACGGCGCAGCCCTGACCGGGCCGAACACCACCTTCTGGCCGATCACCCGGAAAGGCGCCACGATTGGCAAGGTCACCTCCGCCATCCATTCGCCCCGGCTCAAGCAGAACATCGCCCTCGCGATGGTGGGTGTGGATCACAGCGCCAAGGGCACGCAGGTGATGGTGGACACGGACCAGGGCGCGCGGTCGGCCACTGTGGTGCAGTATCCGTTCTACGATCCCAAGAAGACGCTGGCCGCGTCCTGATCCGGCGTTAGGGGTGAACAGATGAGCGCACTTTCGATCCGCCTGCACTGGCAGCGCCGCGAGGCAGCACTTGTGACCGGCAAGTATTCCAACGCCCACACCGTGCAGTATGACGACCGCCACGACCTACAGGTGGACGCCGCCCCCGACTGGGGTGGTGATCCGGCCAATACCAACCCCGAACAGGCGCTGGCCGCTGCCCTGTCCAGTTGCCACATGATGACCTTTCTGGCGCTGGCGGCCAAGGCGGGTTGGCCCGTGGCCAGCTACCACGACCATGCCGTGGCCCATCTGGGCAGGAACCCCAAGGGGCAGATGTCGTTGACGCAGATCGACCTGCACCCGGTGGTGCGCTTTGACGCGGACTTTGCGGTGGAGGATGCCAGGATGGCCGAGATGCAGGACCGCGCGCACCGCTATTGCTTCATCGCCAACACGCTGGCCGACAGCGTCAAGGTCAACATCCTTTAGCGATGGCAGGACCATGACCGTGCAAGACAGCGACATCCTTCTCTCGGAACTGGACGACTGCGGCATCCTGCGTCTGACCCTGAACGACGCACGCCGCCGCAATGCCCTGTCCGATGCGATGCTCACGCGGTTGGGTGCGGCGGTTGCCGATGCAGGCGTCAATCGGCAGGTGCGGGTGGTTGTGCTGGCGGCCAATGGCCCAGCCTTTTGCGCAGGCCATGACCTGAAGGAACTGACCGCCGGCCGCGCCGCGCCCGACAAAGGCCGGGCCTACTATGCGCGGATCATGGCGCTTTGTTCCGGTGTGATGCAGGCCATTGTGACCTGCCCCAAGCCCGTCATCGCCGAAGTCACCGGCATTGCCACCGCCGCCGGGTGCCAGCTTGTCGCCAGCTGCGACCTGGCGATGGCCGCCGCAAATGCGCAGTTCAGCACCCCGGGCGTGCATATCGGCCTCTTCTGCTCCACCCCGATGGTCGCCCTGTCGCGCAATGTCGCGCCGAAGCACACGATGGAGATGCTGCTGACCGGCGACATGACCCCGGCCTCGCGTGCCGCCGAAATCGGACTGGTGAACCGGGTTGTCGCCCCCGAGGCGTTGCGCGCCGCCACGACAGACCTCGCGCGCAAGATCGCGTCGAAGTCCAGCTTGACCCTCGCCACCGGCAAGCGCGCCTTTTACGAACAGCGTGAAATGACCCTTGCGACGTCCTATGACCATGCCTCGGCGGTGATGGTGGAAAACATGCTGGCGCGGGATGCCGAAGAGGGCATCGGTGCCTTCATCGCCAAGCGCGCGCCCCAGTGGCAGGATTGCTAGGGTCATGGCGCAGAACCCCTACAACACCGATCTGGACCGCAACCCGGCAAACTACCAGCCGCTGACGCCGCTGACCTTTCTGGAACGCGCGGCATCGGTATTTCCCGATCATATCGCCATCGTCCACGGCCCCTTGCGGCGCAGCTATGCCGATTTCTATGCGCGGTCGCGGCAGCTTGCCTCGGCTTTGGCGGGGCGGGGCTTGGGGCGCGGCGATACCGTGTCAGTGATGCTCGCCAACACACCCGCCATGCTGGAGGCGCACTACGGCGTGCCGATGTGCGGGGCGGTGCTGCATTCGATCAACACCCGCCTTGATGCGGCGATCATCGCCTTTCAGCTTGATCACGCGATGGCCAAGGTGGTGATCGTCGACCGCGAGTTCATGCCCCTGATGCAGGCCGCCCTGGCCTTGGCGCAGGTGAAGCCGTTCGTCATCCAGTATGACGACCCGGAATTTGACGGCGCCCCCACGCCCAGTGACGTGCCGAACTATGAGGCGTTTCTGGCCATGGGCAACCCCGCATTTGACTGGGTGATGCCCAAAGACGAATGGGATGCGATTTCGATCAACTATACCTCTGGCACCACGGGCGACCCGAAGGGCGTCGTATCGCATTACCGGGGGGCTTACCTTCTGGCGCAGGGTAATGCGCTGGTCACCTCGATGCAGAAACACGCGGTCTATCTGTGGACCCTGCCGATGTTTCATTGCAACGGCTGGTGCTTTCCCTGGACGCTGTCGGCCATCATCGGCACGCATGTCTGCCTGCGGCAGGTCCGGGCCGAGCCGATCTGGAAGGCTCTGGCCGAGGATGGGGTGACGCATCTCTGCGGTGCGCCCATCGTGATGTCGCTGATCCTGACCGCGCCCGATGCCGTCAAACGTGACTTTGACCGCCGGGTGCAGTTCTTCACCGCCGCCGCCCCGCCCCCCGAAAAGATGCTGGCCGACATGAACGCGGCCGGGTTTGACGTCACACATCTTTACGGGCTGACCGAAACCTATGGCCCGGCCATCGTGAACGACTGGCACGCCGAGTGGTCTTTTCTACCGCCCGCGCAGCAGGCCAGGCTCAAGGCCCGCCAAGGCGTGCGCTATCTGCCGCTGGAGCAGGTTGAGGTGCTGGACCCCGAAACCCTGCGCCCCGTGCCGCGTGACGGGCAAACCATGGGCGAAGTGATGTTTCGCGGCAATGTCGTGATGAAAGGCTATTTCCGCAATCCCAAGGCGACAGCCGCCGCCTTTGCCGGTGGCTGGTTCCATTCCGGCGATCTGGGGGTGATGCACCCCGACGGCTATCTACAGCTGAAGGACCGGTCGAAAGACATCATCATCTCGGGCGGCGAAAACATCTCGTCGATCGAGGTGGAAGAGGTGCTTTACCGCCATCCTGCCGTTGCCGTTGCCGCCGTGGTCGCCATGCCGCATGACAAATGGGGCGAGACCCCTTGCGCCTTTGTCGAACTGGCTGAAGGGCAATCTGCCGATGCCGAGGCTTTTCGCGCTTGGTGTCGCGGCCATCTGGCAGGCTACAAGGTGCCGGGGAAATATGTGTTCACCACCATTCCGCGGACGTCGACGGGCAAGATCCAGAAATTCGTTCTGCGCGAGCGGGCCGCCGCATTTGCCATCGCAGCGGACAATCCGAACTCTCAGCCTAAAGGACGCGAACTATGAAAGCGCAACCGAAAGCCAGTCACTTTGTCGATGGCCGCTACCATGAAGACACCACTGGCGCGCAATTCGAGGTGATCTATCCAGCCACCGGCGAGGTGATCGCGGTCTTGCATGAGGCAACCCCCGCGGTGACCGAGGCGGCCTTGGCCAGTGCCACCCGCGCGCAAGGTGAATGGGGGGCACTGCGCCCGGTGGAACGCGCCCGCATCCTGCGCCGCGCCGCCGATATCATCCGCGCGCGCAACCACGAACTGTCACGCCTTGAGACGCTGGATACCGGCAAGCCGATGCAGGAAACGTTGGTTGCCGATTGGCCGTCCGGGGCCGATGCGCTGGAATATTTCGCCGGGCTTGCCCCTACCGTCACGGGCGAAACCATTCCCGTGGGCCGCGATTTTGTCTATACGATTCGTGAACCGCTGGGGGTTTGCGTTGGTATCGGGGCGTGGAATTACCCCAGCCAGATCGCCTGCTGGAAATCGGCGCCTGCGTTGGCCCTGGGCAACGCGATGGTGTTCAAACCGTCAGAGGTCACCCCCCTTGGCGCGTTGCAACTGGCCGAGATACTGGTCGAGGCCGGGCTTCCGGCGGGTCTGTTCAACGTGGTGCAGGGGCGTGGAGCGGTGGGTGCAGCTTTGGTCACCGATCCGCGGGTGGCCAAGGTGTCGCTGACCGGATCGGTGCCGACGGGGCAAAAGGTCTATGCCGCCGCCGCCGCAGGGGTGCGCCATGTCACCATGGAACTGGGTGGCAAATCGCCCCTGGTGGTCTTTGACGACGCAAGTGTTGAGGATGCCGTCGGCGCTGCCATGCTGGGCAATTTCTATTCGGCGGGCCAGGTGTGCAGCAACGGCACACGGGTTTTCGTGCAAAAGGGCATCAAGGCGAGGTTCCTGAAATCCCTGGCGGAACGTGCTGCCAAGATTCAGATGGGCGATCCGTTGGATGAGGCCACCCAGATGGGGCCCCTGGTGTCGGCGGTGCAGCTTGACAAGGTGCTGGGCTATATCGCGACCGCCAAGGCTGAAGGGGCCACTCTTGTTTGCGGTGGCGGTCGTGCGGCGCCCAACACCGGCTATTACGTGCAGCCCACTGTCTTTGCCGATGTCACCGACAGCATGACCATCGCCCGCGAAGAGGTGTTCGGTCCGGTGATGGCGGTTCTGGACTTCGACACCGAGGATGAGGTGATCGCGCGCGCCAATGACACCGAATTCGGTCTTGCGGCGGGGGTCTTCACCGCCGATATGGCTCGCGCGCACCGCGTGATTGCTCGGTTGCAGGCTGGCACCTGCTGGATCAACGCCTATAACCTGACGCCGGTCGAGGCGCCCTTTGGTGGGTCGAAACTGTCGGGCGTCGGGCGCGAAAATGGCCATGCGGCGGTGCAGCACTATACGCAGGTCAAAAGCGTCTATGTTGGGATGGGTCCGGTCGATGCGCCCTATTGAGTCAGGTCTGACCGGTTCGGCCTTGGCCTTGTTTTGGGGCAGGCCGGGCAAGCGGATGATCGTGATAGCACAGTGCCGCGTGGATGCCGGACCCGGCAGCACAAGACATGCATGGTGATTGGGGCAAAGCCGATGGAAGACTATGACTTTATCATCGTGGGATCAGGTTCTGCAGGATCGGTGCTCGCCCGGCGTCTGAGCGAAGACCCGAAGCATCGCGTTCTGGTGCTGGAATACGGCGGCAAGGACACCTCCGTCCTGATCCAGATGCCATCGGCCCTGTCGATCCCGATGAACATGAAGAAATACGACTGGGGCTTTCACACCGAACCCGAACCGGGCCTCGCGGGCCGCAGCATCCATCAGGCGCGCGGCAAGGTGATCGGCGGGTCGTCCTCGATCAACGGCATGGTCTGGGTGCGCGGCAATGCCGGTGATTTTGACCAATGGTCCGAACTTGGCGCGACAGGGTGGGGCTATGCCGACGTACTGCCCTACTTCCGCCGGGCCGAACATAACGGGCCGGGGGCCGACGGCTACCGCGCCCAGGGGGGTGAGCTGCATGTCACCCCGGCCCCCATGTCCACCCCGCTTTATCAGGCCTTTATCGACGCTGGCCGTCAGGCGGGTTATCCGGTCACGACAGACTATAACGGCTTCAGACAAGACGGTTTCGCCACCATGGACATATCCGTCCGCAATGGTGTGCGGTGGTCCACGGCCAACGCGTATCTGAAGCCAAGCCTCGGCCGGCCTAACCTCAATCTGGTGACGCATGCCCTTGTCCACCGCGTGCTTATGGAGGGTCGGAGCGCGACCGGGATCGAGTATTCTGTTGGCGGCACGACCATAAGGGCCAAGGCCCGGCGCGAGGTGATCTTGTCTGCGGGCGTCGTCAATTCCCCGAAGATTCTGATGCTGTCGGGGATCGGGCCGCAAGCGCAACTGCGCGACCATGGGATCGAGGTCGTCCATGACTTGCCCGGCGTGGGTGAGAACCTTCATGATCATCTGGAAATCTGGATGCAGCGCCGCTGCACGCAAGCGATCACCCTGAACGGCAAGCTGAACCCGTTCAGCAAGGCGATGATCGGGTTGCGCTGGCTGCTGTTCAAGGATGGCTTGGGCGCATCCAACCATATGGAGGTCAACGGCCATATACGCAGCCGCCCCGGCATCCCCTATCCCGACATCCAGTATCACTTTGTCGGCGGGGCCATCGCCTATGATGGATCGTCGTCCTTCAAGGGGCACGGGTTCCAGGCGCATCTGATCCCGGGCAAGCCCCGCAGCAGGGGCCGCCTGACCTTGCGATCATCCGACCCGCATGACGCGCCGAAGCTGTTCTTCAACTATCTTGCAGATGAATATGACCGGCAGGTCTTCCGCGACGGCATCCGCCTGACGCGCGAGATCTTTGCCCAAGCCGCGATGGACCCTTTCCGCGGCGAAGAAATCCTGCCCGGAGAGAAGCTGCAGACGGACGCCGAGCTTGATGATTTCGTGGCCCGCAACGCCGCCACCGCCTATCACCCCTGCGGCAGTTGCAAGATGGGGCGCGATGCTATGGCGGTCGTCGATCCCGAAACGCGCGTTCGTGGGGTTGAGAGGCTTCGCGTGATCGACAGTTCGATCTTCCCCTTTGTGCCAAATGGAAACCTGAACGCGCCGACGATCATGGTGGGCGAAAAAGGGGCAGACCATGTTCTGGGTCGGGGCACGTTGTCGCCGCTGAACACGCCGGCCTATTTCGACCCGGAATGGGAGAAGACGCAACGGCCGGGCACCTCGGAACGAAGCGGGGCGTGACCTGTCACGCCCCTTCACATCCTTGGCGCTTCAAGACCCCACGCGAACCGCGGCCGTCGATCGGGCGCCGGTCGACCGGGACGAAAGGGAGAGGCGACGATTGGCGAAGCCAGCGTGACGATGCGCAACATGCTCGTGTCGATGCGCGACGGGATCGAACTCGCGGCCGATGTGCTGCGCCCGGCGGGCGCGGGGCGCCATCCGGCGATCGTGAATTTCGGTCCCTATCACAAGGATGGTCGCGGCGGGCGGACCGCGGTCGCGGCCGTGCATCGGCATTTCGCGGCGCGCGGCTACGCGGCGGTGACCGCCGATCTGCGCGGGCTCGGCAATTCCGGCGGGGTTTCGCCGGGTACCTTCGCGCCGGGCGAGGGCCAGGACGGGCATGATCTGGTCGAGTGGATCGCCGCCCAGCCCTGGTGCGACGGCAATGTCGGGATGTGGGGCGTGTCCTATCCGGGGATCACTGCGCTGTCGACCGCGGCGACGCATCCGCCCCATCTCGAGGCGATCGTGCCGATCCATGCGACGTCGGACCTGCATCGCGGAGTGGCCGCGCTGGGCGGTACGCGCAGCGGCTTCTGGATGCGCGCCGACTGGGGGCCGCGCATGGCCGCCTACAACCTGATGCCGCCGCAATTCGAGGACGGCGAAGGACGCTGGGCGCGGATCTGGGCAGAGCATCTGAAGGGCAACGCGCCCTGGCTGTCGGCCTTCGTCGAGCATCCGGATTTCGACGAATTCTGGCGCCGCCGCGTCGCCGATCCCGGCACGATCGCCTTCCCCAGCTTCAACATCTGCGGCTGGCGCGATCTCCATGCCGACTGCACGCCGCGCGACTTCGCCGCCATCGGCGCGCCGAAGAAGCTGCTGATGGGGCCGTGGAAGCACGAATTTCCGGACACCGCGAAACAGGCCCCGGCCGCGGGTCTCGCGGACATGGAGCGCTGGTTCGACCGCTGGCTGCGCGGCGTGCCCAACGGCATCGATGCCGAGCCCCGCGTCACGCTGCATGTCCAGTGCCGCGCACCGCTCTGGCGCGCCGCGACGCAATGGCCACCGGCGCGACTCGACCCGCGCGATGTCCATCTGCGGTCCGACGGCACGCTGGGCGCGGATGGCGGCGCGGGCAGCAGCGAGCATTGCTACGATCCCACTATCGGCATGCACTCGCTGGCCTGGGATCCCTGGACGACGGGAATCGATCCGGGGCTGCCGTACGACCAGTCGGTGGACGATGCGCGCGCGCTTTGCTTCGACACGGCGCCGCTGGACGCCCCGCTGGAACTGATCGGCGTCCCCGCGGCGGAACTCGAGATCGAGGCCAGCGCCCTGCCGCTCAATTTGGTGGTCAAGCTCGCCGCCGTCGCACCCAATGGCCGCTCGATCCTGATCACCAGCGGCTGGATCGATCTGGCGGCGGCGGGCGCGAAGCCGGGCGAGCGTGTGCGCGTCGCCGTCGCGCTGCGCGCCACCGCATATCGCCTGATGCCGGGCGAGCGGCTACGGGTCGCGCTGGCCTGCGCCGATTTCCCGCGCATCTGGCCGACGCCGGTTGCGGCGACGCTGAAGCTGTTCCACGGGTCGAGCCGGATCACGCTGCCATCCTGTCAGCCGCCGGCCGGCGGCGCGGCCGAGCCGGCATGGGGCAGGCTGCAGCCCGGCGCACTGGTCTCGGGCGACGAACCCGGCGGCACGCAGTCCTGGGATCTGACGCGCGATCTGACGACCGATGCCGTACGGCTCGCCGCGGCGCGCAGCGAGCGGCTGCGGATCGACGCGACGACCGAACTCGCCATCGATCACGCCTACGGCGCGGCGGTCGCCGCCGCGCGGCCCGATCTGGCGCGGATGGCTTCGACATGATCGTGCACAGCACCGGGGCGCTGGAACTCGCAAATCTCCATCCGCGGCCGCCGGCGCTGCGGCTCTTCGATGCCGGGGGCGGCGACGGCACCGTGCTGACCTGGGCGATGCGGGCGATGCACCACCGCTTTCCCGCGATGCCCTTCCACGTCGTCGGCAAGGAAATCAGCCTCGAGGACATCCGGCTGACGCTGGAGAAGATGCCGGATCGGTTCTTCGAGCATCCGGCGACCGAGCTGGTCCTGACCAATCTCAACTATGCCGAGGCGTCCTGGCTGATGCCGGCTTCGGTCGCCGCCGCAACCAGCCTGATCTGGCACGAGGCCCCGCTCGAGCGGACGACCGCGGCCCAGTTCGAGGACCAGATCACCGGGCTGCAGGGCTTCCTCGCCGAAAACTGGCGCGCCCATGTCAGCGCCAAGAGCGGCAACCCGGTCTACGAACGTCCGGTCGTGCTGGTTCTCTATTGCGCCGACCATCGTTTCCTGCTCGACCAGGTGATCCCACGACGCGGCGCCACGCGCGCCGACTACGATCTCGTCATCGCCTCGCAGCCCTATCGCGCCCGTTCGCCTCTGGAGTTCAAGGCGCGCCGGGTGGTCGCGCCGCTCGCCCGGGCGCTCGGGCCCGGCGGCCGGCTGCTCGGCGTGCAGTCGCATGGCGGCGATCCGGGGTTCGAGATCGTCCAGCGCGTCTGGCCCGGCGAGTATCCCTTGGTCCATGACCGGCATGCGCTGCTCAAGGCGGTGAAGGCGGAACTCGGCGCGGCCGCGCGCGGGCTCAATTTCAGCGCCTATGCCGACGCCCGCTCGCTGTTCCGCTACCACATGCACACCCTGCCCAACGCGATCGGGTCATCGATCGACACCTCGACGCTCTTCGCGGCTGGAGCGCGGCCATCTACGTCGCGCAGATCGAGGACGCGCAGCTCGAGGTCGCGATCGGGGGCGGGGCCGCTATCTCGACGCTACGCGCGCGGTCCTCGCCAGGCATGGCGCCCTCTGGTTCTGGGATGAATCCTATGTCGTTTCCCACAAACGCGACTGAACCCGCCGCACGCGCCTTGCTCGCCAGCGCCTCGATCGAGATCGCGCCGCGCGATGATGCCGGACTCGCGGCGGCCTGCGACCTGCTGCCGCCCGGCAGCGCCGTATTTCTGCCCTGGATCGCGGGCGAGACACATCAACGTAGCGTCGCCGCCGCCCGGCTGCTCGCCCGCGCGGGGCTGGAGCCGGTGCCGCATGTCGCTGCGCGTTTCCTGTCGGGCTACACGCAACTCGGCGACTTCCTCGCGCGGCTGTCCGGCGAGGCCGGGACGCGCACGGCGATGCTGGTCGGCGGCGATCGCGATCGTGCGCTCGGTGCGCTCGACTCAGGCCTGTCGGCGCTGGACACGGGATTGTTCGCGCGTCACGGGTTCCGGCGGCTCTGCCTGCCTGCCTATCCCGAAGGCAATCCGCGCATCGATCCCGCGACGTTGGACGCGGCCCTGCGCGCGAAGCTCGCCCGTGCCGCCGCGCAGGGGATCGCGACGGGGATCGTCTCGCAATTCTGCTTCGAGGCCCAGCCGATCCTCGACTTCGTCCGCCGCCTGCGCGCGACGGGCATCGCGGCGCCGCTGCGCGTCGGGCTCGCGGGCCCGGCCAGCCTCGCCGCGCTGATGAAATTCGCCTTGCGCTGCGGCGTCGGCAATTCGGTCCGCGCCCTGGCGCTGCACGGCGCCGCGATCGCGCGGTTGACCGCGACGCGCGACCCGTCCGCCGTACTGGAGGGGCTCGCCGCCGGCGTGGCGGCCGAGCCCGACCTGGCGCCCGAGGGAATCCATCTCTTCGCCTTTGGCGGCGCGGCGCGCACCGCGCTTTGGCTGCGCGCGCAGGGCTGACGCCGGCGCGCATCGTGATCAGCGCCGCACGCGCATCGGCGAGTCCGCCGCCGCGAAACGCGCGTCGATGGCATGTAAGCGCCGGAGCAAAAATCCCTCACTGAAGCGGCCGGATTGTCCGGTTGCGCCGGAGTAAAAATCCGGCAGCAGATAGCTCTTTGCGGTTTTGGCAGAGGGCGGAGGGATGAAG
>Ga0194130_10007596_pt1 | contig 11875 bp, 9 predicted proteins | sample TA2KigsurfametaG_FD_160084 | JGI IMG/M metagenome (GOLD analysis project Ga0194130, IMG submission 160084) | Freshwater microbial communities from Lake Tanganyika, Tanzania - TA2015050 Kigoma 12 surface | ecosystem: Environmental > Aquatic > Freshwater > Lake | place: Tanzania: Lake Tanganyika... | reverse complement strand
AAGAAATTAAAAAAGTAGTTTATGGCAAGATTGAAGCTGTTATTGCTGAAGATGCCCTGATGACCAGTAATACTTCAGCTATTCCGATCAGCCTCTTGCAAAAGATGACCAAGCACCCTGCCCGCTTCTTCGGATTACACTGGGCTGAGCCTTCACATACTACCCGTTTTTTAGAAATAATTTGTGGGGATGAAAGTGACATTAAAGGGGGTGAATATCTCTATGAACTTTCAAATTACTGGAATAAGGAAGCCACTCTGGTGAGGAAAGATATCCGGGGCTTTATCGGAAATCGTCTGATGTATGCCATGTACCGTGAGGCTTTTTACCTAGTTGAAAACGGTTATGCAACTATTGAGGATGTTGACAGAGTATGCCGCAATAATACCGGTTTCTGGATGACTCTGGTCGGTGTTTTTGGATGGATGGACTTAACCGGTGTACCTGCTTATCACAAGGTAATGAAAGATCTTAATCCAACTCTATGCAACGATACTCACGTCCCTAAACTGATAGATGATATTGTTAAGGCAGGAGGAAAGGGAGTAGCCAACGGCCATGGTTTTTATAAGTATACACCAGAAGAATCCAAAATGTGGGAAGAAACCTTTGCTGATTTCAATTATGAGATTAGAAATTTGGCAATGAAATATCCTTTTGATATCGTCAAAAGAAAATTGGCAAAGCTTAAGGAAGAAAAAGAAGGGAAGGATAGCTAAGATGAAAACCCTTTCTGTTCCTTTTATTCACATGGATGGTTTTAATAATGTAGATGAAATTTTTGCGAAATTGGATCATATTCATCAAGAAAGAATCAACATTACACCTTGGGAAGCATTTCCTTATAAACCTGAACTTGCATTTTCTATGGCCTATGGTCAGGAGGGAATATTCCTGAAGTTTTATGTCGAGGAGAAACATGTCAAAGCCATTTACTCGGAGCCTAATGATCCGGTTTATAAAGACAGTTGTGTCGAGTTTTTCGTTTCATTAGGTGATGATAAGGAATACTATAATTTCGAGTTTAATTGCGCCGGAACCTGCCTGCTTGGCTTTGGGGCAGGAAGAGCTAATCGGATGAAGGCAACTGATGAGGTCATTAAATCGATTGCTTTCCGAAGCTCGATCAAGCCGGCAAACAGTAAAAATTCGAGTATTGGATGGGAACTGACTTTGGCCATACCATTCAGCGCTTTCCAGTACCATCAGTTAGAATCCCTAAAAGGGAAAACCTGTAGAGCAAATTTTTATAAATGCGGCGATGATCTTCCGGAACCTCATTTTGTGGTTTGGAACGAAATCCAAACTCCAGAACCTGATTATCACCGGCCCGAATTTTTTGGTTCAGTAACATTCAATTAACATAATATTTAGAACTATAAATTAAAAAAAATGGAAAAATTAGAAATACAACATCCGGACAAGGCAGATAAAAGTTTTACAACCGGAGCTTATTCAGCAGGAGTTTTGGTTGCCGGCGACTGGCTGTTTGTCAGTGGGCAGGCTGCAGTAGATTTCACCACGAGCACTTTCGTTTTAGGAACCATTGAAGAAGAAACACATCTAACAATTCATAATGTTAAACGCATCTGTGAGGCTGCAGGCTTTACTCTTGACGATATTGTGAAATGTACCGTTCATTTGAGTGATATCAAAGATTTTGATCGCTATAATGCGGTTTATGCGACGTATTTTACCAAAGTTAAACCGGCACGTACCACGGTACAATCTGGTTTAGGGCATGGCATCAAAGTTGAAATTGATGCTATTGCATTTCGTCAAGGTACTAAATAGTAGTTCTTACCAAAATGGCTGAAGAATCCATATTTATTTTTGATTGCCATCTCGATTTGTCGATGAATGCGATTGAATGGAACCGGGATCTTAAAAAATCGGTGTATGAGATCAGGGACCTGGAACAAGGGATGACGGATAAACTTGATCGGGGTCTTGGAACCGTGGCTTTACCCGAATTGCGAAAGGGCAAGATTGGCCTTGTTGTGGCAACACAAATCGCCCGTTTCGTGGAGCGAGGCAGCTTAATTCCCGGCTGGAATTCCCCTGAAATTGCCTGGGGAATTTCACAAGCCCAGTTAGCCTGGTACCGTGCCATGGAGGAACAGGGTGAAATGGTGCAGATTACCAATCTGTCTCAGCTGGAAGCTCACCTTGCCCTATGGTTTGATCAATCCATTCCTGATTCCAGGAAACCGGTGGGATATATTCTTAGTCTTGAAGGTGCTGATTCATTGGTCAATATTTCCTACCTCGAAAAGGCCTATGCTTACGGACTTCGGGCTTGCGGACCTGCGCATTACGGCCCCGGAAGGTATGCTGCGGGTACCGGCAGAACCGAAGGACTAACAGCCGCAGGTAAGGAACTGCTTACCGAAATGGATCGTTTAAGTATGATTTTGGATGTCACTCATCTTACAGATAAAGGCTTTGATGAAGCATGCTCTATTTTCAAAGGGCCAATGTGGGCGAGCCATCATAATTGCCGAACATTGGTTAATCACCAAAGGCAGTTAACGGACGACCAGATTAAAGTTCTGATAGAAAGGGAGGCCGTGATCGGTGGGGTTTTTGATACCTGGATGCTGACTGATAATTGGGTACGAGGTAAAGATGATCCCAAAGAAAGGAATGTGCATCTTGAGTTAATCGTTGATCATTATGATCATATCTGTCAGCTCGCAGGGAATAGTTTGAATGTCGCTATTGGCAGTGATCTTGATGGGGCTTATGGTAAGGAGCAATCACCGTATGATCTCGAAGATATTTCTGATCTACAAAAGCTAAACGGAATGTTGAAAAGAAGGGGTTATTCAATGGAAGATATAGAAAATATATTTTATAAAAACTGGTTGCGCTTCCTGAGAAAGGCCTGGGCCTGAAATAATAATCTTCCAATGAATTGGTTTGAAATTAAAAATGTAAAACTTATTGATTCTCCGGCACTTGTAGTCTACAAGGATAGGGTAGAACATAATATACGCAAGGTTTTGACCATGGTTGACAATCCCTCACAACTCCGGCCACATGTCAAGACGAATAAAATGCTTGAGGTCTGTAAAATGATGAGGGATTCTGGCATTCAAAAGTTTAAGGCTGCAAGCATCGCCGAAGCAGAAATGCTGGGCATGGCAGGTGCTGAAGATGTGATATTAGCCTATCAGTCGGTAAAACCCAAATTTCTTCGTCTTTTGAAGCTGATTGATGCTTACCCTGCAACAAAGTACTCATGTTTGGTTGATAATATTGAGTCTGCCAGGATTTTTTATGAATCAGCATTGCTCGCCGAAATCAGCATCCCGGTGCTCATTGACCTGAATGTGGGAATGAACCGAACGGGTATAAAACCTGCGAAGGCTTATAATTTATTTAAAGAATTACAAAATCTTCCCGGCATAGAGTTCAAAGGTTTTCATGCCTATGATGGTCACAGACGGGATTATGATCTTGCAGATCGTATTGCAAATTCTGAAATAGACTTTAAAGAAGCTGAAGAACTTCGTAATCAAATCCAATCTGAAGGTTATCCTTTACCACTACTGGTTGCAGGAGGAACCCCAACCTTTGCTATTCACTCATCCAAAAAGCATACAGAATGTTGTCCCGGAACTTTCATTTTTTGGGATAAAGGTTATCATGATGCACTGCCTGAGCAAGAATTTGAGTATGCGGCACTTGTCTTGACAAGGGTGATTTCAATCCCTGCCGAAGACAAATTATGTATTGACCTTGGGCATAAATCGATTGCTTCAGAAAATGATCTGCAGAAGCGGGTATACTTTTTGGATCATCCTGAGCTGAAGCCGATTGGTCAGAGCGAAGAGCACCTTATAGTGGAGGTAAGCAAGGATCATAATTTTAAGGTTGGAGATATTTTATATGCCCTCCCGATACATATATGCCCTACAGTAGCACTTTATGACCGTGCAGTAATTATTAGTAATGGAGAAGCAAGCGATACATGGAAGGTGATTGCCAGAAATCGGCAGATTAATTATTGACAACTAACACGTTTTATAATAATTATTATGGTTGCAGCCATCTTACTGAATACAAAATCAAAGATTCTGTATTCCTATCTCAGGAATTTACGTTCAGAGTATCTGCAAATGGCGAATTCCTTTCTCAAAATAGTTCTGATCGCTTTACTGGTATTTTTTTTAAAATCTGCCTGTCCCGTTTTTGCCGCTGAGATAGTAATTCAAAATGACAAAATTGAATACGCAATTGATGAAAACGGAAAGAATCTGCGCTTTATAGATAAGGTTAGTAAAATAGATTATCTCGATAAAAAATCAGCTTCCTTTTTTGCATCATTAAAGAAAAATGGTCTTGAATATCCTGTTAGTTCTGTAATTCTAAATGGGAATCTTTTAAAGCTTGAGTTTAAAAATACAGGTCTGACTGCTATACTGTTTTTGGATATTGCAAAGGATCGTTTCAGACTTGAAGTTGTGCAGATGAGTGGTTCAGCAGAGTCATTGACCTTTATAAATATTCCACTAAAGCTTGAGGGAATGCCTTATGAACCATTCGCAGCTTGTGTGCTATCCCTGAATCTTCAGACACATGTCTTTGCACTTCCTGCTTTACAATCTCATTTGAAGGCGACTGTATATGATCGTTTTGGAATTAAAGGGGGGAAAGTTGCAGTTTTGGGAGTTCCTCAAAAAGAAATGATTCCTCTGATTCGGGATGTGATGATTAATACCAAGGATATTCCTCATTCCAATGCCGGTGGCGCCTGGGCACAGCAATCTAAGGAAGGTTACGGGTCATATCTGATGAATTTTGGGACGCTTATTGAAGATAATGTGGATGAATGGATCAAAATGTGTAAAAGCCTTGGCTTTACTCAGATTGATAATCATGGTGGAGGAAAATTTTTCAGATTTGGGGATTTTGTGCTTGACCCTGAAAAATGGCCCGATGGATGGGAGAGCTTTAAACGAATTAACAAAAGACTTCATGATGCCGGTATCTCTTCAATTTTTCACAATTATGCTTTTTTCATTGATAAGAATTCTACCTATGTAACACCTGTCCCTCGTGAGGATCTGGCTTATTTCAACGCTTTTACTATCACTAAATCCATTGGCGCTTCAGATACTGAACTTGAGGTAAAGGAATCCACGGCAGATATTTCATTGATTACCGGATTTTTTGTCCGAAATAGCCGAACTATCCGAATCGGACAGGAGCTAATTGAATTTGAGGGTACAACGAAAGAGGCACCATTTAAATTCACCGGACTCAAGCGCGGGGCCAACGGCACAAAAGTTTCAGCTCACTCAGCAAATGAAAAGGCATTTCATTTAAGAGAAATGTTCGGCAGGTTTGCTCCGGGAGTTGAAACGCCATTATTTAATGAAATCGCCAAAAGAACAGCTGATATTATAGATCAGGCCAACTTTGATGGGATTTATTTTGATGCGATTGATGGAAGTGATATTCTTGCCGGGCCAGAAAATTTCTGGTATTACGGAGGTAGATTTGTTTTCGAGGTTGCAAAAAATTTAAAACGTCCCGTTGGTATGGAGATGAGTTCCATGATTCACCACTGGTGGCACTATCGTTCCAGATGGCAGGCATGGGACCGACCTACCAGAGGCTATAAACGTTTTATTGACATCCATTCTTCTTCAATTAAATCGGATGAGTATGAGCATGGTCTGTGGCGGGGAACGGTAGCTCAGATTAATAAAATTGCACCCGCAGAAAATGGAGGGCTTTTACTTCCCTTACAATTAGGCTGGTGGGCACACCAGACCTGGAATCCACCTCAGGTTGAACCAACTTTCTCAGATGATATTGAATACCTGGGCAGCAAAATGATTGGAAATAATGCCGGTTTGGCTATGCTGGGTGGTTTTGATGAGAAAGCACTGGATGAAAATCCGGCTTTCAGGAGACTCAATGCAATGATCAAACAATATGAGGATTTACGTCATAAGAATTATTTTAGTGAGAGCATTAAGCAGCAGTTAAGGGTTCCTGGAAAGGATTTTTCCTTATTTCAGGCGCCCGATGGAGTCTGGAAATTCAAACCAATGGCTTATCAGAAACACAAGGTTTCAGGTCTTGACCATCCTTCAGCAAGCTGGAAGGTGAATAATGAATTTGAAGCGCAGCCTTTGCAGTTGAGAATCGAGCCACTCATTTCTGTCAATTCGTACAATGATCCAGAAAATCTAATATTGTCTGATTTCTCAGTCATATCCAGTTTTTATCAGGACTCCACAGCAAAGGGTGTAAGCGGGGGTTTAAAGCCAGCTTTGGAGAAGACACTTGCAGGAGAGTCGGCCGTTTCTTTTACTGCTCAAAACTCAGGAGCAGTAGCAAGGGATGCATCTTGGATTAATATGCAAAAGAAATTCGAGCCAATCCTGGATCTCAAAAATAATAAAGCCTTAGGTGTTTGGGTTAAAGGGGATGGTAATGGACAGCTTTTAAACCTGAGACTTGAAAGTCCACATCATATTTCACATGGTGCCCGCGGTGATCATTTTATAAAAATTGATTTTACAGGCTGGAAGTATTTTGAACTTGTAGAAATTGAATCTTCCGAATTTAGTAATTATGTTTGGCCGGCCCCTTATTCAAGTGCCAGCTTCTATGTGTATGATTCATATCGTCATGAAGTGGCATTTGATAAAATAGATAAACTTCAAATATGGTATAATAATCTGCCTGATGGTAAGAAGGTTGAAACGCTGATCGGTCCGGTGAAAGCTCTGCCTATTGTTTCAAGTACGATTGTCAATCCTTCAATTATGATTGGTAATGAAAAAATCATATTCCCGGTTAGCATGGAGTCGGGCATGTATCTGGAATTTAAGTCGGCAACAGATTGTAAACTTTACGGACCCAAAGGCGAATTCATCAAAGAAGTTCAGATTCAAGGTAAGATCCCGACATTGAGATCAGGTGAAAATCAGGTATCATTTGGCGCTGAACCTGGAATTGGAGTTAAACCCCGTGTGCAACTGACTATTATTTCTGAAGGTAAACCACTATTGGATTAACAACAATAATCTGCTATTTGGGATGTTAGCATCCTCATCACCTGGTCAGGATAAAAGCGGTTATAAAACCCGCAACTCGTAAGATTTCACATGCTTTCTACAACATGTCAAAACTAAAATCATTATGAGATTATCCAATCCAAAATACTGAAATTGCATAATTCATTTATGTTAATTAGTATTATATTTATTTGTAATAAAAAGTGCAATCGTCTGATTCAATAAATTTATAGAAAAAAGTATCATGATTGTAAATAAGAGTATCTGATTAATTTGTATAAGAAAGTGAAATTTGATTTAGCCTGAAATATTTAAAATGAAAAAAATCATTCAACGACGTGATTTCCTCAAAACAACCACTTTAGCTGGTATTGGTATTGGAATGAGCAGTATGTCTCAAATGTTATTTGCAAGTGATTCTTCTCAAAAAAAGATAAGAGTTGGCATTATAGGATTATCGGTTCATACTGAGGCATTTTCTGAAATGCTAAATGCAGAAGTAGTTGACGCCGATATCAGTGGTTTCAGGGTAGTCGCTATTTATCATCCAAAAGGTAATCCTGATGTAGAATTCAAAGCAGAGATGCTTGCAGATTGGGCAGCAAAGGCCAAAACACGGAATATAGAGCTCGTTGATTCTGTAGAAAAGATGCTTGCTATGTCGGACGTTGTGATGCTGGAAACTAATGACGGCAGACCACATATGGAACAATTATTGCCTGTTTTTAAAGCTGGGAAACCGGTATTTATTGATAAGCCAATTGGAGCAAATTTAAAGCAGGTTATTGAAATATTAAATGCTGCGAAAAAATATAATATACCTATTTTTTCGTCCTCATCATTACGTTATGTCAGTGGAGCTCAGGAAGTTCGAAATGGAAAAGTGGGTAAAGTACTCGGCGCAGAGGCCTATAGCCCAGCCTCCTTGCAGGCTGCTCATACCGATATGTTTTGGTATGGTATCCATGGTGTCGAATCGCTCTACACCATAATGGGAGGTGTAGGTTGCCAACAGGTAACCCGTACATCTACTCAGGATGCTGATGTCATTGTTGGAACCTGGGAGGATGGAAGAATCGGCGTATTCAGAGGATTAAGAGCAGGTTCAAGAGGTTACGGAGGTACCGCCTTTGGTGAAAAAGGGATTGCGACCATTGGAACTTTTGAGGGATACAGAAGATTATTGGTGCCGGTCGCCGAATTTTTTAGAACTCTGAAATCACCTGTTGATCTTGCTGAAACACTTGAGATTTATGCTTTCATGGAGGCGGCAGATGAAAGTAAGAGACTTGGAGGTGTACCGGTAAGCTTGGCTAGCGTGATTGTAAAAGCTAATTAATCACAAATAAATTTTCATTGCCATTAACAAATCAAAATAAAATAACAATTTCTAATTTTTAAACATTAAACATTTATGAAAAAGTACAATGTAGGAATAATTGGGTATAGCTGGGTTGCTACTGCACATATTACGGCTATCAATAACAGTCCGAATGCCCAAGTTACAGCTATTTATTCTTCACGTCCACATGATGATGCAGCTGAAAGTGAAAAATGGGGCTCTCCGATCAAAACCTATACTGATTTAAACGCCATGCTATCGGATAAGAGCATTGATGCGGTGTCAATTACCAGTTATTCTGATCAGCATGCTGAACAGGCTGTCGCTGCGGCAAGAGCAGGTAAACATATCATCCTTGAAAAACCAATGGCACTTTCATGGGAGGATTGTTTATTGATTGATTCTGAAGTAAAAAAAGCCGGCGTGAAGGTTTGTGTTTGTTTCGAGTGCCGTTATTCTAATCAATTTTTAGTTACCAAGGCACTGGTGGATACCGGTTTAATCGGAGATATTCACTATGCCGAGGTCGATTATCTTCATGGAATCGGTCCGTGGTATGGTCAATATCACTGGAACATAAAAAAGGCTAAAGGTGGAAGTTCTATTCTTACTGCCGGTTGTCATGCATTGGATGCGATGCTATTGTTCATGGGAACGGATATTGAAGAAGTAACCAGCTATGAAACAAAATCTAAAAATCCTATTTTTCAGGCTTATGAGTATACAACCAGCAGGGTGAGTATTTTTAAGTTTAGGGATGGAAGGGTTGGTAAATCTTCAGCCATCATTGATTGTATTCAGCCTTACTATTTCCATACTCATCTTTTTGGTAGTGAAGGTAGTCTTTTAGATGATAAGTTTCACTCCGAGAAACTCGGTACGGATCATCATTTATGGAGTTCATTGGCCATGAAGATGCTCGATACAGGGGATGTGGCAGATCATCCTTATCAGGCGCAGTTTGATAAATTCTTTGAATGTCTGCTGGAGGGAGTTGATATGCCATTGACAAGTTTAAGTGATGGAATTAAAACTCATGAAATCATTTTCGCTGCAGATAGATCAGCAGCGACCGGCAAACCCGTAAGATTATAATAATATTTGTAAGGACTCCATGAAGAAGACAGCGCTGGCAGTTGCCGCACACCCTGACGATATCGAATTCATGATGGCCGGAACCTTGGTCTTGCTAAAAGATCAGGGTTACGAGATTCATTATATGAACCTTTCGACAGGAAATTGCGGTAGTATAGAGACCGATTCCTTAACCACTACAGCAATTCGATTGAAGGAAGCTCAAAACGCTGCCCATATTTTGGGTGCTCAATTTCATCATCCAATCTGCAATGATTTTGAGATTTTCTATGATCTTGAATTGCTCCGAAAGTTAACAGGAATTATCCGAATGATTAAGCCCTCTGTGATTTTAACACATTCACCTTCCGATTATATGGAAGATCATATGAATACTAGTCGTCTGGCTGTGACTGCTGCTTTTATTCGTGGGGTTCCAAATTTTTCTGCGGATTATGCTGCAGTTAATAATTACAACTGTGCGGTTTATCATGCCTTGCCTCATTCACTGCTGGACCCCTTGCGGAAGAAGGTCATTCCTGAGATTTTTATAGATACCGGCGCTGCCCACACTACAAAACGGGAAGCTCTGGAGGCCCATAAAAGTCAACAGAATTGGTTGGAAGACAGTCAGAAAATGAATTCCTACATCCAAGCCATGGAGAATTTTTCCTTAACTGTGGGGAAAATGTCTAATCGCTTTGAACATGCAGAGGGTTGGAGGAGACATCTGCATTTTGGTTTCTCTGAAGATGGATTTGATCCTCTCAGGGAATTAGGGGCTTGTTATTTAACCAATGAGGATTATAAGTTTGAATAAAAAAATAAACAATAAAATCGTTAACAATTTTAAAATAACATTATGCGTAAGAAAAGTTCAATAGCTCCAGATTGGTGGGATTATACCACCTTGGATTTAGGTCAGAAAGTAACTGATAAAATTGCTGCTTTAACTCCTGAGGAGATGATTGCTATGTCAAGACCGGGCTTTAAGGTAGTTTTTTATGATACAGTGGAAGAGTTTTATTTGGCAGAAGCGCTTGAGTTCATAAGTTCATGGAAATCAGCTACGGCTTCTAATCCTGTAGGTATTTGTGGTCCAATTGGGCCAACTGAACAATTACCTTTGGTTGCCATGATCGTTAATGAGATGGGTTTGTCTCTTAAAAATGCTCATTTCTGGTGTATGGATGAGTGGGTGATTGATGGTAAAGAAGTTTCAGAAGATCATCCTTTATCATTTAAAAGAGCCTTTAAAACCTTATGTTTAAACAGAATCCGTAAAGATTTAGTGATGCCTGATGAGAATGTGCACTTTGCCAAGGCAGATACCACTGATTACATCAACAGCTGGACAAAAGCTAAATGTGCAATCATGCAAGGTGGTCAGGGAGATGTGAAGCATTGGGCATTTAATGAACCACCTAAACGTGAGGGGAAATATATTGATAATCCGCCTACAGTTGAAGAATACAAGCAATTGACAACTCGGGTACTTGACCTGCATCCAATAACTATTGCGCAGAACTCAAGGTTACATTGCGGAGGTAATGCTCCTACCATTCCAACACAGGCAGTTTCCGTCGGACCAAAGGAAACCTGGCAGGCTGAAAAAGTTTCTATTTGGCATGCAGGTGCTCATGATAATCCTTTCGGACAAAGATTAACTACCTATATGATTTCAAATAATATTCCTGACGTATCTGTTCCAATGTCTGTACTTGCAGATCATCCAAATGTTCAGTTTAATTTTCTGAGATCAGGTTTGGGTTCATGCTCAGTAGAGATGCACTAAATAAAGCAGAAGTCTTGCTCAATTAAATACAGATTTAATAGATAAACGATGAATCAATTCAAAGAACTAAGGAAATTATTGGTACAACCTACTTTTCTTAATGGCAAAAATGTCTTTAAACTGGTTGTTCCGGCTCTCTTGATCCCTTTGATTATATTTTTGGTGAGTTGGACCCAAAGTCCAAAGTTTGAACTTAGGCCTGGAGATAGAATAGCGATAATTGGTAATGGGCTTGCTGATCGTATGCAGCATGATGGCTGGCTGGAGACCTATGTACAATCTGTTTATCTTGGTGGAAAATTAGTTTTCCGAGAGCTGGGTTATACCGGTGATCAGGTACACTATCGTCCACGCTCACATGAAGGCTTTGGAGATAGCGATATGCATTTAACAAATGTTGGGGCTAACGTTATTTTCGCCTTTTTTGGGTATAATGAATCGTTTGAAGACAAGCCAGAAGAGTTTAAAAAGCAATTAGTTGCTTTTATAGACTATTCACGGAAACAAAAGTATGATAGTAAGTCTGCGCCACGTTTGGTTTTGTTCTCACCAATCGCTCATGAGAATCTGAACACTAGAAATTTACCTGATGGTAAAGAGAACAATAGACGTCTAGCCGCTTAT
>Ga0194130_10007590_pt1 | contig 11877 bp, 20 predicted proteins | sample TA2KigsurfametaG_FD_160084 | JGI IMG/M metagenome (GOLD analysis project Ga0194130, IMG submission 160084) | Freshwater microbial communities from Lake Tanganyika, Tanzania - TA2015050 Kigoma 12 surface | ecosystem: Environmental > Aquatic > Freshwater > Lake | place: Tanzania: Lake Tanganyika... | reverse complement strand
ACTTCTTTTGGATCACTGACCTAGGCAGTTCGCCATCGCAGGTCAAGTTCTCTGGGCTCAGCGCCGAGCTGATGTCATCTGCCAGGGTCTGCCGATCCTTAGCGTCTAACAGCGTCAAGGGCCGGCTCTTGAACATGGCGCGGATTTCGTTCCTCTGTTGGACGTAGTGTTCTAGTGCTCGCATCTGTCGCTCCTTGTGTTAACTAAGTCTCTATATTACAGCCAAACGCTACCTTTGTCAACCCCTACATGGTCCAATATAGCTCGGTGCTGGGATCGCAGGCCCTGGGGGTGTTCACGGGTTGCTCAAACTCGCGGCCAGTCATCAGGTTCCGCTTGGTCTCTGTCTTTTCGATGTGCTGATGGAAGTACTCAGCATCAGCGTAGCCAAATTGGAACAGAGGACCATCGTTGCAGATGCCATGGAAGTGATGGGTGATGCTGCCCCGCAGATGCTGGTTGTGCTTTCGGGTGATCCAGGACTTGGCCGCTGAGGGGGTCTTTACCGTCTTCTGTATGACAGTAGACTGTTTATCGTAGACATACCACATATCAATCTCCTCGTGTGTCAGTGTTCAGTGTGGGCTGTACCAGCCTGCGGATCTCAACTTCCCTGCGGTGTGCGTCTGCCTTGCCGCGGACGATCTCGTGGATCCGTATCTCTATCTCCGACTTGTCCGCCAACGCCCTCAGAGCTTCGCAGAGCAGCCACTCCTTGGCCTCCGTCTTGGCACGGTAGTAGTGTTTGGCAGCACGAGCGCGGACGCTCTTCGCGACTGTGGTCTCCGTCTTGGCAGTGACTCCGATGTAGTTGCCCGCGGGCACCACCAGTTCGTAGATGATGTGATTGCGATCTGATCTCTTTGCTCTAGCCACGGTCCGCTCCGTTTCGTTCATCATAGTGTTATTATGCACCCAAAGCATGGATTTGCCAACCGAAATCTCCAGTGTTGCCAAAATGCCACAGGCCCGGCACTGCCCATGACTAGTAAGTGCTTACCAACTCACGGCGGCGACACCTGCTGATGCCCGCTGCCCTAAGTCAGCGCTTACTTTGGTTACTGAGTGGACGACCCTTATTCTATAAGGGTCTTTGGTGCGACCGGCCGGAATCGAACCGGCATGACCGAAGTCGAGGGATTTTAAGTCCCTTGTGTCTACCTATTTCACCACGGTCGCGCTGCTGTATACTGGCCCGCCCTAGACGAATCGAACGTCTGACCCACAGCTTAGAAGGCTGTTGCTCTATCCCCTGAGCTAAGGGCGGCGGTGCTGCTGTTGCTGCTAGATTCGTTTGGTGGGCCCACCTGGACTCGAACCAGGGACCAACGGATTATGAGTCCGCTGCTCTAACCAACTGAGCTATAGGCCCGAAAACCGGTTATAGGCTGTGATCTCTCTCCTGATCGGGCAGTGGCTGTAGTGCTTCCTGGGTCTGTTCTCCCTGCCTGACGAATCTGTGTAGTTCTTCCATCCTAGGTGCGATGATGTCTGGAGCACGGCGAGCCAGTTCTTCTATGTAGTATTGACCTGGATAATGTCTCAGCACAGATCTAGCCTCGTGGCGCAGGGCTTTGGGGACCCTGGGAGTCTTTGAGGGATCACAGAGATCCTGTAGGAATTGTTCAGCCCATTTGAGCGCTCGATATCGTTCGTCTGGTAGTGTCACTTTTAGCCTCTGATTTCGGATGGTTTCTATCACTATAAGGACTATTATACATGTCTGTGCTGTGATTGTCAACTAGGCTGCAGCGGGGCCTATGCTCAAAATAGCAGCAATATGGGCTCGCACCATCCAGCAGATCCCGAGATCATGAAATAACAACCCAGGAATTCTCCCACAGTGTAGAGCAGGATGAACAGGAGATACAGTAGAAAGATAGTGAACCAGACTCTCATACAGCATATGTATAGTCGTCACTGCCAAAAAGTCTCACACTCGTAGTAATATACATAGCGGAAACAGCAATAAGCAGCAGCGGGGCCACGATTGATCAGGGGTTTTTAGCCGTTTGAGCAGAGTGATCAGCAGAGATCCCTGTAGATTTTTTTCCTAGAGTGGTGGAATGAGAGGCTATGCTCAAATGGTCACACAAATCCACACTTTATCACACTTTTTCACACCCTCGCCCTTGGCGTTCGCCCCAAGACCCGCACGTACTGACTGCGTAGCCACACTCACGCAGCGGGGCCGCTCCCGGTTAGAGTTCTGTTAGCCCTGCCCGGCCGATCCTAGCCTCTAACTCTGCCACAGAGAGAGAACTCTCCTTAAGCACGAACTCTAGGTCTAGGCCCTCACCTGCAGCCTGGGCCTGATATATAGAGCAGCCCACGGCCTCTAATATTCCTCCCAGCACCTGATCTCGTCGGGGGCCTGTCTCCGTGACCTGATCATCCAACAGTAAATCGCCTAAACTGATCCTAAATATCCTGTAAGAGGGGTCGCCTCGGTATTGATCTAGTAATCCCATCATCATCATTTATCTCCTTTGGTCGTCATCTCGATCTGTGCTCCGGACCAATGCCCAGAACATTATGGCACATATCAGTATCAGCATGCCAGCCAACCCCGTGCCTATCCATTCTAACAGTGTTAGTACGCCTTCTGCGGAGGTCATCGTGATCGCTCCTTGGCCTCGCATCTAACTGTGTAATAGGGGCTAGGCTTAATTACGCCTCTGGGAGAGTTTTGTTTCACAAAAGTCTCTCTAGCGGCCTCGCATGCTGCTGGCGTACTGTGTACGCTCTGCAAGCTGGTCAAGCCAGTTGGAGTTATCACTAACAGCAGCCATACCGTAGTCGCAGTCGTCATTGGTGTCATCATGTAAATATTTACTTAAATATCCATATGTTATACACATTTACTCTCACTGAACAGGTTCTAGAGCGTGTCACTGACTATTTGGAGAGACTCTACGCCCAAGGTTCACCGCAGTACATCTTGGGCGTGCAGCATCGCCTAACGGATGATCTGATCTTCGTCATCATTGACTGCTCACCGGAATCAGCGACATATATACATCTGTTATGCTGAAGTGTTATCTATGGCATCTCTATTCTGATGCGAATCTAGAAGCCGTACGACTCTATGCGGATCGTTCGGGAGGCCATTCGCAGCCAGAACTGGAGTCGTGCTGGATCTGGGTTCCTGAGCAGTCAGCACCAATGTCTGAGTGCTTGCGTCCCGATCTAGCTCGCTATCCTGAACGAGATCACGCATAACTGTATGCATGAATCGCCACCGCCAGACGTAACCGGTCGCCAGCTGATCTGGTCGTTGATCATATACGTGATCATTTTACTCTTAGTTTGGCTATTTTATTGACCCAGCACGATCTGTCGCGCTGCTGCTTCGCAGCCTAAAATTTTGCTGCCCTCCGGGCTGATAAATACCCGTGATGGCTGAACTCACTCTCACTCGCGAACAACTGAACACGCTGATAGTCTCTGAGACTGCGCAGGGCAGCACGGACATCGCTAGGGTCATCAACGAGATCTATCTCACTTACCCTAGATCGCAGATCGTGACACCTCGTGCGCCCGCTCTGGCTAGACCACAACAGATACGATCGATGCGATTGGATGGAGAGACCTACACAGCGAGGGCTGCATGGACCCTGCGCTGGCAGCAGATCTACGAAGAAAACAGTAGAGTGGGCGTGCAAGTATTCCCGGATCGAGAGACCCGGATTGGCGCTGACAACATCACTGACAGCCGAGGACGATCGATCACTGAGATAGGCCTGTCGACTACCACTGCTGGGAGGCCACCGGTCCAGGGTCGTGACTCTCTCGCAGTGTCGGGCACACAGGGACCTCCTGGATTGGGCATAGGTGATGTGTTCATAGACAGCAACGGTGATCTCAGGATCATCTTGGACGATCTGCAGGACATCACCGCAGGGCAGGTGGTGCCCACGCTGGCTATAGGCTCTGTGTCCCAGAACCCCTCCGGCCTGGGCAGCACGGCTACCATAACAGGCACGGCACCCAACTATACCCTAAACTTCGTGTTGGATACCTCCGCCACCACGGGCAACTTCGTGGGCACCGTGGAGTTGACTGAGCAGGGTCTAGGCCCCGCAGCCGCTACTAGACGTGATTTCGTGCTGGCACAGATACAGCAGCAACAGCCTCTCAATATAGCACTGAGCATAGCACTGGGTAGTTAAATACCCCATGCAGATCATCTTGGACCACAATTGGATCAGAGTCATAGATCATGTGCTGGACAGAGAGTTCTGTCAGCACCTCATAGACAGATTCCACGCCTCGACTAGGCAGCAGACACGCAGACAAGACTACCCTAGGCTCAGAGAGTTGAATCTCTTCAACCGCGATCACAGGCAGATCCGAGCCACGGAACTCTTACAGGGCCACCAAGATTTCACCGAAGAGACTGACCTGTTAGTGGACAGGGTCTATGGTGTGGTCGGAGCATACAGAGAACACTGGGATCATCTGCACTGTTTTCCCAACGATTTCTCTATGGAAGGATTCCGCATCAAATCGTATCGAGCGGGCTCAGGCGACGGGTTCCCCATACACACAGATGCGGGCGGCAGAGAGATGAGCACTAGATTCTTGGCGTTCTTGTTCTATCTCAACGATTCCGATGCGGGCACGGAGTTTCCTCTAGAAAACTTCACGGTCGCAGCACAGCAGGGCCGACTAGTGATGTTTCCGCCCGGACTGCAGTGGCCACATATAGGTCACGAACCCAAACAGCAGGACAAATACATACTCAGCACTTATCTGCATTTCATATGACCATTTACACCTTGTTTCCCGTACAGATATTGGTCCGCGACGTCACCGCGGCCCAGCGCCAGCAGATAGATCAGCAGATCCAATCGAGATTCCACGACCTAGAATTCCACAGCGATCAGGCACGCCATATGGTCAGGACCACCTATAACAATCACAGGGTCAATGACATCGCGGATCAGGATCTGTCAGCGCTGGCAGAGATCATCACAGAATCTGCCAACCATTACGCAGCCAGCCAGAACAGCCGAGAACCGTTGGTGCTGTTCGAAAGTTGGTTCAACTGCTATGATACAGGTGGCTACATGAGCGATCACGAGCATCCCGGTTGCAGGGTCAGCGGCATCTACTATCTGCAGGCAGAAGAAGGCAGCGGAGACCTATGGTTCAGGAACCCCAATCCCTTGATGTTGAATCACATATGGCCCAGCAACAGCCAGCCCACCTTGAGCGCGGAGCGTGTTCCCGCTCAGACGGGCAGATTGATCCTGTTTCCTGGATGGTTGACACATTCTGTCAGTACCTGTAAGGGCACTAAGATAAGTATCGCTTTCAATCTACGCTGATAGGTAAATATCTATATGATCAAATACATTCTCATCGCATCCGTGCTACTGTTACAGGGCTGTGCCACAGTACAGACTTGGATACCCAGTTTCTGGGACGATAATCAGAGCGACTACATCATCTCAGCGAGGCTTGCTGTGGAGCGCATCAACTGTGCTGAACCACAACTGCCTCAGGTCCGCGTTTTGGCCGAAGATCTCCGCAGATTCCAACTATATTCGGAGGCCAAAGGCTCTCTGCAGAAAGATGTACTCAGAGTCATAGAGCCCATGCAGAGCACCGTGAAAGAATGGTCGCAGAGAGGTGAAGGTTCCAAGACCTATTGCGAACTCAAAAAGAAACTATTAACACAACAGGGCGAGCGTGCCTCAAAGGTCATACTAGGGAGATGGTAAATGATTGAACAACTGCAATTTCTCAGCACCTGTGGTAGGCCCTGGGCTGAACAGCGAGCACAGTTCGCACTAGAGATCACTGAGGCCTTGAACCAAGGGTCCATATCAGAATCAGAGTATCAGGCCTTGATGGCCGATCTCATTAATTCAGACAAACTCAATGAAGAAGCCGACGACATGGATGTGAAAAACATGTTGGTTTCTTGCATCATGATTGGAGCGAAACTGGCATGAAGATCCGTGAAGTCCTCGCAGAAAATATCTTTACCACGGACTATCACAAGGTAATGAATGCTGTGGCTAAATTATATCAAGACCATTACTCGATCAACATCTGGGAAAACGGCGAAGCGCACGATGATGCGGCCAAAGTCTTGCTGAAAGTGCATCCCACAGACGAAGAACTAGAATTCATCCTAGATACGGGCGAACTTCCCGAACGCTTCGTCGATCTAGATTTCCCCTTGAATGATGCAGTCATGTTCGGAGCCAATTCTTCAGAAGATCAATCCTTGGACGAAGAACCTGCCAGTCGTAAACTGTGCAAATCTGGCAAACCTGATTCAGCACTGGGAGCCAGCCAACTGGCATCCTGCAAGAGCCAGGGTTACAGAGGCCGGGATGGTGGCAAAACCCATAAGGTGGGTTCGGAGAGAGTCAAAGTCCGTGGCAAGAAGATCAAAGGCAGGAAATACGGCGGACCTTTGCCTGACTGGAGTTAAAAGATATGCCGTCAAGGTTGAATGCCGGCGATCTGTTGGTTGCACCTCCTAATATAATAGACCCTAGATTTAAAAAAACTGTCATGTTTGTAACGCATACCAACAGCAGAGGATCATTCGCGCTGTGCCTCAACAAACAGTCAGATCATACCGTGAATGACATACTAGAGCCCATGAATGTGAGAATAGAACTAGACTGTCCTTTATACTGGGGCGGACCCGTAAGTCCAAACACGATTTGGATGCTGCATGACAATGCATGGAGCATTGAAAATTCATTGCCCGTAAACGATGACTGGTCAGTGACCAGTCATTCAGACATGTTCGAAAAGATCGTAAACGGATACTCACCAGATCGATTCCGCATATTTTACGGTCATGCCGCATGGGGCCCTGGACAGTTAGAAGGAGAACTTCGGGGCGAAGAACCATGGAGACAGGAGCACAGTTGGTTGATAGTCAACGACCCAGATCCAGATTGGATGATGAACGATATCGAGCATCTTTGGAGTACCGGTTGTTCGATCAGCGGCCAGCAGGCAGTAGAATCATGGCTGACCTAGATGCGAATCTCCAGCACAAGGAACCCTAATCTTTTTTATGTAGATTGGTGGTTGATGAATCATAACAGTCGCAGAGCCAGTTATGAACACGAACTTCTACACTGCGGAAATATAGATCTTCCCTACCTCAAAGACTGCAAAAGATTCATAGATCAAACAACGTTATTTTCTTCTAGGCTGAACAAGCAGGTCGATGTTAACTTTACCGGAGGAGAAGTCACTGAATGGGAAGATTTTTCTGACCTCCTAGCCTATTGTAAGAACCAAAATTGTCGAGTGAGATTCATAACGAACGCTACGGCAACTATGTCAACTCTCACAGAAGTTTTTAAGAGTACTGATTCCGTGATTATAGAAGTCCATCCGGAATTTTCAAATATCGGGCACCTACTGTTTGCTTTACAGACAGCGGTAAAGTCTAATCTAGAAATTCTAGTGAACATCAATATGCTGCCAGATTATTGGAATGAAATGGAAGATCTATATGATAAAATCTCGCAACGACATCCAACGATATCCTTAAACAAAAAGATAGTATTTGAAGACCCTGTGTTTAATACGACACCTAAGGATTATAATGAAGAACAGATCATCGTCCTGAAAGAGCAACAAGGTAACATAAAAATCGAACATGGATCTGATGTCTCTTACACTGATTTTCAAACAATGATCATAGAAAAGACAAATCGATTTCGAGGATATAAATGCTGGGCCGGTGTAGAACAGATAATCTTAGATGCTTGGGGCAGAGTCTACAGAGGCCACTGTAGAAAGAACGGCTTCATGGGATATCTAAAAGATCTAGAACTTTTTTGGTACGACACACCTATGATCTGTCAATTAGAAGCCTGTGTCAACGGCTTTGATGTACAGGCTACCAAACAGTCATTTGAATGATTTTTTAGTATGGAACACTCTTCGGTATGCAGATTCCCAATAGAATTCTAAAAGGCTGCGCTTCTTAGGCTGTTGCGCCACTACCATTTCCCAGTCGTCCCGTTTAAAAGGAATAACCTGCATCAGTGGATCACCGGGCTGCAAAGTCACTGGTTTATCTGTGAGCAAATAACCAGGAAACTCAATGGTCATATCGTGACGGTCAGTGTCTACGATCGCTGGCAACATCTGGAATCTTTCTTCCATCTGATAAAAAGGTTGCACAAATAGACAACTGTATCCCGGAGGAGTCCTTACTAACCAACTATTGCCGATCTTGAAATAGTTATGATTCTTACCTTGTATCTCTAAAGGCCACTGTAAATGATGATGCCCACCTACGTGAGGCTTGTGGGGGCATTTAGACATAAAGTCATCGTAGCCAAGATGATTTTTATTTGGTATAAGATGTGTTTCATAGGGATTGAATATAATATAACCAGATGTGATCAGATCTTGTACTGGCATACAATGTTTAATAGTAGGCACATTTATATTTTCTGCGGCCTTGACAATCTGCATAGGCAATTCTTTGTACCAATCCGGAACAACTTTATTTGCGGATCTTGGCGGAAAATATTCTACTATGGCAGCATCATCGTTGTAAAACCCGATCTGCATTAGATCTTTTCTCCGATCTTGAAACCACGGAATCGCATGAAACGGGGGAATCTGAGCGAAAATGTTCCATCTTGATTTCGCGTGATAGCATCTGCTCGCACTTCCACAACTTGGCCTGGTAGCGAGTCACGTGACTCCCAATATTCACGACGGTTACTATCAGTAAAACCTGAGCCAACATTAACCAGGATTTCTCTGCCGTCATCATTCCCCCGACAAATAACAGCCCCGAGCCTCCCAACATTACGTCCTGTGCCTTCCTCGACATCTGTGATCTCCAATGATACTTCAATAAATGGTTTTTGTTTTAGCCAAGCAGTCGAACGTTTGCCCTCCCACTTGCCGTTGGGATCTTTGATCATAATTCCCTCAAAGCCTGCCTCGACCATTTGTTTGTTATAGTCTTTGAAAGCGATTTCATCAGTGAAAACATCCAAATCAAATTCTTTCTGCGATACGATTTCAATACAACCAGAATCGGAAAAGATCTTTGAGAAGTTCTCACGCAGGAATGCACTGCGTCTGCGCTGTCCCATCACCGATTCGCCCTTTTTAAATTCCACCAATGGAATCACATCGAACAACTGTAATTTGGCATCCTGTGCCTGCACATCGGATTTTCTGTGTATCTGAGTCATCAAGGTCTGAAAGGATTTTGATACTACCTCTCCATCAAAGACATAACTCCTACCCCAATTGTCCATATTATCTTCAAAGGCTTTGACTATATGAGGAAAGTTTATTAATTCTTTACCGTTGCGTGTGTATTGTGTCACAGTGCGACTTTCAAAATCAACAACAGTCAAACAACGAACGCCGTCCAGTTTGGGTTCTACCAGTTTCTTGCCAGTTATTTTTGATTCGTGATTGGCACCATCGTGTGCCAACATCACTTCGAATACAGGCACAGCATATTGAGTCTTTTTAAGTTTCTTTGCCACAGAATTTACTGTTTTTTCCGAAACACCGCAACGAAGATCTTTGATAAGAACACGACGATAGTAATCCCATTGCGGCTTTGTAGCCACATCCATGGCTAGTTTGATAGCATCACGGGCAGCATGGCCTGTGAGTTCTCGACGATAAAGGCTTTCAGCGAGTTCTTTAAAATTATTCCAAGACAATCCTTGACCACCTTCTTCCTCCTTGATAGGCACCTGTTTAACACCAAAGGTGTAGAGTTTATCCAAACACATACGCACACCTTCAAAGAACTCATCAAGTCCTTCTTGCATGGCGGCTTCTAGAATGGCTTCCTTGGCTAGCCGTGAATTGTCTGCTTCGAGATTTTGAATAATAGTTTCTGGCTGTGTTCTCATACGATAACATCCTTTTTTGTCTTGCGTCGATTATTATATACCTGATAGCTGTGGTGCTCACGTACCCAATCGGCAAAGTTCTGCGGGTCACGAGTAAACCAGGCTTTGATCTCTTTTGGTCCTACTAATTCAGCACTGGTAAAAACATAGATCTCATAATGTCTATGAGTGTTCATCTGTGCTCGTAGGATAAGATGAGTAAGAGGAAAACTAAAAGGCTTTTCAACTTTCTTGTTCTGTTTGATAGTATCAAATAGATGTTGTTTAGCCCAATTAGCAGGATGATGTTCTGTGATTTCCTGGAAGAATTCTACACCCTCACAGTCCCAACTGACAATATAATAACGAGTACCAGATTCCATAGGAATAGATCCGTATTGACTTTCTAGCATTTCGTCTCCTTAAAATGTTTGAATATTGGGCAGTGGATATAATGGACCAATTTTAATCGGATAGATGATTTTGTCATGATCCTTAATGGTTAAATTTAACACTTTTTGTTCCCAATGGTTGATAAATTTCTCAGTGCTCTTACTTAACCTAAGATCTGGAAAGGATTTGTTCAGATAATCTCTATGTCTAGCAGGAGTAGGATGTGGATCCGTGCGTTTTTCTTGGTGACCCGGCCACTGTATTTTGACGCCAGGCTGACTGAGCCAATCATAATTGTAGATTATATTATGAACACTAGGCTTAATTAAATTTAAAATTCCACGATATAATTCTAACATTTCAGTGTTAAAATCGGCAGTTTTAAATTTAAAATCTATATAATCAATGTCCACCATGCTTAAAAAATGATATTCACAGCCTATGCTGTCTAATATAATTTTTGTTGCGGTTATGTAGTTTAGAGTTTTCAGTAGGTAGCCTTCATTGCTACGGTTCTTCTTTAACCATACACCGGAATATGGCTGTGTTATTTGATCTGCCCATCCTCTATTATAGACATTGCCTAAAAGTCGCCACTGACCATCGACAAAATGATCCTCTCTAGTTACACTACTCCACATTATAATAACCAAATCTTTTTTATTGATAGTGTTGCGTCGATGGCACTCTATGAGTCTATTAAGAATAAAATCATTGCCAGCGCCACTGAGTCCCCAATTTTGAAATGACTGCGCTTCTTGCCCTAAAATGTCAGCCCAGGTAGGCCAATGGTATTGAGTAAAACTACAGCCAAATGTAAACAGTCTAGAATATTTTTTTAAATTATTCATACTTCGTTGATTTTTTCTAAAAATTCTCTAGAAATTATTTTTTTAATGCTGTAGAATTAAAAAACAATTGTCTATTATAGTCCACAATGTGTTGGCATTGATCAATGATGTGTTTAAATTCTGCATCTGGCAATTCTACTAGCCTGTTAATTTCTTTTACTATGGCCACTGTCATGGTAGGGTCTACTGTGGCAACATCATAACCACAGACATCGTAATGCTCTGCCATTACTTCTGCACAGGGCAAACCTAGTTTGCCTAAACCAATCATTGCTACTTTCACGGTATCTCCTTAAAAGTTTACTATAATGCTATTATAGCATCTGACAAGGTACTTGTCAATCTTCAATATCGATGGCAGTAATTTGGGCTTTCTTTTTGGCTCGATCTCTTCGCCAGCCTTCACGCATACGCTGTCTTTTGACCAGTTCGTCTGGATCTACCACGACCTTTTCCGGATCGGGCAATTCTTCTACATCAGCCAAACCCGGTACGAAAGCATCATAGGCATTTTGATTCAGTTCAAATCCCACAAACTTTCTACCAAATCGTAGCGCAGTTCGGGCTGTGGTGAAACCACCACCGAAACAGTCCAGCACAGTATCACCTCGATTGGAACTGTACAGAATAAACTTTTCGATAAAGTCTTCGCTGAGTTGATTCTTGTTTTTGATCTGTCCTGGTTTATAGTCACGAGGCATATCCTGTACGCTCAGTCGATCGTTATAACTGTCTTTGTTATCCGACCATTTGTACAAGTGATT
>Ga0194130_10007589_pt1 | contig 11878 bp, 14 predicted proteins | sample TA2KigsurfametaG_FD_160084 | JGI IMG/M metagenome (GOLD analysis project Ga0194130, IMG submission 160084) | Freshwater microbial communities from Lake Tanganyika, Tanzania - TA2015050 Kigoma 12 surface | ecosystem: Environmental > Aquatic > Freshwater > Lake | place: Tanzania: Lake Tanganyika... | reverse complement strand
CAGTAATCCCTTTGGTTTGTAAAAACGCAAGGGTTTGTGATTCATAATCATTACATCCTTTACAAATAAACCTTCTCTCTTTAGGTTTTTCGGGAGCAACCTCTTTGGTCGCTGTCTCTTTAGTTTCTGTGGGTCCTTCTGGAACAATCGCAAATGGTGGTTGTAAAGCAGAAGAAGTTGCAAAACTAGGTGTTGGCAGTGTTGCCGCTGATGTTGCAACCGCACTTAAAATAGATACGGTTACACTTGTTAGGTTTTTAAACATTTAGTTAAATAGAATTCGGCATCCGTATGGAAGGGGGGTATACCGCCCCTCTCGGGGGGCACCTTCCACGGCTCTGTGGGTCACAATCAAAATCTCATTATGACAAAACCCACTTTTTGAGTGGGTTCCTTTTCATTATATAAGAGTATTTAGGTTTTGTCAAGAGGGGGTGGTGAAAAGTTACTTATGAAATATTCTGCATCAATAACAACCAGGGGTTTCTTATGATTTTTTTTCATTACAACAATTGGTTCATAACCGTTGCAATTACTTTTTGCTTGTTCGTATGCTTCCCATACGTTTATCTTTTCGGTATTTTTACATTCAGTTGAGAATGGAAACTTTTCTCTAGCAGCACGAGACATAATAAGGTCTTCGCCACCAGCCCCCATACTACGTGATTCAATATCTTCTGGGTGAATATTTAAAGATTCTATTAGTTTATCTCTCACCCATTGTTGAAGAACTCTTCCTTTCGCTTTAGCTGATTGCGGTTTCATAATAAAAAACCTCCACTTGGAGGTATTTATTTATTCAGTTGTATCAGGGACCTGGTAATACTTTCTTTTCATTGCCATCAGAAACCATGATTCCGATAGAGATCTAGGTCCTTCCTGTAGGATTCTCTGATTATGTTCCGGTAGTTTTTCATATGCAAGCGCAAGTTTCTTCCACTTTTCCATTAGAGTTTAAATCCTGAGAAAGTATTTGCTTTAACATCCTGTTTAATGCCCCCAACAACATAACTCTCTACCTCTGTTTCTTGTGGGGCAACTTGTAGACCTTTAGATGAAACCCAATGTTCAGTCCAAGGAAGTGGGTTGTTTTTAGCAGGAATATCATAAATTGGTTTTAATCCAATTGCTTTCATGCGTCGGTTTGCAATCCATTCAACGTATTGACATAACAATTTATCATTCAATCCAATCATAGAACCTTCTTTAAACAAATACTCTGCCCAGTAACGTTCTTCATCAACTGCACGTTTAAACATAGCATAAACATTTTGCTCTTCTTCTTGAGCAATCTGTTTCATTTCTGGGTCGTCTCCCTCTTTCCATTTGTTAATGATGTTTTGAGTAATGACAAGATGTTGATTTTCATCTCTTGCGATGAGAGAGATAATTTTAGCGGATCCTTCCATAAGTTTGAGTTCACCAAACGCAAACGAGCAAGCGAATGAGACGTAGAATCTGATGCCTTCAAGAATGTTGACGTTAGAAACTGCACGATAAAGTTTTCTTTTAAGTTCATATCTTTCTGATTTGGCATGATCGACATGTTCGTTTGCAAACTCCCAGGCAGGTGATGTTCCATACATTTGAGCAGAATTTATAAAAGAATCGTATGATTCAGTAACGCTTGAAGCACGTTCTAAGATACGTTCATCAGTTAAAATAGTATCAAAAATTTCAGATGGATTTGAATAAATGTTTTTTATAATGTATGTATATGATCGACTATGAATCATCTCCATAAACCCCCATGCTTGCATACATGCTTCCAATTCTGGGAGTGAGCAATAAGGAATGAATGCCATGCCAGGACCACGGCCTTGAACAGAATCCAACATGATCTGATACTTCAAATTAGAAGTAAAAATATGTTTTTGTTCTGGACGAAGTTGTGCATAATCTGCACGATCTTTTTGAAGAGAAATTTCTTCAGGTCTCCAAAAATATCCCAACTGAGTTTGAGTAAGTTTATCAAAAACGGGGTATTTGTACTCATCATACCTCTGAACACCCAATGGTTTCCCAAAAAACATTGGTTGAGTTTTAGAATTATGGACATCAGTATTGAATACTGTCATTCCTTTCATATTGGGAATGCTGGTCGAAAAAACTTTATCCAATTTAAATTCTACATGATTCACAGTCTTCTTCTCCTACTAGATCGGTGAGTAATTTATCTAGAGCAATAACTCTTTGTATGTTATCCTCTATGTCGTCGGTTTTGATGTCATATGTGTTTTGATAATAACTTGTTTTCCATCCATACTTATATGTATTTAAAAGATCTTGTGCCATCACTGACACAGGAACTTCATTATCCGGATAGTTTTCTGGATTATAACTCCAGTTTCCACTAATCGCTTGATCGAAAAACTTTTGAATCACAGCAATAATATTAATATACCCAATGTTATCAGGCATATCCCACAGAAGAGTGTAGTTGTGTTTAAACGTATTATACTGTGGAACAATTTGCTTAAGTGGACCTTTCTTCGATTTCTTAATGGACAAGTATCCACGAGGAGGTTCGATTCCATTGGTAGCGTTTGACACAACGGAACTGCTCTCCGAAGGCATCTGTGCGGACAGTGTTGAGTTCCTAAGACCGTGTTCAAGAATAGATGCCCTAAGAGATTCCCAATCATAGTGAAGGTGATGTGGTACGAGTTCGTCTACGTCCTTTTTATATGTGTCGATTGGAAGAATACCATCAGCATATTTGGTATTTGCGAATAGCGAACACGCGCCTTTTTCTTTAGCAAGTTGATTGGAGGATTTCAAAAGATAATACTGGAATGCTTCTGTTAAACTATGTACAAGATCTAGTGCAGCATTATCAGAGTACTTAATTTGATGCTTTGCAAAAAAGTGAGCAAGACCAATATAACCCACACCAAGAGAACGACGTGCCTTGGTGGAGATCTCGGCTGCCTTTACGGGGTAATTTTGATAGTCAATCAACTCATCCAAAGCACGAACAGATAAATCACAAAGTTCTTCCAGATCATCAAGATGTTTGATCTTACCTACATTTACCGCAGAAAGAATACACAAAGCAATCTCAGCATTTTCATCGTCGATATGAGTAAGTGGTTTAGTCGGAAGTGTGATTTCTTGACAAAGATTACTCATCTCAACTTTATCCTTAAAGGATGAGTGAGAGTTGCAGTGGTCGATATTCATGATATAGATACGACCTGTCTCAGCACGTTCTTTGAGGAGACTAAGAATGAGTTCCTGTGCCTTAACAGTTTTCGACGGAATGGACGAATTGTTTTCATATTGAACATATAAATCATCAAATTGGTCTGTCCCAAAAGCAGCATATAGTCCAGGTACATCATGCGGAGAGAACAATGTGATTTGACTATCTTGAATAAACCTTTCATAGAAAATTTTACTAAGTTGAATTGAATAATCAAGTTTACGAACTCTATTATCCTCAGTGCCTTTGTTATTCTTAAGAACTAAAATATCTTCTATTTCTTGATGCCAGATTGGAAAGTGGACAGTAGCACTTCCACCACGAATCCCGTTCTGTGTACAGCATCTAACAGTTGATTCAAACTTTTTGAGGAATGGGATAACACCTGTATGTTGAACTTCTCCACCTCTGATTTTACTGTTGATGCCCCTGATGCGACCTGCGTTGATACCAATGCCTGCACGTTGAGAGACATATTTGCCAATAGCCATATCACTGCTAAAGATGCTATCGAGGGTGTCATCAATATCAACCAGAACACAACTTGCAAATTGGCGAAGTCGAGTTCTGACTCCCGCCATAATTGGCGTGGGGATGTTGATTTTGTGTTTGCTGATTGCATCGTAGTATCTCTTAACGTATGAAAGTCGTGTTTCTTTAGGATACTCTTGAAAAATAGTCATCGCAATGAGCATATAAGCAAACTGGGGAGTTTCATAAATTCTCCCAGTGCTTCTATCCTGAACTAAGTATTTATCAACTACCTGTCTAAGTCCAGCATAGGTGAAGATAAAGTCCCTATCATGATCAATATAATTATTCAATTCATTATATTCTGCATGATTATATTTTTTAATAAGATCTGAATCATATATCCCATTATCAATACCGCTCATTGTATGGCGAGACAAAGTAGGAAACTCTTTAATTCTACCAAAAACTTGTTTGCGAATAGTAAAAAGTAAAAGTCTTGCTGCAGCATATTGGTAGTTTGGGTTATCTAAGGAGATAAGATCCGATGCAGAACGAATTAGAATTTCCTGAATTTCTGAGGTATAAATTCCATCATAGAATTGAATACCCGATTGCATTTCAATTTGAGACGCCGACACCCCAGTGAGACCCTCACACGCCTCAGCAACCATTATATGCATCTTCTCCAAATCTAAAGATTGAATATTACCATCACGCTTTGTGACTTTAATTCCATTACTCATACTTTTTTCCATTCGGTAAATTTTAACTGTGCCTTAATTCCTTGATACGTATTATTTCGGATAATATCTTGAACATCATATCCAGATAATATCATATCATTGATATCTTTCTCCTTTATACTAGTTGGCCAAATAACGATTCTTTCTCCTCTGGAGATGGCACTAGCATATCGGGAGACAATTTGAGCATTACGTGGTTCGTTATCATAGACCCAAATAGGATTGTCAATCCCCCAGTTACTAAGATAAACGTCAGATCCACACATAGCAATCGAGTTGCATAAGAAGAGTGAGTCAAATGGTCCTTCAGTGACATAGATTTCTTTTTCATGATTTATATTATCAAGTCCAAATATTTTAGGATATTCTGTATCCAAGATTGTTGTGATGTAACGAAGATTTGTGTTTGGATCAAGAGACCTGCCTTGATACCCAAATACTTTTCCTTCACTTGTTTTGAGGGGTAAAACAATTCTAGACTCTTTATAGGTATTATTTGATTTTGACCAGCGATTAAAATCTTCAGAGTAATAGAACTTTGAGTAATATTGTTCTGGTATTTTTCTGTTTGAAAGATATTGTCTTGCTGGGTGTGATGTATTTAGATCTGAAATCTTTGGAAGATCTTTAAAGATAGAATAAGAAAATTCTGGTTTTTTTCTAACTGGTTTTGGATTTGGAACCACTGTTCCTTTTCCAGTCAATCCCCCCTTATATCTTTCCATGACATATTCATTATAAAGAGGTTCATCAATTCTCTTTAAGAAATATGCAAAAGTAGATGAGGCACCACAGTTGTGACACTTATAATTTAGATCAGATTTTTTTTGATATAGATAACCCCTTGCTTTAGATTTTTGTTTTTTAGAGTCTCCACAAAGTGGACATCTGAAATTGTAAAGACCTGGTTTTATTGTTTTGAATTTTTCCAATCTTGAGGAAATCATTCCCACAAATTTATCGTCAATAAAACTCATGATTTTGTTTTAGGTATCTCATTCTACCCCAACCAGTCTAGTTTGTCAACCTCTCCACAGAAGGTTGTGGCATCAAATTTTTCATTACGGATTGACCTGGACCACTGACGATGAAAGAGATTATAGCAATTCCACCAAATAAGGACCAAATTTTTTTCTCGATTGCGTTAAGTCTAGCATCTATCTTCATAATATCTCTTTCACATCCTTTTTTTATTTCGTCCGACTTGCGTGTTACTTCACGATGAAGACTATCTATTTTTTCAAAAAGAACTCCGTCTACTTGATCTTGCTTTTCCAACTTCTCATTGTGAACTGCAAGTAGTTGACCCATCTTAATCGAGTTTTCTTGCAGTATTTCTACTACCTTTTCGATACGTTCTATGAGTAGTGTGTTAACGTCGCTAGTTGGGACCATTTCTCTTTGCCTCTCTTCTAGCAATTGGTTGTTTTTTTATAGATTGACCCAAACGAGTTCTAAAATCTATTGGTTTATCATATCCAGCAACAGGTCCACTTGCATTTGCAGCAGAAGTAAATCCGCCAGTTCCCGATGACATGGTTGGTGCATCTTCACGAATGTTCTTAATAATATTTATTATTTTTTCTAAGTTCATAGTTTTTGAAGTTGCGATAGACAATCGATATCTGGATGAATATCATTTATTACTGATTTTGGATACTCAGGAACTCTACCCAAAAACATCATAAAACTTTTCAATACTTCCCAAAGATCCCTGTCTATCTTATAAAACAATAGTGGAGTTGCAGCATCATCAAATACATTATATAAAATAATAAAATGATTAAGCAATAAATGAGATTTAAGATCTCCACTATTTTTATATTTTTTTAAAAGTCTTTTGACGTACTTAAATCTCTTCATATCCTCAAGAAAATCCTCTTGCGTTACTGCTTGAGGATTCTCATAATGTTTTATTGCAAACATCATATAGTTTTGATCATTTAACTCATCAAATCTCATACCATGTTATCAATCGTTTAATTATTTATCAGGTGTCAGGATACTTAGCATCATCGTCAGCATCAGTAGTAATGCTACTACCAGCAACTAATGTCTCGGTTTTAACTCTAAGAGTTCCGTGTTGATCAATATAAGTTGTAACACCAACCCAACCAGCATGAGGAGCAGCAAACTTTCTAGCGTTTCCAGATCCGGCATTAGCAACACTCTGCTCAGTTGTATCTACGCCAAAGACTCCAGTAAATACTGGACTTGTGGAGAACCCAGTAGACTTAGCCTCGGGTGCTCTATAAGTAGAATCTTCAAGAGTGTAAAGTGGTTCCTGTGAAATATTATAGGCAGTGCCAGCAGGAACAGTTGTAAGTCCAGCAATAAAATTATCAGTATTAGCAATCGAAACAGTTGTGGAAGTAAATCCAGTTACAACGGCATAACCATAAGTTGCCCCAGCACCAACAGTGATGACATTACCAGTGGCAATTCCGGCAGTGGTGAATGTAACAACGCCAACGCCACCGACTACGGTTTTTGTTCCTAAATTGACAGCAATTGTGCCTGTCGAATAGACCGAATCTTTATTTCCCCAAAGAGACATCTGGTTTTACCTGCTTACAATAGTTCTTATGAAAGTATTTATAAAAAAAATACAGTTGAATAATTAAACTTTTACAACCTTACCTACATTCTTAGGTTCACCAAGTGCTGGTAATCCAAATGGAATTGGGATTGGTGGAATTGAGATTGGTGGTTTTGGTCCCGGTACTGGTCCTGGCCCTCGTCCTCCAGTGCGAGTTGGTGGTGGTGGTATTGGTGTTCTTGTTTTTGATCCTGTTTGTGTTTGTGTTTGTGTTTGTGGTGCTGTTAATGTTCCCGTTTTTTCTTCAGGTTTTGGTGGTTTTGGTGGTGTTAATGTTCCCGTTTTTACTTCAGGTTTTACGCTTGTTATTGCGCCAGTTTTAGGGTCAATTTCAACTTGTGCAAGATTTTGAATTTTCCTACCCGTGCTTAGTGTTGCTGAGCGATTAGGATTGCCGTCTTTAATACTTGTCGATTGCAGGCGTTCAAGTTCTGCCCTTTCCAGAGGAGTTAAGGGTGCTGATGTTGGTTTTGGTTTTACTGGAACCATTGCACCTGCTGGTTCTCTACCCAACCTTAAATTCGGAATAGCATCATCAATTTTATCCATAAATTGAGTAACAACTCTAGGTGAAGGTTTAGGTATTCTAATTCTTTCATCAAGAACTTCAACACCTAAAACTTCAGCGCCAAGTTCTTCCGCTAAACGATTTGCTAACTCTCGGTCTGACTCTTCCCAGGTGTTAATATCGTTATGTTCGGAGAGTTCGGATTCACTTTCCCATTCCCCTTCATTTTTTTTTTCTTCCGTTGAGGATCTCATTTCTTTAGGGGTTAGTCCAAGTTGATTTTCATCAATCTGTATTTCGTATCTCCAATCAGAAAGAGATTCTGATCTTACTTTTTTCTTTTTGATTGCTTTACCAATTGCTTTGCGACGATTATGAAGATACTTATCTGTTTTATCAACATCATCATCATTATCGATATCAGCATTTTCTTGACCTACTGGGTCAAGTGCTTCCTTCACACCACCAGGTTTGTTGTTGATTTGAGTTGGTGCTTTTTCCGATGATCCAACTTCAACAACAGTTTTATATCTCTTTCTCAAGTCCGAAATCTTTTCCCTAGGAACTTTTTTCTCAAATACTCTACCATCTTCTGTGGTAATTCTCACAAGAACCCTTTCGCTTTCCTCAGCAATCTGTTCACCTTCTGGTTCATAAGAATTTCTCAGTTTTTCTCTCATTGCATCAAATTGATTTGCATAAGATCCAGAACCACCAAGAGTGGGGCGTTGTCCTGAGTTAACTGCTGCATTTGTTTGTTGTCTTCTTCTCTGATCTCCTGCTGCTCTGGTTGCATCAGATGCTAGTGGATTTTTAATTTTCAATCTTGCAGGTCCAAGATAACCATCGCCAGGTTCTTCCTGAAGTTGATTTCCTTCTAGATCATAAGATTCACCAGATGCTCGTTTCATAGCATCCTCTTTATTCTTTCTCATTTGTTTTGCAACATTATATGCTTTTTTTGCAAGATAAGCTCCACCAACACCAATACCCAGTGCGGCACCAACTGCTAATGGATTTTCAGATAGTTGCTCTTTTCCCTCTGGTTCATATCCAGCGGATAATGCAACCTGACGAATTTGTGCTTTCTGTTCACCAGGAAGATTGGAGTTTGCAATATACTTATCTAAATACTGTTTGATTTCAAGATCGGTTTTACCCTGCGCTCTCATTTTAGCAACTCTCGATTTTAAATCATATCGAGTTTGTGTTGCGGTAGTTTTGACATCACCACGAAGTTTTCTTCTCTCTTGAAGATCACTCTCATCTAAAATTTCCGATCTCAAATTTTTATATACTTCCGCCCAGGGATTAGACATAGTAACTAAATAAAAAATCTTTTACTAGACTTATTTATAAGACGACTTAATTTTAATCTTACCACTAAAAGGTTTTATTAGTTGTCCTGGGGTGTATTCTTGTGCATGTTTTCTATATTCACAGGTTCCAACTTCATATACTTCTTTCACATCTGTAATCCATGCCTTAAACATATTTCCATCTTCAGTCACACAAATTAAATGATTAGATCCTCTTCTAGTAACTCTTCCTATTTCTCCAGTATTAATTTTCTCAACTAAAGTCCCCTCATTTAAAATATTACCCGCAACATATTCTTCTCTTATTTGATCTGGAGTTAAATCAAATAAAACTGGTTGAGATAATTTGGTTGACTTTGAAATGAATTCTAAGAAATTTTTCATTTATTATTTAACAACAAATTTATTAATGCTGTTTTTTGTTTGGTAAGTTTACTTTTCAAATCCTTAGATTTGCTTGTTTTAATTTGAGACTCCAAATATTTAATATAAGACAAAAGTTCTTTTGATTTTAAATTCATTGTATAAAAAAGTCCTCATCTTTATTTAGATAAGGACAAATTTGAATAATGTATTATTTATGTCATACATCTCCATCGCTTCTATTTTCCGATTTATGAACTGAAAATGTTCCTTCTGGATAACGAGCACTTAATTTTTTATAATTCATTTCAAGAATTTCTTCAAAGTTAGTATCAAGAGCCATACATGCTTGAGCAATATACCAACAAATATCACCGAGTTCACGTTTCATGTGAAACACATTATCCTCATTATAAGGTTTTCCTTGTAATAGAATTTTTTTTACAATCTCAGTAAACTCACCTGCTTCTGCACTGATGCCAAGAGCAGCAGTTAAGAGACGAGATACATCAGCATCATCGGTTACTTCCAATTCAGTCATGCGTGAAAGAAGTTGTGCAAAATCTTTACTTGCTGGACTTGTAGTTTCTCTAACAAAATCAATATATTTGTTTGTATCAATAACTTGTTCCATTAAAATTTAAATTCCTCGAATGATTTTTTTAAAGGTGATAAATTTTTATTATACTCTATATCTTGTCCGCTGTCAATTATTTCCTTTTGTGCTGATTGATCAACATCATACAGTCTCATTTTTGCGCGATCAATACCAATAACAAACCTCTTAAATATTGTCGGATCATTATAACGGTTCTTAAGTTGTTTAACCATAATTTGTCCAAGGTTATCTAGTTCTTCAGATGATATGAGAGCAAACATAAGATCAGCAGTAGCAGGAAGACCAAATGATTCTGATGTGTCAGTAAGATCAACATCAGAATTTCCATAACCTGAACGAGTAGTTTGAGTAGCACTTACAATTGGAACATTATTTTCAACAGCAAGGCCACGAAGTTCTTCCGCTATTGACTTTACATAGGTGTATGAATTTACTGCGGAACCTTTATACCTAGATGATGCACAAATATTCAAATAGTCTACAAAAATAATATCAGGTTTAAATGATTTCTTCAGGGACAATTCATTTAACAAAGATTTGAAATGCCCAGAGTGGGCAGATGCTGTGGGATACTCCTTAATAATTAATTTACCTTGAGTTTTTTTAGATAGTTTATTGATCTTAGTTTCAAAATCACCATGAGACAAGTTCATAAGAGATTGAATATTTACGTTCAAAAGATTTGCATCAATACGTTCTGCAATCTTTTCCTCAGACATCTCCAGAGTGATATACAAAACATTTTTGTTTTGTAGTAAAACAGAACTGGCAAGATGGCACATAAACAAAGACTTACCCACGCCAGTGCCTGCAAGAGCAACATTGAGAGTCTTATTAGGAAGACCACCTTTTGTGATCTTGTTGAAGAATTCCAAATCAAAAGGAATTTTTTCCTCGTCCTTATGGTAGAACTCGAATCTAGATTCAAAGTCTTTAATATAGTCATGTCCGATATTATGATCAAAAGACACCGACAATGCTTCACTTAAAATATGTGGGATAGCATCACGATTTTGTTTCTCGGATTCATCATCAGCAATCTGAATTGATTCCATTAATGCCAAATAAATGGCACGATCACGACACCACTTCTCAGTAGTATCAAGTAACCATTGATAATCCGAAGAGTTATCAGTAATATTTGCTACAATTTTATTTGAATCTGCTAATTCAGAATCAGAGATGTCTTTACGATTATCAAGTTCAATATGTAAGATTTCTTTGGTAATCATCTTACCATACTTCACTACAAACTCACAAACAATTTCAAAGACAACTCTTTCCTTTTTGTCATTGAAGTATTGCGTTTTTATAAAAGGAAGAACTTTTCTACAGTACTCCTCGTTATAAATTAAATTTGATATGATGGTAGTTTCAATCCTCTCCATCAATTCTCACTTCAGAATTTCCATAACTATACTCGCTTCTTGCAATTAAGTCAAGTTTTTTCATGACTTCTGAAGTAAAATATTTTTCAGTATTTTTCAAAATTTCTTTAGCATAAATTTTCTTACCATTCATTTCATAACGTCCTGCTACATTCTTCCAGAGTCCACCAAGTTCACCAAGTTCCAAAAGACCGTAGTAACGATCAAGTCCGCGTTCATCATAATACAAACGTATTTCAACATCTCGATTTTCCTTACTTAAACGTGACTTCTGTGTTCTTGCTCGAATGATATTCCCAATGACTTCAGTGCCGTCCTTTTCTTTTGATTTAGAAAGGTAGATAATTGTAGATGAAGCATATTGCAATCCAGAACCACCCGACATTTGTTTACCACCATAAAGACTCATGCTATCATAAGTGTGATTTGTCACCAGCATAGGAATATTTGCCTGTCCTAATTTTAGAGTCAGCATACGGAAGGCACCTTTGATAAGTTGTGCCTTTGTCATATCACGAGTATCTTTCTCTGCCAGAGCATCATTAATCTCTTTATTTGTAGAAAGCATACCTAGAGAATCGAGAACAAAAATGCAAGGGTTTCTTTCATCTTCCTTTTTCTTCAGATAAATATCAACTGCTTTAAGTGCTTTAGTGCGAA
>Ga0194130_10007586_pt1 | contig 11880 bp, 13 predicted proteins | sample TA2KigsurfametaG_FD_160084 | JGI IMG/M metagenome (GOLD analysis project Ga0194130, IMG submission 160084) | Freshwater microbial communities from Lake Tanganyika, Tanzania - TA2015050 Kigoma 12 surface | ecosystem: Environmental > Aquatic > Freshwater > Lake | place: Tanzania: Lake Tanganyika... | reverse complement strand
AGTTTCCGGGGTGCTACTATTCAAAACATTTTACAGTTTCAGAAGGATTATGACAATGTGAAAATGGTAAAGCTGGAGCAGAATTATCGTTCTACGCGGAGCATCTTGGATGTAGCTAATGAGGTGATTAGTCATAATAAAGGGCAAATTGAAAAAGTCCTATTCACGGAAAATCCGGAGGGAGAAAAAATCAAATTAGTTCGCACACTCACTGATAACGATGAAGGAAAGTTTATTGCTGATTCTATCCAAGAACAGAAACTCCGCCATCATTTCGCTAATAATGAGTTTGCTATTCTCTATAGAACCAATGCGCAGAGCCGTGCTTTTGAAGAATCGCTACGTCGTATGGCAATCCCTTACACGATTTACGGCGGTATTAGTTTCTACCAGCGCAAGGAGATCAAGGACATGGTAGCGTATTTGCGCTTGATTGTAAATCCCCGTGATGAAGAAGCGCTCAAGCGTATTATCAATTATCCTACACGGGGTATTGGAAAAACTTCGCTCGATAAATTATTGCTGCTTTCCAATGAAAAAGATTGTTCTATCTGGGAAATTCTCCAGCAGGCGCAGGAGTATGGGTTTAGAGCCGGCACCTTAACGGTGCTTGAGGATTTTGTGACTATGATCAAAAGTTTTGCCAGCATGCTTGAAAAAAGTAATGCGTATGATGTGGCGTTTTATGTTTGCAAACAAACCGGATTAGTTAAGGAATTATTCAATGATAAAAGCACTGAGGGTATTCAACGTTATGAGAATATTCAAGAATTACTCAACTCAATAAAGGAGTGGACGGAAAGTCCGGACAATGAGGAGGGCGAACTCGTGGATAAGAGTCTCGGCGCCTATCTACAACAAATCACCTTGCTAACCGATGCGGATGAAAAAGATGTAGACGCAGATACGGTGAAATTGATGACCATTCACGCTGCCAAGGGGCTGGAATTTTCCTGTGTATTTGCCGCAGGCCTTGAGGAGTTATTATTCCCCAATGCCATGGCAATTAATACGCGTGAGGAATTGGAAGAAGAGCGCAGATTATTTTATGTGGTGATTACGCGGGCCAAACAAAAACTTTGGATCACTTATGCCAATACGCGTTATCGGTTTGGCCAATTGGTTCAGAACGATCCCAGTCGTTTTTTAGAGGAAATTCCTGCTGCTGTTTTGGATAGAAGTTTTGCAGGTACTAAAACTATTCCCAGTAGTCCCTCGCGCTCGGGGTGGGGTGGATATGGACCAGGGTCGAGTCGTGAAAGCAAACCCGAAACATCCTCCAATAGCAGTTCTTTTGAAAAACCTTCTTACCTGGCTCCTAAACCTTCTGTCAATAAGGTTGTTGAACATGTACCGAGTCCCGGCTTCGAACCCAGTGATATGACTGAGCTGGAAGCGGGCCAAAGGGTGGAACACATGAAGTTTGGCTATGGTGAGGTAATTAAAGTGGAGGGTTCTGCACATAATCCAATTGCCACGGTTTGTTTTGAAAATAACGGAGAGAAAAAAATTATGCTCAACTATGCTCGCCTTCGCATTGTAAAATCTTAATCTGATTCAAATGGAGCAGGAGCAAGGATGGGATCCCGAAGTGAGTGCATTTTTTATTCGCATTATTAATGCTATTGCTATTACGCTTTTTTGGATGCTCACAGCTTCCACCATTGGATTATATATAGGGCTTGCCGTTCCAGGAGCCTTTCCTATTTGGGCTACTATTTTATACTATTTAATCCTGGTACTTTCCTTTGTTGCCCTGGTTGGCTATCTAAGAAATGCTTGGAAAAAACATCATAAGTAAATCACCCCGTAAGTAGGTATTTTTTGTATTAACTGCTGTGATCAGAAATAATTACCCAGTTGCCATTCATTTTTTTGAGTAGTAACGTATAATGACCACTGACGTCACCGATGCTTCTTTTCAAATACCATTTCCCAACTACTTCGTAATAACGGTTTGATAATTTTTTTACCGCCAGAATAGTGAATTGTAGTTTTCCCATAGAAGCGGTATCCGGATAGCCTCGTTTGTAATTGGCCAGTGTATTATTCCAACCATAGGTAATACCGGATTTTCCTATAAAGCGTAATGAGTCATTTTCCCAATAGCCTTTCATAAATCCTTGCAAGTCCCCTTTGTTCCAGGCGTCGGTTTGCCTGTCTAGTAAAGCAAGAATAGCACGTGCATTTTTATCTTGAGTAAATCCAGTGGAGCTCCAAAGAATACTGATGATTATAAAAAGTAGGATACGCATACCCTAAGATAGCAACCTTACGGCAGTTTTTCTTAGTGATCGCAATCGTTGTGATGTGCGTAATTATGTACGCGACAAAAGCGATGGTTTTGAATATGCGCTCCGATGATCAAAATAACTGCAGGAATCAGTAGCCAAAATTGAACGGTCAGAAACACTTGTTTTAATGTCAACAAGGCAATGCCGGCACTAAATAATAACCAGGGTTGCAGTCGATGATGATGTTTTTTATTGCCATGGTACATGGAGTAGCTTCCAATACCAAATGCCAGTACAATCATTCCAATTTCAAAACCCAGATTATGAATGATATTGATTCCAAACAAAGGCAAACTGGTCAGAAATAGGGGCAGCAACGCGCAATGAATAGCACAAGCAATAGAAGCGCTAATCCCCAAGGCATCCCAGTTAATCCGAGGTTTCATATTTTGCAAATTTACAAAAAAGCAACATAGTTGCAAAAATCAGTTCGGGGAAGCTGCGCAGCGGAAAGGAGTTCGTACTTTTGTCCCTCAATTGTACCTATGTCCAAGAAGGGTTGGTTTTATACAGCATTTTTTGTTTGTCTGGCGCTGGGATTTTATACCGTGTTGGCAATCAGCATTCCTGGCTTTACCAAAAGAGGGGTTGCTCCGGTGAGTTATATCCGTCCTTTTCAGTTTACTACGCAGGACGGACAGTCTTTTACCCAGGATAATGTAAAAGGAAAAGTATTTGTAGCCAGTTATTTTTTTACAACCTGTAAAGGAATTTGTCCTCGGATGAATTACAATCTCAAATCAGTATATGAGCAACTAAAAGACCAACCTGATTTTATATTGGTGACACATACTTGTGATCCTGAAACAGATTCAGTACAACAATTAAAAAAGTATACCGACTCGCTGGGTATTGATACGCGCAAGTGGATTTTTTTGACAGGACGTAAGGACAGTTTGTATGCAATGGCGCGCCTGAGCTATACCATTGATGATCCGGCTAATAATGTAAAGTCTATCGAGGACGATTTTTTACATACACAGTTCTGGGCACTGGTAGATCGGAATGGGGATATTAGAAAAATTTATGATGGACTGGATGATCGAGAAGTAAAAAAATTAATAGAGGACGTTAGTAAGTTATTAAAAGACGATGCTAATTTTAAGTAATGGCGGTTCGTAAACAAATAGAATCAACGGTAACGGTATTAGATCCGTTAAAACAAAAGGGACTTAGTATTACGGATAGTCGCAGAAAAATTCTGCAATTATTCATGCAACAAAAAGGAGCCCTTTCCCATGGGGACATCGAAAAAAAAGCAGGCGCCACTTTTGATCGGGTCACTATCTATCGCACGCTTCAAACTTTTTTAGATAAGGGAATCATTCATGCTATTCCCACTGCAGATATTGCCGTACGCTATGCACTTTGTCAGGACGAATGTGGTCCAGGTCATCATGATCACCAGCATATCCATTTTATTTGTAGCCGTTGTAAGCAAACGTTTTGTCTAGATCATATTGTAACGCCTGATCTTCATTTACCCAAAGGATATCAAGCACAGGATGTTGATGTTTTGGTAAAAGGAGTGTGTAAACAATGTAATGCTACAACCAAACGGGCCAGAGTCAATCCCACTTCTGTCGGTTGATTACTTTTTTGCTGTAATTGATTAGTCTCATTTTCTTTGGTGTTGTAGCTCTTTACATTGGGCTATTATACGATAATACTCTTGCTCATTCTTTTTACCTTTTTACTGCTGTTATGGGGTTGTAGTTCAAGTTCTCGTATCACCAGTTCTTGGCGTTGGCCCGACAGGGCTATGCTTTCTTTTAAAAAAGTAGTGGCACTGGGATTAATTCGAGATGCTGATCGAACTTTTCGAGAGAAGTGGAACAATACCTGGCTGCTGCCTTAAGTAATAGGGGTCAATGGGCGGATTGTGCATGTGAACTCTATGGCCCCAAGATGGCAACTAGCACGGTGAGATCATCTCCAATGGAATTGAGTCTTGTACCAAGTGTAAAGATTACCTTAAATGTTCGTGCTAATACACCATCAATCAAGTCGGTAAAAAAGCTGAATCATAATCGCCATTTAAACAATTCTTATTCGCCCTTAAAAAGTAATACAACTAGCAATGGAGCGGTGATGATCCGATAAGTAGTAATACCGTTGATCATGTAGTAGGCGAGTTATTCAGTTTTTTGTGGCATGGTATGGATGCGGATGGGGGTTTTTCAATAGCGAAATTGCAAAAATAATTTTCACTAATTGCTCAGGAAGTGAGCTTTCTCATTGTGAAAGTTGAGTCTGGTCAGTTGCTGCTTGCTTAATCAAATCACGCATTACTACAGAGGCAGCAACGGATCCAAATGTGGCGGGCAGATAGGAGATAGTTCCATAAGCAGATTTTTTGAAATTGCGGCCATCAGTTAACATCAAGCTTTCACGTATAGGTTCCTCCGGGGAAAACACCACTTTTAGTCCTTTCCGAATTCCAAAACGTGATTTCAGTTGCTTTCGGATTTGCTGCGCAAATGGACAGTTATACGTCTTGGAAATATCCACCACCCTCAATTGCGTGGGGTCAAGTTTTGCACCGGCACCCATGCTGCTTACCATAGGAATACCACTTTCCATGGCCATTTTGATAAAGGTGAGTTTGGGTGTAATGCTGTCTATGGCGTCAATGATATAATCAGGTTTGTTGGCTAATTGTGCCAGTACCATTTCTGGGTTTACAAAATCTTGCACTACGTTAAGCTGTAATTCCGGGTTAATAGCCAATAAACGTTCCTTCATAATCAGTGCTTTTGGTACTCCATGGTTAGTTGCCAAAGCGGGTAATTGCCTATTTCTATTGGTAGGATCTACGGTATCCCCGTCAATAATGGTCATTTTCCCTATGCCGCCACGTGCTATAAACTCTGCTGCATAGGAGCCCACCCCCCCAAGACCTACTACCATCACATGGCAGTTATTCAGGTGCAAAACAGCCTTTTCTCCTATGAGAAGCGTTGTACGGGATAGCCATGATCGGTCCATACTGCAAAGCAAGTGAATTGTGGGTTAGCAGAGAAATCAACATAGGTGGAAATAAATTTTATCAATGAAATTTTTGGTAGCGGATAAAAAATCTATATTTGATATCGTAATATTTCCTAACCCATTAACATTCTAAATTTAGAAAAATGGCAACTAAGAAGAAAGCTAAAAAAGCTGCAAAGAAGCCTGCTAAAAAAGCCGCCAAGAAAAAGGTAGCTAAGAAAGCAGCAAAGAAGCCTGCAAAAAAGGCCGCAAAGAAAAAACCCGCTAAGAAAAAGTCTGCACGTAAGCCAAATGCGGCTTTCATGAAGGCAATGACTCCTAGCGCGGCACTTGCTGCTGTAGTAGGTTCTAAAGCACTTGCTCGTACTGAAGCTGTTAAGAAGATTTGGGGCTACATCAAGTCTAACAAACTTCAAGACAACAAAAACAGACGTATGGTTAACACGGATGCTAAGCTAAAAGCTGTATTCGGTGGTAAAGGCCAGGTGTCTATGTTTGAAATTGCTAAGTACCTCGGTAAGAACCTGAGCTAAGCTTTTCAACTCATTTTTGAGAAAGCCATTCAGCAATGAATGGCTTTTTTCATTGGGAAAATATTGGTAGTTGTTTTGCCGCTAACTATTTTACCCAATCGGGATACTGATGCGTGTGGTAGTACCCTTCCCTGGTTGGCTGTTAATAGCTAATGTGCCCTGATGAAATTTAATACGGGACTTAATACTATCCAGTCCTATACCTCTTCTTATTTTTTCCTGATCAAACCCACGACCATCATCCTCATAAACTAAATGAAAATTCTTTTTATCAAATTCAAGTGATAGTTTAACCTGTTCGGCATCAGCATGCTTGAAAGTGTTATTAAGCAGCTCTTGCACCACGCGGTAAACCATTCGTTTTTTACTTAGGTTTAAATTGTAATCATCTTGTGCAGCATAAATGTCTAATGAAAAAGTTGGTTTTTTCATGACCGAACAAGAGGCAATTAATTCCCGAATAGATTCTCGTAAGCCAATATCTTTTAACTCTGGGGGAGCCAATAGTCGGGATAAGGTGCGTACTTGTTGAATGGTATTTTGTAAGGCGGTTTCTAAGTTGGAAAGTTCTTTTTTGGTGAGGGTGCCCTTTGATTTCAATAGTTCAATATACACATTGATATAAGCCAGCATTTGACCAACCCCATCATGTAAATCCTGGCCAATTTCATAGCGTTGTTGATCCTCCGCTTGTAAACGGGCTTCCAATAGTTCCTGCTCTTTTCTGACCTCCTGCTCCCGGATGGATTGCTCCAATGCCCTAATCTTTGTGACATCCCAGTGAATACCTACCGATCCTCTTACGTTTCCTTTTAAATCAAATACCGGCGCCCCGCTGATTACTGCTGTTATTAACTTACCATCTTTTCTTTGTAGGGTTAGCTCATAAACAGATCCTTTTCCTTTTTCTCGAGGGGAATTATTTTTCTCAAATGTTTTGACCTCTTCTTTATTTGCTAAAAACAGTGCATGCGCAATTTTCCCGCTCATCTCCTCTGTTTTATAGCCCAGCATACTGCTAAACGCCTCGTTGCTGTAGATAATTTTATCTTGTAAATCAACCTCCAAAACTCCCAGTTCTAAATTTTCAAAAAGTGTTCTAAACTTTTCTTCACTAGCGCGAAGTATTTGTAAGCTGTTTTCTGCCTGTTGTTTGTATTTGTATTCATTGGTTAAGTCATAGGTAGCTCCAATATATCCAATGAACTCTCCGCTCTTTAAAAAACGAGGAATAGCACGTAATGAGAGATATTTATATTCCCCAGGTACCGCTGTTTTTAATGCCATCTCTACTTCAATAGGTTCTCTCTTTACTACTTTTTGATCCCATTCAGTTATCACAATTTCTTTGTATTCATCTGCCACCCACTCGGACATTTGTCCTACAGAGTATTGGTCTTCCTCTGTTAATCCAAAAAATTGTCTGGCTTTTTCATTGTTGTAAACAATGATATCCTTTTCGTCCGATACCCATATCATGATGGGGACACTATCCGCTATTTTTTTAAACCGTCTTTCACTCTCTTCGATATACTCTTTGTAAAATTCTACTCCGCTGATATCCAGAAGCGTCCCGGCCCATACCTCGTCATTGGCTACTACGTCATATTTCTTATGCACTACTTCCTCAATCCACACTCGCTTACCTGTTTTGGGGTGTTGTAATTGATATTTAATAGTGGCAAATCCAGTTTGCTGAAAAAGTTCCCAGGCAGATTCATAGGCTTCCAATGAATCAATGACTACCAGTTTGCTTTTTTCAAGTAACGGATCTGCAACATCATGTGGAGTGAAGCCTAATAATTTTTCCCAACGATCCGCGTAAAAACTTTTTCCCGGTTGTGTCCGATAAGAGATATAATGCACTGCATCCGTAATCTCCAGCAGCAGATTCAGTTTGAAGCGAGTGTCGTAGACTTCCTGCTGCAGTGATTTTTTTTCTGCCGAGAGATTTGAGTTAATCAGTGTATCAAATTTTTGATCAGTGGACATGATGCAATATTCTAATAAAACTGCATATAAGTAAAATGTAATAGGTGAAAATACTAATACTTATGCGGTTTTTTGTGAGTTAAAAGGGATTTTGTTCTAACTTTAAACATAATATCAGGTTAAAAATTTTATGCTTGCTGGGATTTATTTTTTTCATTAAACATGAGTCAATCTCTCAAGTATGCCCACAATCTGCTACAAATAATAATGGTGCCGGGAATTATTCTACCCCATGTCTTGCTGGTGACATTGTTCCAACTGGGTGGATTAGGTCAGGAGTATGGAGATTTGGCTCTGGACCAGCCTCTAATTTGACAATTTATGAAGTATATAAAGATGGAGTTTTGTATCAAAACTCCTCTGGGTTAACTTCAACTTTTTCAAGCGCAAATCCAGCTGCAAAAAATGTAATTTTTGGCGGCTATAATGCAAATAATTCCGGAGACAGAACTATGTGTTTTTATGGAGATCAAGCTAATTGGAATGCTCCTGCCAGCGCCAACTGACAAATTATTTTTACAAGCGCAAGTGGAGCGCAATGCACATATACTGTTGCTTCTGGAGGTGGAATAACTTTACCCATTATTTGGAATGGCGTTACTGCTGTAAAACAAGACGGCAAATCTCTATTACGTTGGTCAACTGCATCTGAACAGAATACTAGAGACTTTGTGGTAGAGTACAGTAATAATGCGCAGCAATGGACAGCGTTAACAACAGTTCCTGCTGCAGGCAACAGTACTACCACGCGTAACTATTCTTATGTTCATCAGAGCCCTTTGAAGGGAAATAATTATAATTACTATCGCATTTTACAGCGTGATATCGATGATAAGTTTAGTTATAGTAAGATTGTTAGTATCATCTTTAACGAACCCGGCGCTGATATACAAGTTTATCCTAATCTTGTACAAGATCAACTCACGGTATTCCTGGCAGAATCGCAAATAGTTCGTTTGATAAACGCTGCGGGTGCTACTGTTTGGAAAGGACAATTACTTGCAGGACGCAATACTATTCCTGTTCATATGTACAGTAAAGGTGTATATATGTTAACGGCTGGTAAGCAGTCGCTACGTGTATTAATTCAATAAGCCGTTGACAGCTTGAGTTGCGACAACCTGGTGTTCAGGTACGCTTTGAGGCGGCTGACTAATTCCTCAATTTTGTTGAGTTCGTCTGACATTCCCTAAAGGAAAAAAGCCCTGGTTTTAGATGATATCTTCCAGTTCTTCTTCGGCCTTTTTGACTTTTTCGTCAAGTTTCTCTTTGCCCCATTTTAGCTTACCTTCTACTTTTTTACCCCATCGTTCTCTTCCTTCACGGATTTTTCGGCGGGTCTCCGAGCCTTTGTCGGGAGCAAATAACACCCCCAGTGCACTTCCAATGGCCATACCAGCTCCCAATGCAATCATAATTTTTGATACTAATTTCATACCCCTTGCGTTTTGTTTTTTTCTAAATTCATCTCAAACTATCACATGCGGCACCAATTTAAAATGACGGTATGCAAGGTTACCCGTGATTTCTCTCAATTGTTACTGCCAACAGGAGCATTGCTTTTGATGCTATTTGGTTTTGCTATATCAATACGGGCACAAAGCAAAAACAGTTCGTTATTAGCTTCTATCCTATCTCAGGCCAATCCAGGACCTGCGCAACAAGTTTTAAAAGATTCCGATACGTATCGTTTGCAGATTATCTACACGCAGATTGATAGAAATAAAAAAGGCCAACCCACCTTTACGCATCATAGGTATTTGGTTGATCCCAATAAATACTTCAATCCGGCTTCCATGGTTAAAATGCCATTGGCTTTTTTAGCAATGGAAAAACTACACGAACTCAGTAATCCTGGTAAGCGTCAATCCCCAGGACTCGGATTAAACCGTGATACACATGTAGCATTTGATAGTAGCTATCCGCAACAGATTGCTATGCGAAAAGAGGCTTCGGCTCCTGGCGAAATTCCCACCATTGGACACCTGATTAAACGAGCTTTTTTAATTAGTGAAAATGATCCTTATAATCGACTCTATCAATTTATGGGGCAGGGGCCTACTAATCAATTGTTACAGGCAAAAGGATATTCATCGGTTAGGATTACCCGTCAGTTTATGGGGTTTACGGACAAACAAAATCGGTATACTAATGCAGTTCGTTTCTATAATCCTAGCGGGCAAGAGATCTATAGCCAAGAGCCGGGATACAACCGTGATAGTTTTTCATTTCCTTCTCCAATCCTGATAGGGAATGCACATATCAACAGAAAAGAGGAGCTGGTACAAGGTCCTTTTGATTTTACACGTCACAATTCAATTTCATTGGAGGATATGCAAAAAATGCTACAGGCTGTGGTGTTTCCCAACTCGCTCCCCAAACAAAATCGTTTCAATTTTTCTGAATCGGATCGTCAATTTCTCTTACAATACTTATCCCAATATCCGTCTGAGACCAATTATCCAAAGTATGATACAGCTGTATTCTATGATAGCTATGTGAAGTTCTTTTTTCAGGATTCCACCCATCGAATGCCTTCGGGAGTACGTGTATTTAATAAAGTGGGCTGGGCTTATGGGTTTCTAACGGATGTCTCATACGTGGTAGACACGGTTAACCGGGTAGATTATTTCCTATCAGCTACACTCTACGTAAACAGCGATGGGGTAGTGAATGATTCCAAATATGATGAAGAGGCTGTGGGATTTCCTTTTTTGAGGGAATTGGGCAGACTGATTTATAACTACGAATTGACTCGTTATAGACCCTTTAAACCGGCGCTGGATATACAGGGAGTCCAGTACGAAAAGAGAAATCCAACTGATAATAGGCCAACTATCAAGGATGCTGATAATTAAGTTTTATTGATAATCAGTATAGTGTAGTTAAATTGCGCCCCGAAAAATAATTTATTTAAACCTTTTTGCACGGGAATTGTAGTATTGTTATGAACGCATTTACAATAAAGGATTTAGAGAATTTGTCTGGGGTAAAGGCGCATACCATCCGGATTTGGGAGCAACGCTATAACTTCTTAAAACCACAGCGTACAGAGACCAATATTCGCTATTATACCAATGAGGAATTAAAAATTATCCTCAATATTTCCCTACTCAATAAGTACGGTTTTAAGATTTCTCATATTGACCGCATGTCTCTAGAGGAAATTGGACAGCGGATTCTCTCGCTTTCTGATTCTCAGGCCATTCAAGAACGTAATGTCAATGAGCTTGTGAAGGAAATGATTGATTTAAATACTGAAAAATTAGACAAGGTTATTTCTGAGCATGTTGCACTCAAAGGAATGGAGCGCACGATGATGAAGCTTTTGTTCCCATTTCTTGAAAAAATTGGAGTTCTTTGGGTAACTGGGCATATCAATCCTGCCCAGGAACATTTGGTGACAAACCTGATCCGTCAGAAAATGATGGTGGCTATTGATAGAACGCCCCAGCCTGCGCAACCAGAAAAGAATGTATTGCTGTTCCTTCCAGAAGGTGAGTATCACGAGCTGGGCTTATTGTTCCTGAACTATCTCATGAAGAATAAAGGGGTTGGTACTATCTATGCAGGAACTAATATTCCTTTTAAGGACGTGGCTTATATCATTGACCTGAAAAAGCCTGACTATATTTTCTGTCACCTGACTACTACTGTTTCAAATTTCTCAATTGAGAAGTTTTTGGATAAGTCTGCTCATTATTTTGAGGGTACTCCGCTGATTGTTTCGGGTCATCCTATTATGCAATACAAGAAGACAATTCCTTCCGGGATTTCATTCAAGTATTCGCTTGCAGAGATGATGGACTTTATTAATGAGCTGGGGGCTTAAGGGGCCAAACGTTCAATCTTCCAATTTCCTGTTTCTTCTTTAGCATAGCTGATGCGATCGTGCATTCGGCTGGGTCTTCCTTGCCAAAACTCTATTCGTGAGGGCTTCACACAGTATCCTCCCCAATGCGGAGGGCGGGGTATCGTTGATTGACCTTGATACTTTTTTTCCAGTTGTTCATATTGTTCTTCCAACCATTCTTTATTGGCCACTACCTGACTTTGCGGCGAAGCCCAAG
>Ga0194130_10007583_pt1 | contig 11883 bp, 10 predicted proteins | sample TA2KigsurfametaG_FD_160084 | JGI IMG/M metagenome (GOLD analysis project Ga0194130, IMG submission 160084) | Freshwater microbial communities from Lake Tanganyika, Tanzania - TA2015050 Kigoma 12 surface | ecosystem: Environmental > Aquatic > Freshwater > Lake | place: Tanzania: Lake Tanganyika... | reverse complement strand
AGTCCTAACGTGCGGATGTCGCATCGGCGCCTGGTATTTTTTACAGGCATCTGACGTCATTCATTTTCAATGTGGAGATCAACATGAGAATCGGCATTCCAGCCGAGACCCGTCAGGGCGAAACGCGAGTTGCCGCAACGCCGGAGACGATCAAGAAGCTGATCGCTGCCGGTCACCAAGTCACTTTGCAGTCCGGCGCCGGTGTGGCCGCCAGCTTGCCAGACGATGCATTTGCAGCTGTTGGCGCCTCAATCGGCAGCGCTGCCGACGCCTTTGGATGCGAAGTCGTGCTTAAAGTTCGCGCGCCATCGGCAAATGAACGTGAACAAATGAAGACCGGTTCGATTGTGATTGGCATGCTGAACCCGTTTGACGCCGAAGGCATTGCTGCAATGGCATCGGTGGGTTTATCTGCTTTCGCATTGGAGGCCGTGCCGCGTATCACCCGTGCGCAGTCGATGGACGTGCTCTCCTCGCAAGCCAATATCGCGGGTTACAAAGCGGTACTGATGACCGCGAATCTGTATCAGCGTTTCTTCCCGATGTTGATGACTGCAGCGGGCACGGTGAAAGCGGCGCGTGTGTTGATCATGGGTGTGGGCGTCGCCGGCTTGCAAGCTATTGCAACTGCCAAACGTCTCGGTGCCGTGATCGAAGCATCCGATGTGCGTCCGCCGGTGAAAGAGCAGGTCGAGTCTTTGGGTGCCAAATTCATCGACGTGCCCTACGAGACCGATGAAGAGCGCGAGATTGCCGAGGGCGTCGGTGGCTACGCGCGACCGATGCCGGAAGCCTGGATGAAGCGCCAAGCAGCGTTGGTGCATGAGCGCGCAAAGCTGGCCGACATCATCATCACCACTGCGCTGATTCCAGGTCGCAAAGCGCCGATGCTCATCGATGTAGACACAGTCAAAGCAATGAAGCCCGGGTCAGTCATTCTTGATATGGCGGTTGAGCAAGGCGGTAACTGTGAACTGTCTGAGCTCGGCAAGACGGTCATCAAGCATGGCGTTCACATCATCGGTGAAGCTAACCTCCCTGCGTTGTGCGCCGCTGATGCGTCTGCCCTGTACGCGCGTAACGTGCTTGATTTCCTCAAGCTGATTGTGGACAAGGACGCCAATCTGGTAATCGACCAAGCCGACGAGATTATTGCGGCGACTTTGGTGTGCCATGGTGGTGCTGTACTTCGCAAGCAATGATCGCGGCGAACCACGATGGAAAGGATCATGCTGCGCGCGAAAATCCATCGCGCTTCGGTCACGCAATGTATTTTGGATTACGAGGGTTCGTGCGGCATTGATGAAGACTTGCTGGACGCTGCCGATATCCGAGAGTTTGAAAAGGTCGAGATCTACAACATCAGTAATGGTGAGCGTTTCTCGACGTATGCCATCAAGGGGCAACGCGGGAGTGGCGAGATCTCACTCAACGGCGCGGCAGCGCGTCTAGCGCAACAAGGTGATTTGCTGATCATTTGCACCTTTGCGTCCTTGAGCGAGCCAATTGTCAAAACGTATCAGCCGAAAATTGTATTTGTTGAGCGTGGTAACCGTATCTCCGGAATGAAAAAATAAAGTTATCTTCAGAGGACATCATGGAAGTCAGCTACACCATCACTAACCTCATTATTTTCGTGTTGGCGATCTATGTCGGCTATCACGTCGTTTGGACGGTGACGCCTGCATTGCACACACCGCTGATGGCGGTGACCAATGCCGTATCAGCCATCATCATCGTAGGCGCCATGCTGGCAGCTGCGCTGACCACCGGCCCGATTGGACAGTTCATGGGTACGCTGGCCGTGGCATTGGCCGCGGTGAATGTGTTTGGCGGATTTCTAGTCACGCAGCGCATGCTGGAAATGTTCAAGAAAAAGCAGCCGAAGGCGCAGAACAAGGAAGGGGCGTAATCCCATGAGCATGAATCTGGTGACCCTGCTGTACTTGATCGCCTCGGTATGTTTCATACAGGCGCTGAAAGGCTTGTCTCACCCCGCGACTGCAAGACGCGGTAATGCATTCGGTATGACCGGCATGGCGATTGCTGCCTTGACGACGGTTGCGCTGATTATGAAGTTGCAGGCTGAAGCCACCGAGCCAGGTAGTGGGTTTAGCTTGCTTGTTGGCGGCTTGGTGGTTGGTGGTGCGATTGGTGCCGTGCTCGCCAAGCGCGTTGAGATGACCAAAATGCCTGAACTTGTAGCAGCGATGCATTCGCTGATCGGTATGGCAGCCGTGTGTATTGCCGTTGCGGCGGTGTCCGAGCCCAAGGCTTTTGGCATTGTTGCCAGCTCAGCCGATCCTATCCCCATGGGTAATCGCATCGAGCTGTTTATAGGTACCTTTGTTGGTGCTATTACGTTTTCGGGTTCGGTGATTGCGTTCGGTAAGCTTGCCGGCACATTCAAATTCCGCTTGTTCCAGGGTGCACCAGTGGTATTTCCGGGCCAGCATATGGTCAACCTGTTGATGGCGGTCGTGATGGTTGGCGCAGGACTGGTATTTGTCGGCGCTGATGGTGCCGAGCCAGCATGGACACCTTTCCTGGTCATGACAGCGATTGCATTCGTGTTGGGTGTTCTGATCATTATCCCGATCGGCGGAGCAGATATGCCGGTAGTGGTATCGATGTTGAACAGTTATTCTGGTTGGGCTGCGGCGGGCATCGGATTTTCACTCAACAACTCGATGTTGATCATTGCAGGCTCGCTGGTGGGCTCTTCCGGTGCGATTCTGTCGTACATCATGTGCAAGGCCATGAATCGCTCGTTCTTCAGCGTGATCCTTGGGGGCTTTGGTGGTGAGGCTTCAGCGGTCGGTGCTGGTGGTCAAAAACAGCGTAATGTGAAAGCCGGCTCAGCTGACGATGCGGCGTTTGTGATGACGCACGCAGAGACCGTTATCATCGTGCCGGGTTATGGCCTAGCTGTAGCACGCGCTCAGCACGCGCTGAAAGAGCTGACCGATCAGCTGACTGAGAAGGGTGTGACGGTCAAGTATGCGATTCACCCGGTGGCCGGTCGCATGCCAGGCCACATGAACGTCTTGTTGGCAGAGGCAGAGGTGCCTTACGATCAAGTATTCGAGATGGAAGATATCAACAGCGAGTTTGGTCAGGCTGACGTCGTGCTTGTTCTTGGTGCGAATGATGTGGTCAACCCTGCCGCTAAAGACCCGAACTCACCGATCGCAGGTATGCCTATTATCGAGGCGTACAAGTCAAAGACCATTATCGTGAACAAGCGCTCGATGGCGTCAGGCTATGCTGGTCTTGATAATGAGCTGTTCTATCTCGACAAGACCATGATGGTGTTTGGTGATGCGAAGAAGGTTATTGAAGACATGGTCAAGGCCATCTAAAAGCCTCCAACAAAATGTCGCTGGGGTTAACGCCAACCGTACATCATCTGTTCTGCCAGCGCGCGTTTTGCTGGCGGAACACAATCCAAAAAGCCCAAAGACAAACCCAGTAAACGCTGAGACGGTGACTGGTCTTTATCGCTTGCAAACACTCGGGCCATTAAATCTGTGACTTGCACTGTGGTGGAACGATCGCGCTGACGCTGACGTTCGAATACGGACAGCGCAGCGACGGATTGATCGCGTTCCAGTATGCGTGCCAGCACCGCTGCATCGCGCAGGCCGAGGTTCAAACCCTGACCCGCGACGGGATGCAAAGTTTGTGCGGCGTTACCGATCGCAACCACTCGGTTTTGTGTCTGAGGCAGGGCGTTGAGCCCCAATGGGTAATGATGGCGTGATCCGATTCGGGTGAACGCACCTATGCGCTGCCCGAATGCACGCTGCAGTTCGGCGAGGAAATTTTTTTCATCGAGCGCCATCAGTTGCGCTGCCGTGTCGGGCGCAACGCACCACACCATGGCATAGCCATCCGCTTGCGGCAGCAGCGCGAGCGGTCCTTCTGCAGTAAAGCGCTCAAATGCCCGGCCTGCCGGTGCTGATACAGCGTGAACAGTCGCAGTGATTGCGACCTGTTCGTAATCCCGATGCTGTTTTTTTGGCGTTTGCTCGCTAAATACGCCACCCTCGGCCTGCACTACCACCGATGCGTTCAGTACACGACCATCCGCCAAATGCAAAGTGAGATGATCATCTTGCTCGGTTACTTGCTGCACGCTTAGCGATCGCCATCGACGCAAGTCTGACGGCATGCATGTATCAATCGCTTGTACCAGATCATCATAGCGGCACACATAGCCTAATGCCGGTAGCGCGTAGTCGCGACTATCGATCAGCGTCCGGCCAAAGCTGCCACGACGCGACACATGAATTTGCGTAATAGGCGTCGCGTCGGATGGCCACGCTGACATCATTGAAAGCAACTGATGGCTACCCTGCGACAGTGCAATCGAGCGCGGATCAGTACTTGCAGCTTCTAATGACTTGCTATCGACCACCACCAGTTTGTCGGGATGAATTCCGCGCGCCACCAGAAAGGCAGCGAGCGACAGGCCGATCGGCCCACCACCGACGATCGCGATATCCACCTGTGTGTGCATGCTCAGCCGCGCATCAGCGCTTCGATATCGGTAATGGTCTTGGGTGCTTTGTGTGTCAAGAGGTGGCACCCGTCGGCGGTGACAAGTGCATCATCTTCAATACGTATGCCGATATGCCAGAACGCCTCGGGCACGCCCTCAGCAGGGCGCACATAGATGCCAGGCTCTATCGTCAGCACCATACCTGGCACCAAAGTACGTGAAGGTTTTTCTGTGGCGGATACCGCGGGGTCGCGGTAATCGCCCACATCATGCACATCCATACCCAGCCAGTGACCGGTGCGGTGCATGTAGAACTGTCGGTAGTGTTCGTTGGCAATCACATCATCAAGGGGGCCGACTTTATCTTTATTGAGCAGGCCAGTATCCAGCATGCCCTGTGCCAGCACGCGCACCGCTGCTTCATGCCCATCGATGAAACGTTTACCCGGACCAGTGGCCAGTATGGCTTGATGCTGCGCTTCGAGTACGATTTCATATAAAGCTTTTTGTGCGCCGCTGAATTTTCCATTGACCGGAAAGGTACGGGTGATATCCGACGCATAGCTATCCAGTTCGCAGCCTGCATCAATCAATACTAAGTCACCATCACGCAACTCAGCGTCGCCGGCACGATAGTGAAGTACACATGCGTTCGCACCGGTCGCGACGATTGAGCCGTATGCAGGAAACTGTGAACCATTTTGACGAAACTCGTGCAGTAATTCAGCTTCCAAATGGTACTCACGCAACCCCGGCTTGGCACAGCGCATGGCACGCCTATGCGCTTCAGCAGCGATATCCGCAGCGCGCTGCATGGTTGCAATCTCTGTTTCGTCTTTGACCAAGCGCATTTCATTCAAGATCGCTCGAACATCAAAGGCGGCGTTTGGTGCACTAACACCAGCACGTACTTGCGCGCGGACGGCATTCAGCCAGCGCTGAATTTTTTCATCGAGCTCTGCCTGGCTACCAAGCGCGTAAAACAGTGCGGGCGCATTCGCCATCAGCTTGGGTAGTTCGGCATCGATACTATCGATACTCAGGCAGACATCAAAACCAAATGTAGCCTTGGCTCCCGCGGGTCCATAGCGATAGCCATCCCAGATCTCGCGCTCTTCATTTTTATCGCGACAGAACAGGATAGATTGATCCTGATCCCCCGCAATCAGGACCAGCATCGCCTCGGGCTCAGGGAAGCCGGTCAGGTAGTAGAAATAGCTATCGTGCCGATACGGGTAATCTGCATCGGCATTGCGCATCACTTCGGGCGCGGTCGGGATGATTGCCACGCCGCCACCTTGCGCGTGCATTTTTTCTAGCACCGTGGCGCGTCGGCGGGTAAAGCTTGTGATATTCATGATCGCGCTTTCAACGGAGCGTTCAATTGTTCTAATCGTTCTATCGTGCCGACATCGGTCCAGTCGCCACGATAAACCTCACCGCCGATTTTGCCTTGATCAGCAAATTCGCGCAGGATAGGCGCAAGTTTTGCAGTTTCACCTGCGGTGATATTGTCGAATAACTCGGGACGATAAACCCCAATACCCGAGAATGTGTAGCGTGGCTCGCCATCATTCGTCACTGAATAATTCGCCAGTGCAAAGTCTCCCTTCAGATGGTGAGCTGGATTTTTCACGAGGTATAACCAGGCTAAATCGCGTTCATGCGGCGCATAAGGTTTACCCCAAGGGTCACGCTCTTCGAGCACATCTTTAACTTGGTTGAAATCGAAGTGCGGGCAGTAAACATCACCGGCGACTGCAACAAATGGATCATCTCCAAGTAAATGACGCGCTTTGGCAATGCCGCCGGCAGTTTCTAGCGCGATACCTTCCGGCGAGTAGCTGATACGTACACCATATCGACTTCCATCCCCCAGCGCATCTTCAATCATGTGTCCGAGATGCGCATGATTGATGACGATATCAATGATATCGGCCCGAGCCAGATTCAACAGATGCCACACGATCAGCGGGCGGCCGCGTACCGTCAGTAGAGGTTTGGGGCATTTGTCGGTCAGTGGACGCATGCGTTCGCCACGACCGGCAGCAAAAATCATTGCCTTCATGTCAGAAGGTGAAACCGATGCTGGTCTGTTTCTCGTCTAGCGTGTCGAGCAACTTCACCAAAGGCGAAAATTCCTTGTAGCGATATGCAGTTTTTCGAACGTATTGCATGACCAGCGGCATGTCGTTGAGGTAGCTGTCCTTACCATCGCGGTGATATAGTCGCGCAAAAATACCGAGCACTTTCAGGTGACGTTGCAGACCCATGAACTCGAAGTCTCGGTAGAAACTGTCAATATCATTGGCTACCGGCAGCCCAGCAGGGCGGGCGAGTTCCCAGTAGCGAACGACCCAGTCCAGAACTATCTCTTCATCCCACTCGATGTAAGCGTCGCGCAGCAGTGAGACCAAGTCATAAGTGATTGGGCCATACACCGCATCCTGAAAATCAAGTACGCCGGGGTTCTGCTCGGGTATCACCATCAGGTTGCGCGAGTGGTAGTCGCGATGCACATACACCTGCGCTTGCGCCAGGTTATTCGCTAGCAGCACCTCGAACACTTGATTCAAATCTGCGCCTTGTTTGTCGGTAAGTTCAGCATGCCGATGTTTGCTCAAATACCAGTCCGGGAAAAGCATTAGCTCACGCAGAAGTAATGCTCTGTCGTACTCGGGGAGTTGACCGGGTTGGCTATGTACCTGAAGCTGTACCAATGCCTCAATCGCATCCATGTACAGCTTGTGCGCAGTGTCAGCATTCAACTGCTGCAAGTAGGTAGTGCCGCCTAGATCGCTCAATAACAAAAAACCGCGCTCCAGATCGCTCGCGAGAATTTCCGGCACCGTGATGCCACTCGCCGAAAATAACTGCGCCACCTGGACAAAGGGGCGAACGTCCTCTTGCGGTGGCGGCGCGTCCATCACGATCAGGGTACCAGCAGGGCTGGCGTCGACTCGGAAATAGCGCCTGAAACTAGCGTCTGAAGAGGCTGGGCGCAGGCTTTCAGGCCGCGTCACAGGTGCTTCAAGTTTGGCAAGCCAGTCGCTCAATTGGGACAGGCGGAGATCATTATTTGCTGGCGAGTTCATGAGGGAGGCATGGGGAAAACCGCTCGCATAAGGCACTCGGATTGGCAGCGAGTTCCCCTATAATAATGGATTCGCCATGCGCCGGCGGCGCCCAAGACCGAATAAGCATTCTTCATGACCCGGCGATCTTATTCCGCGATTTGTCATTTTTTCCAGCAAACTGCGCAGTTTGGGCTTACGGCTCTTCTGCTGTTCGCTCGGGCCGGCTATGCGCGGGAGAATTGGTTAGCGGATAAGCTCGGGCAGGATGACGCGTCGACCGTCATCGAGGGCGAGCAGCTGACTGGACGTCCCGATCGTGAGGTGAAGCTGCAGCGGCAGGTTGAGGTCACCCGCGGGCAAACGGTCGTTAATGCGGATCAGGTCTACTACGACATCGTTGATGATCGCGTTGAGGCCGAGGGCGATGTGCGCGTCTTGCGCGCTGGCGATAGATTCAATGGAAACACACTCAAGTTGAAGCTTGATACCGGTATTGGCTACATGGATAGCATCGTGTACCGTTTACTCAAGCGGAACGCACAGGGGCACGCGCAGCGTATCGATTTTGAATCCGAGGATGTAGCCACAATTTCTGATGGCGTCTACACCACCTGTAACGGTCCGGATCCCGATTGGTATCTGAAAACCAGCAAACTAACCTTGGATGACGGCGCGGGTATCGGGCGCGCGCGCAATGCGGTACTCGTATTCAAAGGGGTGCCGGTAGCAGGAACACCCAGCATCTCTTTCCCGCTGACAGAGGGAAGAAAATCTGGCTTTCTGGCGCCGACGCTGACGACGTCGACTAACACGGGTGTGCAGCTCACCGTTCCCTATTACTGGGATATTGCACCGAACAGAGATCTAACCTTGTTTCCGCGCTACATGTCGACACGTGGCTTGATGTTGGGCGCAGACGCGCGATATCTTGATCGAGACTTTGCAGGAGAAACGCGTTTTGAGTTCATGAACGATTCTGACTACGCCAATCGCACCCGATATGCGCTAAGTGCGCGGCACAACCACAATGTGTATCCTGGCGTTGGTTTAGCGCTGGATTACAATGTGTCAGACAACGATTACGCACGTGACTTCCCGTTCAGTCATGTGTTTGATCGCCCCGGCGTCAACCGCAGATTATTGCCGCAAACCGCCACGATGTCGTACAGCCCAGGTGGGCCTTGGAGCGCTACGATGCAGTTGGCCGATTTTCAGGTCTTGCAGGATCCAAAAGCTCCAATTGGTATTCCTTATGCGCGCCTACCCCAGATCAATCTTAATTATGCTGATTTCAGCGACAACGGATTCAATGTCAGCGTCGGATCCCAATACACCAATTTTTCTCATCCGACCGCAGTCCAAGGAGACAGGCTGATCATTAATCCTCGCGTCAGCTATAACTATCTGCGCACCCCAGGTTATTTTTTGGTGCCTAGCATTTCCGCACATGGCACGTACTATAACCTCAATCAATTAAGCAATTCGGGGATGACGGCGCCAAGCCGGTTTGTGCCTACCGTCTCGCTCGATTCGGGATTGATATTTGAAAGAAATGCCAGCTTTTTTGGTCGGAGTGCCGTACAGACGCTTGAGCCTCGCGCCTATTACACCTATACATCATATGTTCAACAAAATAGCGGCTTGTACCCTAATTTTGATACCACGATTGCTGACTTGAGCTATGGCATGATTTTCAGAGAAAATCGTTTTATCGGTAATGATCGTATTGGCGATGCTAATCAATTAACCTTGGCGATGACCTCGCGTTATCTGGAGAGCGATGGTGCAGAGCGGCTGCGACTGGCGATAGCTCAACGCTTTAATTTTGTTCAGCCGCGCGTTGGACTAGAAACGGATTTGGCAGCTAGTTCCAGTGACAAGTCTGATGTATTGATGTTAGCTACTGGCCGGGTAACTCGAGAGACTCGGCTGGATGCAAATTTTCAATACAACCAAGAGCGCAGCCAGTTAAATCGAGTGAATTTTGGCGTTTACTGGCAGCCAGAACCGCTCAAGCTACTCAATCTTCAGTATCGTAAAGATTCACGTAACCTGGATCCGCGAATTTTCCCCGGTACAAAGTACGAGCTGCTCGATCTTTCAGGCCAATGGCCAATTGCAGCACGGTGGTATGGTGTGGGTCGTATCAACTATCTGCTCGATGAAAATCGAGTCGGCCAATCTTTGGTTGGTGTCGAGCATCAAGCGGATTGCTGGATTTTCCGCTTGGTGAGTCAGCGTGTCCCAACCGCAGCTGGCGTGGTGAACAACACGACTTTCTTGCAGCTTGAATTTAATGGATTGTCTTCGCTTGGAACGAACCCAATGCGCGCGCTGCGGTTCAACATCCCCGGCTACCAATCCCTGAGCCAGCCAACCACGCCAGCGCAATAAGTATGCATGTGCTATCGATGAGCAAGCTGCAGAACCTAACCTAATTCAACACACAACTATGTTTACCACGATTACTTCCATCAAGCCGAGCAGTTCGTGGGTTCGTCTCTTGATCACGGCACTGATGTCAGTTTTTTTATCAACAGCATACGGCCAGGATAAAAGCCCCAAGTCAGTACGCCAACCTGTGCTTGTTGACGCAATCGTTGCGGTGGTTAACACCGATGTGATCACCATGAAAGAGCTGAATGACCGCATGCAGATCATCGAGCAGCGTATGCGTCGTCAGAATATGCAAGTACCACCGCGTGATATTTTGAAAAAACAACTATTAGAACGTCTAATTGTTAACCGAGCACAAATGCAATTGGCACGAGATATTGGTGTCAGAGTCGATGATGTGATGCTTGATCGGGCAGTCGCTCGAATCGCCGAGCAAAATAATGTGACGGTGCAAACACTGCGTGACCAGCTTGAGCGCGACGGCGTATCCTTCGCGCGCTTTCGAGAGGAAATTCGTGAAGAAATTGTGCTGCAGCGGGTGCGTGAGCGAGAAGTCGATAACAAGTTGCAAATCAGTGAATCAGAAATCGATAATTTTTTGTCGTCGAATGCATCGCGCAATGTCGAGACTCAGCAAGAACTGAATATTGCACAGATACTGGTGCGCGTGCCCGAAAACGCCTCGGCGCAGCAGGTGGCCGACCGAAAAAAGCGTGCTGAGCAAGCGATCGAGCAGCTGCAATCGGGCGGGGAGTTTGCCAAAGTGGCTGCAAGCTTTTCGGATGCGGGTGACGCACTAACGGGTGGCGAACTCGGTTGGCGTAGTCCATCGCGCTTGCCGCAGTTATTTGTCGAGGCAGTTGATAAACTATCGGATGGCCAGATTGCTCCGCTCGTGCGTAGCGCTAACGGCTTTCATGTATTGAAGTTGGTGGGGCGTCGGTCGATCGGTGGAACGAAGCAGAGTGCTTCTAGTCTGGTTCAACAAACCAAGGCTCGACATATTCTGATCAAGGTCAATCAAATTGTTTCGGCCAGTGAGGCGCGCCGAAAATTGGTTGAACTGAAATCGCGCTTGGATAACGATGCAGCGAAATTCGAAGATTTGGCGAGGCTTTATTCAAATGATGGCTCGGCCAGCAAAGGCGGCGATCTTGGTTGGATTTATCCCGGTGATACCGTACCTGAATTTGAGCGGGCGATGAATTCGCTAAAGCCGGGTGAGGTGAGTCAGCCGATTGAATCACCGTTTGGTTACCACCTGATCGAGGTGTTGGAGCGCAAAACAGAAGAGTTGTCGCGAGAGCGTCAGCGCTTGGTTGCACGGCAGGCATTGCGCGAGCAAAAACTGGAAGAGGCTTACGAAGACTGGTTGCGGCAACTTCGTGATCGTGCTTATGTCGAATATCGCTTGGAAGATCTGGTTCGGAAATTTTAGAGTCTCCAGCAAAATGTACCCATGAGCCGACCTCGAATTGCGATTACTTGCGGCGAGCCGGCGGGTATTGGACCAGAGATTGCACTTCGTGCGGTCATCGAGGTGGGCGATGCCGATTGCTTACTGATCGGTGACGCATCTCAGATCAAGGCCTTGGCAAGCCTGATCGCGCCGAGTAGAAACTTGCGAGTTATCCAATCTGCTACAGAGCTGGCAGCGCACCAAAACAGTATTTGTGTAATCGATGTGCAGCTCGCCACGCCGCCGATTCCGGGGCAACTGGACGCGCGCAATGGCCATGCCGTGTTGAAGATGCTGGATCTCGCGATTGACGCTGCAGTGGCTGGCGAGATCGATGCAGTCGTTACGGCGCCGATTCAGAAGCGTACGATCAACGATGCAGGGTATGAATTTTCAGGCCATACCGAATACCTTGCCGAACGAACAGGTGCGAATCATGTTGTGAT
>Ga0194130_10007580_pt1 | contig 11885 bp, 11 predicted proteins | sample TA2KigsurfametaG_FD_160084 | JGI IMG/M metagenome (GOLD analysis project Ga0194130, IMG submission 160084) | Freshwater microbial communities from Lake Tanganyika, Tanzania - TA2015050 Kigoma 12 surface | ecosystem: Environmental > Aquatic > Freshwater > Lake | place: Tanzania: Lake Tanganyika... | reverse complement strand
GGTCTTCAAGACTCACGTAGCTGATCAGCGATGCCTGGTTCTGGTCGTTTCCGCGCATACAACATAGATGCTCGAAAATGCTCCCGCGTCACAGGTGCCGCTGGGAGTTTTTCAACAAGTTCCTAAAACCATCGCATCCGCCGTGTTACTCCAGCCGGTGTGATCTCGACCGTGGTCGGCGATGGCGTTGCCCGATTCACGGGAGACAACGGCCCAGCGACAAGTGCCTCGATCACACAGCCGGCCGATATCGCAGTCGACTCGGCAAACGGTCTCTATCTCATCGACTCCGTGCGCATTAGAACAGTCAACCGGCAAGGCATCATTACAACCTTTGCGGGCGCTGGCCAATCGTTCGCCGACGGGCCTGTCGCCAGCGCCTTTTTAGTCGCTTTGAACAGCTTGGCATTCGATAGTCGAGGTGGGCGTGTCGCCGCCGTCGCTGGCAATCGTCAGATCCGGCGCATAGCGCAATCCACAATCACTTCAATCGCAGGGTCCACTCCGGGAGGCTGCTTCCTCGACGGCATCCCGGCGACAACCACCTCGCTCATCGACCCCAATTTCGTGGCGGTCGACTCGCGTGGCAACGTGCTCGTTTCCGATCAGAATGACAATCGCGTCTGAACGATTTCGCCTGCGGGATTGATGTCCACACTAGCCGGCAATGGAATCTTCGGCACCGCCGGCGCTGGCGCGCCTCGCGGGCTGGCATTTGATTCTGCCGATAATCTCTTCATCTCCTCCTTCGGAGCAATTCGGCGCGTGACGCCCGCAGGCATCCTCACGATCATCGCCGGTGGCTTTGGCAGCGGGTTCACTGGTGACAACGGCCCCGCCGCGAGCGCGCGAGTGCTCGACGCAACAGGCATCGCCACAGACTCGGCCGGCAACTTGTACATCGCCGACTCCGGCAACAACCGCATCCGCCGCATCACCGCCGGAACCCTGACGATCAATACGATCGCGGGTGGCGCGACCTCTGGGTTCTGCGGCGACGGCGGCCCCGCCTCATCGTCTCTCCTCAAGGAACCCCGCGATGTCGCCGTCGACCGTGCTGGCAACATCTACATCTCCGATACCGGCAACAACCGCATCCGCCGCATTGATTCAAACGGAACGATCACAACGGTCGCTGGCAACGGTTCCGCTACGATCTCCAGCAACGGCCGCGCCGCCACCGACGCGGGCATCGGAACTCCGTTCGGAGTTGTGCTCGACGATGCCGGTAATCTCTTTTTCTCCGCTGGAAACCGCATCAGAAGGGTCGCCGCTGCCTCGCAACAGATCTCAACCATTGTCGGCGGGCCCGAAGGTAGCTATTCAGGCGATGGTGCCCTCGGCACCAATGTACGCTTCGACTTTCCCGGCGGCTTGGCTCTCGACTCTGCAGGCAACCTCCACGTCGGCGACCGGCGCAACTTCCGGGTCCGCAAAATCACTCCGTCTCGCATCGTCGCCGAGGGAGTCACCAATGGCGCAACCTTTCGTCCAGGTGCCGTCGCACCGGGCGAGATCATCAGCATCTTCGGGTTCGACCTCGGCCCCGCCGCTGCGCAAGGCTTAGAAGTCGGTCCGAACGGACGCGTGACGACGACTCTCGGCGGCACACAGGTCACCTTCGACGGCGTTCCCGCGCCCTTGCTTCTCGTCTCACCAGGACAAGTCAACGCGATCGTGCCTTATGCAGTAGCTGGAAAAGAATCGACTCGCATGCAAGTCACCTATCAGAACCGGCCCACAAATACGATTACCCTCCCGGTTACGGCAACGGCACCCGGTGTCTTCGCGATCACGAATCAGGATGGCAGCGTGAATTCTGCATTGAATCCCGCCGCCCCCGGTTCGGTTCTGATTCTCTATGGAACGGGAGAGGGCCAAACCACTCCAGCAGGAATTGACGGCAACGTCGCCACCTCCGTGTTCCTGAAACCGATACAGGATGTGACCGTGCAAATCGGTTCGTCTGCCGCCTCCGTCCTTTATGCCGGCGCAGCCCCAGGATTCGTCTCGGGCGTCTTGCAGTTGAACGTCACGATTCCAGCGGGAGTGTCCGGGACCCAACCCATTTCAGTAAAGATCGGCGACGCGACGACTCCCACCGGATTAAACATCTTCGTGCGATAGCGTCGTTCAAACCCAATCGTGTTTTCAAATCGAGGCCCGCAATCACGAAGGAACCGCGGGCTTCGCGGTCGCTTTACGAATCTGCCGAATTGCTTCTTCCACCAGCTCATCGCGTCTCTCTCGCAGACCGAGTGGCTGCAGAGCATCCTGCGGAGGATTGCCGCCGAAGCGAAAGAGATGAACCCTGGCGGTGAGGCCATGATTACGCGCCTGGCCGACATTCTCGTGATACAAACAATCCGGCACTGGCTGGCGAGCGCCCCGCAAACCGGTTGGCTGGGTGCCCTTCGCGACCGCCAGATCGGTCCAGTCATTTCGACAATACACCGCTGGCCGACCCGCAGTTGGAATCTGGGGTCCCTGGCTGCCGAAGCATCCATGTCTCGGTCCGCGTTCGCGGCGCGCTTCTCAGAGATCGTAGGGGAGCCAGCAATGCGCTACGTCACGCTGCACCAAATGCGAACAGCCCAAACGTGGCTAGCGGAACGAGATATGACAGTGGCTGAAGTAGCGCATGCGTTCGGTTATGAATCCGAGGCCGCCTTCAATCGCGCCTTCAAGCGCCACACGGGAGTCACGCCGGGCACCGTGAAGCGTGCGCAAGCAAAGTCCTGAAATCCATCGAGAACGAGTAACGCCATACGGTTTAGCTCTGGCTCGCTAAATCCCAAGTCGTTGGCGATCCGTCAATTGAAAGCCTGTGTACCAGCCCCGGCCCTAGATCGCCACGGACTCCGCTCGTTGTGGCAAAGTCCACTCCGACGTCGTTACCAGTTCCGGAATTGCTCAAGCGGATACTCCTGATTGCCGCGAATTGAGCGAGTTGGCTTACAAAATAGCGACCCCGACAATGGGGCAGCGTGCAATTCAACGGAAAGCCCGTCACGCAAGGGCCGTGGTTTGCCCATGGCCGACAGAACATATCGAGTTACCCGGCGAGCCACAAAGGAAATGGTGGCGAACACGATAGCGAAGACAAGAGGGATAACGCTTCCAAAGGCAATCGTCATGCCAGTGACGAAGCCAAAGATCCACTCGGCGCGGTAAACCGGAAGCACCAGCGAGAGCAGAAAGAGGCTCACGAACAAGATCAGGCTTACTTGTTCAAAGCGAAAGAGGAATGAGCCGGCGAGCGCGGCACCGTACGCAAACGAAGCTGCTGCGCCGACGGCAAGTGGTGGCGGCAAAATCTTGCTTGTGTGCGCAGCTTGTTTCGAGTTCGCGCGATGGGCGACAATCATGCCAAGAAGCGGCAGAATGAGTAGCGAAAGCCAGTTCGAGAAACCCGGTAGGTCTCTTCGAGCGCCGAAGTGATGCGTCTTCACTCCGCCGTTGAAATGCTCAAAGCCGACAAATGTCGCCGCGAACACAAGCGAAGCCAGCGGAATCAGCGAAAATGCAACTCGGGTCAAAGACATGCGATGGCCGTCCTGCGTGGTACCAACTGAGCGAACGCCACGCACTCTTGCGGAGAATAACACGCGCGGTGGTCCAGACACGCATCTCGTTAACGCCGCAAGCCAGGACACCCAGAAGAACCGGTAACGAGCCTGGAACCCTGCTATCTTGAATCTCCGCCAAGCGCATTGTGTACTGCCGACACCGAAACGGTCGAGCCACCTCTCGTGTCGCACGATTCTCTGACTGGATGTCTTTCCATCAGTCAGTCGACGAATTACTCCTGCCCGCCCCGAGGTTTGCTGCAAAGACCAATCAGCTCATTTGAAACACGCAAACCAAATGAAGGGTCGGCTTGGTTGACCTCGCTCGTCAAGCTCTCCAGAACAATTCCGAATGCTCGCCAGAGTTCGCTCGCACCAAGATCCCTGACAAGGGATTCGCGCAATGGCTGAGTGACCGGCTCTGGCGGTAAGTCCATGCCCCGACCGTGATCGGATGGCAAGCCAAGGCGGACGCAGGCCAATGCCAAAGTGTAGTCACGGACAGCACTAACCATGTACTCCGCCTGCCAGAATTTCTCGCGCAGGATGCACGACCTCGCATGCAGTGCATGCAGCCACGCCCATCCGATGAGATCGATTGGATTCGGCGCCGGAAACGGCTGGACTGACTTCGCATCCCCATAGACGATCCGGAACGACGGGCCGTAGGGACGAAACTCTGCTTGCTCCACGAAAGCCAAATCCACCTGCAATCCGCTCGGAAGAAAGAACACGCGATAAATCCACGCCCCCGCTCGAACGTCGTGGTGGTGAAGTACCCCCTCGGCATACATGAAGTTCGAGAAGCCAGACAACACAGCCTCAACCTGCGCCACCTCCGCCACACCAAAGGCAAGATCGATGTCCGACCAGCGATCCTCGCGGCCCGAGGCGGCTGAGCCCGTAACGGCCGCCGCACTGACACGCGGGTCCTGGCCTGCAAATTCGAGCAGCCTGGCTTTGAGTTGGGCGCGTCTTTCGACCGTGAAGCAGGTCACCTCAACATCCTAGCGAATACAGTTCTTATGCACTAGCTGCCATGGGATGGCCCCTCGCGATCACCGGCCCATTCTCCCCATAGCAGGCGAAGCATCACGGCCTGCATGAAGGAGCACCCTCCCATCGAGCACTCGGATCATCCCATTTGCAACCACAATGCGAGGGGGAAATACTTCATCGGGCCGCATGGCTCAACACTACAACTCAAGTTAAGGAGAAGTTTGATGGCAAGTTATCTTCTGCTGTGGGAACTCGACAGCGCCCACAGCCCCAAGGACAAGGAGGAGCGCAAGCAGATGTACCTCGGCATGCAGTCCAGCGTCACCCAGCAACTGAAGGGAGGCCAACTCAGCCAATGGGGTGTCTTCGCTGGTGAAGGCAACGGCTATGCCATCATCAATGGCACCGCCGCAGACGTGCATGCACTCACCTTGGGATGGATCCCCTATGTCCGGTTTAAGGTAAACGAAGTTCTCTCCATTGAACAGGTCATCAAAGTCACCGAGTCCATCTAGCCCTCGACCCACCCCGGCTCGTCCAGAGCCGGGGTGGGTCATTCAATTTCTCTTCCCTTCGAATTCCCCTCTCAAATCCACACAATGCCACATAGTGGCGGCTCTTTAATAACTATAAATGTCGAAAAAAGAGAATCCTCTTGAAACCCAGACAAGCTGATCCTTTCAGGATGTCAACTCAAGATCCTCTTTTTCTATTCGAGGACAAAATAATTATTTTCCTCTTGTTTTCTTTGAGATGCAATGCTGATTATCCGAAAACTATTGCGCAATGATTTACCATTAAAATGGAAGTTGTTAATTCAATATTTTGAAAATAAAGAGAGGTTTCGAGAATGACTACTAAGGCACAATTCCTCGCCAACAAGCGCAACGCCCTGAAATCCACCGGCCCCCGCACCGAGGCAGGCAAACAGCAATCTGCCCAAAACTCCCTCCGCCACGGCCTCAACGCCGCAGCCTCAACCCTCTTTGCCGCAAGTCCCGAAGAGCAAGCCCATGACAAGGCAATTCGCGAACAACTCTTCCAGCAAATCGTCCCTTACGGCCCCGCTGAAGAAGTCATCTTCGAGCAATACGCCTACGCCACCTTCCAGGCCTTGCGCGCCCAACGCTTTGAAGCCGAAGCGCAGGTCCGCTGGCTCACCAACCCGGAAAACCAGAACTTCTTCATCCAAATGGAACGCATGGTCAAACAAGGCGCACTCTTCGAGCGCCGGGCCGCCAAGGCCTTCAAGCAACTCTCCCAGCTCCAGATGGACCGCTTCGCCGCCGTCGAAATGCACGCTGAACTCAAAGACGTCGAACTCGACGAGAACATCTCTCCAGCGCTACCCGCCGCGAAACTCCGCGCCCACGAGCTCAAGCAGGAAGACGCCCTCTACCTCGGCCTCACCGTCCATCACGGCCTCAAACTACAAAACGAACAAACGAACCCAATCCACCCCGCGCCAGCCATCGAAGCCGCCTAAAAAACGAAAAGAAGAAAACGAACCCAGTGCCGCCGCGACTAGTCTGCGTCCCGAGCCACCCGGAACCCCAACATCCGGTAAGCCTGCAAGCTCGGCCAGGCCCCGCTGCGTGCATACACCCGCAAATCCTGCCCTTCAAAGAAGAAGCTCCCGCCACGCACAACGCGGTAGGCCCCCTTCTCGGGCCCCTTGGGATTCTTCTTCGGGCTTACCTGATAGTAGTCGCGCGCATACCAATCGCTGCACCACTCCATCACATTGCCCGCCATATCCATCACGCCGTACGGGCTCGCGCCCTTCGCAAACGAACCCACTTTCATCCCCGTATCAAATTGCTGCTTGCCCACAAAGTTCGCATACTCGTGAGTAATCTGATTGCCCCACGGGAACCGGTTCTTTGTCGTCCCTCGCGCCGCTTTTTCCCATTCGGCTTCGGTCGGCAGCCGGTACTTCTTGCCCGTCTTCGCACTCAGCCAATTGCAATACGCCGTCGCTCCGTCCCAGTTCACACCCAGCACCGGATACGCGTCCGAATCGGGCGTCCCTCCGCCATGGTTCTGCGGCTGCGTCCAATAGGGAATCTGATCCTTCGGCATCACCCGGCCTTCCGGCCAATACTTCGGATCGTTGTAACCTGCATCATCCCGAAACTTGCGCCAGTCCGCATTAGTAACTTCAAACTTGGCGATAAAGTAACTGTCGAGCGTCACCGTATGCACCGGCCCCTCCCGCGATTCGCCGTCCCCAAACGTGTCTCCCATCGTGAACGCACCCGCCGGCACCAGCATCATCTCGCCATAGCCGTCGTTCACTGTCTTCGCCTGTGCCAGGCTCAACAACATCAGAATCGTAATCACTTACTTCTTGCTCCCAAAAAATTGATTCAACTCAAGAAAGTGCTTCAGTATGTCCATCCATGGCCCATACTCTGGGCTCGTATAAGCCGACCCGAACCCATGCCGGCCCCGCTGAAACATATGCAACTCAGCCACCCCGCCCGCCTTGTTCATATCGAGAAACAGCTGTGCCGACCCATTCGCCGCACCCCGATCCCAGGCCGCGCTCAACAAAAACGTCGGCGGAAACTCCTTCAGGTTCTCCTTCGGCGTCGCCTTGCCCGGCCCATAAACCATCACCAGCGTATGCGCCTTCGAGTCCATCCGCTCCACCGGATCACTCGACGCCGGGTCCCCCATGTCGCTGTTCGCGATCACATTCCGCGCCATCGTCGACCCGGCCGAATAACCGCTAAACAAGATCCGCTTCGGATCAATGCCAAACTCCGCCGCCCTAGATTTCAACAACCGCAACGCCCGGTTCCCGTCGAGAATCCGCGCATCATCGTGATATTTCGGCTCAAGCCGATACGTCAGCACAAACGCGCAAGTGCCCCAGTCATTAAACCGCTCGGCCAGCTCAATGCCCTCCACGCCGTACATCAGCATGATGTTCGACCCGCCCGGCGCAATGATCACAGCCGAACCGTTCCGCTTCTCCTTCGGCGGCAAGAACGCCGTCAAGAAAGGTTGATCAAGCGGGGCATCTCCCACCGCTAACGGCACTTTGCCCACCGGCCACAAAGGAATGTTGAAGTTCGGCTCCGCTGCCATCCCAACGGTCATGGCGGCAATCAAAACAAGGGGTAACCTGCTCATACTGCTACGCAGTCTCTCCCCGTAGACACCCCCACGTCAAGTTGGTTATACTTTTTTCATAATCATGCGTAAAGCGCTGATAGCTCTGGGAATTGCGGCGAATCTCCTGTTGGCGGACACGACCCATCCTGTCTTCAACTTCACACGCAAAAATTGTCTCGGCTGCCACACCGGCGAGAAGGCCGCCGGCGAGGTCGATCTCTCCGCTTTCAAAGACCCCAAAGCATTCGACGAAGAGCGCTCCCTCTGGGAACGCATCGCCACCAAGATCCGCCGTGGCGAGATGCCACCCGCTCCGATCCCGCAGCCTCCAGCCAAGGACCGCAACGCTGTCCTCCACGCTCTCGATGCCGAGTTCCACCGCCAGGACAAGCTCGCCATCCCGGACCCCGGCCGCGTCACAGCGCGCCGGCTCAACAAGACCGAATACAACAACACCCTCCGCGACCTGCTCGGCGTCGACATCCAGCCCGCCGAATCCTTCCCGAATGACGAGGCCGCCTACGGCTTCGACAACATCGCCGACGCCCTCACCATGCCGCCCGTGCTGGTCGAGAAGTACCTCTACGCCGCCGAGCGTGCCCTCCGCACCGCCATCTATGGCCCGGAAAAACTCAAGCCCGCCGCCCTCCACTTTCCATCGCCCGTCCGCATCCCCGTCCTTCCCAAGGACCTCTTCAACTACGACAAGACCGGCCTCTCCACCCACCACGCCACCCACGTCCTCCATCGCTTTGCGGTCGATGGCGAATACAGCTTCCGCTTGGTCCTGAACGGCCACCGCCCTCAGGGTTCCGACCCCGTCACTCCCGCCCTCTTCATCGATGGCAAGCTCATCCAGAGCTGGACCGAAGATGGCGAAGACCTCGAAGGCCGTATCGTCGAAGCCCGCACTCAGGTCAAAGCTGGCGAGCATCTGGTCTCGGCCTCTTACCTCAACGTCTACGAAGGCCTCCCGCCCAAGTACGGCGGCCCCAAGCCATCCACCCCTCAGGATCTACCCACCCTCTCCTCGCCTACAGGCAAGCTCACCGAGCGCGACATCGAGCTCCTCCGCAAGTACGGCACCAAGCTCAAGACCGACCGCGCCGAAGTCCGCGTCGACAATCGCTACGAGTCAATCGACATCGGCGGCCCCTTCACACAATCCTCCGCTCCCACCCGCAAGCTGATCTATACCTGCACCCAGCAGACCACCCCTTGCGCCACGGCCATCATCGGCAACTTCACCCGTCGCGCCTTCCGCCGCCCAGTTACCACAGCAGAGACCACGAAGTACCTCAACCTCTTCCAGCTTGCCCGCAAGCAGGGCGACAGCTTCGACGAAGGCATCCTCACCGCCTTGCAGGGCGTCCTCGTTGCCCCCAACTTCCTCTACCGCATCGAGGAGAACCGCCAGCCCCTCAAGGGCAAGAACTACGCTTCCATCACCGACCACGAGCTCGCCACTCGGCTCAGCTACTTCCTCTGGAGCTCGATGCCCGACGAGCCGCTCTTCCGCGCCGCTTCCTCCGGCACCCTCCGACAGCCTGCCGTCTTCAAGGCTCAAATTTCGCGCATGCTCAAGGACGCCAAGTCCCGCGCCCTCGTTGAAAACTTTGCTGGCCAATGGCTCCAGTTCAAGAACATCGATGTCATGAAGCCCGACGTCGACAAGTTCCCCGACTTCGACGAAGGCCTCCGCTACGCCATGCGCCAGGAGACCAGCCTCTTTCTCGAAAACCTGATCCGTCAGGACGGCAGCGTCCTCGAAGTCCTCAACGCCAAGCACACTTACCTCAATGAGCGACTCGCCCGCTTCTACGGCATCCCCGGCGTCACCGGCCACGAGTTCCGCCGCGTGGACATGACCAACTCCAAACGCGGCGGCGGCGTCTTGGCCCACGCGAGTGTCCTCACGACGACGTCCTATTCCACTCGTACCTCGCCCGTCGTCCGTGGCAAGTGGATCCTCGAGAACCTCGTGCACGCCCCGCCCCCGGCACCTCCTCCTTCGGTTCCGCCACTCGAAGAAGCCAAGGGCGATTCAGCCGTCAGCCTCCGCCAACAGATGGAAGCCCACCGCAAGAACCCCGCCTGCGCTAGTTGCCACGCCCGCATGGACCCGCTCGGCTTCGGCCTCGAGAACTTCGACGGCATCGGCAAGTGGCGCGACCTCGACGGCAAAGCCAAAATCGACCCCTCCGGCGAAATGCCCGGCAACCACAAGTTCGCTGGCCCCGAAGAACTCAAGCAGCTTCTCCTCCAGGATCGCCACGATTACCTCAAGGGCCTCACCGAGAAGTTGCTCATCTACGCCCTTGGCCGCGGCCTTGAGCGCCACGACAAACCCGTCGTGAACACGATTGCAGCCAAAGACAAGTACAAGTTCAGTGAACTGATCGAAGAGATCGCCAACAGCCTGCCGTTCCAGATGCGGCGCACAGGAGAATCCTTATGACCAAACCCCTTTCCCGCCGCTCTCTCCTTCGCGGTGCTGGTGTCGCGATCGGTCTTCCCCTGCTTGAAGCCATGCCGGCCACGCGTCGCCCGCGTCGCCTCGCCGTGGTCTACGTGCCCAACGGCATCATCATGAAGGACTGGCTCCCCACCGGCGACGGCCTCGAGTTCAACCGCATCCTCAAACCCCTTGAGCCCTTCCGCAACGACATCACCATGATCAATGGCCTCTCCAACATGGCTAGCGAAAAGTCCAAGGGTGGTGCTCACGCCAAAGCCAGCGGTAGCTTCCTCTCCGGCTCGATTCCCAAGTACACCGCTGGTGCTGATGTCCACGCCGGCACTACCTTCGACCAAATCGCAGCCCAGCGCTTCGCCGCCGAAACCCGCGTGCCTTCGCTCCAACTCGGTTGCGAAGACTCCCGCATGATCGGCAACTGCGACACCGGCTCTTCCTGCGCCTACACCAACACACTTTCCTGGAAGAACCCCGACACTCCCATGGCCGTCGAAGTGAATCCTCGATCGGTCTTCGAGCGCCTCTTCGGTACCGTCGATCCGAGTCTCGACCCCGCTACCCGCGCCCGCCGCGCCTTCTACAAGAGCAGCATCCTCGATCTCACCCGCGAGTCGACCCAATCCCTCACCCGCAACCTTGGCACCCTGGACAAGCGCAAGCTCGACGAGTACTTCACTGCCATTCGTGAAGTCGAGACAGGCATCACTAAAGCCGAAAAGGATTCGCAAATCCCCACTGGCGAAAAGCCCTCCGGCATCCCGTTCCTCTACAGCGACTACGTCAAGCTGATGTTCGACCTGCAGGTGATCGCCTTCCAGTCTGACCTCACCCGAGTCTCGACCATGATGCTGGGCCGCGAAGGCAGCGTCCGCACCTATCCTGAGATCGGTGTCCGCGATCCCCACCACCCGCTCACGCATCATCGCGGCATGCCCGATTTCATCGAAAAGGTCGCCAAGATCAACTGCCACCACGCCGAACTCTTCAGCCACTTTGTGGCCAAGCTCAAAGCCACTCAAGACGGCGAAGGCAACCTCCTCGACAACTCCCTCGTCCTCTACGGCGGCGCGTTGAGCGAAGGCAATGGCCACAGTCCGCACAACCTCCCTCTTCTCCTTGCCGGTCACGCTGGCGGCGTCAAAGGCGGACGCCGCATCGTTGCTCCCGACAAGACCCCTGCCACCAACCTCTTCCTCCGCATGCTTGAGCAAGTCGGTATTGAGAGCGAGTCCTTTGGCGACTCTACTGGCCGTCTCGAAATCTAAGCCTGGAACCTCGCAGCGAGTTGCTGAGCCCAATCGACACTTTCTTTGGTTCAATTAGTCGACTCGACAACTCAATGGGCCCCATTGCCTCGTTCCCCATTTCTGGCATGCCACAACCAGTAACCGCACGTAGCTTGACAAACCCGAGGTGACTCACACTTCCGGTTGTAGATCTAAACTTGCCTTGATTTAGCACTGTGCGCTACTAGCCTCGCGCTGCGTGTGACACCCGCAAAGTTGTACTCCGCCAGCATCTCTCGACGGCTGATTGCGGATCCTGAACCTGCTTCTGGCCTTGTATCAGGATTGTCCTCTCTCGACATAAATAGTTGTGTATGTCAAGTTCTGCAATTACGAATTTGGCCAATGCTGCCTTTCTGGGCTTTTAGGGGAGGAGTGCAGAGGAGGGGATGTGCCCCTCCTTTGCATCCAGTAATGTAGAGTCCCACCGCC
>Ga0194130_10007578_pt1 | contig 11893 bp, 9 predicted proteins | sample TA2KigsurfametaG_FD_160084 | JGI IMG/M metagenome (GOLD analysis project Ga0194130, IMG submission 160084) | Freshwater microbial communities from Lake Tanganyika, Tanzania - TA2015050 Kigoma 12 surface | ecosystem: Environmental > Aquatic > Freshwater > Lake | place: Tanzania: Lake Tanganyika... | reverse complement strand
TACGGCATTACGCACACATCTCATGGCACCCGGTCATCACACGGCACAACACGGTTTGTTGGCACCAGTCTGGCAACGTGAGTTGCGCCGCCTGTGGCCCGAGTTACCTGGTGGCGATCCAGAACCGCTCGGCAATGACAGCGGCGAATCGCGCTTACCCGAAGCGATTGCGCTGTTGCTTCAGCACATCGGGCATCAGCAACGCATCGTGCTTTTTCTGGATGATGCACAATGGCTAGATGACGCCACCGTGCGTACCACACTCGCACTGCTCCGTCGTGGATTGACCTGCCCGTGGCTGGTCTTGTTGACCATGCGCCCAGGTGAACAGGCACTCGGCATGCAACGGTTGCTGAGTTATGCAAGCCGACAAAGTCGACTCACGCACGTCGAACTTGCACCGCTCAACGATACAGAAAGTATCGAACTCGCACGCCAGTATCAACTGCATGCCACTCCCCATCTTATTACCAAGGCTGAGGGTAATCCGTTCATGCTGGTCGAATTGTTGCGGTATCACGACCAACACGATGAGCGCCTTCCGGCTGCTGTGCGTGATTTGATTGCCACACGCATCCAAGCGCTGACGCCGAATGCCCGACGATTCATTGACGCCGCTGCCATTGGTGGGCGTGATTTTGTTATTACAGAAAGCGCCACGCTCGCCGAGTTGTCCGCGCACGAAACCACCGATGCCCTCGACGAATTGAGTCGCCACGGATTGGTACGTCTTATTGATGCGCATCGCGGTCGTTTTGACCACCCATTAACCGTCGAAAGTATTCTGGCTTTGATGGGACCTGCACGAACGCACCACCTCAATCGCACCATGGCACTCCAACTCAGTCAACAAACAGTACCACCGCATGCACAGATTGTGCGGCATTACCAGGCAGCCGGTGATTGTGCGTCGGCGGCACCCCATGCGCTTGCCGCAGCGCGCCATGCTATGCAACTTGGCGCATGGAGCGAGGCAGAATACTATTTGCGCCTTGTGATTGACGCATCACCACCCGAACAGCATGCGGCCTACTGGCTCGAACTCGGCGAAATCCTTGTTATGTCCGGTAGTTTGGTCGATGCGAGTGCCGCTCTGCAACACGCAATCATCAATGATGAAAGCTCTGACGGGCGTACCGCCGACTTGGCACGCCTCGCCCTGGCGCGTAGTTACATCCCGCAGGCACGCTACGACGAAGCCATCATGCTCTGTGAGCCAATGCTCGACCATCCGCAACAATCAATTGCTATGCACGCAGCGTTTGTCTGCGGCACGGCCCATTCGTTGCTCGGCGTCGATCTGACCATGGCACGCACCTATCTTGAGCGTGCCGAACGTGTCAGTCATTCGGTCGAGGACAACGACATTTTGCCGCGTATCTACTTCGAACACGGTGGAATTTTGGCACAACAAGGTGATATACCCGCAGCAATCGCACGCTATCACGCGGCGCTCGCGGCAGCGATTGTCGCTACAACACATGCCGGTCGCATTTGGCAAATCTTTGCACACAATAACCTGGCCTATCATATCCACCTACTCGGTAACTTCGACGAAGCGACGCGTCACGCACGCATTGGCTTGCGGCTCGCGCAACGCAGTGGTGTATACATGGCCCAAAGCTATTTGCACTCAACCATGGGTGAGATTGCCCTCGCACAAGGCGATCTCGACGGCGCCGAGCGGCATTTTTATGAGGGGCTTGATATCGCAGAGCGCTACGGTATGCTCGAGCGTATCGCTGGCATCGAGGCCAATATCGGCCTGGTGGCACGCGCACGCGAAGATGTCGGTAGTGCGACACGCCTACTTGCTAGCGCCATGAGCAAAGCTGATGCGCTTGGCGTCCACCATCTTGCTGCGCAGATTCGTATTTGGCTGGCACCCCTATTGACCGATGATGAGGCACAGCAACGCCTAGTTGAGGCCACCGTATTGGCCAATAACGGGGAACGCCAGCGTTTAATCATGCAAATCGAAGCCATTCGACGCATGCGCAACTTAGCCGGTGAAATCCGCAAGAAGCATTGAAGCGATCATCATCAGCACGAGCACCGCGATCATAATGCGTGAAACGTTTTTGTTCATAAAACTCCTCTTTCTGTATTTCTCACAATTCCACGACCAATCTCACTATAAAATATTCAACCCACAATCTCAAACCACATGACCTTACGGTTTCGGCTTGCGTGTAGGTACCCACGGTTTACGCGTATTTGTTGGCGGTTTGGGTTTGTGCGTCGGATGAATACGTATTTTGGTCGCACTAGGAGTGACGGTACCCACTGCTGTTCTTGTGACGATCGGCGTATTCGTCTTAGTAGCACTGGACGTTTGTGTTGTAGTCGCTGTCACTGTCGCTGTCGCTGTTACAGTTGCACTCGGCATCTGTGTTGACACAGGCGTTTCACTCACATTCGGCGTTTCATTGGGGTCGATCGTGGCAGTTGGCACGATTGTGACCACCTCGGTAGGAGTTGCAGTCGGAACGGTCGTCGCCGTTGCAGTCGGAACTGTATCACTCATCGCCTGACGCACTGCCGCATCAACCTGCATGCGTGGCACCACTAGATTGATACCGGCACGTGTGTCCGTGATTGATACACCACTCTTTGTCAACCACGTGAGCACTTGCGCTACGGATGCAGACGGTACAACACTTTTCATGAGCGCCCATGCACCAGCCACATGTGGCGTTGCCATTGATGTACCTGCATATGCTGCATATCCACCACTCGGATAGGCCACGGATGACACCACCCAATATCCCGGGGCAAGCATGTCGAGCAGTCGATCGCCTTGGGCATTCGCCACATTATTACTCGGGAGTGGCGCATTCGAGAATGAGGCCACGACATCGGGAGTCAATCCATTTTTGGCGAGCGTACTCGCTCCCACTGCAATTGCAGATGAGATACAGGCAGGCGCCGATATACCATCCGTATATCCATTGTTACCACTAGCAATAATGGTCGCAACACCCACCGACCGTAACTGGTCAACATAGTACTTAAGACCATTCGTATCACAGGTTGTGGCAGACTTACCACCGCCCAAACTCATATTCACTGAAGCGAGCGTTTGCCAACTTGCCGTTGTGCGATTGAGATACAGCCAACCCAAGGCAGCTACTTGATCAGATGTATACGACATCACACAATCACTGGTGCCACCACACATACTTGCAGGAAAGCGCGAAAAGACCTGCACGGCAATAATCTTGGCATCCGGCGCAATGCCCGACATGGATTGACCATTGTAGTTCACGCGGTTACCAGCAATCGTACCAGCCACATGGGTCCCGTGGCTACAACCCGAGACGCTCTCAGGACACGGTAATGCGCTATTGACTGCCACAGAATTACTCGCTCCCCCCGGACACAAGGAGGTACTCCCATAGTAGCTGTTTGCTGTCGAGAAACAGGCTTCACTGACAACTCGCCCACTCAAAAACGGATAGTTCTTGGCCACACCCGTATCAAGCACCGCTACAGATGTACCACTGCCGGTGGCACCGACTGTGTGGGCGACGCCTGCACCAGTAAGCAACACGCTCTCGTACATCGTAGGCGGCACCGGCTCATCAATCACCACACTTAACACGGCGTTGTCTTGACGCAAAAGACTCATGTCGCGTTGTGTCACTTCAGCAACGACTACCGGCATCACAGTCATTTGACGTTTTACCGATTTGATGCGGTCTTTTTGGCGCGTTAAAAACGCATTTTGGGCATTTTTGATACGCTGGCGCCGTTAGCTTTTAATGGTATTACTATCAAGTGGTTGTTCAATACCATCAACATTTTTGAGGGTAATTACCACCGGTACACGATCATTGGGTGACGCTTTGGGGAGCGTTACCGGCACAGAAACTGATGGTGCTTGCGCTACAACTGTTGGTGCCAATCCATGTGTTGCAATATGTAGGCCCAATAACAACAGAACGACCCATGCCTGATAGCGCGTCATATGCGCCCCCTTTTTGCCTATTTATTGATAGTATTCTACCACGCTATACTTATATTGAACCTCGCGAAAAACGGCGCAATGCGCCACGCGCCATGCGATGTGTTGATAGCGGCTTGCCCCAGAATTGCTCCGTATCGTCGATGATTTCAAGCGCTGCCTGCTCAGCCTGACCATCATCATCGACATCCCAAAGACCGAGTTGTTGTGGATATGCCCCCAACTGCGAAACCCCAACCGCCACGTGGCGGATCAAACGCCGACCATCCCACAGTTGTGCCAGTATGTGGCTTGCACGCGCATAAATCTCGTCACCCAAATTTGTCGCCCGGGCTAGGCGCGATTGCCGACCCACACCACGCCGATCCTCCCAACGTACATAACAGCTCACCACCCATCCACGTAGCTGTTTCTGTTGCAGACGACGCGCAACATCGTACGACAATGTCAAGAGCGTACTCTCAATGACGGCCGGCTCATCCACATCGCGCATCAGTGTGGTCGCATGCGAGACCGATTTGGCCTGGATGTCGTACTCGAGTTCACTGTGGTCAATCCCCTGCGCCCAGCGAATCAACTCCTCGGCATGGCGCCGCGTAAAGGTGGCACGAATATCGCTCTGGCGCGTCCACGCAATCTCACCCAGCGTGGTAATGCCGAGATCCCACAAACGTTGGGTCGTCTTCGGACCAATACCGCAGAGTGTTTGGACGGGGAGTGGCGCTAAGAACGCTGCCTCTTGACCATGTGGCACCACGTAGATGGCTTTGGGGAGCTCACCGGCACGCGCCAACTTTTTGCCCATATCAGTGGCCGCTTTGGCGACTAGTTTGTTACTGGCAATCCCACATGAAAGCGGGAGTTGTAAATCCTCAGCCACACGTTGTTGGATGTGTTGGGCAAAGGCAAGCGGGCGATGCGCATCATCACTGACATCAATGTATGCCTCGTCAATGGATGCTTGTGCAATCAGTGGATTCTCATGCTTGATGAGTTGGTAGACCTCACGTGCCGCCTCAAGATAGGCCGTATGATCGGGGGGCACCACAATCAAATCAGGGCAGAGTTGCAGGGCCTTGGCAGTCGGCGTGCCGGCTTTGATGCCGTAGTGGCGCGCTTGATACGACGCCGTCGCAACAACTCCGCGTAAGTCGGCGCGCCCTGCGACCACAAATGCTTTGTGGCGAAGGGTCGGGTTACGCCGTTGCTCAACTGAGCAATAAAAGGCATCAAGATCAACATGAATGATAGTACGCATAGGCATTCGTCATGATTGTGTAATCTACATCGTATTTCTATATTAGAACATTTGTTCTATTTTGTCGAGAGGCAATTCTGAGAGAACACCCTATTGCAACTTTTGTGTTCTCTGGTATACTTACAAAGTGAGTACGGTGGTATTCACATTAGCCCATTTACATGAGGAGGTCAGTGATGACGTTGCTCGACCAGAACATTCAGCTGCATGAGTTCGTGCCCACGGCACCAACCGTCAATATTACGCAAGCAGCAGCCGAGCGATTGTTGGCCATGATGCAGGAGCGCGAGTTGAGCGACTACTCATTGCGCGTCTTCGTATCAGGTGGTGGTTGCTCAGGATTGCAGTACGGCATGACGTTCGACAACGAGGCCCGCGATGGTGACAGCACCTGGGACGCACACGGTCTCAAGGTCATGCTTGACCCAATCAGCGCACGCTACTTGAGCGGTGCTACGATTTCGTTCCAACAGGACAACATGTTGCAAGGCGCGTTCAAGATCGACAATCCGAATGCAGTATCAAGCTGTGGCTGTGGTCACTCATTCCGTTCAAAGGAAGAGGGCAGTGCCGAGGCTGATGAATACAGCGAGGGTGGGAGCTGCGGCAGCGGTTGCGGTTGTCATTAGTTCCTTCACACACCCTCGGCTGGCGTGCCAGCCGAGGGTGTTTTTTTGCCTAAAAATTCCCTAAAATTCATTTACGTTTCACACAATCACCCAAATGTAGTATAGACAAACACCGCGTAATTCGTTATGCTAGCGTACAGATTCACGGATTAACTCATTACATATGTAAAGGATCCATGTATGGAAAACCGTAACGAACGGGTGTACGGGGCACCAGTGCGTCTGTTGATTGCCCTGTTATGTCTACTGGCGCTCATCATGCCGGCATGGGCATCATCAGTGAGCGCAGCCAAATCGACGGTCCGCAGAAGCGTCACGATTCGCGCAACGCTGGCACGCCACACCTCAATTAGCGCAACGGACTTCAGCAAGTTCACCTTTGTGATGCTCAACAAGTACGGGCGCGTCTTGGCCACGCACAAGCTAAGTGCGGGGGCCAAAGTCAACAAAACGTCAAGCCTGATTACGTTGGTCAACAACAAATTCCCAGCGGGCATCTCGTTCCATCTGATTGATGGGGGCGGTGACTACTTTGGACCAGTCGTCATCAACTGGAACGCGGCGACACGCGTCACGTCGAACCGCCTTTCGACCACCCTCAAAGAGTTGACAACTGCACAAGCCGTAATCAACTTGGGCACAGTGACGGTCGCCAAACTAAAGCCCACTGTCAATCAGGGGTACGGGTATACAACTGCCAAGATTGTTACCGCTGCAACTCCAACGGTTGAGGCCGACATCACCCGTGGTATCCCGGAGGGCGTAGGCAACGGTGGGCGTTCGGGTGGCAACACGCGATCGGCCACGATGCGTGCCACCGCAGGCGAAATGTACGATGGCATGGATGCCGACGATGATGGCATCCTAAACGCCTTCGACATAAATGATGACGGTGATACCACGCTGGATCATCAAGACACGACAACTGCTACTGCACCTACCACGGGTGCCAACTGTGAGGCACAAGCGTCGTTCACCCTCTTCCAAAATTACAAGGCAACCGATCCAAATTTCTCAGGCACCATTAACCAATACGGTACTGGACAAGCAGAAATCAAGAATGCAGCACAAATTGAAGCAGCGCTCGATAATACCGTCTCTTTTGCGATTCAGCGCATCAGCCAAGTCTGTGGCGAAAATGTGACGAAGATGGAATTCAAGGGCGTTAATGTGCCATATGCACCTGCGGAGTATGTCAGCTTGCCAACCACTGGCTTTGATGTGCAGTGGCAAGTAGGTGCACGAACGTTTAATAACGCCGCAATTAACTGGACGGCAGTACCTGCGGCCACCTACCCCGCCAACCCATTCACCTGTAATAACGCCGGGTGCAACATCAGCGCACTTGATGTGTTCATGCAACGCGTCACCACCGTCTCGGGCAAAGTCTACGAGTTCACCACCACCCCATCGTTTGTGTTCATGGCCCATCCGATGTTGACGTCAATTGCAGTAGTTGATAGTGCAGATGCGTGTGCAAGCGCTACCTACACGACGGTTGACTATACCAACCTCATCAGCAGCCCTGCGCTTGGATCGATGAACAACAAAATTCAAGTGACGGAAACAGATATCAACAACCCGACGAAGAAGTTGTGTATCAAGACACATCGCCCACAACGCCCTGAATATGTTGGTGAGAATACGGGCGCTGACACATCCATCTACAACATCGGCAAGTTGAACTACGCGCCTGACATCCCGAATGGATTCGGTGGATCCGGATCAGGTGGCGGGTTATGTGATGCCATGCGTACATCAGACAGTGCAAATGACACACTCGCAGTCAAGGGTGGCGCTGTAGAAACACCGGTGTTGATGGAATGGAGTATTTCAGCACTCAAGACTTGTTTCGCCAATCGTGGTGCAACGTGGACATCCGGCACCTTGGCCATCGACATCCAAGTGACTGCTCCGGTCAACAACAGTGGCAACTCGGCACAGAAGATTTATCTTAACATCATCCAAGCTCCATAGTTATACCCCACACCGCCCGCACCGATATGGTGCGGGCGGTTTTTGTTTTGGGCATAAAAACCGTATAATTAAGCGATACGAATAGTAAAAGTAGCAGGTTATCCACATGACATATCAACACCTGAGTGCCACCCAAGTTCATCAGATGCGCCAGCGTGGCGATGATATTGTATTAATCGACGTACGTGAGCCGCACGAGCATGCGATTGCGCATATCGAGGGCGCAATACTCTGTCCGATGAGTCAGGCAGGACAGTGGGTTGATGGACTTGATCGCAACAAGTTACTCGTCATCCTCTGTCATCACGGGATGCGCAGTGAGCACGTGGCCATCGCACTGACAAGTCGCTTCGGCTACACCAAGGTGGCCACCATGGACGGAGGCATCGATGATTGGTCATGTCGTGTCGACCCAAATATACCGCGTTACTAGCCCATGAATATCGCACATCTCAGCTATTTGCGGTGTCCAACATGTCATTCGGCGTTGTCACATATGAGTGGTAACGATGAGACCGGATGGGTCGTGTGTGACGCACAACACCGCTTTGCCATTCAATACGGCGTGCTTGACCTGCTCGGTCCTGCGCGCCCCCAGAGTCTCGCAGCGCAGAGCAATGAATGGCCGATTACGGCATGGGCCTACGAACGGTTGTGGCGTCCATATGCGCTGAGTATCTTAAGCGGGCAGTCTTTTCCACTTACACGCGAACTAGACTATATTTGTGGTGACATCCGACAACCACGTGTGATTGTGGATGTGGCCTGCTCAAACGGCCTGTATGCGCGCGCCATGCAGACAGCCTATCGCGATGCACAGGTGATTGGCATTGATCGGGCATGGCCGATGCTGCTCGAGGCACAACGCCGTGCACGGCGCGCGCGACTGCCAATCAGTTATGTACGCGCCGATGCACGCGCATTACCGATACATGATCGCAGCATTGATGTGATTACCGTGGGTGGATCATGGAACGAGATGGAACAGGGAGATGTGGTGGTGCAAGAGCTTACACGTATCAGTCGCCCCTTTGCCTACTTACGTAGCATGGGGTTAACCGCATCAGACAAGCGGGTGGGACAGGTTATCCAGGGTCTGGCCGCATCAGGCGGTGTCCACTTCCCAGCACCAGATGCGTTGGTATCGCTGCTTGCCGCATACGACTGGTCCGTGACCAATCAGCAACAACACGGCATTGTGCAACTCATCAAGGCGCAACAGAGAGGATGACTCACCCATATGGCCAAGGCAGAACTGGTGTTGGTTGGTACGGACGACGGCGTCGTGCTCTTGAGTAACCCAGGCGGTATTGGGCGCTGGCTCAAAGCGGCGCACATGCTCCACGGGCAACAAATTACGGCAACATGGGCACACCCGCTTGATCCCACGCAGATGCTGTGTAGCAGTGCCGAACAGCGCTGGCGTAGTCAGGATGGCGGTCAAAGCTGGCACCCCGTCGCGATCCCAGCGTTTGTACAACTCACTGCAGTACGCACGACACCTGATCGCATATGGGGGCATACGGGTGAGACACTCTACGTCAGCCATGATGCGGGGATTACGTGGTCCATGGTTGCTACGGCAACGCACATGGCAAGTGGCGGTGAACGCACATGGTATCGTGATGAACATCAGAGCCTGCTGAGTGCCGATGGCGGACACACGTGGCAACACATGGATGCCTGGCACAACAGTGTGATTAGCCACGATGGTCAGCATATCTGGTACATGCACCACGCACAACTCTGCTACGAGGCAACCCCAATCCAGACGACGCCACCTACCGCATTTCGCCCACTGATTGCGTGTGCGGGCACAGCAGGCGTGGTTGGTCTCAGCCAGACCGGAGTATGGCGCTTTGTGGATGAGTGGCAATCAATTGCGTCACTCGCAGATGCTCCCATCACGACTATGACGACGACCATCTATCACCCGGACCGGGCGTGGGCCGGCGATACTGCGGGAAATGTATGGTACAGTAGCGACCGATGTCTGTCGTGGCAGATTGTACGTGCCGGATTTGGCCCGATTCGCGCCCTCGCAAGTGCACGATTGTTATGATTTGCACAATTTTTGTCTAGTTATAATTGGTTATTTTGACAATATCTGTGCATCATGCTATAGTAGCGGCGACAGAAAAACCCTTGACGAAAGGAGTAGTAACCATGGCGCAACCACCGTCAATTGCCCAGCTTTCTGCTGCTCCTGTGTTTAACACTAAAGCAGTAGCGATTGAAACAGAAGTTCCTCCAGATACCTTCCGCGCGTGGGAGCGGCGCTACGGCGTGCCTCGCCCACAACGCACCGCAGGTGGGCATCGTTTGTACTCCGAGCGCGACATCGCCGTGATTCGTTGGTTGCGCGACCGTACCGCTGAAGGGATGAACATCAGCCATGCGGTCATGTTGTTGGGGAGTGTCCTCGAAGAAGAGGTCAGTGTTGCAGCGGCCAACACCTCACGTGGGCTTGACCAGATGGTGGCTGAGCTCAGTCAGGCATTGATTAACTTTGATGCAAGCATCGCTGATCGAATTTTGAGTGAGGCTTTTTCCATTCATCCGTTCGAACAAGTCCTGCTTGAACTCGTCCAACCCGTCATGGTCGAGGTAGGTGAGTTGTGGCATCGTGGTGAAATCAACGTGGCAAGTGAGCATTTTGCCACCGAGTTTATGCGACGCAAGTTGGCCAGCCTCATCAATATTTTTGAGTCGGTGGCCACCCGCGAGACGATAGTAGTCGGTTGTGCGCCAGGCGAGCTCCACGACATCGGCATATTATTTGCCAGTTTGTTTTTGGTACGTCGTGGGTGGAAGGTCATCTACTTGGGTGCGCGAGTGCCCGTCAACGACCTTATCGAGACGATTAGCAAGGTACAACCCGACTTGGTCTGTCTCTCTGGCACGACCATTGATGCCACCAATGCGATGCTTGATGTGGCCAAAGCCATACGTGCCCAGCACCCCAGCGTTCATTTTGGGTATGGCGGGCGTATCTTCAACGTAAACCCCGAATTGCGTGAGCACATGCCCGGGTTCTTTATGGGGCATGACGCACGCGAGTTGGTCGATCGGGTAAATGCGGTATTAAGTCGAAATTCGTAATTGTTTGTCAATTTCATACATCCAACATATTCGCTCATACAGTATATAATGTAGATGAGCGAATATCGTTATTATCGCCAATCACCCTCAACACCACGGTTCAGTGGGGGAAGGAACATGCTCACACGTCAACACCCAGGCACCGTGTTACGACCACCGGCAGGTGACGCCACGGCATTGCTTGATAATTTGAAGCACTTCATTGATCACACTGACCACCATCGGCTTGTTACTCCAAGTCGCGATATCAGTGCCAAGGAGCTTGCACATGCATACCACGTATGCAACCAGCTCACTCGGCAGCACTCCAAGAGTTTCTACTTTAGTACGATGTTTTTGCCGCCTGCCAAGCGTCAAGCAATTCGTGCGCTCTATGCGTTTTGTCGTACCAGCGACGACATCGTCGACATGGCTGCCGGCAATGCCCCACATGCACTCGCCCACTGGGTCACGTTAGTACATGCACGCACCACACCGCACGACAACCCGGTATTGATAGCGTGGAATGATACCGTTACCAAATACAACATCTCTCAAGAGCTTGTTGACGAGTTGCTTGCTGGCATCGCCATGGATCTCACGGTGACGCGTTACCAAACATTCGATGATTTGTGGTTATACTGCTATCGCGTTGCATCGGTCGTAGGACTCATCTCAATGCAGATTATCGGTCATGCCGATGATGCGGTTGACTACGCCGTCAAACTTGGTGTTGCCTTACAGCTCACCAACATTCTGCGCGATATCGGTGAAGATGCTGGTCGTGGGCGCATCTACATTCCACAGCAAGACTTAGCACGATTTGGATTAAGCGACGACGACATCTTGAGTGGGCGACAAACGCACCGATTCAAGGCATTGATTCGTTTTCAGAGTGCTCGCGCACATGCACTCTACGAAGAGGCATGGCCGGGCATTGGGCTGTTACATGCAGACAGTCATTTGGCAGTAGCTGCTGCA
>Ga0194130_10007577_pt1 | contig 11895 bp, 12 predicted proteins | sample TA2KigsurfametaG_FD_160084 | JGI IMG/M metagenome (GOLD analysis project Ga0194130, IMG submission 160084) | Freshwater microbial communities from Lake Tanganyika, Tanzania - TA2015050 Kigoma 12 surface | ecosystem: Environmental > Aquatic > Freshwater > Lake | place: Tanzania: Lake Tanganyika... | reverse complement strand
CGCGCAGATTCTGGTTGATCCGCAGACGGTGGGGGCAGGTGACGCGTTCGCGTACGAGAGCTTTCCGAGCGCGGCGCATGCCGGTTATGCGAGCGAAGTACGAAGACTTTGGACGGCGGACGGGCGCCTTGCCGTTGACAACATGCAAACAATCGCCATCATCAAGTAGCGCGGGTTGCACGGCGGTAGAGGGGCTCGAGCACGGCGATAAAAAACATGGCGATCGCGACGCCGAGTGCGGTTGCGTACACGCGATCTAGCGCAGTTGTTTCTACAGAACTATGCAAACCTTCGAGCACCACGATCGCTGGAGTTAATAAGAACGCGTAAACCGCGTAGTTCCAGTTGTTACTTAGCGCCCACATCGCCGCCATCGCAAAGCCCGCGCCAACCCACGCAAGCACCGTGTGCGAATCAGTCAACTGCAAAACCAGCGCAACCACGATGAAACCCGCCACCGTGCCAGCAAGACGCGCCAAGCCTTTTCTGACCCCGTCCCTCTCATACGGCTGCAAAACGAAGAACGGAGTCATGATGAGCCAACCGCCTGCGTGCCCCCAATTACTGAGCAATGCGATTGGTGTTGCAATCAATGTCGAGCCGACCAACATGATCGCGTAACCGATCGTGCGCTGGCGCGCAACTGGCTTTAGGTCGCCGTGGCCTTTCGAGCCGGCGAGCCACGTGACAAGTAGGACTGCGATTAGAGCGAAGAAGAAACATCCGTAGGCGAAAGTGAATGCGTCGTCGAAGCGGGAGAATTTTGTTGCCGGGGGTTGGGCGATTACGAAACCCATGACGATTGGTGCGAGCACCATTGCGGGTTGCCATCCGCGAAGTGCGCTAACGCCGAGGGCCAGTGCTGCCAGCGCCATGGCGAGCGTTGCCAAAACGATGTTGCCCGCGGTGAGAATTGCAAGTGCCATGAATGCCGAGACGGCAAATGTGTAGACGAGGCCCGCGCGCGTGCCGGCTTTTGCGGTTGCGATTAGGGCGCCGAGTGTGGTGACGCCGACGAGGCCCGCGATGGCAGAGAAGTTCAGGTAGTCGAGAACCCAAGTTGGTACGGCGATGGTGACGAACGTGATGGCCATGAGAGCTGCCCACCTGGCGACCTTCGAGTGCCGAATTTTGTGGACGGGGTTAGTTGCTTTTTTGTGCGCGGTGTTGCTCACCGACCACCTCGCTTCACCATTTCATTGGACGGGGTAAACCCGCATGTGCCAGAAATGAAACTTTAGTTGCGTTCGCGCTCGGCATGTCGCATGTGGGGGGCATCAATAGACTCAAAAACATGGTGACGAGATCTGCGGCGAACGCGAATGCGGGCGCGGGTGCGGGCGCAAATGCGGGCGCGGCGGTTGATAACCGTTCTCAAGCGGTGACTCGAGCGATTCGCCTCAACCGAATCACAATCGGATACAACGTCGTCGAAGCAGTCGTCGCCCTTGCCGCGGGAATTTCAGCCGCGTCCATAAGCCTCATCGGATTCGGGCTAGACAGCGTCATCGAAGCCACCGGCGCGCTAATAATCACCTGGCGCCTCGCCCAAGAAAAACGCACCGGATGCAAACAGCCCGCCGACCGCCGCGCTACCAAACTCATCGCCATCAGCTTCTTCGCACTCGCCGCTTACGTCGCGTGGCACGCAGTCACCGACCTCGTAACCGGTGAGCGCCCGTCAGCATCGTGGATTGGCATCGTCATAGCCGCAGGGAGCCTGATCGTCATGCCGTGGCTCGCGCGCCAAAAACGCAAAGTCGCAATCGAGTTGGGTTCGCGCGCGCAGCGCGCCGAGGCGTCGCAGACGATGTTGTGTGCGTGGCTCTCTGCGGTGTTGCTCGTTGGTCTCGGCGCGAACGCGCTAATGGGTTGGTGGTGGGCTGACCCGGTTGCTGCGATCGGAATCGCGGCGCTAGCGGCTATCGAGGGTTGGCGCGCCTGGCGTGCAGATGATTTGATCGACACGTGTTGCGCATGAATTTTTTTAGGTCATGAAGGCCATCGAGCTTTATGGCACGAAAGTTGCACCGTTAGTGCGCCAGGAGCTCGCCGGCCGCACATTAGGGGGTGGTGCGGCGGCACCGTTCTGAGCAGTACTTGACCTCGTCCCAATTCTTAGCCCAGGACTTGCGCCAAACCATTTCGCGTCCGCAACGCTGACAAGTTTTGCGCGGCAGGTCGCGCTTCTCACGACGTTTAGGCAAGGGGTTTAGGCACGCGGTTTAGGCAATGGCAACAGACCTTGACATGACACGAGATTAGGGTGGCAACGTGGTTCCGGCGAAAACGAGCTTTGTATTGATGTTTAAGCAGCCGGTGCACAAAGACTGGGCCTTTTGGGTCTGGGCCGCGCTCGCGATATTCGTCTTAGTCGCCAACGCCGAGACGCTGCCTGAAATATTCACCCCACCAATTACTGGCGACACAGTCACCAGCTTCTTCGCCCTAGTTATCGCAGCCCTAGTCGCCCCGTGGATCTTCCCGTGTTTCATCTGGCTACTCCCCCGTTACGTCATTGGTAAAAATCGCAACAAACAAATCGACATCGTGACCGACCGCATGCTCTACACGCTGCCGCCAATGACCCCGCGCCGCCTCTTCATGAACCTGCCCGACGACAACGCCTCGAAGGGCAAAACTTTCGAACAACTTGTTCGCTGGTTATTCAAGAACGACCCACGCCTGACAAAAGATTTTGACCCGTCCAAGATCTGGCTTTGGGCCCAATACCCGAAGCGCTGGGGGCCTGACAACGGAATCGATCTCGTCGCAGTTGATAAGACCGGCGCGACCTGGGCCATTCAAGCCAAAGCTTGGGACCCTGACCGCGCACTTAATAAATCCGCAGTCGACAGCTTTCTCGCGGAATCAAGTCGCCAAGAGATTGCAGCACGCATGATCGTCACCACGGCAGTGCAGACCACAGATCAGCTGCAACAAAGCATTAGCGCGCAAGAGAAGCGCGTAGTCGTCGTTGACGGTAATGAGTTGGCTCAAGCCGACGTCGACTGGGAGTCCTCGAATTTGATGCCGCTCGAGAAGTACATGCGCGAACAAGGCGTGAGAGAGGCCCGTGAAAAGTTAGGGCAATAAACTGGCGCCCGTGCGCGCGACAATCTTTGACGGAAACGACGTTAAACCCTGCACAGTCGAAATGGCCAAGAACGCCAACAGCAACACCAACCTCACTTGGGTAGACATCCGGCTTGATTCGCTAAAAGACGCGGGCGTCGCCGAGATGTTCGCAGCACTTGGCATCAGCGCCGAGACCGTCGAACAAGAGCTAAAAGGCCCACTAAACATCAACTTTCAAATTTCTGCGACGGGCATGTACGGGGTTGCCTGGCTGGGTAGTGACACTAAGAATCTCGCTACCCAAATGGCTTTCTCTTGGGACGACAAACGCCTCGTCACGATTCGAACCGATGGCGACAAAGCCACCGCTTATGTGCAAAGTCAGATAGCTGAGCGGTCGCAACTATTGCTATCTGAGCCGGCAGCTGTGTTAGGCGTGGTTTTGCAACTGTGCTTGGCAACCGTCGAGAGGGATCTAGCTTCGCTTTGTGTAGCGATTGGTGAACTAGACAATGACATTCTCGATGCCAGTGGCCCGCAACAGTCCCAAGCGAATCAGCTTTCAGACTTTCGTCAGAGTTTTTCTTCAGTCGCGCTGCTGTTCCCGTCTTATACGGTAAACGTCAAAGCAGCCCTGGTTGACCCGTCGACGCTTCCTGGTATGACAGAACCGGGCGCCCGCGAGCTCAAGGCATTTCAGGTGATGTGCGACGGAACCACGATGACATTGACCCATTTGACGGACGCTTACCGCAACGCAAACCAAGATTTACAGTCACAAATTGGTAGCTGGCAGAGCAATCGCATTAATCAGTTAACGATCGTGACCATTATTTTCTTGCCAGCGACTTTGTTGACGGGGTACTTCGGGATGAACTTCAACTGGATGATCAACGAAATCGGCACGATGGCTCACTATTTGATTTTTGGTGTGGCGCTGCCGATCACGTTGTTCATAGTGGCTGGGGTGATGTTGCGCAAGGCTGGGTTTTCGTTTAGCGGCACGAAGCAGCGCCGCAAAAAATCAGCCAAGTCGCGGGCGCGCGAGCCAAATAAACGGCGCGCGGCCCCCGTCCGACCTACTTAATCCTTAGAGCTTGAGTCAGCTTCGGCTTAGCCCCGGGGCCAGTCACGATGATGCTCGCGGTGCCCTTGGAATTAACTTTCAGCGTCGCAGACGCAGTGCCCGCGCTGTCTGATGCAACGGCCTTTTTCGCCAAAACCTTCTTGCCCAACTTGATCTTGAAGTTCACCACTTGATTGCCTGGGTAATTGATAACCGTCATCTTGACGTTCTTGCCAACCTTTACTGACTTCGGAGCTGTTAACGCAGGTGGCAACACCGAAGGCGTAACGCCAACGATTGCGGTGGCAACCGGCACCGAACCTGCATAGAAGCGCAGTGGCTGGCCCGCGGCTTGGCCGAACTGTGCGCCCGCGCCAGTCGCGGTTACGGTGATTTGCCCGCCAGTCGTCGGCGGTTCGGTCAAGTAAGCAATCGCTTTGCCGTTTGCATCAGTTGCGGCAACAAACGTTTTAGTGCCGTTGGTGAAGTTCGCGGTGCCAGTGGTGACTTGAAAAGTCACACTCACACCCGCCCCCACGGGGTTGTTAAACCCGTCAGTCACGGTTGCTGTGGCGGTTGTGGTCGCCCCCGCCTGAACTGCACCTGAGCTAAGCGCGAGCGAAACGTTGCGCGCACCAGTTGCACTTGGGACGAAATTAACTTGTCCGCTTAATTGGTTTGAACCGGCGGCGGTGATGGTTTGGTTGCCAATTTGGGTGCTGAAGAACCAAACAGTCGCCTTGCCATTTACGGCCTGCACCGTCATGTTGTTGTCACCGTTGTTCTCGTTGCCATTCGGGGCTACGAGTAAGCCACCACCGGTAGTGCTGAACTTGACGTTGTAATTCGGGGTGGGTGTGTCAACGCTGACCAAAACGGTGTTCTGGCCAAGCACCAGCCCACCAGTGTTGGCGACCTGAATCGCGGTGTTGTAGCTGCCTGTTGGCGTCGAGTTAAAAGTCATGTTCGAAAGGTTGTTCGGGGCGTTGCGCCAATAAACAGTCGCGTTCGCCGAAGAACTGCCACCACCTGGGGCTGAGGCTGTCACCTTCACAATGTCTATGTAAGTGTTTGCGCTCGAGACTTGGTCGGTGTAGCTCAAAGTGAATTGACCCGAGTTGTTGGTCGTCGCATTCGGAATGTTTATGTTTCGATTCAAATTAGTGGACGGGTTGATGATCTGACCAGAAACCGTCACACCCGATAGCGGGTTGTTGAACTGGTTGACCACCGTGCCCGTGATTTGAACTTGCCCGCGCGCATTGGCGTTATAGGGGTTTCCGTTGAAGACGATCTCAGGGTCGACCGAAGTGAAATAAACAGTTAGGACGGGGTTAACACCGACCGAGAAAATCATTTGCTGGCCAGCGGCAGGGTTGGACGGGGTAAGGGTGACGCTGTCGCCTGCGTTAGTGAACTGCCCGGGGCCAGTGTTTGAGTTGGTGGCTGAGTATGGGGCTGGCAGTTGCACGCCGCCGCTGTTTGCTAATTGAAATGTGACCGAACTTGATCCGGCGGGCACGCAGTAATAGGCGGTGGAAGTTTGGAACTTACACCCGGTGTCCGGGCCTTCGACTGCAGATGACGGCGAAGTCACGACGACCTTCACGCCGCCGATTGCGCCGGCTGGCACTGCCGCGAGAGTCGAGATGCCAGCGACGAGTGCGATGCTGGCGAATGCAGACACGAATTTCTTCACTTGTTTAGGGCCCTTCTTTTTTTGTGTTGGGTTTGTTGTGTGGAGTTTTTTTGTGGCGTTTTCTTGGTGGGACTTTTTGGACGGGGGCTGGTACAGCCTAACCCGTGCGCAGGGCCCGGCGATAGATTCGTGAAACGCGATGGGAAACAGTGGTAGTGGCGGTGGTGGCGGTGGCTACGGTGGTGGTGGCGGCAACGGCGGTGGTGGCGGCGACGGCGACGAAGACCCGCGCGACCCAGACGAGTGGTGGCACAACCGCGACCCCCGCGAATCGTGGGCCGACGACAGCTGGCAACCCACCCCCGCCGAAGATTTCGACTCCGCCCCGGTAACGCTCGGCAACCTCGCCCCGCTATTTATAAAAGAGGTCTGGCTAGCGATCGCCGCCATATTTATTGCGGTGGCACTAAATTTAGGCCCAACACAATCTAATTTGGGGCTAAAAGTTGGGGGTGCGGTCTTCGTGATCGGCTCTTTAGCCCTCACCTTCTCGCACCTTAAACGCTGGCGATGAACGTAACCGAAACAAAAGCCCCCGTCGACATGAGTCGTCGCTTCGTACCACTAGCCAAACTCGTCGACTCAGATCGCTTCAACATGTTCATCTCAGTTGTGATCGTCGCGAACGCCATCGTCCTCGGCCTTAGCACCTTCGCAAACATCGACGCCCGCTACGGCGCCACATTGAATCTGCTCAACAGCATCGCGTTCGCAATATATGTGGTCGAACTCGTGTTGCGGCTGGCCTCGTACGCCCCTAAACCACAAGACTTCTTTAAATCCGGCTGGAATGTTTTCGACTTCGTCATCATCACCGCGACTTTCATACCGGCGTTTCGCGAGAACGCGCAGATCTTGCGGCTCTTGCGCCTCGCGCGAATCTTGCGCCTGCTGCGCTTCTTGCCCAAAGCCACCCTGATGTTCGACACCGTCAAGCGCGCTGTACCGCCGGTGTTCACCACCATCGCGTTCATCGCGCTCTTCATGTTCATCTACGGGATGGTTGGGCAAATGATGTTCGGCAAAGCGCTGCCCGAAGACTGGGGCAACATCGCTTACGCCATGCGCACACTTTTCGTGTTGCTCACTCTCGAAGGGCTACCTGAGTACTTAAGCGAAGCGCGCGAAGTGACGTCGTGGGCGACGTGGTTCATGTTCAGTTACGTGGCGTTGGCGTCGTTCTTCGTGCTAAACCTCATCATCGGAATCGTGGTTAGCGCCAACGAAGAGGCGCAAGAGCGGGCGCGCGTCGAAGAAGAACTCAAGCGCGGGGTCGCGAAGAAGAGTTTGGCGGACGAGGTCGCCAGCATCCAGCAGTCGCTAGCTGATTTGCAGACGCGCATTAGCGCATTCGAAGAGCAAGAAGACAGGGGCAAGCCCGCGCCTTAACCCGGTTACTGGTGGGTGGGCCCGGTTTTGGTGGCGGCGGTGGCGAGCGCCAGCAAGGTTGCGGCGGCGGCTGCGCACACGGCGACGCTGCGGGCTCTCGTGCGAGCGGGGGCGCGCAAGTTATTCGATGGCGAAAACGGGGCGGCTCGGTAGGTCGGCTGCGTCGTAAGCCGCGTCAATCATCTGCATCGTCGTCAATGCGTCGCGTGCATCAGTAACAAATGGCGTGCCGAAATCAACCGCGTCAGCAAACGCCTGCAACTGATACGTATAAGTGGACACACTGCCTAAATGCTCGACCCTCTTCTTGCCACCAACCTCGACGATCACGCGGTCGTCAGTGTGCGCCAGCACAAAACATGGCGCTTCGACGCTGCCGAGTGTGCCTTTGACTCGCAGCGGCGCTTCGAACTCGTGATGATCGAACGAGCCGACCGCAACACCTTTGGCACCGTTTGGGTACTCAAGCTGCACCGTCGCCTTGATGTCGACCTTCGTCGGCGTCGCAGAAGCTTCGGACGAAATAACTTTCGGTTCAGCCGCGCGCCCCGCCTCGGTGTTGGCCTTGTCGGCACCAGCAACACCTGCCATCGCATGCGAAATCATGCGCTGGGAATGCAAGGCGTAACAGCCCACGTCCATTAATGAACCGCCCGCAAGCTCCCACTGCCAGCGCAAGTCTTTAGGGCTTGGCGCAGGTATTACCAACGCCGTGTAAACCTCGGTGACCTCGCCGATCTCGCCAGAAGAAATGACTTCGAGCACGCGCTGCATGACCGGGTGATAAAGATAGTGAAAACCTTCCATAAAGATTTTGCTGTTGGTTTGCTCGGTTGCTAGAACTTCGGCGGCTTCGATTGCGTTACTCGCCGACGGCTTCTCGGTGAGCACGTGTTTGCCTGCGCGCAAGGCGACGATGTTCCAGGGGCCATGGGCTGCGTTGTGCAGGGCGTTGTAGACCACGTCAACATCGGGGTCTTCGATTAACGCGCGATAAGAATCGTGAACCTTAGCGACTTGATATTGGTTGGCGAAGATTTCACCACGGTTGCGATCGCGCGAGGCGACGGCGACTAGTTCGTGACCGCCCACGTGTGCGGGGTAGACGATGGCAGCCGGAGCGATTCGTGCTGCACCCAAGATGCCGATGCGTAAGGGTTTGCGCGGGCTGCTCAACTTTTTGGGGGCTCACTCGCGGGGTCATGTGAGAACCCGCAGTTCTTGTGCGTACCATCGCAAAACGGTTTGTTCGACGACTCACCGCAACGGCAAAGCCACAACTCGGTGCCCTCAAACAAGACGACCCCGTCCTTCGTTTGAACTTTCACCGCACCTTCGACTCGCAACGACCCGTGCGGGTTCACCGTAATCACCACTTCTTTTTCTTTTGCATCGCCGCTCACCTAAATCACCCCTTTATGCAATATGAAACAACTGTATGGCTCGACCTCTAGCGTGTGCACGAGCGCGAAACAATTCTTCGCGCGCTGGTAGAAATCCATGCGGGGTATTACGCCCATTTTAAAATCCCAGCCTTCTATTTGTTTCGCGCGCTCGTAAACCTTCTGTTGCAGCGGGAGAATTATCGAGGCGTCGTCTTTAACTTCCATTCGCTCGATCGGGTATTCGACGAAACTATCGAGTGGCATGAGGCTCAAGATCGCATCGAGTGCGCGCAAGCTGCCGGCCTCACTTAGGCGAATTACCGGGCGGCGAGGTTGGTAGGCGGGGAAGTTTCGGTCAACCAACGCGAGCTGATCGCCGTGGCCCATGTCGTCTAAAACGTGTAAAAGCTCGCCATTTAGTAGCGGGTCAATGCCTTTAAGCACGCTCTGACCTTAGTAGCCTGCGAAACGCAAGTTGAAATTGATGCCCGAGCGAATGGGCGCTTCCGAAAACCCCCACGCTTTGGCGAAGGATGAAAAGTAGGCAGCATGTCAGGAAAAAGACTGGTGGGCGAGCCGTTCGATCTCATCCACTCGATGTTTATCTTCTTTCTGATCTTTGCGACTGTTGGCGGGCTCTCAGAGCTCGGCTCTAGTGGCGGTGACGGAAACGAAGATCTGGTTCTAGTTGGCGCAACGACGTCGACTATTATTTATGGGTTGGCGATGGCGTTCATCGGACGCAAGTTGCCCGCGAAATGGTGGGGCGAGGCTGTGTTGGTCGCCATCATCTTCTGGTTGATCTGGTGGTTGATGGGCGCGCTAAGTAGCAGCGTCGAGGGCGACTACCTGGTCGTTGGTGCGGTCTATGCGGTGATCGCTGCGGTGATCTCGGGCATCATCTACGAGATTTTCGCGCGCGCCGGTAAGAGGTAGCCAGCGGGTTTTGCTCGCGAGTTCGCTCGCGAGGTTTGCTTGCTGGCGGGCGGGCGGCCGTTACCACGCTGGTAGTGGCCGCCCGCGCCGACGCTGCGGCTGTCGGGGTCAGCGATCAGCAACCGCACCAGCCGTTAGTCAAATTTTGATAGAACTCGCTGCACCCAACCCGGTTGGTCCGATAAATCTCTTTGGTAGGCGGCCATTGACCACTGATTGGGTAGCGCTGGCTTAAGAGAGCTAGCACCCGCGGTGTTAATTCGCGCCAACTCCATTCGGGTCGTGCCCCCAAGGATTCGAGAGTCAAGAGACCTTGTCACCATCACTTGCTGGGATTCATCACAAACTTGCAGCTCTTGCACGACCCAGTAACCCAGCGCCGAGCCTTTGAAATAGTTTGATTCTTCGACGCGGCTTTTGTGTCACACCGCCGAGCGCTAATTGAGAAGTCTTGGGCTCGCCCACGGGGAATCTGTGAGAGAAGCCTTAGAGGTCAGGCACTGCGACCCGCGTTTTTGCTGCGGGTAGCCGGACGAATGCTTCGAGGCGTAACACCCTGGCTGCAAGTCAACCCCCCCATAAATAGTTAATGGGCGGTCTTGGCTAAAACGTGGCGGCGCTGGGGTTGGCGGGGGCGATGAGGTCAGTGGCGGCGCTGGTGGCCAAGAGTGTGGTGGGGTGGACTGGGACTGCGCCGGGACGGACGGGCGCTGCGTCGGCTTAACGCCAGCGCCGAGTTAGAACCAGCGCCTCACTCGAGCTCGATAAGCGACATATGCCTCACCAAAGTTCGCGGCTGATCCGAAAACGATTTATATAGAGCACGAACACGAATACAACCACCAGCGCCAGCAAGTTACCCATGTAGACAGCCCAGCCAAGTAACACCAAGAGCATGCCTAGATATATCGGGTTTAGAGTAAAGCGAGAGACCGCGTCCACGACCAAACTCCCTGCCTTTTTAGGCGCTTCGGGGTGCACTGTGGTCTTGGCTTTGAAGAACAATCCGGCGGCACTTGCTGCCAACCCAAAACCAATTAACGCCAAAGCGATCGCAACGCCAACTTGCCAGCCACGCGCGCTCGCCCCGGCCCCGCCCCTGGCCCCGTCAAGCGCGCCGCCCCCGTTCAAACCAAAGAATGGCGTTAGCCGTGCGATGACCCGCATCAAAAACCCGACTGCGAAGGCCACCAACGGGGGTGGCACAGTGAAGTTACTTTTAAATCTGATAGCTGCCCACCAATTAGAGGGTTTACTTTGTTTAGAGTGTGTATGTGGGCAACTTCAGGTTGCTAGTAGCACGAGAAATGGCTGGGGCCCTCTGAACATCTCGTTAACGGTTTGGCTAGTAACTATCGGCACGATCGTCGCCATGATCTTGCTCGACCTTTTTACCGTCAGTGCCAAGCCCCATGAGGTTAAGTTCAAAGAGGCTGCATCGTGGTCGATCTTCTACATCGCTGTCGCAATCGCTTTCGGCGTTTGGGTTTGGGTCGCCTACAACTCGACTTTCGGCACCGAGTACTTCGCCGCCTATCTAATAGAGAAATCGCTTTCAGTCGATAACGTCTTCGTGTTCGCCATCATTTTGGCGCAATTTGCCGTGCCCAGCATCTATCAGCAGCGAGTGCTGCTTATCGGGGTCATCTTGGCGCTGGTCTTTCGCGCCATATTTATTGCCATCGGTGCTGCGGCTCTGGCCGCCTTCTCGTTCACATTCGTGATCTTCGGTGCCATCTTGATCTACACCGGCATCGGCCTGTTTAGGCACTGGAACGAAGACCCCGACCCGAGGGACAACTTCATCGTCAAGCGCGTTCGCCGCTGGACACCGATGACTGACGAGTACCACGGCACCAAACTCTGGGTGCGAATCAATGGCCGCCGCTTTGCCACGCCGATGTTTATCGTGATGATCGCAATCGCGGCAACGGATTTATTGTTCGCACTCGACTCAATACCTGCCACCTTTGGTGTGACCCAAGAGCCGTTCTTGGTCTTTAGCGCCAACGCCTTCGCACTATTGGGGTTGCGCGCGCTCTATTTCTTGCTCAAAGGCTTGCTAGACAAACTCATATATCTCTCACTCGGGCTAGCGGTGATCTTGATGTTCATCGGTGTGAAGCTGGTCTTGACCTACGTGCACGAGATTTATGACCCAGTACCGAAAATTTCTACTGGGGTGGGCCTCAGTGTGGTTGCGGCTATTTTGATTATGAGTGTGGCGGCGAGCTTGATCAAGTCGCGTCGTGACCCGAGTGCTCAAGCTCATGCTGGACGGGTTACCTCACCAAAACCGAAGCCTGCGCAAAAGGCGCCCTAAATGAAATACATCTCGCGAT
>Ga0194130_10007570_pt1 | contig 11904 bp, 15 predicted proteins | sample TA2KigsurfametaG_FD_160084 | JGI IMG/M metagenome (GOLD analysis project Ga0194130, IMG submission 160084) | Freshwater microbial communities from Lake Tanganyika, Tanzania - TA2015050 Kigoma 12 surface | ecosystem: Environmental > Aquatic > Freshwater > Lake | place: Tanzania: Lake Tanganyika... | reverse complement strand
GCTCCCCTTCGCTGCCGGGTCGGGCATGGAGCGCCTCAATCCGCCGCAGCTTCTCCACCAGCTGCTCCTCCAGGCCCGGCGGGGGCGGATGGCCGGGGTCTGGAGCTGGCGATGGGCGTTGGCCATGGCCTTGGCCTTGGGAGCTGGAGCCGGCAAAGCCAGCGCCGCCCTGGCGGGGACTGGCCTCACGGCGGGTGTTGGGACGACGGGCGATGGGGAAACTCCTGATGGCTTAGCCTCAATGTAAGAAAGCGCCGAAGCAATCCAAGGAAGCCAGTGGACACCAACCCATCCAGAGATGGCTCAGTTGAACGCAATCGCGGCAAAATGGAAACAAGAGCAGCTCTTTTGTCTACTCAGTGCAGACGCTATTCATCCAGACACCTCTCCAACAAATTTATTTTGGCATAGACAGCAAAATACAACACAGCTAGCAACGCAGTGTCAACTTGAGAGCTCACACAACTCAAGCGAGGGCGAAGCACAAGAAGCGCGCCAACTTGAATTGGTCAATCTTGCGCCAATCACGATTTTTGTAGGAGCAAATAATTCAGGCAAGTCGAGGCTGATTCGCGAACTCGCTCATCTAACCAGCCTGACAAAGTTTCAGTTGTCAACAACAACAAAAGATCTGTCAACAGAGAACATCGTTGGCAATATCATGGAAATGATTTGTGAAACTGCGGACCAGGGCTTCCAAACGAGAAACAACAAATGGATTCACAAGAGTCTTTCCTACAGGGAAGTTGGTTTTGATCCTTCCAAGATATCTGCTTACATCACGCAAATGAAAAACGATATCCAGACTGCCACAGAAAAAGGATACAATCAAAAGCTAGCAACATTGAGAAATCAGCTAAATAAAATGACAGAACTGGGTCTGGAAGCAGGCTTGCGCGTAGTCAACAACATCCAACGTTGCTATGTACCGATGATGCGCGGGATGAGGCCCCCGATAACCGCGAGAGATGGTCAGACAACCAAAAGCAGCGCCACAAACATCGACGAGTTCGATCCCTACCAGCAACGCACACTCCGTGATTATTTTAGTCAGGCCATGCCACCAGGTTGGGACAGAGAGAAGATCAGGATTTTCACAGGGCTTAATATCTTCACTGATTTGCGTAAACGCCTGCTGGGTCGCACCCAGGACATTCGGGACACCGTGCGTGAAAATGATGTGGTCCACATCAAAATTGGCGAGGATGATGAATTCCCAATCCATCAACTCGGTGATGGTCTGCAGAGCTTGATCATCTGCGCTTAGGCTATGCAAATTCTGGGGGATCGGGCACACTCAACTCAAGCGATATCAATCAGGCGACCCTGACGAGGAAGCAGGCCTTAACGCACAGAACATTCCGTGTGGTGTTGACGATCACTGGCCAATTCCTGATCCCTCCAGCCTGGAGGCTTCCCGTTCCTGCCTTCTCTTCCACTTCCTCGATCAGCGTGGTGAACCTGCCTAACCGCCGGCACTTCCTGCCGGAACACGTCGTGCGCGTCCCACATCGGAACCGCACACTCAGAGCGAAACAAAACGTTGCGAGGAAGCCCGTGTGATGGTCCAGCCTCAACACGGGCCCATCATCCTCGCTTAAACCACCGCCCCGAACACCTTGCCCACCAGCGCCGTCAGGCCCAGGGCGAGGGCGCCCCAAAGGAGCATGCGGCCAGCGCCGCGGCCCACGGGGGCGCCGCCGGCATAGGCCGCCAGGGCCCCCAGGCCGGTGAGCACCAGCAGGGCCATGGCGGCGGTGACTTGGGCGATCTGGCCGGCGGGGCTGAGGAGGATCATCAGGACAGGGCAGAGGGCCCCGAGGCAAAAGCTGCCCGCGGAAGCGAGGGCCGCCTGAATGGGGCGGGCGCGCAGGGCCTCGGTGATCCCCAATTCATCACGGGCATGGGCGCCGAGGGCGTCATGGAGCGAGAGCTGTTCCGCCACCTGCCGCGCCAGCTCCGGCGACAGCCCCCGTTCCTCATAAATGCCCGTGAGTTCCTCCAGCTCCCCGGAGGGATTGGCCACCAGCTCCTGCCGCTCTCGGGCGAGATCAGCCTGCTCCACATCGGCCTGGCTCTGCACGGACACAAACTCCCCCGCCGCCATCGAGGCCGCCCCGGCGACGGTGGCGGCCAGGCCGGAGAGGAGGACGGCAGGGCGTGTTGCTCCCGAGGCGGCGATGCCCACCACCAGACTGGCCACGGAAATGGCGCCGTCATTGGCCCCCAGGACCACGGCGCGCAACCAGCCGACGCGATGGGTGGCATGGCGTTCGAAATGCCTGTGGAGCAGGGACATCAGCAGAGGGATGACCTCCCTCTGATCCTGCCCTCTCGCGGGGCCAACGCCAAAGCCTTGGCGTTGGCTGCCGTGCTCAACGCGGCTTGATCAGTTGCAACACCTGGGGACCGAGGCCGCCGGCGCGACGCTCGCACTCCAGGGATTGCAAGATCAAGCGGGCCGCGGTGGCCAGATCTCCCATCTCCGCGGCCTGCCGCGCTTGCCGGTCGAAATCCTCGGCCCGTTGCAGCAAATCGTGGCGATCCGTGGTCTCCATCGTCGCGACAGGTGGGCGCGTGGGTCGCGGGGAGGGGGGAGGTGCTGTAGAGGAGCTAAGTGCAGCCATATGAGGAAACGGCCGCGGAAATTGGCTCCAGCGACCGAAGAGGAGAGTGGCGAGCGGTTTTGTTTCCGCCAACCAGAAACAAAGGCCCCCGCATTATAGGGGCAGATCCGCAAATGGCTTCAACAAACAAACCCCGGATCCATCGGTCTGGATTCAGTGATCATTCGCGGCGCTCCTGCGGAGGAGTCGCTCGCCCGACCTCAGGTCCCCGGCTCCTCGCGATTGCCGCCCAACCGGTCGATCTCCTCCCGCAACTGGCGGGAGCGCTGGGCATCGCCGCGGGTGAGCGCGATGGCCAGGGCGAATTCCAGCTTTTCCAATTGATGATCCCCTTCCGCCGGCAAGGGACGGCAGGCGGTGGAGCGGGGAAGGCCACCGGATGCCGGTCGGGCGCTCGCCACAACCACCGGACGGGTGGGGGCTGCGGTGACCGCTCCGGGGGTGGGCGGCGGCCCGGAGGGTGTGACGCCGTTGGCGGCCGATCCACCGGTCGTGTGATGGGAGGACGGGAAGGACATGGTCACTTTCTTTCCATTGTGTCATCCCAGTCCAGACGGTGGAGACTTCGCGAGATTGCGCCATCCCGCTCACCCTCACGCCGCGTCTTCGACGTCGTCCAGACCCTCCAGAGCATCCTCCGCCTTGCTGGGACCAAACCCGCGGGACGACCCGGAGGACGACGCGCCGGTGAGCGCCTGCGGCGGATCGGCCGCCAGAAGCTCGCGACAGTCGCGCAGCAACTGATCCACGTTGGCCAGGCTGGCCACCTGTTCTTCGGGAAGGTCTTCTTCCGCCGAAGCCGTCAAATGATCCTCCAGCTGGGCAAGGCGCCGCTCCAACGACACCACGCGCTGCGAGAGGGCGTGAATGGTCTGGGCCAGATCTTCCGTGTGGCGAGTGATGCGGAAGGACACCGGTGAGGAGGGCATGGAGGAATGGCAGCCATGGGCGAATGACAACACACGAGCCGTGATTCCTCAAGCGGGCTCTGTCCACACAATCCAGACTTGGACATCCTCCCCCCGCTGCCCATGACCGCGTCCTGGCCACTGCTGTTGTATGCCCTGGCGGGCGTTGCCGCCGGCCTGCTGGCCCTGCGCTCCGGGATCCCGGCGGCTCCACTGGCCGGAGCCCTTCTGGGCGCGGGGCTGTTGAGCATGAGCGGCCGGGTGGAGCCCGCCCAATGGCCCGCAGGAACTCGCACCGTCCTGGAGATCGCCATCGGCACCGTGATCGGCACCTCCCTCACGAGTGGCACCGTGGCCGAGTTGCGCCAGCTTTGGCGTCCGGCCCTGCTGATCACCCTGACACTGGTGCTCACCGGGATTGTGGTGGGCCTTTGGTGTGGTCGGTTGCTGGGCATTGATCCGGTGGTGGCGCTGCTGGGCGCGGCGCCGGGGGGGATCAGCGGCATGAGCCTGGTGGGCGCCGAATTCGGGGTGGGGGCGGCGGTGGCCGCGCTCCATGCGCTGCGTCTGATCACGGTTCTCCTGGTGCTTCCGCTGGTGGTGAAGCTGGTGGCGCGAGGGGCGGGCTCGGGGCTCCCCCCCGGCGGTTGAGCCGGCACCCTGGACAGATCGCGCGGGGTCGATAGGTTTGGAGCCCTTTTTTCTCCCCTGCCATGCGTCCCAGGTTGCTGCCGCCCCACCGGCTTGGCCTTTCCCTTCTGGCCTTGCTTGTCGGCGGCGCGCTGACGGGTGGCCCGGGCGGACCCGCCGCCATGGCGCAAGCCGAAACGCCGGGCGCCAAAGGGGCTCAGATCTATTGCTACATGCGCGCCAGCGGCAACAGCCACGCCGTGAGCTGGGCCGCGGCCTATGCCTTGATCAAGCGGCAGAGCGCCAGCCTGTTCAAAACCTCTCCCACCCACGCGGCCGTGATGATCACCGAGGCGGTGGTTCAGAACCCGAACACCTTCCCCAACTGCGGTCGCTACCTCGGCGACCTGTACAGCACCCGAATCCCCGCCACCAGCGACAGCGCGGCACCAGTCGAGCCCGCGACGGCCAGCGCGCCGATCAGCGGTCAAGCTGGTCAAGGTGGCAGGACACGCAGTGATCGCTACGGCAACTGAGCACCCCGACCGGCGGCCCCTCAGGAGTGCCCGGGGCTGGTGGTCCCTGGCCTTCCTGCTGTGCGGGGCGCTCCACGGCTGTGCGGAAGAACCGCTGCCCAAGCCTCGGATCAGCCGCGAGGACTGCTTGCGGGGGCTGGACATGAAGGATCTCAAGGGCGCCATCGCCCGCTGTGACGCCGTGGTGGCGGCCTTTCCCAACGATCCCTTCCCGCTCAACGAGCGCTTTCTGCTCCACACCTTCAACCAGGACCCCAAGGCCGCCTGCCGCGACATCGTGCGGGCCAATGCCCTCCTGGCCAAAACGGCCAAGGCGCCCGTCACGGATGAGCTGCTGCGCCAGGACCTGAAGCTGCGGCTGGCGAGTTGCCTGCCCCCCGCCGCGGCGCCTCAGCCCCCGGCCAACCACTGACGGATCTGTTGCGGCAGCCGCCGCTGGGCCCGTGCCCGCGCTGGACTGAACACATCGGCAATGCGATCCGCCTTGCTGGCCACCAGGGCGTCCACCAGCTGATCCGCTCCGCCGAACTGGATCCAATGGCTGGTGAGCATGGCCCCCATGCCGATGCGGTGGCAGCGATCCTCCGCCTGTTCCGCCTCTCCCGGCGTCCAGGGGCGCTCCACCAGCACCACGTGGCGGGCCCGGTGCAGGGTGAAGCCGAGACCGCCGGTGCCGTAGGTGGCGATCAACCCCTCGTTGCGTCCCGCCTGGAAGGCATCCACCAGAGACTGGCGCTGGGCCGGCGGCACCGCGCCCGTGAGCACGACCGGGGCCTGACCGGCGGTCGCCAGGCCATCACCCAGCGCCCGGGCGGTGGCCACAAAGGCCGTGAACACCACCACCGGCTCTCCGCGGTCCAGAAGCTCGCGGAGGAGCGCCACCACAGGCGCCACCTTGGCCCGTGAGCTGATCTGTCGCAGCGCGGTGAAGACGGCGAGGGTCTCCGCGTCGCCGCGCACCTCCCCCCGCGCCGCCCGGTGGCGGTAGGCGGTGATGGTGTCCTCCAGCTGCCGACACACCGCCTCCGCCTCAGCGGGGGGAAGGGCCACGGGCCGGAGGCGGCGCTGTTTGGGGGGAAGATCGAGGCACTGCTCCTTGCGTCGCAGGAGCACCAGGGGCCGCACCAGGCGATGGAGCTCCTCCAGCCGGGAGGCGCCCCGGGCCTCCCACTGGCGCACGCCGCGCTGCTCCCGCCAGTGACCCTGGCAATACCGCTCCTCGAAACGCCGCTGATCAGCGGCCAGCGGATGGCCGATGGCGGCCAGCAGGGGGAAGAGTTGCGCGGGGCGTCCGTTTTTCATCGGCGTGCCCGTGAGCAGCCAGGCCGCCCGCAGGCGCGGATGGCGCGCCAACCGCAGCAACGCCCGCGTGCGCTGAGCGGCGAGGTTCTGGGCGTAGTGGGCCTCGTCCGCCACCAGCACGCACCCGGCCGGGGGGAGCTCGGCGGGCAAGCGCGCCCAGCTGTGGAGCTCCAGGGTCAGGCCAAGGGCGCAGGCCTCCTGGCGCCAATGGTGATGCAGTCCGCTGGGGGCCACCACCACCACCCGACAATCCGCCAGGCGCACCATGGCCCGAGCCGCGGCCAGGGCGGTGAGCGTCTTGCCGAGGCCCATGGCGTCGGCGAGCACCGCCCCGCGGCGGGCGAGCAGCCAGCGCGCTCCAGCCCGCTGGTGGGCCAACAGGCGACGACCGTCCACGAGCGGTTCGGCCAGGCTGGCGGCCACCACCAGCTGGCGATGGGCGGGGAGGGGAGGGAGCGGTTGCTCCAACCACGCGCACCACTGCCGCAGCTCCGGCGAGAGGGGGATGCGTCCGCGGAGCGTTTGCCGCAGGGCCCCTGCGGCCTCCAGGGGAAACTGCCAGCAGCGCTCTCGGGGGTGCCAGCGCCCAGCGGGACGAATGGCTCGGAGCTGGGCGGCCGTGACGGGATCAAAGGGCAGGACCACCTCAATCAGCCCGGACGCTCCCAGCCGCATCTGCAGGAGGTCGCGCCGCGGGTGGAGCAAACGGAGAAAGTGCAGTCAGCGACACATTGACAGAAGAAAGACTCCCTGCAAAATCAAACGCAACTGAGGATGCGGCATGTTGGCCAGGGATGGAGTTTTCCTGGAAGACCTCTGCCCCAAATCCCACGATCGACGCTGGCGACGCTCCCTTCACCTCCTGACGGGCCACCGTTGCCTCTACTGCGGCAATCCCTCCCAATCCATCGACCACATCAGGCCTCTCAGCTGCGGGGGGCAGAGCGTGACAGAGAACTGCGTGCCGGCCTGCTTGAGCTGCAACGGGAAGAAAGGGGACAGTGAAGTGTTGTTCTGGTATCGGCGGCAGAGCTTTTACGATCCACGTCGCGCCATGGCCCTCAAAGCCTGGATGGACGGCGACCTGCGCTTGGCCCAGCGCCTCCTGGTGTGGACCACCCCCGGGGAAGTGGAGCCCGATCGCCGGGGTCCCGAGCCTGGCGAACCTCACCAAACCCGACAGGCGACCTCCCCGCTGTGGCGGTGGCAGATGGCCTCCTGATCCCTGGGATCCTCAGGGGCCACCACCACGGCGAGAAACAACAACAGCAGGGCGATCCAGAGGGGCGCTCCTGGCGCCGATCCTTCGGGGCCCGGGGAACGCCGTCGTGTCCGGCGCTGGCGCGGCGGCGCCGCCGCCGGCCCCGTGGCGCCCTCGGGGGCCACGAAGGCGCACACCCCGGCCCTTGGCGAGCGCGGGGCCAGAGCCGAGGGGGTAAACAGGAGGAAAGGACGCACGATGGCCATGGAGCGAAAACGGTGAAGGAAGCGCGGAATCCAGAGAACTCCCAGACCTCGGGAGACAGTACAAACGTACTGAACTCATGGCCAACCGTCAAGCCCGACGCCCTCCGGTCCATCGGGCGCCTGGTCATCTTTGGCGGGGGCTACACGGGCACGCGCCTGGGGCGGGCCCTTGCCGCCTTCGGCGTGCCGGTGACCCTCACCCACCGCCAGGCCACCCCTCCACCCGATCTCCCCCCCCACCACTGGCTGCGGTTCGACAGCGCCAGCGGCGTCCTCCCGGGGGCGGCCGACCTGACCGGCATGACCCACGCCCTGGTGACGATCCCCCCGAACGAGCAGGGGCTCGACCCTGTGCTCAGCACCCTCCTGCCACTGGTTCGCCAAGCGTCGCCGGCGTGGGTGGGGGTGCTCTCCACCACCGGGGTCTATGGCGACAGCGGCGGACGCTGGGTGGACGAGGAGAGCACCCCGCGCCCGGCTCCGGGCCGCAGCCAGGCCCGCCTTCGCTGCGAACAGAGCTGGCGGGATGGCGAACTGCCGCTGCAGATCTTCCGTCTGCCGGCGATCTACGGGCCTGGGCGGAGCCCCTTCGCCGCCCTGCTGGAGGGTCGGGCGCGCCTGATCCACAAGCCCGGTCAGGTGTTTTCCCGCATCCACGTGGACGACATCGTCGGCGCGATCCTGCACTGCCTGTCCCTCCCCGCCAGGGAGCGACCGCTCCTGCTCAACCTGGCGGACGCGGAGCCCTGCCCGTCCAGCGAGACCCTCGGCTTCGCGGCCCATCTGCTGGGGCGCAAACTCCCCCCCATGGAACGCTTCGCCGACGTGGCCGAACACCTGGGTCCCATGGCCCGCAGCTTCTGGCTGGAAAACCGTCGCACCGACAGTCGGCGATTGCGCGACGGGCTCGGCTATCCCCTGCGCCACCCCAGCTACCGCGAGGGCTATCGCGAAGGCTGCCGGGAGGACTGGGTCAACGCCAATCCTTAACCGAGCTGGCCTGGGACAGGGAGATGAAGGTCTTGACGGATTCGCTCCCAATCCAGCAAAACCCAGCCCTTCCGCATTCCAAATCCCAAGCCCGTCAACAACAACCCGAGGAGGAGAAGACGGATCATGGCCACCAGCGTCGCAATCACCCCACGATCCAACCCCAGCGTCCGGCCCCTTGTCATCGCGCTGGGGGACCCGGCGGGCATCGGCCCGGAGGTGGTGCTGAAAGCGCTGGCCCGACCGGAGGCCCGGGGCCGGCCGGTGCGCCTCGTGGGCTGCCGGCGCTGGTTGGAGCACACCTACAGCCACCTGCGCGAGCGCGGCGCTGGCCCCCTGGCGGATCCCGCCACGCTGGACATGCTGGATTCCCCCTTGCTGGACCCCGTGACCCCCGGCGTGGGAACCGCCAGCTCAGGAGCCGCCAGCTTCACCTGGCTGAGCCAAGCGGTGGCGTTGGTCCAGGAGGGCGCGGGGCGCGGTCTGGTGACGGCGCCGATCGCCAAGGCGGCCTGGCACGCCGCCGGTCACCACCACCCCGGACAGACGGAACGCTTGGCGGAGCTCTGCGGGGTGGCCCGGGCCTCCATGCTGTTCACGGCCCGGCCCGCAAGGGGCGCCTGGCGGTTCAACACCCTGCTGGCCACCACCCACATTCCCTTGTCTCAGGTGGCGTCGCGGCTCGACGCCGAGCTGGTGACCCTGCAGCTCGACCGCCTGCTGGCGTTCTGCCAACGGTTCCAGCCCCAACCACGACTGGCGGTGGCCGGGCTCAATCCCCACGCCGGGGAGGGGGGCGCCCTGGGGCAGGAGGAGCGGCTGTGGCTGGAGGACTGCCTCAGCAGCTGGCGACGGAAGCATCCCGAGGTCCGACTGGAGGGGCCCCTGCCGCCGGACACCTGCTGGCTGGAAGCGGCGCGCGCCTGGCAGGGAGAGGGGAGCGCTGCGGATGGCCATCTCGCTCTTTATCACGACCAGGGGCTGATCCCGATGAAGCTGCTGGCCTTTGATCGGGCGGTGAACACCACCCTGGGACTGCCCTTCCTGCGCACCTCGCCCGACCACGGCACCGCCTTCAACATCGCCGGCCTGGGCGTGGCGCGGGAGGCCAGCATGACGGCGGCCCTGGAAACCGCCTGGGAACTGGGTTGATCCCGGGGGGATCCCAGGGCAGGGTTGCTCCCGGGCTCCCGGGCGCGCTCGATCGTGTCCTCAGCTGGGGCGAATGCGCATCAACACCTGGCCGAACTCCACCGGCGTGCCGTTTTCCACAAGGATCTCCACAACCTCCCCGGCCACCTCCGCCTCCAGCTCATTCATCAACTTCATCGCCTCCAGGATGCAGACCGTCTGTCCGGCGCGAATGCGGGTGCCCAGATCCACAAACGCGGGCTCCCCGGGGGCGGGGGAGCGGTAGAAGGTGCCGACCATCGGGGCGGTGATGGGCTGCAGATCGCTGCGGCTGGCCGCCGTCGCCGGTGGCGGCGGCGCGGCCGGGCTGGCGGCGGGAGCGGGGAGGGGCGCTGCGGCCACCGGTGCGGCCACCGGTGCGGCCACCGGCGCCGTGGCGGTCACCACGGCCGGAAGGTTGCGGCGAACCTCCAGGCGAAAATCTTCTGCTTCGAGGCGAAATTCCTGGATGTCGCTCTGGCTGAGTTGCTCGAGAAGAGCGCGCAGTTGCTGATGATCGAATTGCATGGCTCTCACGACTCCCTGCCGAGATAGGAATCCGAACGCGTATCCACTTTCACCTTGTCGCCGATCGAAATGAACAGGGGCACCATCACCTGGGCTCCGGTTTCGAGGATGGCGGGCTTGGTGCCGCCGGTGGCCGTGTCCCCTTTGACGCCGGGGTCGGTCTGGGTGACCTGCAGCACCACGGAATTGGGCAGTTCCACCTCCAGCGGCTTGTCTTTGTGGGTCACCACCGTCACCTCCATGCCTTCTTTGAGATATTTGCGCTGGCTGCCGATGTCATCCGCCGTGAGGCGCGTTTCCTCGTAGCTGGCCATGTCCATGAACACGTAGTCATCTCCCTCCATGTAGGTGTGCTGAAGGGTGGCCTTTTCCAGCAGGGCCTGGGGAACGGTTTCACCGGCGCGGAAGGTGCGCTCCACAACGTTGCCGGACTGCACCGCCTTCAGCTTGGTCCGCACAAAGGCCGAGCCCTTGCCCGGCTTGACGTGAAGAAACTCAATGACCCGCCAAACCTGGCCGTCGAGCTCGATCGTGGAGCCCGTACGAAAGTCATTGCTTGAAATCATGGCGGCGCCACGGATCGGCGGATTGTACGTCTGGCTACTGGCCGCCCTCCGATTCCCCCTCCGCCGCCGCGCGGTCGAGCTGTGCCAAAGTCCGGGAAGACACACGATCGGCATGGCGTCTGGATCTCTCCGCTGGCCATCCCGCCGCCCCTCCTCCGGGTTCCTGGCCCGGGCCGCGAGGGTCCTGCTCCAGGGCCTGCTGGTGGTGGCGCTCACCCTGCTGCCGCCCAACGTCCCCGCCGCCTGGGCCTATCTGCCGAAGGGCAATGCCGTGACGGACCCCGAGGCCCTGCTGCGCAACGCCCTGCCCATCGAGCGGGGCAATCTCCAAGAACTGCAACACCGGCTCGAGGACACCAGCGACGACCTGCGCGCCAAGCGCTGGAACGCCCTCGCCGCCACGGTGCGGCGCTGCCAGGCGCTGCTCAGCGGCGATCGCGAGACCATCCTCAAGGCCTTTCCTCCCGAGCGGCGGGACGCGGCGGCGGCCCGGCTGACCAGCCTCGACAGCCATCTGCGGGAGCTGGCCACCGCCGCCGACAGTCAGAACCGGGACGGTTTTCTGGCCTCCCGCCGCCAGGCCCTGAGCGACATCGGCGCGGCGGAGGGGTTCCTGGTGGGGGATTTCCCCTTCGCCATCCCCAGCGACTACGACAGCCTGCCGCGGCTTCTGGGTCGCGCCACCGTGGAGCTGCGCACCAACAAGGGCACCCTGGTGGCCGTGGCGGATGGCTTCAACGCCCCCCTGACCGCCGGGGCGTTCGTGGATCTGGTGAAGCGGGGCTTCTACGACGGTCTGCCCTTCAACCGGGCGGAGGATTTTTACGTGCTGCAGACCGGCGATCCGGAGGGTCCGGCGGCTGGTTTCATCGATCCCGTCAGCAAGACAGAACGGCGCGTGCCCCTGGAAATCCGCATCCCCTCCGAACCCGTTCCCATCTACAACCAGACCTTTGAAGATCTGGGCCTGTTCAAGTCGGAACCCGTGCTGCCCTTCAACGCCAAGGGCACCCTGGGCTGGGCCCACTCCGATGAGGCTCTGGATGACGGCAGTTCCCAGTTCTTCCTGTTCCTGTCCGAGCCGGAGCTCACCCCGGCGGGGCTCAACCTGATCGATGGCCGCTACGCCGCCTTCGGCTATGTGGTGGAGGGGTTGGAGGTGCTGAATGAACTCACCGCC
>Ga0194130_10007569_pt1 | contig 11906 bp, 7 predicted proteins | sample TA2KigsurfametaG_FD_160084 | JGI IMG/M metagenome (GOLD analysis project Ga0194130, IMG submission 160084) | Freshwater microbial communities from Lake Tanganyika, Tanzania - TA2015050 Kigoma 12 surface | ecosystem: Environmental > Aquatic > Freshwater > Lake | place: Tanzania: Lake Tanganyika... | reverse complement strand
CCGGTGACACCCTGACGCGGCTCGCGGCGGACCTTGGCGCCTTCGAGGACCCGCAGGAGCGCCTCGCCTTTGTCGTGGACCGCGTGCGGCGCGTCCCGCCGCTGCCCCCGGCGGAGCGGATCGACGCTCATCGCGTGCCCGGGTGCGTGTCGGTCGTCTGGCTGACCGGCCGGGAGGAAGGCGGGCGCTGGACCTTCCGGGCGGACGCCGATTCGCCCGTGGTGCGCGGGCTGCTGTTGCTCCTGTGCGAGGTCTATACCGGCGCCGAGACGGCCGCGATCGCGGCCTGCGGGCGGGATCCCTTGGCCGAACTGGGCCTGCTGCGGGACCTGTCCCCCACCCGCCGCAACGGGCTCGCGTCCGCCCTGGCCCGCATCCGCGCCTTGGCGGCCGCGGAGGCTCCTGCTCGCCCCTAGGATGCGGTACGACGCCCACAATCACCTGCAGGACGACTGGCTGCGGCCGCATTGGGAGCGGATCGCGGCGGACCGGGAGGCGGCGGGGATCGGCGCGATGGTGGTGAATGGGACGTGTGAGGCGGATTGGCCGGTGGTGGCAGAGTTGGCGCGGCGTTACCCGTGGGTGCGTCCGAGTTACGGGCTGCATCCGTGGGATGTGGGCAACGCTTCGCCGGGGTGGCGGGAGGCGCTGCGGCGCCGGTTGGACGCGGACCCGCGGGCGGCGGTGGGTGAGATCGGGCTGGATCGCTGGATCTTGGAGCGGGCGCGGCCGGATGATCCCCGGTTGGCAGGCCTGCGCCGGGCGTCTCTGGCGGAGCAGGACGAGGCGTTCCGGTGGCAACTGTCCCTGGCGGCGGAACGGAGCCGGCCGGCGAGTGTGCATTGTCTGGAGGCGTGGGGAGCGCTGAGCGCGGCGTTGGCGGAGACGCGGCGGCCGGCGGGGTTTTTGCTGCACGCCTATGGGGGGCCGGTGGAGTTGGTCGGCGTCTACGCGGGGCTGGGGGCGTACTTTTCGTTCAATGGCCACCGGCTGGGGGCGGCGGTGGGGAGTGCGCGGGCGGAGCGGTTCCAGGCGCTGGTGCGGGCGTTCCCGGAGGAGCGGCTGCTGGTGGAGACGGACGCCCCGGCGATGCCGTTGCCGGCCGAGCGGCGGCGGTTTGCCCTGCCGGCGCGGGAGGATGGCACCGAGGTGGCCCACCCGGCGGATCTGGTGGCGGCGCAGGCCGGGCTGGCGGAGCTCCGCGGCGCGGAGCCGGCGGCCCTGGCGGTGCGTCTCGAGTGCAATTTCCACGCCCTCTTCGGCCCGGACCGGTAACATTTGGGGGCATCCCGATCGAACGAGAATCGAATCAGCATCGAAGGAGAACTGAAGGAGGATAGGAGTCACACTGTAGGCACACTGTAGGCACGCCGCGGGGCCGAACGCGGTCTGGGTCCATCCACGGAGCGCGGCGATGGGCGCGGTGCCGACGGCGGACCGGAGGTGCCAGCCGCACCGCGTGAGGCGCCTCAGCGCAGGCTGAACTCGGCGCTGACGGTCGCGGAGATGGTCTTCTCGAGGGTGCTCTGGTCGTTGTTGCCTTCCCACGAGGTGGCGGTCCCGTGCAGCGGATTCACCTGCACGACCCCCATCCGCGCCGTCCGCAGTTCGCGCACCGCGCGCCCACCGCGCCCGGCAATCTCCTCCGCCCGGCGACGGGCATCGTCCGTCGCCTCGCCCATCATCGTCAGGCGCGCCTCCGGCAGCTTCGTGTAGATGTACTGGATGCCGGACGTCTGCACGACCACGCCATCCGCGAGAAGCATTAGGCATTCCGCGGCCAGATTGGGCAGGTCCTCGACGCGCTCCGCGCTGATCTGCACGCCCTGCAGCAATTGATAACCCACGCGCTGCGGCAACTGACCCTCGTCGGCGTCCGGCGCGCCCTTGCCGCGCGGGGCGATGTCGCGCACGTGCACCGGCGAGAGGGTGTGCCGGGCGAAGCCCTTGGCGGTGAGGAACGCGATCAGCCGGCGCTGGTCCCCTTCGAACTTGGCGCGGGCCTCCTCCAGGGTTTTGCCCTCCGTCTGGAGCACGCCGTTCCAGACGCAGAGGTCGGAGCGCACGTTCTTCCGGGCGGAACCCGTGACCTGGATCACCTGGCTCTCCTTCAGGTGGACCCAGGTGCGGGTCACCATCACGGAGGCGAAGCACAGGGCGGCGGCGAGGAACAGCCCCGCAAGGAGGCCGAAGAACTGGGGACGTTGGAGCGGAGGTTGCATCAGGGATTGGGCGCGCAGGTGGAGGGAAAGGGAGCTGCGTGGCTCAGGCGGCGGCGCCGCCGAAGCCGATGGCGGGGCGGTTCCGGGCTCCCGGCTTGTGGCGGCATTCGGCCTCGAGGGCGGACACCCAGTCCTCCGGGGTCCGCAGGGGCCGGAAGCGGTGCTGGCGGGCCACCGCCGCGAAATCCCCCGGGGCGAGCGCCGGCAGCCGGCGGACGCGGCCGTCCACCTCGGCCCCGGCGGGCGGGAGGCCCGCCTGGGCCAGATGGGCCCCGAGCAGGTCCACCGCCTGTTCCGGGCGGAGGTAATCGAACTTGGCCTTCAGGTCGAAGCGGCGGAGCGCGGCCGGGTCGAACCCATCGATCAGGTTGCTCGAGGCCACGAAAACCCCGGGGAAGTTCTCCATCTGGGTGAGAAACTCGTTGACCTGAGTGACCTCCCAGCCGCGCTGCGCGCGGCTGCGGTCCTGCAGGAATGAGTCGACCTCGTCGATCAGGAGCACCGCGCCGGACTCGGCCGCCTCGTGGAAGGCGGCCGCGATCTGCTTCTCCGCCATGCCGACAAAGGGGCTCAGCAGATCCGAGGCGCGGCGCACGAGCAGGCCGCGGCCGAGCGCGCGGGCTAGGTGGAGGGCGAAGGCGGTCTTACCCGTGCCCGGCGGGCCGTAAAGGCAGAGGCGGCCCGCCCCGGCGGCGCGGAGGCCCTCCACCAGCGCGGCGGGGTCGACGTCGCTGTGGATGAACCGCGGATCGTAGACCTCCGTCGCGGCGGCGTGGGCCTTCAAGGTGGAGTGGCCCTGGGCTCGGAGCGTCTGGTTGACCAGCGCTTCCAGGTGGCGCGAGGCATCCAGGCCGGGCGTCGCGGCGGCCACGGTGGCGACCACGCCCGCGGCGCGTTGGATCACGGCGGGGGTCAGCTGCGGGTGTTCCGCCAGCCGCGCGAGGGTCTGGGGCGTCACCGGCACGGGCAGCTGCTGCAGTTGCGCCTCGCGGGCCGCCGGCGGCGGGACCTTCAGCTCGAGGGTGAAGTCGAACCGGCGGACATAGGCCGGGTCGAGCGCCTCCACGGAGTTGGTCAGGTAGAACGTGATGGTCGTGTTCTGCTCCAGCATCCGGTTCATCCAGCCCTTGAACGACCCGCCGCGCTGGCTGAAGCCGAACGGGGACGGCCGCGGGAACACGTCCTCGATCTCGTCAAACAACAGCACGGCCCGGCGCCGGGCGGTGAACTCCTGCGCCACCCGCAGGGCCTGCAGGCGCGACCCGCTCCCGATGGCGTCCCCGTCGGAATCCTCCGTGCTGACCTCGTAGACCTCCGCTCCGACCTCGCGCCCGAGGAGCCGGACCAGCTGGGTTTTGCCGCAGCCCGGCGGGCCGTGGAGGAGCACATTGACGCCCTTGCGGCCGGTGCGGAGGGCCTCGCCGAGATAGGTGCGCAGCGAGTTGCCCAGCTCACCCAGGTGGGCGAAGTCCGCCCAGTTCATCTCGGGCGCCGGCGCCGGCACCACGCGGTCGCGGAGCGCCTTCAGCGGATCGAAGTTGGACTCGCGCATCGCCGCGGCGAACCCGCGGGACGTCCAATCCCACTTGCTCATCAGCCGAAGCTCGTTGCGGTCGCGCTTCAGCAGCTGGCAGGACATCAGCCGGGACTGGGCGGAGAAGACCTTGGCGACCTCGGCCGCGGAGAGCCCCGTGGCGGTCGCGACCGCGTGGTCGGCCATCCGGTCATCCAGGTCGTGGCCCAGGCAGTTGGCGGCTTCGTCGAGGGAGTGTTCCGTGCCCAGCATCAGAATGAAGGCCAGCACCAGGCGTTCGGAATCGGAGAGGTCGAGCAGGTTGGCCACCGCGGTGACGCTCGCCCGGGCGTCCGGGTCGAGGGCCTCGACGGGGGCGCGATTGCCGAGCTGGCGCTCGGTCCGGGCAATCCGCCGCCGCAGTCCCGTGCGCAGGTGGTCGAGGGCGCCGGGCTCCTCGGCATCCCACTCCTCCTCCCCGAGCTGCTGCGCGACCTCGCGGGCCACCTGCAGCCGGGACGCGTTCCGCGGGAGCTTCTGGCGTGACGAAGGGCTGGTCTTCTCTTCCAGCTCCTCCAGCACCAGGTCCAGCTCGTGCTTCGGCTTGCGCTTGCGCGCGGGCAGCCCGGGGAAGGCCGCGCCCCCGGCGCTGATGAGGCTAAGGTGCAGGAGCCGCAGGCCCCAGAGGGTGACGACGAGGGAGGATCCAAAGTTCATGTCCGTACTTTAGCATGCGACCTTGGTCATTCGCTGACCGACATACGCGCGTCGCATTGGGAGTCCGCGGCCAAGCGCCGTGCGAACCTGCGCCAGCGACAACGAGCCGCTTCACGCCGCGCCGCATGCCGCGAAGCCAGCGGTCCCGTGTACCTGGGGCGCGGGCTCTGGCAGGTCCCGCCCCCGCTTTCTCCTCGCCGCCACGGCAACACCCCGCATCCTCCGCCTCACCCCCGGCGCCCCCCCGCCCCCACCCCAGGAGCCCCCCGTGAAGCCCCCGCGCCCCACGCCCCGCCGCCGCCTCCGGCCTGCCGGGTTCCTCGCGCTCCTGACCACCCTCACGGTCACCGCCCTCGCCGCGGCCACCCGCCCCGCGCCCGCCGACGCCTCCCTCGCCGGCTTCCTCGGCGCCTATTGCCTCGATTGCCACAGCCGCGACCTGCGGAAGGGTCGGCTGAACCTCGAGGCCGTCGACCCGAGCGACCCCGCCGCCCACCCCGCCCTCTGGGAAAAGGTCCTCCGCAAGCTCGACCACCGCCAGATGCCCCCGCTCGGCGAGGCCCGCCCCGACGAGGCCGCCTACCAGCGCACCGTCACCGCCCTCACCGCGCAGCTTGACGCCGCCGCCCATGCCCGCCCCGACCCGGGCCGCACCGCCACGTTCCGCCGCCTCAACCGCACCGAATACCAGCAGGCCATCCGCGACCTGCTCGCGGTCGAGATCGACGCCACGGACCTTCTTCCCAACGACGAACCCAGCCACGGGTTCGACAACGTCGCCGTCGGCAACCTCTCCCCCACCCTCCTCGACCGCTACGTCACCGCCGCCCAGCGCATCGCCCGCCTCGCCGTCGGCCGCCCGCCCAAGGCCCCGGCCGGCGACACGTTCCGCGTCCGCGCCGACGTCACGCAGGAGGAACACGTGCCCGGCCTGCCCCTCGGCACCCGCGGCGGCCTCCTCATCCCCTACCTCTTCCCGCAGGACGGGGAGTACGAGGTACAGGTCCGCCTCCAGCGCGATCGCAACGAGCAGGTCGAGGGCCTCCGCCGCCCCCACGAGATCGAGGTCCTCCTCGACCGCGCCCGCGTCGCCCACGCCACGGTGAAGCCCCCCGGCGCCGACAAGAACGCCGAGGCCGTCGACCAGCACCTCCGCTTCCGCCTGCCCGTCCCCGCCGGCCGGCGCGAACTCGCCGTCACTTTCCCCCGCTCCGCCGCTCCGGTGCTCGAGACCGAACGCGCCCCGCTCGTCTCCCGCTTCAATATGCACCGCCACCCGCGCACGGCCCCCGCCGTGTTCCAGGTCACGGTCACCGGCCCCTTCGACCCCCGGCCCGGCGGCGATACCCCCAGCCGCCGCCGCATCTTCGGGCCCGCCACCGAGGCCCCGGACGCCTCCCCCGCCTCCGCCGAGGCCCGCGCCCGCGCGATCCTCACTCGCCTCGCCCGCACCGCCTACCGCCAGCCCGTCACCGACGACGACCTCCGCCGCCCGCTACAGTTCTTCCGCGAGGGCAGCGCGGGCGAGGGCGGCTTCGAGGCCGGGATCGAGGCCGCCCTCGCCGCCCTCCTCGTCAACCCCCGCTTCCTCTTCCGGGTCGAGGCCGAACCCGCCGACCTGCCCCCCGGCACCGCGTACCCGGTCGACGGCCTCGCGCTCGCCTCCCGGCTCTCTTTCTTCCTTTGGGGCAGCCTCCCCGATGAACCCCTCCTCGCCGCCGCCGAACGCGGGGAACTCGCCGCCCCCGCCGGCCTCGCCCCGCAGGTCCGCCGGATGCTCGCCGATCCGCGCGCCGCGAACCTCGTGACCAACTTCGCCGCCCAGTGGCTCCACCTCCGCGCGCTCGCCGCTACCACCCCGGACGCCCGGCGCTTCATCGATTTCGACGACAACCTCCGCCAGTCGATGCGCCGCGAGACCGAGCTCTTCCTCGAGAGCCTCCTGCGCGAGGACCGCCCCGTCACCGACCTCCTCGCGGCGGACTACACGTTCCTCGATGAACGCCTCGCCCGGCACTACGGCATCCCGCACGTCCTCGGCAGCCACTTCCGCCGCGTCAGCTTCGCCGGCGAACCCGCCCGGCAGCGCGGCGGGCTGCTGCGCCACGGCAGCATCCTCACGGTCACCTCCTACGCCACGCGCACCTCCCCCGTGATCCGGGGCCACTGGATCCTCGCCAACCTCGCCGGTTCCCCTCCACCCCCGCCGCCCCCCGACGTCCCCTCCCTCGATAACCAGGTCATCGCCGCCACCCTCCCCATCCGCGAACGCCTCGCGCAGCACCGCGCGAATCCCGCCTGCGCCAGCTGCCACGACGTGATGGACCCGGTGGGCTTCGCGCTGGAACACTTCGACGCCGTCGGCCGCTGGCGGGCCGCGGAGGACCATCGTCCGGTCGACGCCCGCGGCGCCTTCGGCGGCGGGGATGCCTTCACCGGCGTGGCCGGCCTCGAGCAGGCCCTCCTCGCCCGCCCGGAACTGCTCACCGCCACGCTCGCGGAAAAGCTCCTCACCTTCGCCCTCGGCCGCGGCCTCGGCCCGGCCGATGCCCCCGCCGTCCGCGCCATCACGCGCGCCGCCGCCGCGGACGGTTACCGTTTCTCCAGCGTGATCCACGCGGTCACCCAGAGTGTCCCCTTCCGCCAACGCCGCACCGCCCTCCCCGCCGAGGCCGGCGGCCCCTGACCCCGCCCCCATCCCCCCAATGAGCTCGTTCCTCACCCGCCAGGCCCTGCCCCGCCGCACCTTCCTGCGGGGCGTCGGCACCGCCCTCGCCCTGCCGCTGCTCGACGCGATGGTCCCGGCCGCCGCCGCCGCCGGCCGCTCCCCCGCCCGCCCCACCCGCCGCCTCGGCTACGTCTTTATGCCGATGGGCTGCGACCAGTCCCGCTGGACGCCCCGCGGCACCGACGGCACCCTCGCCACGCTCTCGCCGATCCTCGAGTCGCTCGCCCCGCACCGGGACCAGTTGACGGTCCTGAGCAACTTGGAGCTGCGCAACGCCTACCCGGGCTCGCACGCCACCTCGAACGCGGCGTTCCTCAGCGCCGCCAAGGCCAAGCACACCGAGAGCAACGACTACTACCTCGGGACCACCGCCGACCAGCTCGCGGCCCAGCAGATCGGCCGCAGCACCGCCCTGCCCTCCCTCGAGCTGGCGATGGATATGCTCCAGACCACCGGCCAGTGCGACAACGGCTACGCGTGCGTCTACCAGAACAACCTCTCCTGGTCCTCCCCCACCACCCCGCTGCCCTACGAAGCGCACCCGCGGATGGTGTTCGAACGCCTCTTCGGCGAGGGCGGCAGCGTGGCCGAGCGGCGCGCGGCCCTCCAGCGGCGCGCCAGCCTGCTGGACTCCGTGCTCGAGGACATCGCCGCGCTCCAGCGCCGCCTCGGCCCCGCCGACCAGGCCAAGGTCCGGGAATACCTCGACACCGTGCGCGAGGTCGAACGCCGCATCCAGCGGGCCGAGGCCGACGTCGCCCAGTCCCCCCTGCCCGCGGACCTCGACCGCCCCCTCGGCGTGCCCGCCGCCTACACCGACCACGCGAAGCTGATGCTCGACCTCCAGGTGCTGGCCTTCCAGGGCGACCTCACCCGCGTCATCACCTTCCAGCTCGCCCGCGAGACGAGCAACCGCACCTATGCCGCGGAGACCGGCGTGGCCGATCCGCACCACCCGCTGTCCCACCACGGCAACGACCCCGCCAAGGTCGCGCGGATGGCCAAGATCAACGCCTTCCACGTCTCCCTCTTCGCCTACTACCTCGAGCGCCTGAAGGCCACGCCCGACGGCGAGCGCACGCTGCTCGACCACACGATGCTCCTGTACGGTTCCGGCATCGGCAACCCGAACGTCCACGACCACACGAACCTGCCCGTGATCGTCGCCGGCGGGCGGGCGTTCGGCCTGCGCGGTAACCGCCACCTGAGCTATAAGGATCCGGTGCCGCTCGCCAACCTGCACCTGACCCTCCTCGACAAGGCGGGCGTGCAGATCGACTCCTTCGCGGACAGCACCGGCAAGGTCACCGACCTGTTCCGCCCGCTCACCGTCTGAGTTCCGGCCCGATGCCCCGCCGCGCCCGGTTGCCCCTCCGTCGCCCCGGCCTGTGCCCCCGCGGGCCGGGCCTCCTCGCGCTCGCCCTCCTGATCACCCCGGCGCCCGCCGCCGCGCCCCGGATGGCCGACGCGGTCGAACGACAGGACCACGCCGCGATCCGCCGCCTGCTCGCGGAGCCCGCCGCGGCCGCCCCGCAGGCCGACGGCACCACCGCCCTGCATTGGGCGGCCCGGCACGATGACCGGGACACGGCCCGGGCCCTGCTCGCCGCCGGCGCCGACGCCAACGCGGCCAACCGCTACGGCGTGACGCCCCTCGCGCTCGCCGCGACCAACGGCAGCGGGGCGTTCGTGGAACTGCTGCTCGCGGCCGGCGCGGATCCCGAGCGGGCGCAGCCCGGCGGAGAGACCCCGCTGTTGACGGCCGCGCGCGCCGGACGCCTCGAGGCGATCCAGGCCCTGCTGGCGCGGCGCGTGCGCTTCGATGCGGCGATCGAGGGCAGCGGCCAGACGGCGCTGCATTGGGCCGCGCACGAGGGCCACGCCCCGGTGGTGGCGGCCCTGCTCGCCGCCGGCGCCGATCCGTGCCGGGCGGTATCCGTCTCCGCGATGACCCCGCTGCACTTCGCCGCCCGCACGGGCCGCGCGGCCGTGGTGCGGTTGCTCCTCGAGGCGGGCGTCGACGTCAATGAGGCCACCCAGCCGCCCCGCGCCCCGCCCCGCAAGCAGCCCCGCGCCGGCACCAGCGCCCTGCTGCTCGCGATCGAGAACGGGCACTTCGCCCTCGCGGCGGAACTCCTCGACCGCGGCGCCAATCCCAATGACCTGCGCTCCGGCTACGCGCCGCTCCACGTGCTCACCTGGGTGCGCAAGCCGGACAGCGGCGAGGACGATGGCCAGCCCGTGCCGGACGGCTCGGGCCTGATCACGAGCGAGGAGCTGATCCGGCGGCTCGTGGCCAAGGGCGCGGACGTGAACCTGCGCCTGACCGGCGGTCCGTCGGGCGGCGGGCGGATCAACCGCAAGGGGTGCACGCCGTTTATGCTCGCGGCGGACACGGCCGACACCCCCTACCTGCGATTGCTGCACGCCCTCGGCGCGGACCCGACCCTGACCAACGTCGACCGCTGCACGCCGCTGATGGCGGCCGCGGGGCTGGGCACGCGTTCGGTGGAGGAGGAGGCGGGCACGGAGGACGAGGCGGTCGAGGCCGTCGAGTACCTGTTGACGCTGGGCGCGGACCTGAACGCGGTGGCGGAGACGGGGGACACCGCGATGCACGGGGCGGCCTTCGCGAATTTCCCGAAGGTGGTGCGCCTGCTGGACGCGCGGGGCGCGAAGCTGGAGGGGTGGAACCGCCCGAACCGGCGCGGCTGGACGCCGCTGTTGGTGGCGGAGGGCCATCGGTTCGGGAACTTCAAGCCGGGCTTCTCAACCATCGCGGCGTTTCACGACGTGCTGCGAGCGCACGGTTTGGTTCCCCCGCCGCCGACCCCGCGCGTGGAGGTGCTGGGTTACGAGGACCCAGGCTGAGGCGATGCGACGGAGACGCGGGCAGTTCGCGGCATCCATGAAAGCCCCGAAAACGTCCTCCGCGCCCAGCCCTATTGGCCTCTTTTTTGCGGCCATCCTCGGCCTCAGCGAGCAGACCCGGACCGGGGCAGGATGCCCCGGCTACACCAATCCGCTAGCCCAGCCGCTCACTCCTCCCGGCGGCCGGAGAGCATCAGCAGGATGTGCAGCAAGCTGCCCAGCGCCGCCACGAAGGCCGCCACATACGTGAGCGCCGCCGCATCCAGAGTCTCGTGCACGCCCTCCATCTCATCGCGCTCCACGATGCCCAGATTCACCAACTGGGCCTTCGCGCGGCGGCTCGCATCGAACTCCACCGGCAACGTCACCAGATGGAAGAGACAGATCACGCCCAACGCCACCGCGCCGACCGTCAGCAAGGTGCCACCGATCGCCGTCGAAAGCAGGAAGATGCCCGCGATCATCACGAAGTTCGCCACACCCGCCGCGATCTGCGTCGCCGGCGCCATCGTCTGCCGGACGTTCATCATCGCGTACCCGACCTTGTGCTGGATCGCGTGACCCGCCTCGTGGGCGGCCACGCCCAGCGCCGCCAGGCTGGTGCCGTGATAGTTGTGATGCGACAGCGCCAGGCGCTTGTTCATCGGGTCATAGTGGTCGGTCAACTCGCCCGGGACCTCCACGATCTCGACGTCGCTGATGCCAGCCGAACGCATCACCGCCTCGGCCGCCTCCACGCCGCGGATGTGGCCGCGCGACGGGATCTCCACGTTCCGCGCATAGGCGCGGCGAATCTTCATCTGCGCGTAAAGACCAAACAGCATCGGGACAATGATCAGGAGAATCCAGATAAACATAGGGAAGTGGGATTGAGGGGACTGACCGGAGGATGAACAGCAGGAGACGTTAAGCAAACGCGCGGTTTTGCCAGAGGAAAAGGACCACGCTGGAAAGCGACGGGCGAGGTTCCATCCGTCGCTTCCCGGGGCCTCGCCAGCTCACGCCGCCAACCCGCACCGGCGCAACAGCGCCTGCGGATCGGGATCGCGCCCGAGGAATGAACGGAAGAGCACGGCTGGATCCTCCGCGTTGCCGCGGCTGAGGATGCATCGAACAAACTCTGCCCCCACCCCCCCGTTAAAGATCCCCTCGCGCTGGAAACGCGTGAAGGCGTCCGCCTCCAGCACCTCCGCCCACTTGTACGAATAATACCCGGCCGCGTAGCCGACCGGATCCCCGAACAGGTGGGTGAAGCGTTTCACGATGGTCGGCGCCGGCGGCTCGGTCGGCACCAGGCAGTCCGCCACCGCCGCCCGCAAGCGCGGCTCCACGTCGCCCGCCCCGGCATAGTCGGCCGTATGCATATGCAGGAGCAGGTCCAGCTTGCCGAAGGCCACCTGCCGCATCGTCGCGCTCGCCGCCCGGAAGTTCCGCGCCGCCTGCATCCGCCCGAACAACTCCTCCGGGATCGGCGCCCCCGTCTCGTGGTGCCGCGCGAACAAGTCCAAGCCCTCCCGCTCCCACGTCCAGTTCTCGAGGATCTGCGAGGGCAACTCGACGAAGTCCCAGGCCACGTTGACGCCATTGAGCGACTTGATCGGCACCTCGCCCAACAGGTGATGCAACAGGTGGCCGAACTCGTGGAAGATGGTCTCCACCTCACGGTGGGTCAGCAGCGCCGGGCGATCGCCCGCGGGCGGCGTCATATTGCCGCAGATGAGGCCCAGGTGCGGGAGGCGCGTCCCATCGGGCTGCGGGCCACCGGTGATGAGGTAGTTCATCCACGCCCCACCCCGCTTCGACTCGCGCGGATGCCAGTCGGCATAGAACGACCCGACGTGCCGCCCCGCCCGGT
>Ga0194130_10007568_pt1 | contig 11906 bp, 13 predicted proteins | sample TA2KigsurfametaG_FD_160084 | JGI IMG/M metagenome (GOLD analysis project Ga0194130, IMG submission 160084) | Freshwater microbial communities from Lake Tanganyika, Tanzania - TA2015050 Kigoma 12 surface | ecosystem: Environmental > Aquatic > Freshwater > Lake | place: Tanzania: Lake Tanganyika... | reverse complement strand
ATACAAAGTGGTTTACATCTGTTTTTTCGAAACAGCATCGTGAGTCGCGCCCATTAAGTTATATGACCGACTCAGAACGCCGATAGCAGCACAGATTACTGGCTCTCCCCAGCTCTGCCCCCAAGAATTAAAGACTCGAAAAGCTCGCCGCGAATCGTCATATCCAACGATGACCATCGCATGGCCACCGCTAGACCTTGATCGCTCGTCTGAGTAAACAGACCGACCTCGTAAATCCTCGAATGACGGCGTAACCATCATCCCGACGATCACTGGGTGCCCTCGGTACAGCTCTCCCTTGACACTCTCTAAATTTCCTGGCGCAATAAATCGCCAGTCCTTGATCTTGTGAGCCTGGGCTTGTTGTCGATTTTCTCGCGTAGGCTGTCGGTCGCAGCTGGCCGCGCTGTACGGAAAATCTACCAGACGGGGAACGCCTTGATCTCTGATTACATTCAGCGCCGCGTAGATACCGCTACCCCCGTCACAGCGGGACGAATTGAGTTTGATCTGGTTATAGATGTATGAGGGACTAAAAGCTTGGCGATGATCCAGTCTTCGGTTGTTATCCTTAGCATCGTAGTAACTCCTTGCACCGTAGGCTACCGCCCACGCAGAGCAAGACCCCTGCAGTCCCTGGTCACCAGCGGCAGGGAATCGATGCGACAAATCCACCTGATCAGGTAAAAACGCTCGGTATTTGGGAACTGTCCGAAAGGAGGCAATTTCGGCGTCAGAAGAGAACACTAAGCCCTTGGCATATTCAGCTGTGATCCCTGGCTTGAACCACAAAAGACTGATAACTAAAACCGTTGTTCGCCAGCTATTCCTAAAGGTTTGCAGAGGCCACTCACCGAACGAAGTAAAAATCGCCCATGAGAGAGGAATTTTCCCAGAGGAGTTGGTCGCCATTGGGCTAAGCCACAACGGCTTTTCTAACCTCTTTAAATACCTTTTCTAGCGGTAGCGCCATTTTGCCGATCAGTTTGGGTAGGTATTATGTATACAGACTGTTCGAGCCAGAGCCATTGAGCGCCTCTTTAGCCGTCACTGTGGCGAAGGCTTTGAACGTGCCCTTTGCCGCTTTGATAGTGGCTAGGCCCCGGTATGAGGGCTGACCTGTTATACGTATTTTGATTGACATCCTGCTGATAATCTAGCAGAATATTACTTGCATTAAGAGTTTGGGCTGACGCCCTCGCCAACCTGCCCGCCCGGGCAAGGTGGTTCGCCAAAAGGCAATGTGACCGGTATCCGGTAACCAAGCGGGAAGCGTCAGCCCTCTCATTCGAAGAGGGCTTTTTCATTTCTGCCCTTCTGTAGTTCTTTAACAATTGGAGGGTTTCAACATGGCGAAAGTCATTGAAAACGGACGAATCACGTCCGTAGTGGTTGAACACGTCGGTAGCCAATTCAATATCTGGCGGTTCGACCGAGATCAGCGTGAGTACGAGGTGTTCTGTAACCAAAGGGGCGACCTATCAATCACCTTCTCTGGTGAAGATGCAGATGAACTCGAGGCAGATCTCAAGGCGATCAACATCAGTTCGCTTTCTAAGCAAGATCTTGAAACTAAACTGGCCACGAAAATCGACGCGTTTTTGAGGTCGATTGAATAGTAGTAATTGGGGGAACAACCCTCCCCAACGGGGGATTTATATCTTACTTGCCAACCCGTGCATTTTGCAGAATTGGCTAAACAGGAGAAATCATATGGCGCAATTACATTGCAAGATTGGTGATCTGGCTATCACCGTAAAAGCTGAGATCCCGGCAAACCTTGGGCGTATCGTCCACATCATCAAACCAGTTGGAATTGAGTCTTGGTCACCTTATGGCGACGTCTATGTATGGTGGGTTGAATCACTACCAGGCTCTTCTAACTTGCTGCAGTACACCTATGCAGATGGTACCGTGGCTGAACAGCGCCAAGGGCCAGTACCTGATCTTCTGCTACGGCCAATCGTACCCCCAAAAAATTTCACCGCGGTCTCCGATTGGATCGAACAAAACTGCGCTATGCCTCCCGATATTGCCATGGGGGCCATGATGGCCTGTGACTATGAAGCATCCCGGGCAGGCTCAAAGAAAAAGTCAAACTGAAAGGACAATATCATGACGAACGAATTTGTAACACTGATCCCGCAGATTGAACTTGATATGATTGAAGCCTATCTGAATGGCGATGCCGATCCGGCATTTGATGACTATTACGACGAGCATGACGTTCCAGACGACGCGATACCCAGCCAACTCCAGATTGCTGTAGCGAGGATTCTTCTTAAAGAAATTCAAGGTAGCCTGCCGCAGTGGGCAGCTGTAAAAGAGGACGGCGAAGTCATCCTCAACCGAAAATCGATCAAACGTCACCCGAAAGCAGCAAAACTCATTTTTTTGCCGCAATTTGTTTGTTGTATTAATTGGGCAGATAGCGGCCCTGGGTATTCATGGCCTGAAAGCTACCACGTGATCTACATTCCAGGATTTGAAAAGTTTATTGTCACAGCATCTCGCGATGGGGCGGATGCTCAAGGATGCGCCGATCATGCGATCGGCTGGGGCGAGGCATCAGAAGGAGCGTTGTTGGTTGCCAAGCGATTGATTCAAGCTGACTGGGATGACAAACGAAAGGAATATGATCAAGAGCGCTGGATCTATCTATTTGACGAGGGCTTAGTTGATTCTGAAACTGCTGACCTTTGGGCCGATGAAGTATGGCTAAGTGATACGGCACCCGTTGACGAAGACGATGACTGAGTGCTGACTAGGGAGCTGGGAGGAAACGGTATTCCTCCCAGAGTCAGCAAAGGATATTGACCATCGCTATCTTCTCTGGGGTTCGGCAATACACCTTCAATTGTAGTAACCGCGACTTGATCTGACAGCTCCCCGATTTGATCGATGCGACTGTCAGGTCAAGTCGCGACTACTACATCTAAGCAGCCGAAAACCCTTAACCAGGCGCCACTCTTGCGCTGTCATATCGTTCGACTTTCTCCTACCGTCGATCTCGTCCTCTCCGAAGCGCAACCAGCTGGGCGACACGTTTAACCAATCTGCAAGTATCTTGATTCGATCTTGAGTGGGTATGGCCTCACCCATCAACCATTTGCGTGCAGCATGCGTGGTAATCGGCGCCTGATCACTGCGCCTGTTGTATTCGCGCTGTAGGATGGTAGGACTGGGTGGAATCCCCACAACCTCCAGCGAGGCAGAAAGGCGCTGCGAGAACGACGCTCGCTGATTTTTAGCATGGTTCGCTCGAGATTGAGGCATAGTTTTCCCTTCAAATTTGACGCAAGCTTTGTGCTAGGAAGGCAAGAACTCACGGCTGTGATTCACGCGAGGTGCTATGCTACCGCTGTATGCTGCGGGATGTGAGTTAGTCGCTCAGCAGGTACTTTTTGGTTGCTGTTGAATCCGGCGACTTTAGTGCGTTCCAATCTCGGACATTATGTCTGACTTGTTATTTTTATGACAACTAACTTTATTGCACAAGTTTTCGCACAATTGATATTTCCTTCTGTAAACCATTTAATTAATTGACTTTTTGACGAGCCTGTGTTGCTGTTAATCGCGAGGTCTCTGGTTCAAATTCTGGTCGGGTAGCCAAATAAATCAAAGGCTTACATGCAAAACGCTGTAAGCCTTTTTTGTTTTGTTCAACTTGTGTAGGGGATGTGTAGGGGTCGAGCAGGAATCCATGCTTAACTCTCGCTTGACTAAAGTACATCGATTTGTGCTCGGGGAAGAAAAACCTCCAAAAATCGCCAATCCTAGGATCACATCGCTTCACTCTTTGCCGATCTATCTAGGCAACTTTTTGCAAAATTAGTTGGTGGCTTTCATTCATGTACGCCAGGTGGGTGACCCCCACCCCCATCAAATTCTTGCCAGCCAGACCCCACCGTACCCCACCCCCCAGATTCTGAAATGGATCCCTCTGGCGCAGGTTGCACTCTAATGTGGACGGACGATTAATCACTTTCGCCGTTAATCAAAAAATTTAGTTACCCATTTAGTCTGTGCAGGCGTGGTAAAGTGAATGGGTGATAAGGGACGAAGCGCGCAGTACACTTGTAATCAGGTCAGTAATTGCCGAGCCAAATCCCTCAAATCAACCTCCCTCTAGTCCGACCCTGCCGTGGGACCACTACAAATCGTAGCCCCAGCATCTACAAAATAGAGATTTGCCATCGGATGGTTGGGCAAATAAATCGGGTAGGTCAAAAGCTATCTTATGTTCCCAGCCAATTGATAAGCTAGCTCCAAATCTGACTGAGAATATTCGAGCTTTGAGCTTATCGTGGCTGGCGACTCCCCTTGGGCGATCCATATCGCAACTTGAGCCGCCGCTGTAATATCCCGATTAGGATATTTTTGGTGATAGTCTGATATTCTCGAAAGCACAGGCCCACCATCAACAACATGCTGCCCGGGATGTTCGAAACAGACACCATGCGAGCCCGATCCGTATCGATGGCAGAGGCGGCCGGGAAGTCATTTGAAGAAATTCATCAGCAGCGATTGCAGCCGATACCAGCGGCCCGGTTTGGCGACCCTGGTGAGTTCGGCGATGCCTGTGCTTATTTGTGCAGTGCTCAGGCGAGCTACATCACAGGAATGAATTTTTTGATTGATGGCGGTGGGTATCCCGGCACGTTCTGAGTACCCGTTTGAAAATCGACTGCGCGACAATTAAATTGTTAATACTGCTTGGATGATCCAACAATCGGAGATCGGTCATGAAAAGAGCTTACTTGCTGTGGGTGATGCTGATGCTAGCTCCGCTATTGGCGGCTGCTGAATCAATTAAGCTGGGGCAGGTATCCCTGTCTTTCTATGCAGTCACAGGTGGGGTAGTTCAGCATGTGCTGGAAAAAGAGGGCTATCAGGTTGAAGTGATCGAGGGCTCGCATGCCGATATCTATCCAAAAGTGGGTACCGGAGAGGTCGATATACTGGCTGCATCATGGCTACCCAATGCGCATGCTGCTTTGTACCGTAAGGTTGAAGGAAGCACATTCAAGCTGGCAAAGCTATACGACGATGCACGCTTGTATTGGGCTGTGCCGACTTACATACCGGCCGCTCAGGTGTCATCGATAGAGGATCTTCTGAAGCCCGAAGTGAAGTCCCGCCTGCCGGCGACAATCGTTTCACTGCCTGAATCCACCGGTCTGACTATTCTGGGCAAGGAGGTCATGAAAAGCTACGGCCTTGACACTGCTGGCTATCAGCTGCAGGCGGCACAACCGAGCGCTTGGGTGGGTAATTTCAAATCAGCGTACGAGGGACAGAAATGGATCGTATTTCCATTATGGCAGCCACAATGGATGAATGCGGTCTATGATCTGCGCGTACTGAGTGATCCAAAAGGAATTTTCGGTGTGGATAGTGCCTATCTGATAGCCAATCAGCAACTAAAATCGAAGTTATCATCACGCGCGCTTAGCCATTTGAGCAATATTCGCTTGTCAATCGAGGCCATTACCGACATGGATAGATCAATGAATGTAGAGAAATTAACCGCACGTCAGGCGGCCGAGCGATGGATTGCTGCGCATCCTGCCGAGGTCAATAGCTGGCGGCCACAATAATGCATCTGTAAGCTATCGGAATATCAATGACTGCAGGTAATGATCAGGCATTATGCAGCAATCACTGACGAAAAATTTTCTGGTGTTGCGATCGATTTCGACGAAGATCAGCAGATCCTAAAGGCGGTTCGAGATGGCGGTGAGCGGCTCACGATGGAAGAACTCAGCACCGGACGGCGAGACCAGTTGTTCTTGGCGCTTCGGCTAGCCGCGATTCAAGTCCACATAGAAAAAGCAAAACCTCTGCCAATCATTGTCGATGACATTCTGATCCAATTCGATGATGCTGCCGCTGCCGCGACATTCAAGGTGCTTGCCGGCCTGTCACTGCGGATGCAAGTGATCTTTCTAACCCACCATGAACACCTCCTCAGAGTTGCCGAGGCAGCCATTAGCCACCCATCTTACAAGGCTCATTCGCTCTGACCCGCGTTTAAAACGCAGCCAATTTCTCATTGTTCGGAAGATTATGGCTAGCGGATTAGAGGAAAGATAGATCGACTAAAAAATATAGTTAGAGCCTTGCACCTGATTTTATCTCCACCCATTCAAACATCCCAGGACGTCATACAAAGATTGAACTTGCAATGACATCCAGATAGACTAAAACTCTCACTGACATTAGATCAACATTTAACGCGGTGCTGCTGGACTGGATGAAAAATAATGAGCCAAAGGATTTACCCTAAACATGGATTACGACCGGACAGGCTTGACTGACCATATCCGAAGTCAATTCAAAATTGATTGGAATGGCCTGCATGGCGCAAACCACTGGGCTCGCGTTTTACATCACGGCAAGCGAATTGGGCTTAACCGCAATGCAGATTTATTAGTCGTCGAACTTTTCTCATTCTTGCACGATAGCTGCCGATGGGACGATGGCCGTGACCCAATGCATGGAGAGCGCGCAGCGGAATTTGCTCATGGAGTCAATGGTAAATTTTTTCAGTTAGATGGCGAGCAATTAGATGATTTATGTCAAGCTATTAGACACCACTCATCTGGCCAGATATCGACTAATTCCACCATACAGACATGCTGGGATTCGGACAGATTAGACTTAGGAAGAGTTGGAATTATTCCATCACCAGAATTTATTTCTGATGTGGCTTCAAAAATGATCGACTATGCTTTTGAGCTTAGTCGGAAATAATTATAGGCCGAGATGTTTGAGGCTAGTATCGATGGCGAGATGTACGCCCCTGATCGGTGGATCGAATACTTTGCGCCTTTCGGTTGGTCTGATGTTATGCAGGCCAAATCCAGCGGATTTTCTTGAAGCCAAATCTACGCTTGCCCAGAGTAAAATGACGTGGGTCTAACGCAAATTTGGCTCTTTCGTCGAAAAAGTTGTAAAACGCAACTTTTAGGTCTATTACACGAATTATTACACGAAAATCAATTTTTATTGTAACCCCCTAATTTTATTGGGTTTTTGACGAGCCTGGCTTTCTGTTAAATCGGTGGCTCTTTGATCCAAACTGTGCACAGTTCGCCATTGAATAAGCACTACAGTTTTTGCCAATCCTTTTCTTTTTGCGGTGTTTGTTATCTTCCTTCAATCTATGAAAACCTTTCACAGACATCGCTTTGGATTGATGACTCAATAACTAGCTAATCTACTTGAACTGATTATCATTCTATGACTGAATTTAGTCAGCTCGGCAGATACTTTGCGGTGGATGCAGCGACCAACCACGCTAAATCTGATTGTTTGTCCCGGCTACTGCAGCGTATTTTTTGGGTCCCACTCCTCAAGCAGAGGTGGGCTACGAGAAAGCGCCTAATCGTAAATCAGCGGTTAGACAATTTGATCAAGATGCGTAAAGGAGGAATTGCTCGCAATTGATAGCCATTTCAAACTTTGCTCTCTTTGACTACCGAACTGGGTATCCTAAATAATTTTATGCTTACGAAACACCGTGCAACGTTTCGTCTGACATGTCCGAATTAAGTGGAGGCTCAAACCACGAATAAAGGATAGGTAACACAACCAGTGTAAGTAATGTTGAGGTAACTAAACCTCCGATGACCACCACCGCTAAAGGGCGCTGAACTTCTGCGCCGGGACCCGATGCGAACAGGAAAGGAACCAACCCGAGAAGTGCAACAGTGGCGGTCATCATCACAGGACGAAATCGCTGCTTGCAGCCATTCTCAATCGCATCGGCCAGAGCCAGGCCATCCTCCCTAAGCTTGCGTATGTAAGATATCAATACAACGCCGTTAAGAACAGCAATGCCCCAAAGCGCAATGAAGCCAACCGAAGCCGGAACAGATAAATATTCACCGGTTATAGCCAAACTAAAAATTCCGCCAATCGATGCGAACGGCAAGACAGTAATGATTAATCCAGCTAACCTTACAGAATTAAACATTAAAAAAAGCAAAAAGAAAATCGCTGCCACTGTTACTGGAATGATTACCATCAACGTGCCCATAGCTCGTTGCATATTTTCAAACTGGCCACCCCATACAATGTAGTAGCCCTCAGGTAGTTTGACTTTTTTCTCAACCTGTTCTTGCACCTCTGCTACGAAACCACCTAGATCTCGGCCATTAACATTCGAACCAACGACTACACGCCTTCGCGCAGACTCGCGGTTAATAGAAGGCGGGCTATCCACCAAGCGGACATCAGCCACATTATCCAGAGGGACTAGTGCATTATCTGCTGTACGAACCAGAATATCCTGGATCGTTTCAACACTGCCCCTAAAACTCTCGGGATATCTCAAAAGAATACTGAAACGTCGCTCACCCTCATACAACTGGCTAACCTCGTTTCCACCGATTGCGGTCTCAATAATATCGTGGATATCAGACGCATTAATTCCATGCCGAGCAATTGCAGAGCGGTCAATATCAATTGCCAATGTCTGTTGACCTGACAACCGATCAATTCGAATATCTTGTGCTCCAGGAATTGACTTTACAACTCCAGCGACTTCCGCCGATAACCGCTTTAATTCTCTGAGATCGTCACCAAATATCTTAATTGCGACCTGGGAACGAACACCCGTCAGCATCTCATCGACCCGCTGTGCAATCGGTTGATTCATCACAATTTGGGTCCCAACTAGATTTTTAAGTACATTACGGATGTCATCTTCAATTTGGCTTTGGGTGCGATTTGATTTTGTATCGATAGAAATGATTGGGTTGGATTCGTGCGATGGCGTGGGATCAGCCGCCGAGTCGCCTCTTCCTAGAAGAGAAACTGCAGACCTCACACCCTCGATCTGACTGACAATCTTCATAACTTCAAAGTCAATTTTTAACGCTTCTTCAATGTGAATATTTGGCAGTCTAATAATCTGGGGGACTATTGAATTTTCTTTCATTGTTGGGATGAAGCTTTTTCCCAAGAAAGGAAGAATAGCGGCCGATGCAGCAAGAGCCACCAGCGACATTACGACAGTGGTTTTTTTAGAGCCCATGGCTGCGTAAAACATTTTCAGATAAAGACGCTTCATCCAACCGATTAATTTAGTATCCGAGTCATCGCCTCCTTTAAGAAGATAAGCGCATAGCGCCGGAGATAAAAGAAGAGAAACTGCTAAAGACACTGCCAGAGCTATAGCAATAGTCATGGCAAGCGGCGCAAACATTTTTCCCTCCATTCCGTTTAGCGCCATTAAAGGAAGAAAAACCAGGATGATGATTGTAATTCCGAACACGGTCGGTTTGGCTACCTCAGCAGTAGCATCAAAAATAATCTGAAGTCGCTTTCCTTTTTCCGCATGACCAAGACGATGGTAAACATTTTCTACAACTACAACAGTGCCATCGACCATCAGACCGATTGCTATAGCTAAGCCTCCGAGAGACATCAAATTCGCAGATAAGCCAATCTGATTCATGATCATGAAAGTAATCAGCGGTGTAATGACCAATGTGGCGATGACAACCAAGCTGGAACGAATATCTCCAAGGAATAAAAAAAGAACTAGGATGACAAGCAATACTCCCTCAATCAACACTTTACCGACCATCCAAAGCGAGGAGTCCACTAGCTCAGTTCGATCATAAAAAGGCACGATCTGAAGGCCGCCGGGCAATAAATTCTTGGCATTAACCTCAGCCACCTTGAATTTAATCCTCTCAACGATCTCTTTAGCATTACCCGCTCTGATCATCATGACTACGCCACCAACCGCCTCGGTGTGGCCGTCTTTTACCATTGCACCAAAACGAACTCCCGGGCCAATTTTTACTTCAGCCACGTCCCGCAAAAATACGGGGATACCCCTTTCTTCTTTGAGAATAATTTTGCTTAAGTCACCGATGTTTTTTGTTAAGCCGATTCCGCGAACAACGTATTGTTCAGCGCCACGAGCCATGATTCCACCGCCAGAATTTGCATTATTTTTTGCGATAGCTTCTTCGACAGTGTCTAGCGATAAGTGATAGTGACGGAGCCGATCAGGATTTACGAGAATCTGATATTGCTTTTCATATCCACCGTACGAATTAATTTCTGCCACACCCATCACCGACCTGAGCATAGGGCGCACTACCCAATCTTGGATTGAGCGTCTCTCCATCAGCTCCTGCTGAGTCAAAGCCGTGTTCCCAGCGGATGGGTGTTCGAGGATATATTGATACACCTCCCCTAGCCCGGTCGACACTGGACCGAGAACGGGTGTGATACCAATGGGTAGTCGCGGCCCTACTTCGAGCAAACGCTCCATGACAAGCTGGCGCGCAAAAAATACGTCAGTTTCATCAGTAAAAACAAGAGTGATGATCGATAAACCACTCCGATTAAGAGACCTCATTTCAGTCAGCGCTGGAAGACCAGTCATGGCAATCTCGAGCGGAACGGTAATGAACCTCTCAATCTCTTCCGGTGACCTGCCAGGAGCTTCTGTAGCGATTTGCACTTGAACGTTGGTCACGTCCGGGAAGGCATCTACTGATAATTTCATTGTCGCCCTGATGCCAAATACCACCAAGCTCAGAGCAATAACCACCATCACCAAACGATTTGCGAGTGCCTGCTGGATGAATTTCACTTACTACTCCAAGAGTATTGATTTTTGTAATGGTAACGGTTTTCTATGTTATCGGTTGGTGCTGGCGACTGATAGGGACGAGATAAATTGAGTTTTTTATTTGGTATTATTCACGAATTATGTAAATTGTTACGAAAATTTTTATGTCATCTTTAGTCTACGGTTCTGACAATCTCGCAAGCGCTGTTTACCGTCATGCCTGTCAAAATCCAAATGCTGCTGCTGCAGTAGTATTCAACAATAAGCTATTGACATTCGGCGAGCTTGCATTGCGCGCCGCTTCGATCTCGGAAGCGCTTATCAAGCATCCTGACTGGGAGATCCCCCTCGATCGTCCTCCTCGCGTAGGTCTATTGGCCTCTCGATCTCTCGATGCCTGCATTGCGCTGTTGGGGGCGTGCTGGGCTGGTGCGACATCTATACCAATCAGCCTGAAACAACCGGAAGAACGAATACAAGCCACTATTCAGCAATGTGATCTAACGGCTGTCATCACAGATGCTGAAGGCCAAACGTTGCTGACGCCTGGCTTACGGGCGAAATGTCCGACTATTGTTTTTCAGCGTCGGAGGCCGAACAAAGCATAGCCTTAATGCCGCCAGCCTCAATGCGGCCCGATGATATTGCTTACATCATCTTCACTTCAGGTAGTACAGGAACCCCAAAAGGTGTAATGATCTCGCTAGCGTCCGTGCGCCATTACCTTTCAACCATCGTTGCATGGTTGGGCCTGAATTCAGGCGATCGTGCACTTGAAACCTGTGAACTGAGTTTTGACTTTTCTGCTCACAACATGTTCTCAATCATATTCAAATCTCATAACATCACTCAGTACTTTTCGATCTAACTTGGATACTACTTTGAAATTCTCACAAGGACAGGAAGCTGTTCCCTGCAGGGGATCGTTCCGCTTTGAAACTATGATTTACCACGGCTGGTCCGCGCTGAAGATGTTGAGAGCGTTCATCCCATACAGAACGATTTGAGTTTCAAGCCTTGACAGAACAGAACCGCTACTTGGCGATTGGCTGCAAAGTCTGGTACTGTCGGAATTGATTTTTTGGGGTTGGTGAACGAAGCGGTTCTCACAGCATCCAAACTCGGACTTTATGTCCGACTTTTGCTATTTTAATAACTTTTTGATATTACACGAATTATTACACGAACATCAATTTGCATTGTAACCCATTGATTTTACATGGTTTTTGACGAGCCTGGCTTTCTGTTAATCCGCAGGTCCCTGGTTCGAGTCCAGGTCGGGGAGCCAGCGAATTTAAGGGCTTAC
>Ga0194130_10007567_pt1 | contig 11907 bp, 9 predicted proteins | sample TA2KigsurfametaG_FD_160084 | JGI IMG/M metagenome (GOLD analysis project Ga0194130, IMG submission 160084) | Freshwater microbial communities from Lake Tanganyika, Tanzania - TA2015050 Kigoma 12 surface | ecosystem: Environmental > Aquatic > Freshwater > Lake | place: Tanzania: Lake Tanganyika... | reverse complement strand
AACCCAAGGGCTACTGGTTGCTGCTCTATCGGCTCCCTACATGTCATTAGGTAACGATAGGGCGTACGGTACCTGAAATAACGCATTCGTTGCGTCCGAAACGATCGATGACAACGAGTGCTCCCGTGCTATCGATTCCGCTAGCGATCCCTTGGATAACACAACTGGGCAAAGTCACCTCGACCATCCGGCCCGAGAGCCAATCCCATGATTCCCAATTGGATTCGATCCACTGCGGGTCGTTGCGCCATTCCTCGTGGACAGCGATCCAACGATTCAGGAAATGAAGCAATACCGACTCGGGCGTGATCGCTTCTTCGATCCTAGATCCGAATGTCTCATGCAAACTGATCGCGGTTGATCGCAATTCTTCCGGCGCATTCGAAAAGTCAACGCAACAATTAATACCGATGCCGATGATACAAATGTCGTGGCTGGTCTCGTCGGTCTTTGCGGACGATTCCATCAAAATACCGCAGATCTTGCGATCTTCGATGTATACATCGTTTGGCCATTTGACATAGGCTCGACCATGGACAAGCTGCGTAATGCTCTGCGCTACGGCCATTCCGGCCAGCAAGGGAAGCTTAGCAGATTCCTTGTCTCGTTGCGACCACGGCATGGCGATCGAGAACATCAAGCAGCCTGCGGGGGACCACCATGTGTTTCCACCTCGTCCGATCCCTCGCGATTGGCGATCGGTAACGACGAGGGCTGGGACTGGCATTTGTCCCGATTTACATTCCCTCGCGAGATAGCGATTGGTGGAGTCAACTTCGCTGAACCACTCCACCCTTTTGAAGTAATCGAGCTCGTGAATCGCTTGGATCGCTGCGGCGCGACGCACTTCCGAAAGCATTTAGACGCGAAGCCCCAGGCGTTCCGCCAATCGCAGGAGCGATCGGCTCGCATCGTTCTCGATCAGCTTTACATGGATCAAATGAAGCTGACTTCGGTCGGCCCAAGCCTCGGTCAATGCGGCATCAAACTCTCTCTCGTTCGAGACCAAGTGCCCTTTGCCACCACCGTACACTTCGGGGAGTTTCGAGTAATTCCAGATGGCGATTTCGTTGTACTTCCACGTTCCCTTCTGCAGGAATCGCTCGGTCCCATATCCATGATTATCGAGGACGATAATTATCGGTGAGTACCCCAGGCGGATCAACGACGACATTTCTTGCCCCGTCATCTGGAACGCACCGTCACCTGCGATCACCAAGACACGATCCTTGGGTTTGGCGACGCACGCACCTAACGCAGCGGGAACTGAAAAGCCCATGGATGTGTAGTATGCAGGCGACAAGAAGTCAGTCCGTTCGTGGATTACCAGTTCCGAGGAAGCAAAAAGCGAATCGCCGATATCCGCGATCACGATGGTTTCCGCGTCGATTTGGGTGTTGATTCGTTCCATGATTCGGGTCACCGACAAACCACGCTCCGAATCGACCTGGAAGACTTGCGGCTTTTTCAAATGAAGGTCATCGGGAATATGTCGTCTGGTTGGACTGGGATTCGCCGCGATTATCTTTTCAATGAACTCATTCAGTGGGACGTTAGGGTATTGATGGTAGGAGATCTGCAGTTGCTCGCTGGTCGCATAGATGCAATTACGGACATCGAGTTTCGCGGTATAGATCCCGAGATTGATATCGGTCATGAATGTACCTAGGAGGAGAACGCAGTCGCTATCCTCGACATAATGCGTCACTTCTTCACGCCCCATCGCACCTTCGTAGAGTCCCACAAACAGGGGATGCGTTTCATCGACAACACTCTTCCCGAGAATCGTCGCCGCGATAGGGATTCCGGCTTGCTCGGCCAAGCGTATGACTTGATCTTGCAATCCGAATCTGTGAATCTCGACCCCGGCGACAATTAATGGTCTTTCTGCGCGGTTGAGTCGTTCGATAACCTCACGAACTGCTTCATCGAGAGCGAGATGGTCGTACGACAGAGCGGGCCGACGATACGCGTGAGCGATCGGGGGAACGACATCAACCATATCTCTCGGAAGTTCGATGTAGACCGGGCGTTTGAAGCGGTAGCACGCGTCGAGGACGCGATCAATTTCGCTGAATGCTGTTGCCGGATCGTCCAGTTCGGTTGCTGCAATGCAGAGCTTTTCGAAAACCTCTCGCTGGGTGCTGAAATCACGGACTTTATGGTGCAACAGTGGGTTATTAACCCGTTCCTTGAGACCCGGAGATCCGGTCAACACGACAACAGGAGATTTTTCAGCAAATGCACCTGCTACGCTATTACAGACCGAAAGCCCTCCAACGCAGTAGGTAACGCACAGCGCACCCATGCCGCGGATTCGAGCATAGGCGTCTGCTGCAAAGCCAGCACAATCCTCGCGAGTGCATCCGACGACATTGATGTCACTCTCTTCCAGCATGCTGTAAAAGTTGAGAACATAGTCACCAGGAATTCCGAAACAATCGCGGATTCCATAATCCTCCAGCCGATTGATCAGGTACTGTCCGATGGAAACATCCCTTCGTCCTTTGCCGTGGTCGGAAGCATGTTTCGCATGCGTATTCTTATCCATCGAACTGAGCGCATTGGACATAGGAAACCTTTTCGTTTCGGGGCTGGAAGCGGAGTCTACGTGGCTGATCGGATAGCTCGGTTACTAGCTCTTTAGTTCGACAAGCTTCTTTTCTGCTGCGGACTTGTCATGCGGCGTCGCTGAGCTCGTGGGGAGCGACTGGTCGTTCGCCATCTTGCGAATATCTTCTGTGATACGCATTGAGCAGTATTTGGGCCCGCACATGCTACAGAAGTGCGCACTCTTAAACGTATCCTGGGGTAACGTTTCGTCGTGGTATGCTTGCGCTGTCTCTGGATCGATCGACAATCGGAATTGCTCTTTCCAATCGAATGCGAACCTTGCTCGCGACAATGCATCGTCGCGTTCTTGGCAACCTGGACGCTTGCGAGCCAGGTCAGCCGAGTGAGCTGCAATCTTGTAAGCGATAACCCCTTGCTTCACATCTTCTCGATTGGGAAGTCCCAAATGCTCTTTCGGAGTTACATAGCACAGCATGGCAGCACCGCTCCAGCCGGCCAGTGCGGCTCCGATGGCACTTGTGATATGATCATACCCCGGAGCGATATCCGTGACTAATGGGCCGAGGACGTAGAAGGGTGCGCCGTGGCAAACTTCGATTTGCTTCTTGATGTTCATGTCGATTTGATCCATGGGAATATGACCAGGACCTTCGACCATGACTTGAGTTCCGCGCTCCCAACTTCGCTTGCAAAGTTTTCCAAGTACATCAAGCTCAGCGAATTGAGCTGCATCACTGGCATCGGCAATCGAGCCCGGACGCAATCCATCCCCTAGACTCCACGTGACGTCGTAACACTTCATGATGTCGCAAAGATCATCGAACGATTCATAAAGGGGATTTTGTTTTCGGTGAGCCATCATCCATTTGGCGATTAGCGATCCGCCACGACTTACAATTCCGGTGACGCGCGAGGTAGTCAGGTGGAGGTGTTCAAGGAGCAGTCCGCAGTGGATCGTCATGTAGTCGACCCCCTGTTTAGCCTGGTGCTCCACCATATCGAGGAAATGCTGCGGACGCATGTCCTCAATATTGCCCCCTAGTTCTTCTAACATTTGGTAGATAGGAACAGTACCGATCGGAACAGGTGAGGATGCAATAATCTCACGGCGGATGTTGTCGATATCTTTTCCGGTCGAGAGATCCATAACCGTATCGGCGCCGTAATGGACAGCCACGTGGAGTTTCTCAAGCTCTTCCCCGACATTGCTAGTGACTGCAGAGTTTCCGATGTTGGCGTTGATCTTGCAGCGTGCTGCGATCCCGATCGCCATGGGCTCGAGTCGCCCGGCAGCGTGTACGTGGTTGGCAGGGATCACCATCCGACCTGCTGCGACTTCAACGCGAATCGCTTCAGGAGTCAGATTCTCTCGCTTGGCAACAACCTCCATTTCGCGAGTAATTTTCCCTGCAACGGCCGCCTGGTACTGAGTAGTCACTATGAATCAACTCCAATGGGAATCTTTAAAGTGGAAGTTAGGTTGGATATCGCGGTCGCGAGGGTAGGTGTGCACAATCGCAACCGCGATCACTTTACCGCAAAGGAAAGCATGAGAAAACCTTGGATGACACGCTCTAAAGTGTATCGATCCCCTGTAGGCTGGCAAACGGGTAATGAACCGGCGGCGAGGCGGTTGGAGCAACCGTGGAGCAAGGAATTGTGTTAGCGACAGCTTTTCCCCAAGGGTTAGGACCGTTTTATGACAAAATCTCAAGACCTTCTCTGAATTTGCAGCCCGATGAGTTTCGTATTTTCACCCCAAGAAAACCTACTCCATTGCCTGTGCCGCGACGACCAATTCCCAATGGTGCGACGCGTCGGATGAGATGCGACTTGCTGCGATTCGCTATCCCGTCGGCGGTGGACTTCAAATACCGATACAATTTCAACTCGCGATTCCCATCGTATTGGTGGATCTCACGGCTGCTTGGACGATCCTGACGCGATGTACCTCGGTCCGCACCAACGGCACCGGGGATCAACTTTGATGGTGCAACATGAGTGAAGCTCGCAAGCAGAAATTGCAAAGTTTGATCTACTCGATTCAAACAACGGACTCCTTTTCCGTCACATGGGCAAAGACCCAATGCAGGGATTGTGCCCCCGCTTATGTGACGCGCGTTTTGAAACTGTTAGCGCGCGATGGACATCTCCAGGAAACGGTCGACCACAATGAGCCGATGTACCGTTGGGTAACGGACAAGTTCGACGAAGTCCATGGCTGGATCCATCGCCAGGTGTATGGAGAGCAGATCAAATCGGGCCCCGAATCCGATCGTCCGCGCGAACAATTGTTGAGAGATGGGGTCGCGCGTTTAAGCGATGCGCAGCTCATCGCAATTCTGGTTCGGGTAGGAGTCCCAGGAGAATCGGCGGTTCAAGCGGGGACTCGGTTATCCGCGAGCTTCTCCGGGGAGCGATTGGCGGAGTTGACCGACTCTAGTTTGCCCGAATTGCGGCAGATGAGCAAAGCCATTCGCAAGGACAGCTATTGTCAGATCATGGCAGGGATCGAATTGGGGAGGCGTATCGCGGCGTTGCGGGACATCAATCCAGTATTACCTGCTAGGATTCGAGGCTCGGAGGATGCGATCTCGTATTGCATGACTCGTTTTGCACGATTGGCGAACGATGGCAAGCAAGAAGAGTTTCATGTCGTCACACTCGATACCCAACACGGTCCGATCAAGGACCATCGGATCACGGTCGGGACGCTAGATGCTAGTTTGGTCCATCCTCGAGAAGTTTTCCGGCCCGCCATTCGAGACAGCGCATCTGCTATTCTACTGGTGCACAATCACCCGTCGGGTGACCCAACACCCAGTCGGGAGGATCATGCTGTTACCGACCGTTTGGCTAAAGTCGGCGAACTGGTAGGTATCCGCGTCTTGGATCACATCATCGTCTCCAAGCAATGCGGCAAGAGCATCATGGCCGAACGTTAGTCGAAACCATCAACCATTTCTAAAGCCTACAACCACCACAAAGGTCTTCTATGAACATCACGTACCTGAAGCCAATTTTCACATGGAGTCTCTTCGCCGGTTTGGCGCTGGAGGGAGGCATCGCATTCGCCCAAGAGAACAAGGAGAACAAGGCAGCCAACGCCATACCGCCAGCAACCGTGATCCTCGACACTACGGGATCCGATTGGGTGGAGTTGGGTGCCAGCGACTTTGTCCGCGCGAACTGCGATGAAGCGACATGGACTTGGGATGGCGCGACGGTCCACTGCACCGGCAAGCCGGTCGGCGTGTTGCGATCGAAGAAGAAGTACCGCAATCTCGAGTTCGTCGGCTGGTGGCGTCATTTGGCCAAAGGAGGAAACTCAGGGTTCTTTCTTTGGACCCCCGAGGATGCTTTAGAAAAGCTCGTCCCGAATCGCTTGCCAGATGCAGGTATCGAAGTACAAGTCCTCGACCATGGATATACCGAACAGTACGAAGCATCGTCGGGTAAGAAAGCGACCTGGTTCACCACCAACGGGGACATCTTTCCCGTAGGAAGATCGAAGCTGAAGCCATTCCCACCCTTGTCGCCGGACGGATCCCGGAGCTTCCCAAAATCAAACCACAGCCTGGGAACCCCTGAATGGAATTTCTATTACGTCCGGGCGATCCAAGGTGAGGTTCGCTTGTGGGTAAACGGGCACGAGGTTTCTGGGGGGTCTGGAGCCAATCCTGCCGAGGGCTTTTTATGCTTGGAGTCAGAAGGGGCTCCCGTGGAGTTTCGGAACATCCGGATTCGCGAGCTTCCATAAGGTCCCATCGAGACGGGCGTGAGGTCGATTTTTCGATGAAATCCGGCGTTTTTTACTCGAAAAATAGGGGAGCCGGTTCATCATGGAAGGTGTGTTCGCTCGATCCAGTGCCCTCTGGATTCGCCCGAAATAACTTATCCAACTGATGATCTCGGAAGCCAAATGTCGGACCCGCAACGACGTAAAATCCACCAGCGACAGTTGCAACCTCGCCTCAGTTGCCTTTTTCTCTCCTCCAAGGAGATGGAAAAAGCGTTGGTCAAAGAACGGCTGCGCTGCGACCGTTACCGGCAGTGGTTTTCCCTGATCGTGATCGAGTTTCGGCCCTGTCCAAAACGGAACGAGTACGAGCAGCAACTCCTCTTGGGGAAATACCTTCGACGAAGATTGCGTTTGACCGATGAACGAGGAATGCTGCTCAAAGGTGGGGTTGGCGTCATGCTCCCAATGACCGATGTCGTTGGCGCACGGCGCGTCCTCCGCGATATCATTTCATCGATGCACGACGAAGGAATCGCACTTCAATCCAATATCTATTGTTACGATCCTGCCCCATCGCATCAAGAACCGGGGCCGATGGTAGAGCCCGAGATTCCTGAACGGAGCGAAGTGGAATTTCATCCCGAACCGGTTGGACAGGAAGCAATGCTAAGGGATGAGCTCACCGATTCCACTCACGCCCAATCATCGACCGCCGCCACGACCACCAGAAGGAAACATGAATTTCGCCCTCAGGTCGGGTATTTATCATCCACCACTGCTGAGCATGGTGTTGTCCGCCATCCGCAAACCATAGGTCTCCGCACGTACCTGGCACCATCATTCCCTCCCTGGAAACGCTTGATCGACGTCGCAGGGAGCATGTGCGGCATTGTCGTTGCTGCTCCTATCCTAGCTACCGCAGGCATCGCGATCAAAATGAGCTCGCGTGGTCCTGTTTTTTTTCGTCAAGTCCGAGCTGGCCAGTATGGACGCCCCTTCACGATGTACAAGCTGCGAACCATGGTTGCCAATGCAGAGGAATTGAAATCGACGTTGCTCGATCTCAACGAGCGCGACGGCCCTGCCTTCAAAATGAAGAACGACCCCCGAGTTACGAAACTGGGGCATTTCCTTCGGAAGATAGGTATCGATGAAATCCCGCAATTATGGAATGTCTTTAAGGGAGACATGAGCATCGTTGGCCCCCGCCCGTTGCCGTGCCATGAAGACAGAGATTGCGAGCATTGGCACCGTCAGCGACTCGATACCAAGCCGGGACTAACTTGCATTTGGCAGATATCGAAAAGCCGCGATGTCAGTTTCGAAGAATGGATGAGGATGGACTTGCGTTACACCCGGAGCCGCACGTTGCGGCACGACGTAACACTGATGTTTAAGACAATCGGTGCAGTCCTTCTCGGACGTGTCGGACACTGAAAGCGAATCAACATCAAGCAACAAAGGCGTCTTTGCTGTCTTGGTATGCCACCTACAAGTGTTCGAGTCCCTGCCAGTCCGAGCTAACTCACAGCGTTAGGAATCTCTTGGGAGAGTTTTGGCTCTTATTGGAATGAATGTTCTAGAAACCTCTCCAAACGATTGCACATTGGGCGACCCACTCGAAAAGCCTCGCCGCGTAACGATTTTGGGGCTCCCTGTTGCCTGCGTTCAGATTCCAGACGTAATCGACCTGTTGTCCCGATCCATCGACCTCCGACACGCTCCACGTTACTTCGTGCTATTGGGGATGCATGGCCTGATGGAGGCACGCAGCAATCCGAAAGCATTGTCGGCCTTCCAGCAAGCTGACTTTTTGCTCCCCGATGGGATGCCATTGGTATGGTTGTCTCGATTGCGAGGACAAAAGACCATGGTCCGCAGGGTCTATGGTCCCGAATTGATGATGACTTTTTGCGAGCGGACTCAAGAGCGATACAAACACTATTTTTACGGCGCGGGGCCTGGAGTCGCTGAAAAACTTGCAACGACGCTACGGAATCGATTCGGTATCCAAATCGCTGGAATCGGCGCGCCTCCTTATCGAGAACTGACCGATGCGGAACTCGTCGCGCTATCGCACGAAATCAATCAGTCGAACGCGGATGTAGTCTGGATTGGGATCAGTACTCCGAAGCAAGATATTCTGATGATGCGTCTGAAGCCTCTCATCAACGCCCCAGTCATGCTCGGGGTAGGTGCAGCTTTTGATTTCAACAGCGGACAAAAAACAATGGCCCCGCGATGGATGCAAGAAAACGGGCTCGAATGGCTCTATCGCCTCTTGAGTGAACCGAGAAGACTAGGCAGGCGTTACCTAACGCTCGGCCCAAAATTTGTCGCCCTCGCGCTGATGGAGCTCGCAGGATTTAAGACGGATCCGCAAAAAGCTAGCTACCCTACGAACAACTAGCGCCGTTTGATGGTACTTGCGATTCAGCGAGAGCCCCTTCGTGGATGCGCTGCGAAGAGATAGAATTGGGGAACCGAATAAGTCCGCGCAACTGCGCCACAAGTGAAAATGGGTCTGATTTTCCGATCCTAACCTTGGAGTTGCCGCTCAGCCTGTAGGGGATCGACCGCGTGCTCTCGTGACCAATCCCCTGGCAAAAAACGAACCCCGATTGCTTTACGGATACATCTGCTTGTGAAAGACCCTAACGCTCCTTCGAACCCGCCTACGAGCGAGTTGGATCTTTACGATTTCGAATTGCCACGCGAATTGATTGCGCAGGAACCACCTGCCAATCGCACCGACTCCAGGATGATGGTGGTCGATCGCCGCAGCGGGCGGATCGACCATGCGTCGATCAGGGATCTCCCATCTCATTTGCGGGCAGGGGATGCAATCGTCGTCAATGACTCCAAGGTTATTCCAGCGAGGCTCGTGGGTTATCGCGAGAAGACTCGTGGGAGGTGGGAAGGTCTCTTTTTGCGAGAGGAAAACTGGATTGCGGAATTGCTCTCCAAAACACGTGGCTACCTCTTGCCGGATGAACGGATTGTATTAAGAGACCCGGAAGGGCGTGAAAACCAAGGATTGATCGTCGTTGCTCATGCCGAAGAAGGGCACCTCCTGGTACGGCCTGACCCGACCAGAGACTGGTTCGAATTGCTCGAGGCCGTAGGCCGAGTACCGCTGCCTCCCTACATCCGTGATGGCCAAATGACAGAGTCCGATCGGCAACGGTACCAAACCGTCTATGCGAGGACCCCTGGCTCGGTTGCAGCCCCGACAGCTGGTCTGCACCTTACGGAAGAGCTGCTACAGAAGATTCGAGCCGCAGGAGTAGCTTTGGTGTCGGTAACACTGCACGTCGGATTAGGAACCTTTCGACCGGTCCAAGCCCTCACCTTGGATCAGCACAAAATGCATAGTGAGTTCGCCAAGGTCAGTGCAAACGTCGTCAGGCGACTTACGGGCGCTAGGTCCGAAGGTGGGCGGATCCTCGCGGTAGGAACAACTTCAGTTCGTACCCTCGAAACGTCCGCCGAGCATGGCCAGGGAAAGCTCATCGAGTGGTCTGGTGAAACCGATATTTTCATCCGCCCCGGACACCACTTTCAAGCGGTCGATATGCTGTTAACTAATTTCCACTTGCCTCGGAGCACCTTGATGGTTTTGATCAGTGCATTCGCAGGAAGAGAATTGATGCTGGAGGCTTATCGAAAGGCCGTCGAGGAGCAGTATCGATTCTTCAGCTATGGGGATTGCATGCTGATCATTTGATTCGAATCAAACGGGCAGGGAACATACGCAAACGATCTTCTGAAATGTCCACGTCTAAGAAAAGCAACAAACGCCAAAACAACCCATCGATGCTGGCAGCCGCCGGTGCCGCGGCTGTTTCACCCGAACCCAACAAACGATGTTTGGGGATTGATGTCGGCGGCGCGAACATAAAACTAGCGCATGTCGATGGGTGGTCTTTCTCACAACCATTCGCGATGTGGCGCCAGTGGGAAAATCTCGCTTCGACCCTTGCACCGCTGATCTGCCAATGCCCCGATTTTGACGTCGTCGCACTCACCATGACAGGTGAACTCGCCGATTGCTTCGCAACTCGCGCAGATGGTGTCGCGATGATCCTCGAACAAGTCACTCGCATCATCCCATCTCCTTTGGTCCAGGTTTACAGCGTCGATGGCAAATGGCGTAGTCCCGCTCAAGCCGCACGTGAACCATGGATGGCTGCAGCCTCCAATTGGCACGCACTCGCAACGTGGGCCAGCCGCTTCCTGGTGTCCGAACACGGGATTGTGGTCGATATCGGTTCTACCACCATCGACTTGATTCCGATCCGCAAAAGCGGAGTGGCTACACAATCCAGGACCGATTCGCAGCGTTTGCTCCGCGGGGAATTGCTCTATACCGGTGTCGAACGATCCAATATCGCTGGTGTCGTTCGCTCCGTTCCATTGTTCGGCAAGCGTTGCCCCGTCATGAACGAACAATTTGCAACCACGCGCGATGCCTATCTTTGGCTGGGCAAGCTTCCCGAAGAGCCAGAGGACCGAAACACTGCCGATAGCAAACCAGCGACAGTCGATGGAGCAAGGTACCGTTTGGCGAGAGTTGTCGGTGAAGATGGATCGACCCTTACCGATTCGGACGTTACCGCCATTGCGCAAGCAATCTTCGACAAACAGGTGGCTACGCTCAGAAAAGGGATTGAGCGCGTGGTTGCACGCCAAGTCCGTCTTGAACGCGCCAGCAAGCCGACATGCTTGATCCTAAGTGGCCACGGGGGATTCTTGATCGATTCCTCAATCCTAGACGGAGGAGACTTCTCCCAGCCCGTTTCGCTCCTAGAATCGATCGGGCCTGAATTATCGCGGTGCTCGCCCGCGTACGCTGTTGCAACACTGGCATCCGAATCCATCCACACTTCAGACGAAAAAACTTCGGCCAGCTAGGTCACCGTGCCAGGAAACCAGCCTCCAGACTGGATCGACCTCCGATCCCGTATCGGCCCGGCCCCCAACAAGCCTAAATCTGCGGGCGAACCAAGCCTACTAAACCGAACAATCCCTACTTAGCGGCCTTCTTTCCCATGTGGAAAACCCCAAATTCAATGTAGAGAATTAGGGAATTATTCCATCGGACTATCATCTAAAGAGAGGCTATTCACAGGGGTTCGGTAGGGGTTAGCCCCCTTCGAACTCAGGCATTGCTTTTGATTTGCCGTTTTCTTTGACCCCCGTCCGGATCCTAGGGATTCTATGAGCGAAGGCAAACTGCGACGTAACCGAGTTCTAGAGCGAACCCTTTCCTTCGAAAGCTTGGAGGAGCGTCGCGTCATGGCGTCGCTACCTTTCGGCGCTACGGCTGAGGATACTGGCGAGTTCATGCTTGGCCGGATCGCGGTTACCCCGGTTTTGCTCGAAAGTGACGGGACGATCGACCCTAGCACTGAAAACTGGACACCCTCCCACGTTGCAGCCGTGATGAATAACATCCAAACGGGGCTGAATTGGTGGACACAGTTGCTGCAAAAAGAGAGTTCCGTACACACCCTCGAATGGGTCATCGATCGATCGTACGCGGATAACCGACCGGGCACTCCCTACGAGCCGATCAACCGCACATCCAA
>Ga0194130_10007562_pt1 | contig 11917 bp, 14 predicted proteins | sample TA2KigsurfametaG_FD_160084 | JGI IMG/M metagenome (GOLD analysis project Ga0194130, IMG submission 160084) | Freshwater microbial communities from Lake Tanganyika, Tanzania - TA2015050 Kigoma 12 surface | ecosystem: Environmental > Aquatic > Freshwater > Lake | place: Tanzania: Lake Tanganyika... | reverse complement strand
AACGGGATGGTCTACCGAAGCAATGATGCGACCGCGGAAAGCGATCTCAAGTAGCTCTTCCATTGTTGCGTCCGGCCAAGTCGGCTCCGATAACTTTGCCGTCGCTTCATAAATGTCATACGCGCCCGAGTCTCTATTTGCAGAGATGCGTAACCAAACCGTTCGGGCTCGTATGATTGCGTGGAGCAAAGACTCGTGCCAAGGATTGCGAAGCCCATTAGGGCCCGGCAGCGGGACCGGGATGAAAAACAGGTTGTCTTGCCGATCAACAGCGCTATAGAGCTCCACAGGTCGAGCCAGCCCGGCAAGAACCGAGGCCACCTCTTCGGAGACGATAAATGTTTCTCCTGTGCCCTTGTTTTCCAAGACCCAAGCGGGATATACCCAATCAGTGGACTCGCATACCCTAAAGAACCGATCCTTCGACGGTCTTGTCACAGGGACTGTGGTCAGCACCTTCTTGACCCCGAGGGACTGGCCGAAGTTTTGCGATAAACGAAGCGATGCGAAAGTTGGGTTGGGTTGATTCATGTGACGCTCCTTTTAGATGATCGAGGCGCCATTTCAACCCCAGCGTTTTGGGGGGCAACACGTACACTGGTCAGGGACAGGAGAAAAGCCCTAAATCCCTAGGCCGGAGCCGTGGCCAGCGTTCTGAAACACTGGCCACCAACTTCAAAACCGCTGGTCATCAGTACTATCGTGGCACTTGAATTTTTCGTATGCCTCGGGGAACGAACGTCTTAGCAATGACCAACCCGTCGTAATAGAGATTCGAGGGGGGGCATCAGGGCCACGCTTGATACGGTAGGCTAGCGCCCGCATAACCTCATAAGGGCAATACAAAGGGGGCTTCGGGCGGTTTCCGCCAATTCCGACCCGTTTTCGAGCATTGATTAACCACTTGTGATTTCGGGGAGAGTTAAACCATGCCTTTCTTAGCCCGTATTTGGAAAATGCTGTCAGCAGTTGTTCTGGCGAGGCTAATGTCGCAATATCAATCGGCTTTGGGGTATCCGTGTTCGCTGTGAGTGAGTCATTTTTTTGAACAAAATCGTATTCCGACTCAATCCCATGAAACTCAAACCACTGATGCAACTCCTCGCGGTCAAACTTTTGTACCTCGAACTTGCTCGAAAAAATAAAGCTTTCAGCTGAACGATTACGACACCAATCCCAAAATGACTTAAGGCTGGCCTCAGTTGGGTTCGGTCGAAAAATCTGTTTTACATGCATCGCCAAAGCTCGACCGTAAAGCAACCCAGCCGGCAAAGGGTCGTCCAAGGAAGAGTATTTAACTAATTTGGTGCCAGCCAGAGAGTTGGGGTTAGATAACTCATAGTTTTTTGATACCACCTCGGCAACTGCACTCTCGTAAGAGTTTCGCATCCTAGTCAAAAGCGCTTTCTCTTCAGACGGATCATTCTGGATGGCTAGGGCAGCCGCATCAGCGGCTAGGAAGAGTGGAACCTCGTCCCAATGGCTCATGTTGGCACCCCTTCAAGCACCGCCTCCGTTGAAGGACTCAGCCAATCCGGTGAAGGCGTCCGGATGTTCCCTCCGTCGAGGTAGGCTGAGCAAGTTGAAGGCTACACGAGCGGACTGTAGCTAACAATACCCTCGTGCCGCAGTCTCCGAGTCGGTACCCCTTTGAAAACGGTCTCCGGCATCTGGGTACATACTATTCCTCACGAACGGGTTGGTAAAATTTACCAACGCCAACCCAATAGCACTGCCTGACGCGCTTGTTGCGTACCACGCAACGGGGTAGAATCGGCCATGATCAAGTCGTTTAAGCACAAAGGCCTACGAAGACTTTACGAGACCGGCAGCACTTCAGGGGTACAGGCCAGTCATGTAAAGCGACTTCGCATGCAGCTGACCGCTCTTGATACAGCGCAGACGATTGCCGATATGGATCTGCCGGGCTTTCGATTACATCCACTGAAGGGCGAATTGTCTGGGCGATGGTCGATTACCGTCAGCGCCAATTGGCGGTTGACCTTTGAGTTTCAGGATGGGAACGCCTATGTTTTGGATTATGAGGATTATCACTAATGAGCATGCATAACCCACCGCACCCGGGCGAGTTCATTTCCGCGATCTATCTTGAACCATTCGGCGTGAGCGGACGAGAGTTGGCGTATCGGCTTGATGTAGCTCCTTCGACGCTTAACAGGATTCTGAGAGGTAACAGCCGCGTTACGCCCGATATGGCGCTGCGCTTATCAAAGGCATTGGGGCGAAGCCCTGAGAGCTGGCTGGCGATGCAAGACGCTCATGATCTGTGGGTAGCCCGCCGAAGCACCGACCTAGCAAAGGTCACCAAGCTTGATTTAGCTGCTGCTTGAGAGTGTCGGGCTTGGTTACTCTCGCTGGGATCACAACGGTCGAGGGTTGAAAGGCTCTCCGGATAACCCTACACCCCCAACGCCCGCAGTATCGGCAGCTTGCTGTCCTTAAACGCCACTGCCAGCGCATTCAGCTCGGCGAGGTTTTGCTCCGCGCTTTCTAACGCCACTCCGTCTTTGATAATGCGCTGGCCCTGCTGTGAGAGCACTGCCCACGCCATCGCTGCCCACTGTGATGGGTCTTCAGCACCTTCGGCAATCGCCAATAGAAACAACTGCTCAAAGCGCGAGACATGCACCCCAGAGCCTGTCAACGGACTCGCCAAGAACCCAATATCCGCTTGGCTGCGGGATTTCTTCATGAGCTGTTGATTCAATAGTGCCGCACGTGGTGCAGCAGCCGCTACCACTGTTTCATCCTGCACCGGTAGTAAATGCCCCAACCCTGCCAGTACCAACACCGCTTGCCTGAGCTGCCCATCACTCACCCCTTGAGCGTGAACCGCCTCATGCATCGCCTTTACCGAACGCACTTGGTGGTCTGCCATGAACGACAGCAAGGGCTGATATATGCTCTCGGTGAAGGTCTTTTCTTTGATAGCTCCAAAATCAAAGTGAGTGTTCTTTTTTTAAATAACGCCAAGAGCCTTTAACTGATGCAGCCGCTCCTGCTTAAACTTGACCGCCAGCTCAGTTAATCTATTGACATTTTCTTCCTCAGTCTGAAGCGTAACGCCGTTTGTAACCATCCGTTGTCCAAGCGAGTTAAAGCACACCAAAGCATGTTGAGCCCAGTCATGCTCCTTTGATTTTCCTTGGTATATTGCCCTAACAAAAAGCTGTGAAATCTTGTCAAGCGATACTCCTCCTGCAATGACGGGACTAGCCACATTACTTATATCGTCACTTCCCCTTGCTTTATCAAGTATCTCTTGGTTGAGCTCTTTACTTGAAGCTTTTATTTTACTTGTGACTTCCTGCGCACTAGATACTGTACCTTTTCCAGTCAAAACTAATAAGGCCTCATACAATTTATTCTTGTTGATCCCACTCAAGGCAGAAAAAACTTCTTTTGCTGTCCGAGGCTTGCAATCGGCTAAAAGTTCTACCAACGGCTTATAGGTTTCCTCCTCAAGAGTTGCCTCACCAAGACTGCCGGCTATCTTAAAGTCAAAACTCTCTTTTGTGGCAACCATAACAAAAGGCAGCTCATCTAACGCCTCTATTTTTTGAATAGGCGATAGTTTTTGAGCACCCTTAATCCAATAGTCTCTCCTGAACTGCTGATTTGTCATGAAGTCCCAAGTTGATTGCCTAAAGTTTGGATCAGGGATTTCATCTAGAAATGCCTTTTGCGTGGGCGTCAAATTTATTGTGTCGATTTCGTCAAGTAAATTTGCTGAGCAAGCGTATTGAACCTTTGCAGGCGATAGCCAATCTGCCATCGTTCCAAAATGCATTGGGTGCCAATCTTTATTAAAGTACTCATGCGCCAAGTAATGGCGATTGAGCTTGGTAATTTGCTCAATTCGTCCAGCGATTGCTGGATTTACTTTCGCATATCTTGGTTCAGTTTCTAGAAGCTTTGTAGCGAACTCAATTGCACCATCAATTCTGTTCACAATGCCTTTTCCCTCCGCGCCAAGTATCTCTGCATGCCGTGTCATGAGATGACGCATCGGCGCAAAATTCGCCCAACCGGGTAGCGTATTGTACGAAATGTACAAAACCCCACCGACTTTCAACTTTTTTCTTACAAATTCTGTGATGATGTTTCTATTCTCGTCTGAGATCCAGCTCCATATCCCATGTAGCCCTATGAGATCGAAATCAGGAATGTCTGGTCTTTTGCAGAATTCTTCAAATGACTGATCAAACAAATGGGGCTTATTGCTGTTATTGGCTGTCAGATTTTGTGCGAATGCAGCCTGACTCGGATTGAAGTCAGTACCCCACCATTGAACCGATGAGGCGGCGGCGTGAATACTCGTTGATAAACCTTGACCAAAGCCAAGTTCGCAAGCTGTTACAACTTTAGGAAACTTTAAACCAGCATTGGTGAAAGACAATTTCGCATTTAACGGATTAAGCTCTTTGTAATAGCCGTATGTGTAATCAATATCGGACACGTAACCCGAAGTCCAGTCGTTCATATTTTCAAAATCCAAAGAAAAAACCCCGAACGAGCCGGGGTAAAGTTCCTGATTGCCTCCCACTTCCGTGGGAGGCAAATCTCAACCTTAGGCTATATCACCGGAAACAACTATTGCGGCCCTCATGACCCCGATCAGTGATACTTGGTTAGCATTGATAACGCCGTCGGCATCGCCAGTAACCAAGAGGGCGTACGAGTCTGTGCCGTCGTTCATCACCGCAACGTACGTTTCGCCATTCGACTCAGTCAAGTTCGCTTCAAGGAAGTTTGCAACGTCCGCGTTAATGACTGCCTGCGTGTAGCCGTTTGCGATGTTTGTAGTTGAGGCGTCGAGCTTCGTGACCTTAGCGCCCGCCACGTGTGCCGAGGTTGCGTTACCGAACACATACACAGCACCTGACGCAGCGTCTGCCACCTTGGTCGTAGACGAGGACAAATCAATGCCAGCTGTGGCGGTGATGCCTGTCAAGTCATCGAAACTAAGTTTATCAGTGGTGGTGGTGAAGGCCTTCAGCGTATCGACACCTCCGTTATTGTCAAAACTGTAAGTGACGGCCTTGTCGCCATTTGTCAGATCGATGAAGTCACTGAATTGACCACCCCGAATGGCCAAAGCCGCAGTATTTTTGGCAATTGCGTAATAACTCGAGGTCGATTCACCCAGCTGAACAATGCCGCTGATGTCGATAGTCGAGAGTGCTGATCCACCCGACTTTAGGGTTACAACACCCAGCGTATCAAGCGTATACGCACCTGAGCTTGGTGTGATTGACTTCAAATTGATGGCCGTGTCTGCCGTAGCAGTACCAGTAAAGATGATCTTATCTGTGCCAACAGTAAAGTCAGTCACTGTAACCGCTGAAGCAGCACCAGCGGTCAATACAACGACGTCACTTCCACCGCCAGTTGTAATAGTCGCCGTTTCCTTGGTAGCAACGGTAATATAGTCACTCTTATCGCCAGACACTATCGCTGTTTTAGTCTTCGCTGTAAAGGTCGCTGTGGAAGTGCCAAGCTGAACAAACGAACGGAGGTCAGTAACCGTTGAGCCAGTTAGCGTGAAATCTGCTCCGCCTGTTCCATCAATGTCGTATGCGCCAGAGGTGGGTGTAACAGAGGACAAATCGACCGCCGCAGCACCCGCGCCGGTCACGATGACCGTATCTTCTTTGGTGTTAAAGTCAGTCATTGTAGGATTAATTTTCACTGCGCCTTGCACACTATCTTTACCCGCGCCAAGGGTAACGGTATCGGTACCCGTTACAACCACTGAATCATCACCATCACCACCATCAATGGTGTTCGTTCCAGCCCCACCCGCGATGGTGTCGTTACCGACGCCGCCGTAAATGGTGTCATTACCGGTGCCGGAAGTGAGACTGTCATTGCCGCCATTGCCATAGGTGGTGGCTGCATCGCCGTCTTCCGTATCAGAGACTGTATCGTTACCCGAGCCAAGAATGATCGTAGAATCAAAATCACCGTCCGTATCCGTGATAACCAGCTTACCGGTCATAGTGGCGCCACTTATAACGGATGCTGCGCCGAGTGTTACTTTTGTTAGGGTCAGATTCTCGGAGCCAGTTAACGCTAACGTAGTCGTCTTGGCGTTCAAAATGACAGATGCGACTGTCAATGCGGTTTCCGCAGTGCCGTTGCTATCAGAGTCTGTATCGGTCGATTTATCTTGCTGCGCGTACATCAGCAATGTTCCGATGCCGGCGTCGGTTGTAAGAGTTTCTGTTTGAGCCTCCGAAATAGAAACAGACGCAGTACCCTCGCCTTCGGTGTAAGTGCCGTCCGTGTAGTTCCCCACATCAATCGTCAAACCACCTGCAGCTGCATCTCCGGCAAGGTTCAGTGTCGTGTTTTCGTTGTAGTCGAGAAGATTGACATCTCCGCCTGTTTTGGTCAAAGACAAGACGTCAGGAATGAAGTCTGTTGCATCAACAACAGTCGTAAACTTCACGTCTTCAACTTGCACCGTCACCTTGCTTGAACCAGAGTTCTTAAGCTCTAAGCCACTTATCTCAGCCACGGTAGCGTCCACGCCATCATTTGCGACCACCATGATCACCGGCGCGTCACCGGCGATATTCCATGTGGACTTTGCACCAGTGCCAACAACTGTCTGTCCTTTGGTCAATGTAGCTGTAAGTTCTGAGCCGGTATTTTTTAAGGTGACGGTTTTAGCGGTTGCATTGCCCGCAATAGTCATCTTGCCACCACTCGCGTTGATGGTGTAAGAATCGATGTCGGCCGTACCGCCATTGACTTTGAGATGCACGGTTGCACCAGTTTTGACGTTACTCATCGTGAATTCGTCAGTGCCGGCACCCCCACTGATACTAATTGTTTGAGCGCTACCGACGTTAATGGACACAGGATCGCGCGTGCCTGAAGCGGTTGCGGTCACATTGACAGTATTAACATTACTACCAACAAAGATGGCTTTGGCGTTCAGGGACGCTGCGTTCGCTACCGTAGCGGTGCCTGACTGAATACCGGTATCAACATTTAGTGTGCTGGTGCCCGTGGTAGAGGCCAGATCGATTCCAGTTGTCGCAAACCGGCCTGTAATGTTTAGCGTTTCGATATTCTGTAAGCGGGGTGCTGTTGTCGCGTTCGAGACCGTGGCATTCAGGACGTCAGCGTCAGTGCTTGATGAGTCGAGAATAGTGTCAGTTGAGCCTAATGTCCCGACCGCAGCGGTAAACGTGTCCTTACCGGAAGTGCCTATGATTGCATCGGTGTCGGTAGTGAGCGACCTAGTGCGGGTGCGGAATAACTATCTGTTTTATTTGAATTATTTGCAGATAATCGGCAATCAACAATGCGTTGCCTACAGAATGCCGATGGACATCGGGTGGCGGTAGTGGGGAATACAAATCAGAGCATCGATTATTAGCGGCTGTGCGGTCATCGCACGTTTTGAACCGCCTACATCATGCCTACGAAGATTTAAATAGCTCTGCGTGGGTGCCAGCCCTCACAAAGATTACCTGCTCAAGTTTACCAAGCGGGGCAATCTTGTAAATCAGCAGGAAGTCGCCGCCAATATGGCATTCCCTGAATTCGAGCCACTCACCTTTTAGCGGGTGATCCAGATATTCCGGTGGCATCGGGTCACCACCCACAAGCAGAACCATGGCGGTCTTCAAGCGCCCCATGTCAAATCGACCGGAGGCGGTTAGTCGATCCCAGTCTTTTTGAAACTGTTTGGTCTGGTGCGAATCGCGGATCGGCTTACTGCGTTTAGCGCTTGCTGGTTTTTTCAAGGTCTTTTAGCAGCTTATCAATCGAGACGCCACGCTTGGCTGCCAGCTTGCGCGCCTCTTGCATGGCTGCAACGGTCTTGGCATTCGGGGTTTTGACTGCAAACGGCAATCCACCCTCAGAGACTACTTTGGTCAGAAATAGACGAACAGCGTCAGATACGTTTAGCCCGCAGCTGGACAGCACCTCGGTTGCCTGCTCCTTGAGGTCGGGGGTAATTCGGGTACGGACTTCGGCAGTCATGGTTTCCCGAGTGGCAGTGGACATGAGACTCTCCCAATTTGTAGCTACATTGACGGAGTATATGTCATGCCTCGGAAGTACTCAATCCTTTGAATTTACCGGCCTCGCCGAACAGTGAGCACGAAGCTCACGCCAGACTCGTTGCTCCAATTAAATGATGCACCACCATCCTCGAGCGCACCGAATAGCTTGCCGATGGTCTGGATTTTTGGGCTTATCAGACCTGCTTCAATCCTTGCCACGGTCTGCATCGAAACGTCGGCCTTGCCAGCCAGATCGGCCTGCGACCAGCTCAGCGCAGCCCGTCCCGCCCGAATGGCGGCGCCAAGGACTTCAACATTTGAGGGGGAGAACATGGACGCGGATTTTACTTGATAAATTATTAAGCAGCAAATATGTATTTTTACCATTTAAAAGTACACAGATATACTATAGTGGTATAAAATACGACTTAATGGCTATCATTAATCTCACCCCGCAAATCATCCAGTCGGCAACCTGCCCAGAAGGTAAGGCAAAGCTCGATTTGTTTGACCTCCAGTGCCGGGGCTTGATGGTCGAAATTCGCCCGACTGGGCGAAAAACCTTCTACCTACGCTACCAAGATGAGCGTAAAAAGCAACGCCAACATCGCATTGGGGATTCAAGAGACATCTCCCTCGCAAAGGCCCGAGAAGAGGCAAAAAAGCTCAGAGCAAGGATCACGGTTGGTGAGGACATCAACGCGAAGAAACATCGCCTCAGGCAGATTCCAACGGTGGCGCAGCTGATTCATGAGCGCTATCTTCCGTTCGCACGAACCTACAAAAGGTCGTGGACTACTGATGAGGGGTTGCTGCGGAATCATGTGATCCCTCGCTTTGGCGACCGCTATCTTGATCAGGTCAAAAAAGCTGACATTATCGATTTCATCTCAGCACACCTGTTGACCCATAAACCCGGTAGCGTAAATCGGGTGATCATCTTGTTGCGCTACCTATTTAACTGTGCAAAGCGATGGGAAATCCCGGGCGCAGAGCGGAACCCGACTGAAGGCATTCCACTTCTGGCAGAGGAAAACAAGAAAGAGCGCTACCTGGCTGGGGATGAAGCGCGCCGGCTGTATGACGCGGTATGTAGAAGCGAAAACACGATGTTGAAGTTCATTGTTCCTATGCTGATTCTGACCGGATGCAGGAAGCGCGAAGTGTTGGACGCCAAATGGGAAGACTTCGACTTCGAGCGGCGTCTGTGGCGCATACCCACCACCAAGCTTGGTAAGCCCCGGCATGTGCCGTTATCTGATGGTGCGCTCAGTATCTTGACCAACACGCCACGGGTCAAAGAATGTCCATGGGTATTTGCTAACCCTAAGACAAAGAAGCCATTTGTCTCTATCTTCTCTCCATGGGATACCGCACGAAGGAAAGTGGGCCTAGCAGATGTTCGTCTTCATGACTTACGGCATAGCTTTGCAAGCCTGCTGATCAATTCCGGACGCAGCCTCTACGAAGTTCAAAAACTGCTAGGTCATACGCAACAAAAAACCACGGCCCGCTATGCACACTTGTCACCTGAAACTCTGCTAGATGCAAGTAACGCAGCCAAAGGAGCGGTAGGCTCGGTCATGGGCGTTATGCCCAGCAACGTGGTTGACGTGCCGCTCGTGCTGGCTCAGGGATAGCTGTACCGGGTATTGTGGATTATCTTATTTTTGATATACTCTACGAATGGCAGCTTGGACAGTCTCAACACTAAACGACACCGTGACGCAGGAGCTTGAGAGGCTGCCGGCCAGCATGCGGGCAAAGTTCATAAAAATCGGCGAGCTGATCGAAAAGTTTGGCCCTCAGAAAGTGGGTATGCCGCATACACGAAGCCTCGGGGATAAGTTCTGGGAGATTCGCGCCAGTGGTAAAGAAGGCATCTCCCGCGGCATTTACGTAGCCGTCAAAGACAGGCAAGTCATTGTTCTCAGGGTCTTCGTCAAAAAAGACGCAAAAGACTCCGCAAAACGAAATTGGTATTGCCAAGAAAAGAGCCAAGGAGGCTGGACTGATATGACTAAAATTTCGACCCTGCATAAAAAGTGGAGTAAAGAGCCGGCATACAAAGCAGCCTACGATGGTCTGCAAGCCGAGTTTCGACTTGCGGAACAACTCATCGAAGCCCGGATTAACAGCGGCCTGTCGCAAGAAGAGCTCGCCCAGAAGATGGGTACTTCTCAATCAACGATTGCACGCTTAGAGAGCGGCTCTTCAATGCCCTCAATGAGAACTTTATCCAAGTTCGCCAAAGCGACTAACTGTGAAATGCAAATCCAGTTCAAACAATTGCCAAAGTCCGCTCGGTCAAAAGCTGCTGCATGACTCAAGTGGGATCATTTTTCTAATCAGCGCTCTCTGAGGATTGCTCGAATAACTCGGTCGGCATCCAATTGCTGCCTGCCGTTCACATCACCGGCAACCGGCTATACAATGCTTACAAGCACCGACTCACTAGCCTTTTGTAATCAACCGAAGAGCAGCACCCACCGGCAGTTGCAGCGGAGAAACATAACGCACTTTATGTTGATGGCTGGAAACATCCATGACACTCAAAACCGCATACAAAAATGAGCTTGCGGCTCGTCAGAAATTTTTGATTGCGACGGAACAATCTGACGGACTTCGTACCGATTTAGCTAAAAAAGTTTGGGAAGACACTCAGCGCGAATTGACTACCGCAAGAATGCCTCCAGAAGCCCTTAAAACGGGCTTAGGAGGCGAGATAATTCCGCCGACATGTCTCGGTATGCCCGGACTAGAAAACGCGCTTAAAAAGGCTGATCTATTGAATGCTCAAGCCACGATTGAACGCGCAAATTTAGCGGACAAGGCCGGTGTTTTTGATTTGGCTTTTGATGCGGCTGAAAGTGTTTCCGCAAAGAACTCCGTCGAGCAGATGTTAGCTCATCAAATGGCAGCCGCACACCGTCGAGCCATGCTGCTAATCGCAGAGTCTGAAGCCTCTAAAGACGCCGAAGTTGCTGTCAAGAAAGCCCGAGCATCAGCCAGACTCTTGGATGCGTTTTCGAGGAGCGCGTTGACGCTGCAAAAGCTTCAAAGTGGCGGCGGGCAAACCATCCAAGTGCAGTACTTCCACGTCAATACCACGGTAGGGGGTGTTTCAGAAAATCTGCAAAACCCTCCACTAAAAAATCGAGGCGGGCGACCACCGACTACCGGTGACCGGACTCAAGCATCACTCGCGCAACGACGAGCTGACAAGGAGTTGATTTCCACGCTTGACACTTTTAAACCTATTACATAATCAAGCCTCTGCTAGGCCCGCGAACCGAAAAGCGGGACACCTTCACCCGCCTGCCGAGGTACCCCTTTGAAGGCTGCACTGAGAAGGAGTGCGAGATGGTCTCAATTCCCTCATCGGACTTTGTGCCGTTAAGCGCTGAGGCCGCAGCCGATTTCCTCAAGCGAGGTGGGTGGTCAAAAAAAGAGGCTGTCCTAATTTTGAATGGACTTGACCCAATAAAGAATGATCATCATCTGCCATCAGAAAATGATGATTTTCGGGTTGATCCTATGCTGGGCACCTACCTGACAGCAATTGATCTCGCCTTTCCCAGAATGCAAGTTATATCCGTAAGCGACGTGTTGGCGGGGGCAACGGTTGGAACGAAACAACACCCCCGGCAGCAGCCACTAACCCTATCACGCGAAATACAAGCGGCTATAGAAACAAGTGACTTTAAGCGGCTAGAACGCCGTATTCGATTCGCACACATACCGTGACCTGCGTTTAAAAACTGATCCAGATTGAGTGAGAATAATATTGCTTTTTTATTATTCAAAAGGAGTCAGTGATGCCCAAAGGTGTTCGATTAAAGCCCGAGCAGATCGTGGCCAAGCTACGT
>Ga0194130_10007557_pt1 | contig 11921 bp, 6 predicted proteins | sample TA2KigsurfametaG_FD_160084 | JGI IMG/M metagenome (GOLD analysis project Ga0194130, IMG submission 160084) | Freshwater microbial communities from Lake Tanganyika, Tanzania - TA2015050 Kigoma 12 surface | ecosystem: Environmental > Aquatic > Freshwater > Lake | place: Tanzania: Lake Tanganyika... | reverse complement strand
ACTAGATATCCGTTCTTCTCAAAACTATCATTGCGAGTCCATGCCGTCCCAGTATTCATTCTTTCCTGCATCATCAGTTGCAGTTCTGTCATTTGCTCTGCCATTTTCTACCTCACTTCCAGCGTTTACCGCAAGTCCAACCTACCAAACTCTTACGGGTTCCTTTTGTAACTTTAAGAACTCTATGCATCGTCCTAGAATCAAATAGAATCACAGTGCCACGCTTACGAGGTGCAATATAACTATTTCCTGCCTCATCAAGAAGTTGTAGATTGCCACCCTCATAATCATCAGGGTCGCTCAACTGAACCACAAATGAGAGTTTCCTTACAAGTTCAACATTCTCATTCAGGAAGTCTTGTGCGAGTCCCTCTTGACGATTACCAATACTTACAGGTTTGTATTGAGTGGCAAGCCCTGCATCATTGTGCCATCCATAGAACTGCCCTGCTTCATACTTGGTGAACTGCATTGATTCACCATCAATACAGTGCAGATCATACAAGAAGTTCTCACGATTAGCACGTTCGATATAGTGCCAGACAAATCCACCGACCCAGTGTGTGGTGGGTATCCAGGCATTTTGTGAGTTTCGTTTGTCTTTGTTTAAGGCGTCTCCGTGTAGTCTGGAGTCTGCCATTTGCTCATCAAACTTTTCTGTTAAGTCTCTTTCAATAATATTTACTACGTCTTCTGGTAGATCACTGAAATACCAAATTGATTGAAATGCCATATGAAAATAATGTATTCAGGTTTATTATATAGGATGTTGAAAAAAGTGTCAATTATTCTTTAATAATAAAGTATTCAACAGATGGATTATCTGATAATTTTCTTTCATAAAAGTTAAGACGATTGTTAACTTCTTCCATTACCTCTTCTTCTGTTAATGAAGAAAAATCGGGTTCAGGTAAGTAAGTTATTTCTCCAGTTGTTTCATCAATGTTAACATTTTTGGGTACAAATTCATAAGCTTCAGATGGAGAAGAAAATAAAGTTTTTTCCAAAGAATTAGAAATATAAGTATTCTCTTCGGAATTCCAATAAAAGTTGGACATATTTTCAATAAATTCTTCAGTTTCTAAAACTCCATCAACAATCACCTGTTTTTTGAATGATGATTTCTGCACTTTTTTAAAATAAAACATTTTATTTTCTCCTTATCTAAGTTCAGTGACTGTAACTACAACTCTACCACTACCTGGTCCATTAGATGCACCAGTAGAATTCGTAGTTAGAGTTCCAGATGGGTGAATATATCCAGATCCTCCTCCACCACCACTCGATCCAATAGTTGGATAAGAACTATTACTTCCACCAGTTCCACCACCACCACCATAATATCCTCCACCCCCTCCGCCACCTGGACGAACATTACCGCCGGGATCATTACCACCAGTTCCTCCTTGAAGGGCACTGCCGCTGCCGCCATTTCCACCAAATCCACCGGTTCCGCCCGCTCCGCCTGCACTTTGAGTTCCTCCTCCACCTCCAGCAGATGGGGGTGCCGCTGATCCGGGAACGTTTGGAAAATCAGGGTGTTTACCAAACTGTCCTTGAACTCCTGAAGGACCTCCTCCGTTTCCAGCTCCTCCCGAACCAGGACCTGTAAAATTTGGAGAAAACTGAGCCCCAGCTGCAAATCCACCTCCACCTCCAGCAATTACGAGGGCATTTGGTTGAGATACAGGTCCATCAAAAACTCCAGCAAAGTGTCTTCCGTTGTAAGCTGGATTACCAAAAAAAATTCCTCCGTTGCCGCCACCTCTAACAGTCGCATTTAATGTTTTTCCAGCTAAATTAGTAAAGGTTGCTTCAGCAAATCCACCCCAGGCTCCATTAGCGCTAGGACTCTGGCCATTATTACCTCCATCAGCAGTAATTAAAACCTTAGTAGTATCAGCAGGAACTGCGATAGACTGGGTTGTCCATGTGGGAGTTAAATCTCCTTGGAATTGCCATGATCCTTCAATTGTATAAACGGTGGTTACTAAAGATTTTGCTACTCCACCAAAAAATCCACCAGATCTTCTAGATAGTCCCGTAAAAAAGGGTGCCATGATTTACCTCCTATCAGAATCCAACGTTACCAAATCTAAATCCAGTTGTTCCGGACGCCAGAACTCTGTAATTTCCAACGGTTCCTGTGCCAGAACCATTATAATGAACTGCGAAACTTACGATGTCAACATCATCTGCAGTTGTTGAGAGTGTAACTGTAGATGCTGTCGCAACTCTTGCCGAAGTAGTAAATCCAGCAACTCCAAGAGGAGTTAATGTCATATTAGTTCCAATGCCATTTATTGCAACAGTATTTCCTACTCCAGATGTAGGTGCTGTTGATGCCTGAGTAAAGAGAATTGTATAAGTTGTGACTGAGTTCTTAGTTGCTGGGAAGTTTCTTAATGAAACAATACCAACTGTTCCATTAGCAAGGTTATGAGTAAATACTGTTCCGTTCTGAGCATCGCACTCAAGGACGACTCTACCACCGCTTAAAGCATAGGTTGCGCCGACAGATACTGTTTCTACGGCACCTTTAATATCAATACCATCACTAAATGTAAATGAGTCTGAATTGTCCTGCCAAAGAATAGATTTATTAGTAGTTCCATAAACAACAATGCCAGCACCATCTGCTAATGCATCTGATGGAGAAGAAGTAGAACCAATACCAATAGTTTTGTCTGCTACTTCAAGAGTTTGAGTATTGATAATGGTTTGAGTACCATTTACCGTTAAGTTTCCAGAAAGCGTTAGTGCCGCTCCTACAATATTACCAACAGTGATGTTTGGTGTTCCAGAAAGACCCGTTGCATTTCCTGTTACATCACCAGTCACTGCACCGATGAATGTAGTAGCAGTAGCAACACCAACATTTAAACCACTTGCATTTAGAGTATTTGTAGATCCAGTGATATCATATTCGGTTGCAGTAATAAAACCAACTGTGACATTTGGAGTTCCAGAAAGACCCGTTGCATTACCAGTGACATCTCCAACGAAACCACCCGATGAGGTAGTTACGCCAGTTGTGTTAATATTTGTTGCTCTGAGTGAAGCAAATGTTGATACACCAGTAGAGTTTATATTACCAGTTACATTTCCCGTTAATGTACCAACGAAACCACCAGATGATGTGGTAACACCAGTAACATTAACACCACCAGGATTAACATTTAGAACTGATGCCCCCGAAGAAACAAAAGTTTGTTGTCCAGGAGTTGCTTGGAATAAACCAGTTGAAGTATCACCAGAGAAGGAAAGACTTGGTGCAGATGCTGTACCAGATGTCAGTGCAATACTAACTGGACTTAGAACTCCAATATTGAATGGTGCAGCATCAACCCATTGAGCACTATCATTATCTTGATAATAAATGAACAGTCTACCAAGATTGGAATTGTACCATAAATTACCTGCTGTTATAATACCAGTAAATGCATCTCCTGGCGTGGAACCAATACCAATTGAAGCACTACCGCCGCCGCCAGCAAAATAAATTGTAGCAATACCAGTGGTAGAACTGTAGTATGCGGTTGATACTCCTGGTCCGAAAAAGTTTAAGAACGTTACGCCGTAACCGACTAGTCCAGTACTAGTACCAATTCCAACCCCAGCACTAATATTTTGTAGATAAGCACCGTCACCATAATAAGTAACAATACCAGAGGTTGCTGTAATAACTCCAGAAGAAACTAATACAGTCCCAAGAGTTGAAATTCCAGTAACTCTTAAGTCTGTAAATGTATTGGGAGCATTTGCAATTGCTGTTTCAATTGTTGAAGTTGTTGTTGCATCAAGAGAAACAATATTTTGAAGCTGTCTCTCATTACTAATAACTTGAGTTGCACCAATACTAATTGAATTGGCAGTCGCAATACCACTATAGTTTAGATTTGTACCCCCAAGATTTGTAACAATGCCAACAGCAATTGTTGCAATACCAGAAACATTTAGAGATGTTGTTGTCGTAATCCCCGAAATATTAGCACTAGATGCTAAAACAGTTCCAACTGTTCCTATGCCACTATAATTTAGGTTAGTGCCACTAAGATTCGTAACAGTTCCAGCAGTGCTCTGCAGAGTAACAATTGTACCCACACCACTGATACTAATATCAGTAGCAGCAATTCCACCACGAACATCTAGTTCTACACGAGGAGTAGTACTACCAATACCAACCTTATTTGTATTAGCATCCGCAACAATAAGATTAGTATCAACTTCTAAACCGTTCTTGACTACAAAATTCTTATTGACAGCCATTCGGGTTCACTCTCCCCCTGTATTTTTTACTATTTATCAAGAAAGATATTCAATAATCACATATGCCTCTGTGCTTGGATTTCCTCCAAGTCTTGTGCTCACAAGAGTAACTTCTCCACTTGTATATCCACTTCCACCACCTCCTCCAGAACCACCTCCGGTGCCTGCATTTCCTCCTACTGCACCAGAACCAGCACCACCATTATCTCCACTTGCATTACCTCCATTATTTCTGTATGCAGTTCCTTCTTTAAATCCTCTCAGAATTGTTGCTGATGATGATGCAAGTTGTCCGCTACCACCTCTGAATTGAACATTTCCAATATCATTACAAGGAGCAATGCCCTGTTGTGCCCAATATTCAAGTAATCCTGTACAAGCAGATATTCTACCTCCTGTTCTAGCAGAAAAATTAACTCCACCTGAAGTCGCACCTCCTGCAAAAAATCCTTGGACGGGTAATGTACCAGTTGCAAGTAATGTTCCGCCAGATCCAGCACTTCTGCCAGAACCATTTTCTCCAGCAATACCTACACCACCACCATCTCCACCTCTACCTTCATTTCCTGCTCCACCACCACCACCTAAAGCAACCAGTAACTGTCCTTTTCTGTAGAAGAAAGCACCACCACCGCCGCCATTTGAACCACCAGACGGTTGAACTTGAGCACCAAGTTTAAATACATATTCTTCGTTTTGGCGCAATGTCAATGTAAACACTGATATTCCACCCTCACCACCACGATTTCCATTTCTAGATGCTCCCCCAGCTGCTGCCATTGTCATTCTAACGGCAATATCTCTTTCTGGAGCATAAACTACAAGTGTTCTTGTAAATGTTGATGGATTCGCAGTAAATGTAATTGACTGATCAAATAGATTTGTGGATCCAAAACCATATTGATTTGCGTTACCATCAAGAAGTTCAGAATTAAGAATGAAACGTGCTGATACAACACCATATGTTACTGAATTTGATGTAACAGGAGAATTACCTGCGGATGGGTGACGTACTTCAACATATACACTGTTTGTGGATACGTTAGGAAGTGACACTGTAAGTGTGTTGGAGGTTGCGCCACTTATAGTTCCTCCATTTGTGAGAGGACTTCCATTTAAATACCATTGATATGTCAAACTGGAATCAGATCCATCAGATGTTGTTGCCGTTACGCTGAATGTTGTTAAACGACTTTGAGCAACAGTGCTTGATATCGGTTGACTTGTAATTGATATTGTTGGTAGAACTGTAACTGCTACAGTATTAGAATCTAATGGATCATTGATCGCATTTGGTGTTGATTTTCCAATTGCATATGCTGATGGAACGTAATCTGCACGAAGAAAAAATTGTCTTCCGGTGTCTGTTGGATTTGTTAGACTACTTAAAGTAATAGCAGTTGTTGCGGTTCCTGTGATTGTAGCACTGTTAGATAACGCACCTACACCAACTTCATACCACTGATATGAAATAAACCCAGTATTTTGTGCAGTGTTTGATGGTGTTTGTGTTGGAAACTGAGCAGTTGCAATGCCAACTAGAGTGACTGAACTGCCACTGTTTATTGTAGTAGCAGTTGGTTGCTGCGAAAATGATAAAATTGGACCATTAATTTCAAGAGATGTTGGAATGCGACGAAATACTTGAAGTCCTATCATGCGAAGTTTTGTCCCCCGACAACACCGTAAAGTGATGCTCCCCCGTCAAAAGTCATAAACGAATAGATATCAGTTTTATTTGGAGTTATTGTTACTATTGGAACAACTCCTCCACCAGGCCAATAAATTGGAATTGTAGCAGATACCGATGTTTTAAATGTATCAATACCAACTGAGTATCCAGTGGCATTTTGCAAGATTTTAATTGTAAATGCGGTTGATCCTGATGGTGGATTTAGGAGAGTGAATTGTGAAACAGCAGAGGTTACAGTCAGTGTAAAAGACTGAGCGATTGATAAATCAACATCAACATTTGTACCTGAGATTGTGAGATTCTGAACATTTTCAGAATAAGTTTTGAACTTAGTAGAACCCTCAATATCAACTTTTGCTCTTGGTGATGCTGTTCCAAATCCAACTTGGGAACCAGAAGTAGAAACTGCAGTTCCAACTACAAGAGTTGTAGCAGTCACAATACCTGCACGAATATTACTTGAGGTGCTATCAAATCTATATGATGTAGCAGTGATAGCGCCACCAACTAAGATATCCTTAGTGGTTGTGAATCCAGCAAGAACTGTTGTATTATTGACATAAAGATCAGTGGTTCCTGCACCAGCAGTCCCTAATTCTAGATTATAATTTGGTACAGATGTCCCAATACCAACTCTAATTAGATTATTTGGATAAATTCCAGTTCCAAGTCCAGAGGAAGTTGGACTCCATAAACTATCATTGGCAAGATTAGTTAATCCAGCACCATCACCAATGAATTTTGTTGCAAAACATGTTCCAATGATATTTGTATCTCCATTAACATGCAGTTTGAAAGTATTTGCTGTGGTTCCGATACCCACACCATTTGCATCAACAGAAAATTGTGTGGTCCCCGATCCAACCAGAAGTTTTGCAGTTCCTGGTGAAGTTGTTGCGATTCCTACTTGATCAAATAACCCAATATTTAAATCTTTAGAAAGACTAATATTACCGAAACGGAACCAATCATTTTCTATGGTATAAATCCATCCAATATAACCACCTTTTGATGGATCGGTATAATAAACAATATCTCCTGGATTACCTGCGAGAACAGGAGTCGCAATACCAACGGTTTGTTTTCTAGAAACAGTTGCATCACCTTGTAAAAATAGTGAATTTGCTTCAATGCCTTTGCTGGAGTTAGATGTAATCTTATTATTGAAAATAACAGGTCCATCAAATTCCGAAATTAAATTACTATCAGGACCACCCTCAACGCGAATAGAACGACTGATAGATGCCTCTAGTGGAGTCAAGACATCAAATCCAACGTTAATACCACCGGTGCGAATGTCTTCTCCGGTTACAGAGGGAATAGGAGTATCAAAGACTTCTTCTTGGCCAGTTGCAGAGCTAACTTTTTTATTACCAACGTAGAAATCGCCTTGATCATTCATACCGGTATAGACATTAATACCACCGTCTTTTTTCGTTGATTGTGATAGTAACTCTTCATCAGCAGAGAGATTGCGGTTTTGACGATCTGGAAGTGATGTTGAATAATTACCTGCTCCAAAACCAACATATTCAAATGTATGTCCAGAGGCACGAATGATAGAATTTCTTCTAAATTCAATTGGACGACACTTAATTCTTTTCACAACAGAGTTAATCACATGAGATGTTGCTCTTGTTCCAAGAACTCCTCTGAATACGGTGACTGTGCTTCCAGTAACAGTTGTTTTTACTCTGACGATTTCTTCATCAATTAATAAATAATCACCAATATTGATATCGAGATTTGTAAGTCCAGAGATTTGAACACTTGATGTTATTGCGTCTGATATCTCACCAGAAAGTGTTGTTGTAATTCCTGCATATTCTGTAACTTGTCTTCCACCAAGATTCTCATTTTCAACGGTGACATTTCCACCAGCAGAAGCACTACCATAGCGATAAGCATAAATTGTTCCCGAAGTTGCAGGAACACTCGTGCCGATACCAATATTAATATTAAATGATGTTAGACTATTGATTTTCTTAATGACAAAATCTCTATTATAAAGTGAGTTAATGGCGCCACCCAACTTAATTTTATTATCTACCCTAAGTCCATGTCTCTGTGCTGTAGTAACTACACCGACACCAGTAATTTCATTATAAGAAAGTGCTGTTACATTTAGAGATTGTCCTGTTAGAGTTGCCGTCACAGAAGCAGTATTTGTAAGTCCAATGCCTAATGTTGTTGCAGCACCAATTGTAGATGATGAGGCAACTTGTATTTCTTTTGCCGCACCTGTCGCAATTCCAGTAATTCTATAGAGAGTATTGAATTCTTTATTTGATTGTGGGAGAACTCCAGCAAGACTTAAAGTATCTCCAGTATTATCATATACTGAAGTTACTGTTACAACACCAACGCTATATCCAGTGGTTGTTCCAACTCCAACAACTTGTAGTGAATCTCCAATTCTATAAGCACTACCACCATCCATAATCTTGACACTGACAAGATTGCCTAATGCGTTGACTTGAATTCTTGCTGTTGCATTATTTCCTTGAGTGCTTGCTGCTCCAGCAGAAACTAACTTAGCATTATAAAGATGACCAGCAGTGCCATTACCATAACCAACACCGCTGCTTGCAATACTAACGTTTGTAACTCTGTTCAGTCCGTGATCAATTGTTGTGTGAATTGTATGAGCAGTTCCTGTAGTATCTGAAACAATTGCGGTAACTCCTATACCAATATTAAAATCAAATAAAGATTTTTGAATAGTTTCTTTCGTAATACTATGTTGTGGTTCATCAATTACTACTTGTCCAATTGGATCCGAAAGAGCAAATGATGATGCAGTATCAGGATCTGATTTAGGATTATCACGATTTGTTTGTGGATAGAGAAATTGTATTGGTTGGGAATATCTTTCGGATGAGAATGGAGTTATTGTTGGTGAATTGGATGCGTTAACAACCAGCAAGTGATAAATACCATCCTGAGCACCGGGAATATATTCCTGAACTTCTTGTGCCCTATAAGTGATATAAGTGCTATGATATTTCTTCTGTGTAAAGGTAGGAAGACTTATTGTTCTAGATGCGGTATCATTGGTAAATGTACCGGGCCCTACGGTGCTAGGAAGATTAATAATAAACTCTCTAGCACTGTTGATTCCTGTAACTGAGTAAGTTCCGTTAAATCCAGAATTTGCTGTTCCAACAGGATTATTTGCACTCTTTACGTTTTGAATTAAAACTTCCGAACCTATTTTCAAATCATGAGGAAGTTCTGAAAGAATATGAGCACTATTATTATTCCAATGAGCATGAGCAATAAAATTAAAGTTTCTTTGTTCGTTAAGATTACTTAAAGAAACTGTGGTTGGGCTAAAATATGACGCAACTTCAGTGTTATCTTTTCCAGTTACAGTGCTTGATTCTTGAATGACATATCCATCAATTGGTGGACGTGCGGAGGTAATGCCACTGCCAGCAGGAAGAACATAGCGAACACGATATACCGTATCAATGATACTTCTGATATCTGATTTGCGTTTAATAAAAGTTCTAGGTGTTGCAGCACCAAGAGCAGTTGTTCCGAGTCCAACCAGCGTTGAATAAAAATTATTATCAGTTGCTGCAGTTCCTACTGTAATATACCATTGTTCTTGTGTAGAATCATATTGAATTGGATGTCCAATATCTCCAGATGATTTATCGGAAACTCTACTGACAACTTTAAGAATTCCACCTTTATCATTAATACTTAATGGGTTTGTTGCAGTAATCGCGTCATTTAGAGTTTTAGCAATCTTGATTTTATCACTACTGATACCAGATGTAATGGCATAATAAATTATATTACTATCAAGTCCATCAGGTAAGTTCCCATTTTCAGAAATAATACGGATACTTTCCCCAGATAAGAAAGTATGAGATTCAGTGAATGTAATCGTATTTGATGTAATACTATTAGCAATACCTACTCTACCTACAGAATAAATTTTTTCTGATGTTTCCTGTTTTGTCGTAAGCTCACTATTCGGCATTACGATTCTTGCCGAATATTGATTTGTTACACCACCTTGAGGAATGAGAACATTTAAAGTATCACCCTCTTTTGCACCAATTCGATATCCTTCAACTACACTATCGGGAGGAATATCAGTATTTGTTTGATTGTAAAGATAAAGACGACTTGTAGATGCTACGCCTACAACAGTTTTATAAACATCAATCGCATCAAATTCAATTGAAGTCTCAGTTGTTTCTAATTCTTTTGGTGGAATAATATGAGTTATATACCCAACATCATCTCTTGGAAATGCATTTCTCTTGAATCCTTGAGCAACTAACGCTTTAACACCAAAGTTTGAGTTGGAGTTGTTAATTGATTGATCTCCACCAGTATCAGAAGAGAAATGTTCAGCGTATCCAATCGCAAAAATAGATACGTTTTGAATATACGCATCATTAATCGTTTTGATATGGAAATTTCTATAAGATGGTTTATATACCGCTAACGAATCGGTATTAATATTTGCATTTCCTACAAAAGTGCTGTCTTTGTATTCTCCGCTAGAGGGATCATACTTTATAAAAGCGTTCTTGTCTTTTTGTAGTCCAATTCCGGTGAACTGAGCAATAACCATGGATTTGAATCCAGTTGCTTTGTCTCCATCCGAAAGAACACCGCACATTCCAAATACAGAACGTAGAGAGACATTAAAAATGTATGGTGATGCTGAAGTTACAGTGTCAACTTGAAGGTTAATAGTAGCACCAGTGACAGTTGGAAGAGGATTAACTGGAGCATTTAATACTTGATATTTAAAATTGGTTGAATCAATAATGTCGCTAACAACAAATTGTCCACTATATCCATCTGCAGTGATTCCACTAACTTGGAAAGCTGTGTCTACGTCAATTCCAAAAAGAGGAGAATCGATTGTTACAGTAATAGTTGTGCTTGATGTTGCGCCGTCACCTGCTTTAATACTAGAAATTCCAACAGTTCCGCCAGTAGGACCGACAATACGATATTCATCAATTTTTGGTTGAATATCTAATAAAGAGGATGGATAATCTGGTTCAATCTCTCTACCCGAAGAGGAACCATATGCAATTCCTACTTTTTCATAATACATATCCAGATCTGTACGATCTGTTGAATAATTTGATATAAAATTATCGTCGATTTTTACATTATTAATACCATCAGCATATTCAAAACAAGATAATTTATGATGAGAAAAATTAGGGACAAAATTATTATCTGTGTAATCTTTATAAACTGTGCTATTTGGATTAGCATCAAATATAGTAAATTGCCAGAAGTAACAACCACCAGTTACTCTAAAAATTGCAGATCTTCCAATATTATCATTTTCTGGATTTGGAACATATTTTGGACGAATTTTTGTTTTTCTTAAATCTAATCCAACAATAGAAGTTCCACGGGGTACGATAATACCACCATGAATACTGTTTAATTTATAGAGGGCATTATCAGATGTTGTTAGATCATAATTTGTGGTTAAAGACCATGAGGAAAAATCTGAGGATGTTGCACCATTTCTTAATTTAAAATTATTTGCTCCATCTGGAATCCACCCTGGACGGTTATCAATTATATGTTCACCAGGATAAACAAGAACTGTAGTTTTATCAAATCTATCATTGTCTAATCCTCTTTGATATGAAAATCTTGCTGCCTCAATTAATGCACGTTGAATCGTTTTAAAAGGACGTGCGAGTGAATTGCCTTGATTTTCAATACTATCTGTGGCGTCTAAATCATTTGGGCTTACATATAAGATATTTCCACGCGCATTTTTAAGGAAATTATCTAAACGACTGAGAGGCATCTTATTAGCACTATAGTTCTGTTATGGATTATTTATCATACGAAAAAAGGGCAGACCACTTCTGGTTGCCCTTTTCGCACTCCCTTCACACTTTATTATTTTACCACGATTGTTCTTCCCAGGTCAATCGTTTTTTTAACTCTTTAT
>Ga0194130_10007554_pt1:5000-11925 | contig 11925 bp, 9 predicted proteins | sample TA2KigsurfametaG_FD_160084 | JGI IMG/M metagenome (GOLD analysis project Ga0194130, IMG submission 160084) | Freshwater microbial communities from Lake Tanganyika, Tanzania - TA2015050 Kigoma 12 surface | ecosystem: Environmental > Aquatic > Freshwater > Lake | place: Tanzania: Lake... | reverse complement strand
TCCGTAATTAAAATATTGTCACAGTAATTTGAGATTTCATTTTTAAACCATACTTCTTCAGGCTTGCAATAAGTTCCTGCTACTAAAACTTTTACCCCCATTTCTTGAGATAAGATTTTTGTAATAGCTGCAGCATGTGTTGCATCTCCAAAAACAACAGCTGTTTTTCCTGCTAAGTTTTGGCAGTCAATTGAACGTGAAAACCAGGCCGATTGAGAGACAAACCTAGTTTGAATATCAATATATCGTTCAAAATTTTTATTTATACCAGCATTATTTAAAATTGCTTGTATTTCACGAATAAACTTGGCAGTTTCAACAATTCCAATTGGTGTAGTTGAAATATAAGGCATTGAATAAGTATTTTTTAAATATTCAGCTGTTAATAATCCTACTTCACGATATGGAACAATATTAAACCAAGCTTGTGGCAAATTTTTTAAATCTGTTACAGCTGAGCCTTCTGGAATAATAGCATTTATTGAAATTCCTAAATCCTTAAAAAGGCGTTTTAGTTCTGCAATATCATGTGTGGCATGAAACCCTAAATTACAAGGACCAATTATGTTAACAGACGGCTCTTTTGTCTTTTCAGTTAAGATCGAACAATCCTTTTCAGCTTTTTCTAAATAAAATTTAACAATTTGTTCTAAAGTTCGATCAGCGGCTTGCAATTCGTTTACTCTATAGTGATTTACATCTGCTAATAATACATCAGCATTCGTATCTTGTGAGGCACGATTTACAAAATTCTGTAAATCTTCTTGTAATATACTTGACGTACATGTTGGAGTTAATAAAACTAGATCTGGGCTTTCTTCTTTATCTTTTCTAGTTATATTTTGTATCACTTTTTCTTGTGAACCACGAGCTAATACATGTCGATCGACAACACTTGCAGTAACAGGTGTAAAATCTCGCTTACGTTCAAGCATTGAACGCATAACATTAAAGTAATCATCTCCGAGTGGGGCATGCATAATTGCATGTACTTTACGAAACGATGTTGCAATTCTTAATGTTCCAATATGAGCAGGACCAGCATACATCCAATAAGCTAATTTCATATAAATTAATTGAATTTTTTAACATTTAATAAGAATGAAGGTTTTAAATCCTTAATTGTTTTTATTATCTTGCGTAAGTTTTTGAAACGCATGCGCAATAGCTCTCAATCGAATATTTTCCCAACAAGTTGGTACTAAAATCGAGTTGATTAAAACTTGACTAAATAATAAAATCGGATCCAATCGCCACCCATGAATAACTAAGATCGAACTATAAAGAAGTCCGATCGTTGCAAAAAATATATCTTGATCGCGAGCAATTTGTGGCTTTACAATTCTTAAAAAATATAAAAATGCCATTACAAGTCCGATCAACATTGCTAAAAGGATATTTGGCTCAAAAATTACATTAATCATAATTTTATTAAACAAATTTTAGGGCTTTTGTAAAAACTTAAACACGTTTAATACGATCAGCGCGGCTTACAAGAACAAGAGCAAGTCCAATAGGAATAACAACTAAAACTGTTCCTAATACTAAGCTATTTAAAAAGTTGAATAAAGAAGGTGTCATATAAAAATTTCCTTTAAGTATATTGAATAATAAATACTAATTTATATATTTATTTTACTTCGGTGACGTTGTAATAGTGTCATCAGAAGCAATTAAATCACCGCTTAAAAATTCTTGCCATGCAGCAAATGGCCATAAGAATCCTGATGTCATGATAGATAAAGCTAAAGGAACATCAATGATGATTTCTTTTTCAGTAGGATTTGATGATGTACCAACTGTTCTAATATACTTACGGCCTACCCATCCAATCCAACCGCTGATGTAAAGGAATAAGATACTTGGAAGTAAGAATTCCGCACCGTGACTCCAACGTCCATCTGTGATTAAATGAGGTAAACCATCATTACCACAAAGTAAATTTGAGTCGGCATATCTAGTAAAGCGTTGTTTTGTTTGATTAATTTGTTGTTGAATAGCGATTCGAGGTGGTGAACCTTCTTCATACTTTTGTAATCTGCTTTCAAGTTTCTTTACAGTTTTTGCTAAACGCTTTTGGAAAACTTCAGAATCTTTACATGGATTAAGCCCACCAATATCTGCATTTGATAGTGCTGGAAGCCCTAAAAATGTCAATAATGAGATTGATGTAAATTTGACAAATTTTGTCATAAATTTAAATATTTAAATGGTTGGTAAGAAGCAAAAATAACTAAATTTAATAAAGTGCATCCGGCTGGGTTCGAACCAGCGACGTTCTTAATAGAAAACGGATTATGAGTCCGGTGCCTTCAACCACTCGGCCACAGATGCAAAAAATTTTACACTATCATTGTTTGGAGCTGGTAGGACTTGAACCTACATCCGACTGAGATTTATAACATAAAATATTTTGATTAGTATACACTTAAAATACTAATAATATTAATGTAAGTTTTAAACATAATAAATTATCTTAATAGTATGTTTTATACAGAAAAATATTGCCCTTAAAAAGAGATTAACTTATCAGAAACTTAAGCAAAGCAAGTTTGCTTTATTTTGAGTTTTAGAATTCAAACAATGTTTGTAGTTTTAGAAAAATCTCAATCGTCGACAGCCTATTTTACAGCCCCATAAAGGTAAGGAGGGATTTGAACCCTCAATCTCTGGCCCCGGAAACCATTACTTTATCCATTAAGCTACATACCCCTAAGTTATTATTTATTAAAGGGCATAAACCAGTCCCTTCAGGATAAGGATAATTTATTAGGGAGAAATAATTTGTAAATTTTAAATTTGTATCGTACTCAAAAAAACTAATTGAAAGACGTATAAAAAGTCCTGAAATGTTTTTAGCAATTACTAAATTTTTACTACAATAAAAACGATTAATTGTAAGTATTATAATTATTTACTTTATAAAATACCTGGACAGTAATCGTTTTTAAAGTTAACTTTAATAATAACAAATACGGGATGTAGCGCAGTTTGGTAGCGCGTCTGCTTTGGGAGCAGAATGTCACAGGTTCAAATCCTGTCATCCCGATTCTATATATTATTAAATTATTCAGCTTTTGTTGATGTTTCTAAAATAAAACTATTTGATGTACCTTTTGCAATTGAGCATCCTAAAGACCAAGCTTTTTTACTCATAAGGTCAGCTTTTCTTAGCCATTGCGCTTTTCTTGTTTTTGTTTTTGTTCTTGATGTGCGTTTCTTTGGAACTGCCATAGATAATATTAAGTTTTTTAAATAACTTGTTAAAGACTTATAACCATTTTGACATGGGGCTTGTCTTTTGTCAAATTTGAGGATAAATTTTTTTATGATTTATGTTCTTATTATAGTAAAAAATTTAACTATTACTAGCGTTAATTTATTTTTTAATTGTGTTTTATGTTATAAAATAAAGCTTTTACATCTCTAAAAATGTAAAAGCTTTATTTTTTGAAAATAGTTTATTAGGAATATTACCTTAAAAGGTAGCTTAGTCCCAACCTTTTTCTGATTGTGATAATACGTAGTTAGCTACATCTTCAATGTCGCTATCATCTAAACGTCCACCAAAAGCTGGCATAGCGTTTTTACCGTTAGTTACTTGATATGTAATTTTATCAACACTATTCATACCATTAGCTTCTAAAGCATCTTTCTTTAAAGTTTTTTCTGGAATGATTACGTTGTTACCACCAGCGTGGCAAGCTGAACAGTTTGCGCTAAAGATACGTTCTCCGTTTTCAATATCAGCTGCAAATGAAGCTGTAGATACTAAGAAAGGAAGGCAAAGACTAAGAGAAAGGATTCTTAGAGTGTAAGGTTTCATGTTTTCTCCTGAGAAATCATTAATAGTAAATTTTACCACCACCCCATTTTTCTGAAACGATTTTGGGTTGGATTAAGATATGGCCAGCGATAGCTTCAAGATCTTCTTCACTTAGTGAACGCATCTTTGGAAAAATATCGGCACTTTTAATACTTGGATGAATCTCTGCAATTGACTCTAAACCATCGTAAGTTGTAGGGTTTTTCATATAGCTCACTAATGATTCAATACTATCACGTGGTGGAGTCGCTAAGCTTAAAGATTCTGGGTCTAAGCCAACATTGGGGTTAGTTTTTGTTAATCCACCTACATGGCATGTACCACAAGAGGCATTAAAAAGACGTTTCCCACGTTTTACTTGTTCAGGTGTTAATGTAGTTTGATTACCTTTTACATCAGCGCGAACAGTACGTGTTGCTTCATCTAATTCAATTGCAACAGAAGGAAGTGCAGGTAAAAGAGAAAGCAAAATAGAAAGGGCAAAACGGGTTTTGATCATAACAATCATTTTAAGGGGAAAAAATACCCCAGGGAAAACCAAGAAAATTAATAACTATTTTTGACTAGACGTCACTTGATTTGCATCAGGCGCAACGATCATGCTTTTGTTACGTGATTGAATTTCTTCACGTAAACCAGGCGGTAATACTAGAACTTGTGGTACACCAGGATCACTACCTTCTACATCTACTAACAAGCTACTACCAAATTCAATTTCATCTTCTACATGTAAAAGTTTCTCAGCAATTGGATCTTCAACCCACTTACTAATTGCACGACGTAAAGGTCTTGCACCATACATTGAATTGAAACCTTCCTGACGGACCGTAGCAAGAAGTCTACTTGTCACTAAAAGATGGAAACCTTTTCGTGCTAAGCGTTCATCAACTTCATCCAATAATAAGAATGTAATTGCACTAATATGATCTCGAGATAATGGATGAAAAATTACAATGTCATCTAAACGATTCAAAAATTCTGGTCTGAATTTAGATCCTAAAGTCTGTGTTACCAACTTTTTAAGCATAGATTCTTCATCAGGGGTTCGAGTTGGCTTTTGTGCACAAAACTCTAGAATTGTTTGTGATCCTAAATTTGATGTTAGAATAATTAACGTATTTTGGAAAGAAACTGTCCGTCCAGTTGAATCGGATAAGATACCATCATCTAAGATTTGTAATAATACATTATAAACATCTGGATGGGCTTTTTCAATTTCATCAAAAAGAACGATACAATAAGGCCTGCTTCTTACAGCATCTGTTAATTGTCCCCCTTCCTCAAAACCGACGTACCCAGGTGGAGATCCAATTAGACGTGCAACTGTATGTTTTTCCATGTATTCTGACATGTCCAACCTTACAAGAGCTTTTTGAGATCCAAATAAATTTTCAGCTAGTTGTTTTGTTAGCTCAGTTTTTCCTACACCTGTGGGTCCACAAAGTAAAAAACTTCCAATTGGCCGTTTTGGATTTCGTAAACCAGCAGCATATCTACGTAAAGATTTTGAAACAATAGCTAATGCACGTTCTTGACCAATAATATGATTGCCAAGATCTTGTTCTAAATGAAGAAAGCGTTCGGCTTGATCCCTTGTTAAATTTGTCGCAGGTAAACCAGTCCATAAAGCAACAACTTCAGCAACATCTGAAGCAGTCACAACAAGTTTACCTCCTACAGTATAAAGTAAATCATCTTCTTCAGAAGTTTGATTTTCCTGGCGATCTTTATCATTTATATTTTCATCAACAGCCATATCCAAAGTAAAAATAAGTGGTAAAAAGTTCTTTGAAACAATTATATTTGATGTTTCATTAATTGTCTTACTGATAACAGTATGATTTAAAGACAACCTCAAAAAAACTGGTTGTCGAAATTGGATTTGTTCGCCCATGTGGGGTTTCCTTTTTGATAATGATTTCAAGTTTTTTAATATGACATTTATTTAGATTCTTAACTGTCAAGTATTTTAATCAAAGTTAAATAAAGTGTCAACCATTACACCTAAAACAGATTAAAAAATAGGAAAGAAGAAATTAACACTTGACAAAACAATACCCTCCCCAGTAATGTAGGAATTGTGGAGTTTCTCCAATACTTAAAACCAAGACAGCTTAGTAACTTAAAAAATAAAAAAGGTCCTAACTAAGTTGATAAGGAAAAAGAACTAGGAAATACTACGGAGAGTTTGATCCTGGCTCAGGATGAACGCTGGCGGTATGCCTTACACATGCAAGTCGAACGGGAATTAGCTTCGGTTAATTCTAGTGGCGGACGGGTGAGTAACACGTGAGAATTCGCCTTTAGGAGGGGGATAACGAATGGAAACATTCGCTAAAACCCCATATGCCCCTGGGTGAAAAAGAGGAGATAAGTTAAACTAATTCACCTCTGCCTGAAGAGAAGCTCGCGGCTGATTAGCTAGTTGGTAGGGTAATGGCCTACCAAGGCGACGATCAGTAGCTGGTCTGAGAGGACGATCAGCCACACTGGAACTGAGACACGGTCCAGACTCCTACGGGAGGCAGCAGTGAGGAATTTTCTGCAATGGGCGAAAGCCTGACAGAGCAATACCGCGTGAGGGATGAAGACTTACTGAGTTGTAAACCTCGGTGCCTTAAGGAAGAAGATATGACGGTACTTAAGGTGGAAAGCATCGGCTAACTCCGTGCCAGCAGCCGCGGTAAGACGGGGGATGCAAGTGTTATCCGGATTTACTGGGCGTAAAGCGTCTGCAGGTGGTTTCTTAAGTCTACTGTTAAATCTTGAGGCTCAACCTCAAATCTGCAGTAGAAACTAGGAGACTTGAGTATAGTAGGGGTAGAGGGAATTTCCAGTGGAGCGGTGAAATGCGTAGATATTGGAAAGAACACCGATGGCGAAGGCACTCTACTGGGCTATTACTGACACTCAGAGACGAAAGCTAGGGGAGCAAATGGGATTAGATACCCCAGTAGTCCTAGCCGTAAACGATGGATACTCGATGTTGGACGTATCGACCCGTTCAGTATCTTAGCTAACGCGTTAAGTATCCCGCCTGGGGAGTACGCTCGCAAGAGTGAAACTCAAAGGAATTGACGGGGGCCCGCACAAGCGGTG
>Ga0194130_10007552_pt1 | contig 11930 bp, 12 predicted proteins | sample TA2KigsurfametaG_FD_160084 | JGI IMG/M metagenome (GOLD analysis project Ga0194130, IMG submission 160084) | Freshwater microbial communities from Lake Tanganyika, Tanzania - TA2015050 Kigoma 12 surface | ecosystem: Environmental > Aquatic > Freshwater > Lake | place: Tanzania: Lake Tanganyika... | reverse complement strand
AAGCGAAAGCAGCTTGCGTGAGGTGATCGAAGCGCAGAAACTCCCGGCTGACCGGATACTCGCTGAGGCGGAGTCGCCGAAAGTACTCGCGCAGTACCTGGCCAACACCCAGGAGGCGATCGAGGCGCAGGTCTTTGGAGCCCCTTGGTATGTATTCGAAGGGATCCCGTACTGGGGGCAGGACAGACTCGACTTCCTCGAGCGCGCATTTGCCGATCATGGGCCAAATTCTGGCGCAGGCTGAGGCAATCGGCGTGCCGGGGCAGCGGTTGCCGTCCCGGCGGCACGTGCTGCGCCATTCATCAACCTAATCGGAGAAAGGTATGCAGATCGCAGGTCAGGTGGCACTCATTAGCGGCGGGGCCTCAGGGCTCGGCGGAGCGAGCGCAAGCATGTGGGTTGAACAGGGCGGCAAGGTTTTGATCGCCGATGTCAACGCGCAGGCGGGAGCCGAGCATGCCGCCCATCTCGGTGCTGCGGCACGCTTTATCCGCTGCGACGTCACTTCCGAGCGCGATGCGCAAGCCGCAGTCGCTGCGGCCCTCGACATGGGAACGCTCGTGTGCCTGGTCAACTGCGCGGGGGTGGGCAAGGCGATGAAGACGGTGGGCAAGGACGGCGCGCATCCGCTCGAACTCTTCGCCCAGGTGGTCAACATCAACCTCGTGGGCAGTTTCAACATGCTGCGACTGGCGGCTGCGGCGATGATCCACAATGCACCCAACGCCGACGGGGAGCGTGGCGTGATCATCAACACCGCTTCGGTTGCCGCCTTCGACGGGCAGATCGGTCAGGCGGCCTATTCGGCCTCCAAAGGCGGCATCGTTGGCATGACCTTGCCGATTGCGCGCGACCTCGCCCGCGACGGTATCCGGGTACTCACCATCGCTCCCGGACTCTTTGAGACCCCGCTCCTTGCCTCCTTGCCCGAAGAGGCGAAGCTCTCGCTCGGGCGGCAGGTCCCCTTCCCTCCCCGACTCGGTCGGCCCAGCGAGTTTGCCGCGATGGCGCGGCAGATCGTGGAGAACTGCATGCTCAATGGCGAAACGATTCGGCTCGACGGCGCGATCCGCATGGCGCCGCGTTGAACCGAGGTTTGACCCTCCGGTGGCAGGGCAGGGCAGCGCAACCCTGGTCAGGCCAGTCTCACCCCAAGGCCTTCCAGCCAGCGCCCGAGGGCAAGAAGCCGGGCGTCGGAGTCAGCAGCACCCACCAGCTGCAAGCCGAGGGGCAGCTTTCCGGCCCACGCGTAGGGCATGCTCAAAGCCGGCAGTCCGGCAAGGCTGAAGGGGGCCGTCTGTCCGAGCACTGCATCGCGCACTGGCATGGTCCCTTGCGCGCCAAGCACGCCGATCTGGCCGCGCCGTGGCGGAGCAACCGCGCTGGTCGGCAGGATCAATGCGTCGACCCCGGCGAGGCAGCGCCTGAGGCCCTCGATCACCTCTTTACGCGTTTGCATGGCGTCGAGATACTGTATCGCGCTCAATTGCTCGCCAAGTCGCATCGGGGCAAGCACCGCTTCGGAGAATCCTGAGCCCCCGCGTGAAAGGACCTCCCGATGCACCCACGCGGCTTCGGCGCGAACGATCGGGCTGTAGCAACCCCAGGCGCGGTCGAGCAAGGGCTTCATCGGGCACACCACGAGGTCGATGGGGTGGGCGCGCAACCGGGAAAGCAGCGCCTCGAATGCCCCAGCCACCTCCGCTGAAAGCCGCGGGGCGAGCCAATCTTCCGGAACCCCCAGCCTCGGGCGTCGACCGACCGCGCCGTGTGCGGCGCTGCGCCGCGACATCACCTCGTAGAGCAGCGTGCTGTCGGCGAGGTCTCGGGCGATAGCGCCGGCGTGATCGCAGGTCCAACTCAGGTGCAGCGCCCCCTCGAGCGGGATCGCGCCGAAGCTCGGCTTGAACCCGACCAGTCCACAGAAGGCGGCAGGAATCCTTATCGACCCTCCGGTATCCGAGCCCAACCCCGCAAGGCCGATTCCCAAGGCTGTAGCCACTGCTGCGCCGCTCGATGAACCTCCGGCCTGATGCTCCGGGTCGAAGGGATTGAGTACATCGCCGGTCCAGGGGTTCTCGCCGCTTGCACCCAAGGCGATCTCGTGCATGTTCGTCTTGGCAAGGATCAGGGCCCCTGCTTCACGCAGGCGCTGCACCGCAATCGCCTCGCCCGACCCCAGATCGGGCAGCGCAGCCCGCGTACCCGCGTGCATCGGCATGCCCTCCACCTTGAAGAGGTCCTTGATCGTGACCAGGACGCCATGCAGCCGGCCTGGAACTTGCGTTTCGCGACGTCTGCAAGCCGCGCGCTCTTCATCGAGCCGTGTCGCGATCCGATGCGCCTCGTTCCAGTCCACCCACGCGAGCGCATTCAGTCGAGCGCCTTCCTCCGCCGCGCCACGGGCCGCTTCGAGCAGTGCAAGGGTGGTGGTTCTTCCCTCGCGCAGGGCCCGCAGGGTCTGGATCAAGGTTGTCATCGTGCCGTCGTCCTTCGGATGCGATGCACTCCCCGCGAGCGGTGAGTTTCCTTGGGTACTATACGGGCAATCGGCGGATCGGAAAGCGCGGAGCGCTGGTCTGGACCGGCAGAGAATGCACCCGGAGAGGCTCATGCAGGAGAAGCGATTTCCTGGCGGCAGAATCCGCCGCGCCACTTACGACGCGCGCGACAGGCGGCTCGAACTCGAGTTCGCAGGCGCAACCCCCAGGATCTACCGCGCGGTCCCGGCACCCGTCTGGGAGAAGCTCTGCGCTTCGCCCAATCCGGCATCGTTCTGGGAAGACCGGATTGCCGAAGAGTATCCGGAGACTAAGGGGTCTGCAGCGTCCCGGCCAGACGCTCGAGCCCGCCTCGATGCACTCTTTTCGGCGCAAAAGCCCACCCCGGAGTCAGAGCGCGAGCCCTGACGCTTGGGGCGCTCCCTCGTGCTCCCTGGCAATCGCTGGCGCTCCCTCGTGCTCCCTGGTGCTTCCTGGTGCGCCGTGGCAAGTGCCAACACGCTAGCCCAGGTTGCTCCGAAAGCGCCCGGCGACGCGCGCTACGAAGGTTGTTCCCAGCCCAACGTCCACAAAAACCCCAGCATCCGCATCCATCTCTACTGTCGCGTAATTGACCATCTCGGCGATGTTGGAGCGAGCCTGCGCCTTGCCAGAGACCTTGCCCGACTCGGCTATCGCCTGCGCCTCTACTGCGACCGGCCCGACCTCGCCCATGCGCTCAACGACGAGCAAGGCGAAGCGCCAGACGGGCCCGAGCCGTTCCCGGCACAGCACGCCAGTGCATCACCTGACCTTCCCGCTGGAGCTTGCATGCATCCGGTTGTGGAAATCTGCGCCTGGCCATGCGAGACCGACGTCCAGGAGGCTGTCGATGCCCCTGCGCACCTCATCATCAGCGCCTTTGGCTGCGAGCTGCCTGCACAGGTGCGTGCAAGCCTTGCGCCACCGAGCCCTGCGCGTAGCGAGGGCGAAGCCAGCGGCGAGTCCGGTGACACATCACCACCACTCTGGATCCACCTCGACTACCTGAGTGCAGAAGCCTGGGTGGGTGGTTTCCATGGTCGACCCTCGATCAAGCCCGACGGCGCGCGGCAGATCTTCGTCTTTCCCGGCTTCGACGCACAGAGCGCCGGTCTACCCGGAACCCCCCCTGAGCACGGCCCGGGCGCCGATCACGAGGCAAGCCAAAGCCTTGACCCGGCACCCTCCGGAGCCCGGAAAATGAGCGAAGCCCGCCCCCTCTCCATTTTTGCCTACGCCTATGCACACGCTCATCTCGGGTCCTGGAGCGCATCGATCGCACGCGCCTTTCGAGGGCAAGGGCACACCGGGGCAGCGGCGCACCCCACCGCGATCCTCACGATCCCGGCCGCGCACGAACACCAGTGGCCGTCGCTCAAGGCTTGGCTTGCCACCGAATCGCTTGGGCTGAACCTTCTCGCGCAATGCCCGCAGATGCTGTGGGACGAACGGCTCGCGGCCAGCGACCTGCTCCTGGTGCGCGGCGAAGACTCGTGGGTTTTTGCAATGCGTAGCGGTGTGCCCTGGCTCTGGCAGCCTTATCCGCAGGAGCCCCTGACCCTGCAACGAAAGCTCGCCGCCCTGCTCGGTCGAATGGAAGACTGCCTTGGCGAACTCCCGGGTTGGAACGCGTGGAAGATCGCACTTCTCGCCTGGGGACAGGCGCAGATGCCCCCCGACGATGCGCTCGAAGTGCTCATGCAGCAGTGGCCTCGAAGCGCCTGGCATCGGCTCGCCAGGCAATGGGCCCTGAAGTGCAATGCGGCGCAGAGCCTTGCGGATGGACTTGCACTGTGGATCCCGGGGCAGCGTGCAGCGCCGGCCGGTGCCCGCATGTCGCATCACGCCCAGCCTCTATAATCCGGGGCTTTTTCGGGGGTGCGGTGGTGCCTCCTAAACACTTTTTGCAGGTGCATGCATGAAGATTGCGCAGGAAATCCGCACGGGTAACGTGATCATGATCAGCAAGGAGCCGATGGTGGTGCTCCGGTCTGAATACAACAAGTCGGGCCGCAATGCGGCCGTTGTGAAGATGAAACTCAAGAACCTGCTCAACAACTCCGGCACCGAGACCGTCTTCAAGGCCGATGAAAAGATGGACGTGCTGGTCCTCGACCGCAAGGAAGTGACGTACTCCTATTTCGCCGATCCGATGTATGTGTTCATGGACGAGGAGTTCAACCAGTATGAAGTGGAATCCGAAAGCATGGGCGATGCCCTCCACTATCTCGACGACGGGATGCCCTGTGAGGTAGTGTTCTACAACGGCAGGGCCATCTCGGTGGAGTTGCCCACCGGACTGGTGCGCGAGGTTGCCTACACCGAGCCTGCAGTGCGTGGCGACACCTCGGGCAAGGTACTCAAGCCCGCTCGCATCAAGCCCACCGGCTTCGAGGTGCAGGTCCCGGCTTTCGTGGAAATCGGTGACAGGATCGAAATCGACACCCGGACCGGCGAATACCGCAACCGCGTGAAATAAACGGCGAATGTGCGCATCGCGCAGTGGGCCGATTCAACCATTCCCCGGGGCCGGCTCGCTTCGTTTGCGTCCTTCGGCGCACCTGATCAGCCCGGTGCATCGGGCTCCTCGCGCGTGAGCAGGTCGTTGTCGGCAGCAAACTGGCGCAGGAACGCGTAAGCCATCGGCTCGATCTGGTGCAAGCGCCCGTGCACTTTCACCGCGCGTAGCGAAGGGCCGTGCGGGTCGCCAGGCGGACGGACGAGGACAGGCACCACAAACGGCGAGTAGAGCAGACCAGAAGGCTGCAAAGCGCCCGACCCGCTGGGTGGGGGTTGGCGGCCGGCCGAAGTTTGGATCGGCCCCTCCGCTGCAACCTGGAGCGAGGGCGCCGCATAGCTTTCGTGAAAGGGCGCCATGATTCCGGCAAGCCGCTCGGCCCAATCGGATGGCCTGAAGTTCATGCCCTCGCGGGTGCGGCCGATGATCAGGAACGATGCTCTGCTTTTGGCCTCAGCCATCGCGGAATTATAGGTGTGCCACGCCGGCCTTCCTTCGGGCCGTGTCATGATTGCGGGATCGAGGATCCTTTCGCGCCGGGACCAGGCCTTGACCGGGACCAGCCCTTGACCGGGATCGGACCCCTTAGCAACCCAACCCCTGAGCGATCCAACCCCTGAGCGATCCAACCCCTGAGCGATCCAACCCCTGAGCGATCCAACCATGAACCGCGAACTTTCCTTCTCGTCCCTCATGAACACCTATGCGCAGCTGCCGGTTGCGTTCACCCGCGGCGAAGGTGCCTGGCTCTACGACGAAGACGGAAGGCGCTACCTCGACGCACTCTCGGGCATTGCGGTAAACACACTTGGACATGCGCATCCACGCCTCATGGCCGCACTCACCGACCAGATCGGCAGGATCATGCACACCAGCAACCTCTACCGGATCCCTTTGCAGTACGAGGTGGCTGCATACCTCGCGCGGATCTCGGGCATGGACAAGGTGTTCTTCTGCAACTCCGGGCTGGAAGCCAACGAGGCCGCAATCAAGATCGCACGTCTCTACGGGCACAACAAGGGCATCCGTCACCCGGAGATTGTCGTTTACGAGAAGGCCTTTCATGGCCGCTCCCTCGCCACCCTTTCGGCGACCGGCAACGCTAAGGTCCAGAAGGGCTTCGAACCCCTGGTCGAGGGTTTTGTACGGGTGCCGCTCAACGACCTTGCCGCAATCGAGGAAGTTGCCCGCGAGCGGCCGCAGGTTGTCGCAGTGTTCATCGAGGCGATCCAGGGGGAGGGAGGGATCAATCCGGCACACGTTGAATACCTGCAGAGCCTGCGGGTACTCTGCGATGAGCGCGGGTGGCTGCTGATGATCGACGAGGTGCAATGCGGACTCGGTCGCACCGGCAAGTGGTTCGCGCATCAGTGGGCCAACATCCTTCCGGATGTCATGCCGCTCGCCAAAGGTCTGGGCTCTGGCGTGCCGGTGGGCGCGGTCGTGGCGCGGGGCGAAGCAGCGCTCACCTTCCAGCCAGGTAACCACGGCACCACCTTCGGTGGAAACCCGCTCGCCATGCGCGCGGCGCTTTGCACGCTCCAGACGATCGAGGACGAGGGCTTGCTCGAACAGGCGCATCAACAAGGTCAGTATCTCTTCACCCAGCTTGGCGAGGCGCTATCGACCGAATCGGGGGTACGGGAGATCCGGGGTCGCGGGCTGATGATCGGCATTGAACTCGACCGGCCCGCAGGCGAGCTGGTACGGCAGGGGCTTGATGCCGGCCTTGTGTTCAACGTGACCGCCGATCGGGTGGTGCGTCTGCTGCCGCCGCTGATCATCCAACGACAGCACGCCGACCAACTGCTCGAAGGGCTCGTGCCACTGATCCGCAACCTGCTCCACGAAAACCGGGCCGGGCACTAAGGCATGGAACCCTCGCACGCGCTGAGCGCGCCGACGGCGGCCCTCGCCCCTTGCCGGCATTTTCTCCAGTTTCGTGATCTCAACGCCGAAGAGCTCACCTACCTCTTCGGGCGCACCCGGCTGATCAAGGAAAAGTTCAAGCGCTACCAGCCCCATCACATCCTGGCCGACCGTACGCTGGTGATGATCTTCGAGAAGGCCAGTACACGCACCAGGTTATCCTTTGAAGCGGGGATGCATCAGCTGGGCGGCGCAGCGATCTACCTCAACACGCGCGACTCGCAACTCGGCCGAGGCGAGCCTGTGGAGGACGCCGGAGAGGTGATTTCGCGCATGTGCGATCTGGTGATGATCCGCACCTACGAGCAAGCGATCATCGAACGCTTCGCATCGCGGTCGCGGGTACCGGTCATCAACGGTCTCACCAACGAGTTTCACCCCTGTCAGGTACTTGCCGATATCTACACCTGGGTGGAACGGCGCGGAAGCGTTGCAGGGATCACCGTGGCCTGGATTGGTGACGGTAACAACATGGCCAACACCTGGGCGCAGGCTGCCGAGCAGCTCGGCTTCATGCTGCACCTCTCGAGCCCCGGCGGCTACGGCATCAAGGCTTCGGTGGCGGGGGTGAGCGGGCGAGCGCTGCGGCATTTCGACGACCCGATGGAAGCCGCCCGCGGCGCGCACCTGGTGAGCACCGATGTGTGGACTTCAATGGGCTTCGAGAGCGAAGGCGCCGCGCGCAAGGAAGCCTTTGCAGCCTGGCGGGTCGATGCCGACATGATGGCTGTTGCCGACCGCAACGCACTCTTCATGCACTGCCTGCCGGCGCACAGGGGCGAGGAGGTCAGCGCCGAGGTGATCGACGGCGCGCAGTCGGTGGTCTGGGACGAGGCCGAAAACCGCCTGCATGTGCAAAAGGCGCTGATGGAGTTTCTCCTGCTCGGGCGCCTCAACTGACCCGATTCTCCGGGGCGGGATCGCTTTGTGTGGTCGGCGGTTCTTCCGCAACGCACCTCAAGGGTCTCGATCCACGCTGTTCGGCGGGGCCGGTGACCTCGCGGAACTGGAGCACGCGCGGGGGCGCGAACAATGTCACGCCTGTCTTATCCAGGGTTCGCCGCTCCCCTGCGGCCCTGCAGCGGATATTGCGGGTCGTTGTAGCCGGGCGTGGAGGCGTGCCCGGGTACCACCAGCGCATCGATCAGTGCCTCGTCCTCGTCGCTCCAGGGAAGTTCAACCGCAGGCAGATACGCCATCCACTGTTCGAGCGTCCTCGGCCCTGCAATGACGGAGCTGACGGTCCGATTGGCGAGCAGCCAGCGCACCGCGAAGGCCACGAGACCCGATCCGCGGGCGGCACAGTGCTCCGCAAGCCGCTGTGCAATCTCGAGCGACTCGGGTCGCCATTCGGTCTGCATCATCCGGCGGTCGCCTCGACCGGCCCTGCTCTCCGGATCCGGCTGCGCTCCGGGTGGGTACTTTCCGCTGAGTACACCCCGCGCGATCGGGCTGTAGGGTGCCACACCAAGGCCCATGGCTTCGCAGGCGGGAAGGATTTCAACCTCAGGGGTACGATTCAATAAATTATAATAAGGTTGGCAAATGATCGGCGGGGGCACGCCAAGGGCTCGGCTCAGATGCACGATCTGCGCGATGCGCCAGCCGCGAAAATTCGAAAGCCCCCAGGCGCGTATCTTGCCCGCAAGGATCTGATCGCCGATCACCGCAACTGGCTCCTCGAGGTTGGCGTCTTCCCAGTCGCGGTGCAGATACCAGATGTCGAGATGATCGGTGCGCAACCGGGTAAGCGAGTCTTCGAGCGCGCGTAGCATCCAGCGCCGCGAGTAACCCCGGAGCCCCGGTTGCTCTCCCATCGGATTGCCGACCTTGCTGGCAAGTACCCAGTGCTTCCGATCGTTTCCGAGGAGTTCGCCCAACAACGCCTCGCACCTTCCCAGCGAGTACACGTCGGCGGTGTCGAGAAAGTTGACACCATGTTCGCGGGCACTGGCAAGGATCGCGGATGCTTCAGCCCTGTTCGTACGGTCTGCGAAGGTCATGGTCCCCAGGCAAAGCACAGAGACTTCCAGATTGCTCGATCCCAGCCTGCGGTAGCGCATGTTCCGTCCTCCCCTTGATCCACCCGCCTGAAAAGGCCCCGGCGCCGTCCGGTGCGCCTCACAGCCACAAAGAGACTGCCGCGTTCGCCGCGCCGCCGGCGGCAGGCGGACAGCCGCAAGCCTACGCCATCGACGAGCCCGTATCAGCGCTCAGCGATCGACGCAAGGCGCTTTCTCGCCCGGTGCACGCGGATCCAGCAGTTGTTCTCGCTGATACCGAGACGCTCGGCAACTTCGCCTGCCGGACGGTCTTCCACCACCTGCAGCGTGAAAGCCTCGCGAATGCCAGGCGTGAGTGTGTTCATCACCTCCGAAACCTCGCGAAGGATCTGACGGCGCTCATAGATTCGCATCGGATCCTCGCCGAGTTGCGAGCGGTGCACCCCGCAGCGATTCGACCACTCGAGTTGATTCTCGTGGTCCTCGACGGGTGAATCCATCCACTCCACGTTGGTGTAGCGGCACTCCTCGCGGAAGCGATCGTGGATCTTGTGATCGAGGATGCCTCGTAGCCAGGACCGCACGGTGCTGCGGCCGCGGAAGGTCTTCCGGTGGGTGTAGGCGGCAATGAGCGTCTCCTGCACCGCGTCCTCGGCCCAGGCCTCGTTACGCACCCGCCTGCGGGCGAGCCGCAGCAAAAGGGTGCGATGCGACGCGAGGCGCTTCGGCTCGAATTCGGCGCTCAGGTCCACGCAGTCATCCGCGGAGCCCGCCTCTTCGCCTTGTTCACCCTCATGGGTGTCGCTGGCAGCCTCTTCGTAGAGGCCCTGGATGCTGTCGAGGGCTCCATCGACTTCGATACCGTCGCCGCTGCCGAGGATTGCAACGCCTTCAAGGCCTTCCCTGGTGCCGGGCAGCCCTCCGCCCGCCACGCCAGTGTGGGAGCCGGGGCCCGCTTCGCCTGCGCAGGCCGCGCCAGCAGGCGCAGTCGCATCACCTGTCGAGCCCTCGCTGATGCAGGAAGTCAGATTCTTTACCGAGTCGTTGCTGGTGCAGGCAATCGCATCACCTGCCGACGCGTGGCTGATCCCGGGCATCGCACCACGTTCGAAGCCCTTGAGGCGACGTACCTTGCGGCAGACGCGGGCAGGCGTGAAGCCATGAGCTGAAACGACTGCGGATGCAGGCTTGGGCGAGGTCTGAAGTGAGGCATGAACGTGTCGCATGATCGAATTCCTTTGGGGCTGGTTGAGGTGATGCAAGGATGAGGGGGCCCTATCCCTGAACCGTCACCGGATCATCACGATTTGTTCACCGTTTGGTGTCGGCGATCCACACCTGCCGCTGCGCAGGGCAATTCCTTGGACTTGACCAGAGGATCGCGGAGAGGCCACCATCGCGCTTGTGGACGACAACAACAGCATTCTTCTCGTGGAGGACAACGCGGACTTTCGCCACTTCCTCGCGACGCAATTGGAGGCCCGACACTTCCGGGTCGTTGAACTGGGAGACGGGGTTGCCGCACGCCGCTTCCTGGAGAATCAGCCCTTCGACACGATCGTTCTCGACATGAACCTGCCCGGAACCGATGGCGTCGAGATTCTCAAGTGGCTTCGGCTCAACGGCTCGGAAAGCACCGTGATCATGATTTCCGCTAGCGGCGAGGAGGTCGATCGGATCCTCTGTCTGGAACTCGGCGCCGACGACTTTCTTGTGAAGCCCTTCAGCGCGCGCGAACTGCAGGCCCGCATCCGGGCAGTGTCGCGCCGCCGAAGGCCACGGAGCGACGAGGAGGGCCAGGACCCGCTTGCGGTTGATCCGTCTACGGCCGCAGACCCTTCGCTGGCGGAGGCAAGGTTTTCCGCCATCAACATCAGGCCCACAGCTTCGGCACCCCTGGCAGCACCGCCCACAAGCACAGCGCCTCTTGCAGCACCACCCACAAGCGCAGCGCCTCCTGCAGCACCGCCCACACCTTCAGCGCCTCCGGCACCGGCTCCACCCGCTTTTGCGCCAGGGGCAGCACAACCCCCTGCGGGCTCTCAAGCTTCGCCAAGGGTGGCCGAGTCGTCGCCCCTTGGCGCCAGAGATGGTTGCGAGCCCGGTACCGCCAGGGAAGTCTATGCAAGCGACAGCCCCCGCGACGTTTACGCACCCGGCGCCGCACTGCTCGCTGCGGGGCGTATCCGGCTCGACCCGGAGCGCCAACGTTGCGAAGTGGACGGCAGTGAAGTCGTGCTCACGAGCCTCGAGTTTCGGCTGCTGCTCTGGTTCATGCGCAACCCGCAGCGGGTTTTCAGCCGCGCGCAGTTGCTCACTGCAGCCTGGGGACGCGACTACCCGGGCTATGAGAAAGCGGTCAACAACCATATCCTGCGCTTGCGGCGCAAGATCGGCGATGACGCTGACCTGCCTCGCCATATTCAGACGGTACACGGTAGCGGCTACCGCTTTGAGCCGTGAGCCAAGCGATCGGGGCTGCTGCGCCACCAGCCGTATGACCGGGGGTTGCTCGCCTTTGCGGGCTTCGCCCCGGACCGCAGCGGGCAAGCGGTGGGACTGGTGAATGCCTTCCTCGACGTCTCCACTTTCCGCGCCCGATTGCGCCTGAACATCCACGACATCTGTGTGCATCCCCACTTCCAGCGGCGTGGCATCGGTGCCGCATGGCTGGAGGTCGTTGCGCACGCCGCCTTCAGTGAAGGGTGCTGCAGGATCACGCTCGAAGTGCTGGAGGGAAATCTCGGTGCGCTCGCAGCGTACCGCCGGGCGGGCCTTGGGGGTTATCGACGCGACCCGACGCTCGGGCAGGCAATCTATCGCGAAAAACTCCCTGGAGAGGCGTAGAGTGGGGGCTACCCTGAGCCTGCCATGCCTTTCCCTCGTGGGCCCCTCGTCCATGCATCCCGATATCCCGGAGTAGTCCGATGCCCTCGTTCGACGTCGTTTGCGAAGCCG
>Ga0194130_10007551_pt1 | contig 11931 bp, 6 predicted proteins | sample TA2KigsurfametaG_FD_160084 | JGI IMG/M metagenome (GOLD analysis project Ga0194130, IMG submission 160084) | Freshwater microbial communities from Lake Tanganyika, Tanzania - TA2015050 Kigoma 12 surface | ecosystem: Environmental > Aquatic > Freshwater > Lake | place: Tanzania: Lake Tanganyika... | reverse complement strand
CGAGGGTTATGCCCGCACCGGAAAACATGGACAAGGTCTTTGAGGTACAGCGAGTTACCGCGAGTGGTCAAGAACTGACGCTGCATTATCAAGTCCAAGTACCCGCAAAGGGTGCGAGTTACTCCGTGAAAAATTTCTTGGCAGTGCGAGTTCCTAAAGGAGATTACTCGCGAGTCAGCTTCGTTGAAAACGGGAAGAAGATCGGTGAACTCAAGCCCACAGAGGGCGTATGGAGTGTTCCCAAAATCGATGCAGGCGGAAACCAGTAGCCATGATCATCTCGAGCATCGATTATTCCACGAATGGGAAGCAGCAAGGATTCTTGCGGGTTCCATACTCGCATAACCTCGGCGGTTGGGCCAACGTGATGATTCCCATTACGGTTTTTGCCCGAGGAACTGGTTTGACTGTATTGGTTCTCGGCGGGAATCACGGGGATGAATACCAAGGACAAATCGCTGCCATGCGGTTGGCTCGCGAGCTATCCCCCGATGCCATCCATGGCCGATTGATTTTGATCCCATCCCTCAATTTCCCTGCTGCGCGGGCAGCGACACGATTGTCGCCCCTCGACGGGATGAATATGAATCGGGCGTTTCCTGGGCATGCTGAGGGAAATGTTACCAGTCAGATTGCCCACTACCTTACCCACACCCTTTTCCCGATGTCCGATGCGATCATCGACATCCATTCCGGTGGGCGTAGCATGGACTTTGTTCCTTGCTCCCACATGCACTTGGTCCCCGATCGAACGCAACGTCGCAAGATGCTCGAAGCGATGCTCGCTTGGAACACAGACTTTTCGTTTCTATATACCGACATTGCGGGATCAGGACTACTTCCCGTGGAAGCCGAGAACCAAGGCAAAACAGTGGTGACAACCGAACTTGGTGGTGGCGAGGGCGTACCAGCTTCCGTGCATCGCATCGCACAAAGTGGCCTGCGCAACGTCTTGATTCATCTCGGTGTTCTGGAGGGAGAATTGCAAACTCGCAACTCTCTCGGGAAACCACCCGCGATCCTCACCCAAGCGCTTCATGCCGACAACTATTTACTCGCTCCTGAATCGGGAGTCTTTGAAGTCGCAGTGGATCTCGGCAATCGCGTTTCACGTGGACAACCCTTGGGTTACATTCATCATCTCGAACGCCCCGATCGAGAACCGGAAATCATCGAATCATCTCGCGATGGATTTCTCATCACCGCGCGCGTCCCATGCTTGACCCAGCAAGGGGACTGCGTTGCAGTGATCGGTGAAGAAGTGGCTGTCGAGTCGTTGCTCTAAAGGCGGAGCATGCGCGATGGCTGAAATCAATCCTAGCGATGAATCGGTTCCCCCGTCCAGCAATCTAGCGGGATCCGCATCCGTCAATCCATACACAGCATCATCGCCTCCGAGCGATCCTTTTGTTGCGACAAACGTATCTGTCCCATTCCCATCGACGCCGAAAATCATTGCACTGGTGGGATTCATGTGGGTCGCCTACTTTTTGAATTACTGCGATCGACAAGCCGTCTTTGCCATGTTCAAGGTCCTGAAGGCGGATTTAGCGATGACCGACACCCAATTGGGATGGGTGGGCGCGATCTTTTTATGGGTATACGGAATTGGATGCCCTATCGCAGGGAAACTTGCCGATACGTTTTCGAAGAGGCATTTGGTGGTAGCGTCGCTTGTGATCTGGAGCGCGGTGACCGTCCTGACAGGCATGTCGATTTCCGTTTGGATGCTGTTGGGTTTAAGAGCGGCTATGGGAATCTCTGAAGCACTGTACATGCCGGCCGCGATCGCGCTGACCGCGAACTCGACACCCAATCATCAACGGTCTCGAGCGATCGCCATTCTGACCACCGCGCAAATCGCCGGAACCGTAGCAGGGGCATGGTGCGGCGGATGGATGGCGGAGAGGGGATTATGGCGGTACGCATTCTTTGCGCTCGGAGCCGTGGGGATCCTCTACGCCGTACCGTACGGCCTGTTCCTGCGTTACGTGTCCGAACTTAGCAGCCCCCCGAACGAAGATTTGGGTGCGGACCGTCAAGAAGCTTTAAAGCAATCCAACTCGTCGGTGAGCCTCGTTGTGATACCAACCTTTTGGTTGTTATGCGTCGCCTTTCCGATTTTTGTTTTTGGGCTGTGGATGCTCTATGCGTGGCTGCCAAACTACCTGCAAGAAAAGTTCAACCTCGGACTCGCCGACGCCGCCTTCGCTGCCACAGGATCTATGCAATCCTCCACGATGGTCGGATTGTTTTTGGGAGGGATACTTGCGGATAAGCTCGCCCAGCATACCCGCTCCGCTCGCTTTTGGTTGCTATGCCTCAGCATGCTCGCGTGCGCTCCTTGCATGCACATGATTGGACAGTGCCGATCCTTGACATCAACCTATCCATGGTTGATCGGTTTTGGCTTGTTCAGCTCGCTGATGATCGGAAACATCTTTCCAGCCGCCTTCGAAGTGGTACCGAAAGCGTCGCGAGCAACAGCGGTCGGTGTACTCAATTTTTGTGGAGCGATGCTGTCAGGTTTTGCGCCGTTGGCGGTGGGCGCTTGGAAAAGCTCCGTCGGGATTGAACGCATGCTATCGCTCGCCGGATTGGCATACCTCGTCGGCGCGATCGTGATTTGGTGGGCGATTCAATTCCTGCTACGCCGCGACTTGGTGGAAGCAGAACAGTAGCCTACCCAGATATAATTGCTCGGAAAGAAGACCCAATTCTCATGAAACGCATACTGATTGCTGAATGCAAACAAGAAGTATCGACCTTCAATCCGAACGGAAGTGACTACGAGGACTTCGGCGTTCGCTTTGGGAACGAGTTGATCGAGTACCACCGAACGGTTCGCAACGAAATCGGTGGTGCTCTCACTGTCTTCGATGCACGCAACGATATCGAACTGGTTCCGACCTATAGCGCATTTTTCATCACGTCTGGAGGGACACTGAAGGCAAGTGCGTGGGAACGGATCTCTCAAGAGTTTTTGGAATCCATTCGGAACGCGGCCTCTCAAGGGCCGCTCGATGGTGTTTACTTCTGCATGCATGGTGCAATGGCGAGCGATTCGGAATGGGATCCCGAAGGTTACTTGTTGCAGGAAAGTCGCAAAATCCTCGGGGAAGAGATTCCTATCGTGATATCGCTGGATTTGCATGGCATACCAAGCGATCGAATGTTCGCGCACAGCGATGCAATCGTCGTATATCACACGTATCCCCATGTCGATTTTTTTCAAACCGGCGAACGCGCGGCAACATTGCTATTGCGTATCTTCAGCGAGAATGTTCGTCCGGTGACCGCAAAAGTAGCGATACCAGCGCTCGTTCGCGGGGACGAGTTGATCACCGAGACAGGTCTCTTTGGGAGATGCATCGCAAAATCCCAACGCATCGAGAAATCCGCGAAAGGGCTTTCTGCGGGAATGTTCATTGGCAATCCTTTCACTGACGTTCCCGAATTGAGGACAACGAGCTTTGTCGTGACGGATGGTGAAGAAGATCAGGCTGTCGCATCGGCTCTGGAGATCGCTCGTGAGTTTTGGGAGTACCATGAACAAATGCAGGTTCCGCTCGTCTCCCTAGATTCGATGGTAGCGAGGATGATGGAACGCGAACGAACCAATCGTGCTGGGACGGTGGCTCTCGTGGATGCAGCCGATGCGACCAGTTCCGGAGCATCCGGAGATAGCAACGCTATTCTAAAATCACTGCTGCGCGCAGGCTACCGCGGCCGAACCTTGCTTCCGATCGTCGATGCACCCGCTGTGCAAGCGGCATTTGCTGCAGGAATTGGCGCTACGATTCGAGTGCTGCTCGGCGGCACATTGGATCCGATTCGATTCGAGCCGATCGAAGTTGTCGCGAAGGTACGTATGCTGAGCGATGGTACATTCCGGAGCGAATCTTTCGGAGAGCTCTGGAGGTCTGGATTAACCGCGGTGTTGGAATTGGGAACCTACACGATCGTCGCAGGTAGCCGAGGGGTCAACCACTACGATCGTTCATACTACTATGCCAATGGTCAGAATCCGAAAGCCTTCGATGCTGTGATTGTCAAATCGCCGCATTGCCAACATCATATGTACGCGGAGTGGTGCGATGAAATGATCCTGGTGGATGCCCCAGGATCCTCTAGCGCGAACTTGAAGAGTTTGGGCCACAGCCGATGCCCTAGACCGATATTCCCGTTGGATGCGGATGTACCGTTCGCACCGAGGGTTCAAATTTTTCGAAGAGATCGAACGAACCGATGAAAATCCGAGAGATACGCTGCGCAGGGTTGCGCGGTGCAACCCCTGAAGGTGGCTGGAGCAACGAACTACGTCCCGAAGACTGTGTGCATACGTTGATCACCGTTCATACCGACGAAGGAGCGGTTGGGCTGGGGAGTGTTTTTACCAACGATGAGTTGGTACGCGCTGCACTGCGAATCCTCGAGCCGCTCTATCTTCATGAATCTGCGATTGAACCGGAGCGGGTGAGCGAGAAACTTCATCAGCATATGTTTTGGATGGGGCGAGGAGGCTCGATTACTCACACCATTAGCGGCATCGACATAGCGTTATGGGATTTGCTGGGTAAGGCAACTGGCCAGAGTGTCAGCCGGTTGCTCGGAGGTCGGTATGCAGAACGCGTGCAGCCTTATGCATCGCTCTTGATGGACGAACCCCACGCGATGCGGGAGCATTTACTCCGGGTCAAGGAACAGGGATTTCGCGCATTTAAAATTGGCTGGGGCCCCTTCGGCCGCAATGACGCGGCCATGGACGAAGCGATCGTCGCTGCGGCACGCGGTGCCATCGGTGCTGATTGCAAGTTAATGGTGGATGCAGGTGGCTCCGATGCCCATTGGCATCGAGGTTACAAGTGGGCATTAAACACCTCGAAAATGCTCGCCAATTACGATGTGACTTGGTTTGAAGAAGCGTTGTCTCCCGATGCACTTGAGGATTTTGTTCTTCTGCGCGAGCATTCGCCTGTACCGATATCTGGGGGAGAAGTGCTCACACGGCGGCAATCTTTCCTGCCATGGCTCTCCTCAAGAGCCTTCGATATCGTACAACCCGATGTCACCAAAGTTGGCGGGATCAGCGAGGAACGACGTATCGCGTGGATGGCCCAAGATTACGGAGTCCAGTTCGTACCCCATGGATGGAATACAGCCGTTGGACTGGCTGCGGATCTTCATCTCGCTTCTGCAGTTCCGAACACTCAGTTCGTCGAATATCTCACCGGCTCACCGTTCATTGATGAGATCACCCTCGGTGGCTGGAAACTCGACGCCGATGGTATGCTCAATGTGCCGTCGGGGCCCGGACTCGGTTTAGAACTCGATCCAGACCAAGTTGATAAATACACAGGCGTTCGCAATTTATTCAGTTAATGCAGCTTGGACCTCAGGGTGGGCCAACAAGATTTTGCGACGTTCATCGGCGAAGGTTCTCAAGGCCATGCTTGGCCGGCGCTCCACCTCGTTCATCGGCGCATCCTGCGTCGTCGACCGAAAATCCGACGAAGAAGAAAGCTTCCGTGAATCGAGTTGAACCAAAGGTTCGATGCGAGTACGGATTTCTGACACAACGGGTCCTAGATGGTTCCAATCCAGATCTTCACTCGCGATCTGTGCGACATACTGCAGGTACTTGCGACGCAATTCGGGGACTTGAAGGAGTCGGCTACGAAGTGGGCGATCCGGGTTGTCCATGCCGATGAGTGGATCCAACGCAAAAGGACCACGACCATTCCGATCGGATCCAGTCGGGTTTGGTGGAGCATCGGCACTGCGGTTTCTCCCGGCGCGATCCCCCTCTGGTCGCCGCGCCCGGTCCCCTGGCCCCCCCCGCATGCCCGGTGGTCCCATGCCCGGTGGTCCCATGCCCGGTGGTCCCATGCCCGGCCCCATCGCTGGGGTGAATGTTTCATTGATGTCGTGGGGAATCACGTGAAACCTTTTTTTGTCGTCCAAGTACAAGCTGTAGTCGCTACCGCGAACCCAGTATCCATCGTTGTTGATCAGCGCCACATCCAATGCTAGGAATCGCAATGCTCCATCGATATCTAGGATAGGCTCGAGGGATTCTTGAAGTTGATCGATCGGGGTTTCATGAAGCACTCGGCACAATTCGATCAATGCGTACCATGCCTTTTCTTTGTCCGCCGATTTTATTTCATAGAGTTTGCGATACGGCTCCAAATCCTCACCGATATAACTCAAACTGCCACCTCCAGCTGGACTACCTGGAACTTTCCACCGAGTCCCTTGCGTCGAACCGTAGTTCTCCTGCAGGAAAACCTTGTCGAACTGCTGCACGTTCTGATAGATCCCCCAGTCCTCGCCGTTGATTACCACGCGAACTTCGTTGGCTTTGGGAGTTGGGAGGTATTTTCCAGCCACCGCGGAATAGAGAACCGAATGCATCAACGTCGGATCGCCATTCGAGTTCAATAGGTTCAACGACTTGTAGCCGAGCAACCGCTGATCTCGGTCCGCCATATCCATCGAGATGTTCAGCGAGCGCTTCGAACCCGCAGGTACCATTCCGAAGGAGGAGGCACCGCGGAAACTGACCCCGACACGTTCATACGTACGACCGTCCACAACAAGAGTGGCATCTACTTCGACATCGGTCGGTTTGAAGTCAGCCAGTTCCGATTCCCAGTCATCGTTTTCAAAGATTAAGGAAAGTGTGCGAACGACGGCTCGATCGTAGAGCGGTTCTTCGTCGTAGATCACCACCTCCGATGCCGCCACCCTGATCCCAGGCTTGCCTGGTTCTCGATTGCTACCCGGCCCACGGCCAAGCCCGAAAAAGCCTGCGATACCACCAGGGCCGGGCCCGCCTGGCGGTGGAGCACCAGGCCCACCTGGTCCGCCGGCCCCGCGTCCAAATCCTCGACCGGACGCTCTGGCTTCTGCACGTGCTGAGATCCGTTCCTTCGAATCTAGCCAACCATCCGAATTAGCGTCAAATTTACGAATCAACGGGATATCGGGACCACCCATCGGCGGAGGTCCCATGCCTGGCCCCCCAAATCCTAAAATGCCACCCCCAAATGGATCTTGCCCATTGAATACACGTACGGTGACGATGCCCAAAACGGCGCCCACACAAAGGGTAATAATTAGCCCCGTTCGCGTTCGCAGGCTCATTTTCATCGGGATCCAATCGACACTATTTAGGATGTAGGGAGTCGGTAACGTTTTCGACACTGGAGACGCTAGCAATGCCAGCCAGTATATCGCGTTCGCCCTTACCAATTGAAAGAGTTGCACGTTTTATAATCGCCTCCTGGATTCTCGCCACGGGGTAATTGCCAGCAATCTCCAGAATGCTTCTGCGGAAACACCACTATTTAGGGGGGTGTTGGTCTTGACGCTTTCCACCGCGATTTCCTAGCCTTCGGGCACATTACATCTTAGGAAGCCATCGAACGGCCAACCCAATCCCCTCTCATCATCCAAGCCGGGGAAACGGTTGCCGTAGTCGGCGAGACCTTCCAAGCGAAAAAAGGCGGTGTGGATGCAAACCTCGTACGTCCTGATCTCTCGAACAATGCGTTGGATTTCGGCGCATTTTGTTTGCCTAGTATGCTGTTCCCTTCCATTGGCGTCAGCCATTGCGTTTCAAGAGGGCGAGATATTGGTGCGACGCGATGTTGCCGTCGATCGTTCGATGATTCCAACCGCACAAGGTTACTTGAAGCAGTTGTTCCAAGGACGAATTTATGCGAACCCTGCGAAACAGAACTCTGTATTGATTCAGGTCGGTCAAGAGACCGTTTCCGTGCAATTTTTGGAACCACAGAACAGCGTTCGGATCGAGGGCCCCCGTGGTTTAGCTACGGATATTGCACTGCTGACCTCTGAGATCGGCAAATCGAATCGTGAATCTTCCGTTCGTGTCGTTCCTCTCAACGACAATGGCCAAGCTTCATGGGCGATATTTTCACAACGGACAGAGGCGGCACGATCGAAGAATGGCGTCATGGGTGCTATTGTTCGCACTGGTTCAGGCCCGAGCATCGCCAACTTTCTCCAACCGAAGGGCATCTCACAAACGCAATCTCGCAACGGATCCAAGCCATTGGATCGCGATGGCCAGATCCGATTGGCATCTGGAATGCGAAATCAAGCGGAACTACTCACCGGAAACGGACAAACCGGAGCGGCACAACTCCCTAACGGCGGAGTTGCTGCGAATCCCGCTCTCGGCCAGGATGAGAATCCAAAAGAGGAACCACCCTCGATGTTACCGTTGCCCCAATTCGAAGGGGTGCAGATCGAAATGCTGCCAGAACTCGATGCGGTCATCCTGCGTGGGCGAGACCAGCAGCTAACAGACCTTTCCGAAATCATCAAACGGTTGGATGAAACGAGTCGATTAACACGTCCCGAGATCGAGGTGATTCCTCTTCAGCATGTGAACTCAGGCGCGATTTCCGAGCTAATCGAGAACACCCAGGATAAACTTGTCGGGACCCGGCAAGGACGGATTACCGTCACTCCATTAGGAACCCCCAATGCGTTGCTCTTAATCGGGTGGGGCGAGTCGATGGTGGCAATGAAAGAATTGATCCAGAAGCTGGATCAACCATCGAGTATCGATAGTTCATTCGCCGTGATCCCTCTGCAGCATGCAATCGCGAGCGAAATTCAAACACAACTTCAAACCTTCTTTAAATCGAAGGAAGGGTTAGCGCCTGTCATCAACACTGTTGCCGATAGCCGTTCGAATGCGATCGTCGTGCAGGCATCTCCTCGCGACCTCCAGGAGATACGTCGTATCCTCAAAGAGATCGATGTCCCTCGCGGGGGTTTGATGCAATCCGCCCGCGTGTTCCAGTTGAAGTACAGTTTGGCGGCCGATATCGCTGAGTCACTCCAAGACGCTTTGACAACGACGACGGCGGACCGCAATAAAAGCATGCAGCTGGTGGACGAAAATGGCCAACCCATCGTGACGAGTGGCGTATTGGGAACCACCAAAATCTCGGTCAACGAACGGAACAACTCGATCGTTGTTTCGTGTGCCCCTGAAAATCTAGCCCTCGTGGCCCAATTCATCGAGCAACTCGACACACCGGGAGACGTCGCCAAAATCAAGATTTTTCCAGTTAGGAATGGGGATGCGGCCTCGTTGGTTGAGACATTGAGATCACTGATTCCATCCGCAGGTACCACAGCACAGAGCAATTCACAGCTTTCAAGCTCCCCTGACGAAAGCGCGTTAATCGCGCTTCGATTCACTGTAGATACTCGCGGCAACAATATCATCGCGATTGGTTCCGAAGGGGATCTTAAGATCGTCGAGGCCCTTGTCATGCGGCTCGACGAAGAAGATTCTGTATCGCGAAAGAGCACGGTTTATCAACTGAAAAACTCCCCGGCCGTGGATGTCGCGTTAGCCATCAACGAATTTCTGCGCAATAAACGCCAAGTCGAAATCGCTGCACCTGGGGCGGCCAACCCCTTCGAACAACTCGAGAAAGAGGTCGTCGTTGTTCCGGAGCCTGTCCAAAACAAACTGATCATGAGCGCGACACCACGTTACTACGACGAGATTGCAAAACTCATCGAGGAATTGGACCAGCAGCCACCGCAGGTGATGATCCAAGTTATGATTGCCGAAATCACTTTGGGTAACACCGATGAATTTGGAGTGGAGATGGGGCTCCAAGACTCCGTGCTATTCGACCGAAGCTTGCTCGGGAATCTGGTGACACGAACCACAACGACCACAACTTCTACCCCTGCCGGGGTTGTCACCCAAACCGCCCAGGAAATCGTCGCAGCATCGAATGTTCCAGGCTTCAATTTCAACAACACCGACCCGCTAGGAAACAGCGGTTCCGCTCGCGCGTTGAACTCAGCCCCATACGTCGGTGGCCAAGGCCTCTCCAACTTTAGCGTTGGCAGAGGCAATGAAGAGTTGGGATTTGGTGGGTTGGTTTTGTCGGCGAGTAGCGAAAACGTCAGCTTCTTGTTACGAGCGCTCCAGGATTCGAGACGACTGGAAATCCTCAGTCGCCCCCAAGTCCTAACGCTCGACAACCAGCAAGCTTTTATCCAAGTCGGTCAGCGTGTCCCCCGTATCGTCAATTCGATCATCAATCAAAACAACACACAAAATGTGGTTGCACTCGAAAATGTCGGCTTGATCATCGGTGTCACCCCTCGAATCAGTCCCGAGGGGAATGTTGTGATGGAGATCGATGCTGAGAAATCGAAATTAGGCCCGGAAAGCGAGGGGATTCCGATCTCGATCTCGCAGAACGGCACTGTCATTCGTTCTCCGCGTGTCGATACGATCACCGCCCAAGCCACTGTTAGCGCAGCCGATGGGGAAACGATCATCCTCGGTGGCTTGATTTCGAAGAGCACTCGAACCTTCCATCGTCAGGTTCCATTTCTCGGTGACATCCCGATCATCAAGTATCTATTCAGTTACGATTACAACTCCAATCAGCGCACCGAATTACTCATCATTATGACGCCTCACGTCATCCGATCACCGGGTGACATGGAGCGATTGAAGCAAGCGGAATTCGCTCGCATGAGTTGGTGCGAAGCCGATATTTTTGATTTGCACGGAGATGTGTTTCCTCAGACGGGAATGATGAGTCAGTTGGTAGACCAAGAAGATTGCAATGTTGTTTACCCCGATGCGGATCCTCGCGGTAGCATCCAAGGGGTTCAGGAACTACCCGTTACAGTGCCTAAACTGCAGCCATCTGGTCCATCGGGAGTGCAATCGGTAGGCCCCTCACCAAACGAACCGCTAACCCTCGAGGAAGAAATTCGGCGTCGTTCGCAACCCCAGCAACCAGGATTATCTACTCTTCCGCCGACGTCCTTGAACGTGGTGCCCGCTCAAGCGTTCGCGGCACCCCCCTTTCCATCTGTTAATGCTGGAGGGAATCGATGAGAGCAACCAGGGGTTTCTCAATCCGAATCGCGGTGATCATTTGTGTCGCGACAAGCTTGTTCAACGCAGTCGGCTGCCAATTCGCTCCGAAGAAGATGCCTTCGGTATGGCCATGGAAGAAAAGCGACGAACCTAAACCAATTCCCGACCGAATCCTCGCAGTCTGGTCCGATTCAGTGCTGCACCAGAAGGGGCTTCCTGGGGTCCGCGGGTTTGGAGGTCGAATCTATTTCTATCAGAAAGAGAATACAGACCCAATCGAAGTCGATGGCAGCCTGGCCGTCTATGTCTTCGACGCGGACGATATCTCTCCGGCAACCCAACAACCCTTGCGAAAATTCGTCTTCACACCGGATCAATTCGAAAGCCATATGAGCAAGACTTCGTTCGGGCCCTCCTACAGCGTTTGGCTCCCTTGGTCCGAAGTTGGCGGACCGCAAATGCGACTCAGCTTGATCGCTCGTTTCGAAGGGAGAGATGGTGGTTCCACCGTTTCAGACCCAACGATCAAACTGCTTCCCGGTATCTCCAAGGAGGACGCATTGGCAAAATCCAAGGCAAAGAAGAATCCGGGTAAAACCGACTCGGCGGTACAGCAAGCTTCGTTTGTCGAAGGAGCGACCACGAGCGCGGCCTCGCCCGATACGGAGAACGCGGCCGGATCAAAATCGTTCAGCACGCCAAAGCAAAACAGCAGAGCAAAAGATGTAAAGACCATCGATCTTCCGCCATCCTTTCAGCGGCACATCCGACCGAACGCTCTGAACAATAGCCTAGGTTCTTCGAATAGCAACGAGAGTCTCGGTTCGATGGGAAACGCGCCGTTACCACCGGGAGCGACGCCGGGCAACAGCGGAAGTTCATTGATGCCTACGGATACAACAACAGACAGGGTAAAACCCGCTCTGCAGGAGTCTTTGGGCGGATCCATGGTAACGACCGAAGTGATCGATTTACGAAGTCGGGATCAACGATGGAAACGCGATTCGGGTTCCTCATCCAATTGG
>Ga0194130_10007549_pt1 | contig 11938 bp, 10 predicted proteins | sample TA2KigsurfametaG_FD_160084 | JGI IMG/M metagenome (GOLD analysis project Ga0194130, IMG submission 160084) | Freshwater microbial communities from Lake Tanganyika, Tanzania - TA2015050 Kigoma 12 surface | ecosystem: Environmental > Aquatic > Freshwater > Lake | place: Tanzania: Lake Tanganyika... | reverse complement strand
GCCTTGAGGCATTGGCCGGCCGTCCGGGCCGGCGGCCGAGTGTGATACGAGCCCTCGTGGCCGGTGCAGCCTTGATGCGATGGCCGGCTGTCCGGGCCGGCGGCCGAGTGTGATACGAGCCCTCGTGGCCGGTGCAGCCTTGATGCGATGGCCGGCCGTCCGGGCCGGCGGCCGAGTGTGATACGAGCCCTCGTGGCCGGTGCAGCCTTGATGCGATGGCCGCGCGTGATGCCCAACTCGGTTCGCTGCCGCCGCTCCGTGGCAGGGTGGGTCGCCGCCTGCGTGGCCGCCTGTCTCGCCGGCCACGCTGCCGAGCCGTCGGCTGACCCGCTCGCTCCGCCCGTCGAGCCGATCGTGCGGCATGCGACGAGTTCACCGGACGGCTCGGCCGCGTTTACCTTCGTGCCCGCCGACCTCGCGGGTGACACCCGCCATCTGCCGATCGGCGTGTTCGATTCCGGAATCGGCGGGCTCACGGTGCTCGAGGCGATTCTGGCGGCCGACGACTTCGACAACCGCACGCTCGAGCCGAGGCCCGACGGGCGGCCCGACTTCGCCGGCGAGCGGTTCGTCTACCTCGGCGACCAGGCCAACATGCCCTACGGCAACTATCCGCGCGAGGGCAACGAGGCGTTCCTGCGGGAACTGATCCTCAAGGATGCCGTGTTCCTGCTCGGACGGCGATTCTGGCCGGCCGCCGACGCGGCCGAGCCCGCGCTCGACAAGCCGCCCGTGAAGGCGATCGTGATCGCCTGCAACACCGCCACCGCCTACGGCATCGACGACCTGCGAGCCGCCATCGGCCGCTGGCGCGTGCCCGTGCCGGTGGTCGGCGTGGTCGAGGCCGGAGCCCGAGGTGTGCTGCAGTCGGACCGTTCGGCGACACGTCGCGACGAGGCGGTCGCCGTGCTGGCCACCATCGGCACCTGCGCCAGCAACGCCTATCCGCAGGCGATCGCGGCGACCTTCGGACGTGCCGGCCGCCGGGCTCCGGAGGTCGTGCAGCGTGGCTTTGCCGATCTCGCCGCGGCGGTCGAGGGCGATCCCGCGGTCCTGGCCCGCACCTCGGTGGAGCGGACGATCGCCGCCGACCTGCGCGAACTGCTGGACGAGCGGCGCCGGACCGCGGCCGACCGCCCCGTCGGCACCATCGTGCTCGGCTGCACGCACTTCCCGCTGGTCCGCCGGCAGATCGTCGACGAACTCGAGCGGCTGCGACGAGTGGAGGAGGATGGCGGCCGTCCGTACGAGCCGCTGATCGCCGAGGAGATCGAGGTGGTCGACCCGGCCAGCCTCACGGCCAAGGAGTTGTTTCGCACCCTGGCACTCGAGCGGCTTCGGGCGGATCCGCTCCCCGGCGGTGCGGCCGCCGGCCACGCCAGCCCATCGGCCCGGGCCTTCATCTCGGTGGCCGCGTCGAGCGACGAGAGGGGCGGCGGCTCGGAGCGCGGCGCCCGGGTGGCCACGTTTCGGCGGCCAGTGGGACGGCTGGATGCGGAGGACACGCCGGTCGTGACGCTGACGGCCGACCTCCTCCCGGCGACCAGCCTCTCCCTGATTCGCTCCAGGCTGCCGACCGTCTGGCGAAGCTTCGGATGGTGACGGACTCGGAGCGGCGCTCGGCGCTACGAGCCGCCGCGGCGCTCGATGACCAGCGGATCGTGCGCGCGGATGTCGCCGATGCGAAGCGCGGCCCGCCCCGCGAGCAGGTCGTCCACGAGGTCGCCCACCACCCGCGCCCGCCAGCCCGTCGCCAGCAGCGGTGGCCGGTCGCCGTCGTGGTAGCCGAGCTTCCAGGCCAGCAGGTCCCGCATGTCGCTCGACGTGCTTACGAGCGCCGGCGCGAGGTGCTCGCTGCGGCACATCCCCGCGACGGCCGTGGCGAGGAACTGGCCGAGCATCGCCAGCTGCGGGGGCGGCGTACGGTGCCGCTCGCCGCCGGGACACTCCTCCTCGGGCAGGTCGAGCCCCCGGGCGATGGCCTCGGAAAGGCCCTTGAGGATGTAGCGGAGGTCCGACCGCTGCATGCCGCGGATGGCCGAGATCTGCCGCTCGTCGGCGCTCTTCCGCTTGCACAGCTCCACGAGCAGGTCGTCGCGGAGCACCCGCTTGGGCGGCATGTCGCGATGCTCGGCCACCGCATCCCGCCAGTGCCAGAGTTCCCGGGCGATCGCCAGCTCGCGGCGGGAGAGGCCGTTGAGGCCGGAGACCCGCCGCCAGCGCTTGCGGATGAAGGAGTCTTCCACGTCTCCCTGCCAGGCCTCCATCTCCTCCCGCATCCAGTCGACGCGGCCGAGCGACTCCAGTCGCTGTTCCATCCTCCGCCAGAGCTCCTCCAGGTGGCGGACGTCGTCGACGGCGTATTCCAGCTGCGCCTGCGTCAGCGGCCGCTGACGCCAGTCGGTCCGCGTCTCCCCCTTGTTGGTCGGAAGGTTGAGAAACCGCCGGACGATCGACGCATAGCCAGCCGGGTAGTCGTGGTCGACGAGGCCGGCGGCGACCTGCACGTCGAACAGGTTCGAGGGGCGGGCCTGGATGGCGTGGAGGATGAAGCCGAACTCCTCGCGGCCGGCATGCACGACCGTCGTCCGGCCCGGCTCGGCCAACAGCCGCCAGAAGGGCTCGAGATCCCGGGCTGTGAGCGTGTCGATCACCGCCAGCACGCCGGGGGCCGCGACCTGCACGAGGCACAGCTGGCTGCGGTAGGTGTGCTCCGACACGAACTCCGTGTCGAAGCAGACGTGCGGGTGCTCGGCGAGGCGGTCGACGAGGTCGCCGACCTGGGAGTCGGTGGTGACGACCTCGAAGGAGGCCGCGGCGGGGCGGGCGTGCATCGGTGGGGCCGGGGGTTCGCCGTCGGCCCGGAAGGGTGGGGCGGGGCCGCTACACGAACAGCCACGCCATCAGGGCGAAGACCGGCAGCAGCAGCCCCGTACTGTACATCACGTAGCCGAAAAAACTCGGCATCCGCACCCCCGCCTGCTCGGCGATGGCCTTGACCATGAAGTTGGGGCCGTTGCCGATGTAGGTCATGGCGCCCAGGAACACGGCCCCCAGGCTGATCGCCGCCAGCAGGCGACCCTCGTCGGCCGTCAGGCCGTCGATCGGATCGATGCCCGCGGCCTCGAAGAACACGAAGTAGGTCGGCGCATTGTCGAGCACCGCCGACAGGGCCCCGGTCGCCCAGAAGTAGGCCTGGGGCGAGCCGAGGCCGAGGCGGTCGCCGTGGACGTGGAGCAGGGCCAGCGCCGGCTGCATGCAGATGAAGATCCCGACGAACAGGGCCGCCACCTCGAGGATCGCCGCGTAGGTGAAGCCGTTGCGGCGGCGGACGTCGTTCGGCCCGAGCAGGAGCGAGCACCCGACGAGCGCGAGCAGCACGATCTCGCGGAGGTAGATCCAGGGGTGCCAGGCCGTTCCCGGCACCGGCTTGGCCGGGTCGAGCAGGGCCACGGCCGCGATCACGCCGGCCATCAGCGGCAGGTTCGGCCAGAGACCGCCGAACCGGAGGCGGCGGGTGAGCAGCCGGTCGCGATCCAGGTCGGCGCGAGTCTCGCCGGGATAGGCGATGAACGTGTCCCAGGCCCAGTAGGCGGCCAGCAGCAGCCCGTTGGTGAACAGCCACTGCCGCCAGAGGGAGGTCGTCCAGAGAAAATCCACCCCCTGCAAGTAGCCGAGGAACAGCGGCGGATCGCCGATCGGCAGGAGCAGCCCCCCGCAGTTGCACACCATGAAGATGAAGAACACGAGCGTGTGCGCCACGTGCCGCCGCTCCCGGTTGGTCTCGAGCAGCGGCCGCACGAGCAGCATGGAGGCGCCGGTCGTGCCGATGAAGCTCGCGAGCCCGGCGCCGACCGCGAGAAAGGCCGCGTTGGTGGTGGGAGTGGCCTCCAGGTCACCCTCGATGCGGACGCCCCCCGTGATCACATACAGCGCGAACAACAGCGTGATGAACGGGACATACTCCGCGCACAGGGCGTTGACCAGCACCGCCCCCACCGTGGGCCAGGCGGGGCCGGTTCCCGCCGCCGGCACGACGGCATGGGCCGGAAAGTGCAGGTCGACGGGATGCCGGTGGGCGAGCAGGTAGAAGCAGAGCGTCGCGGCCGCCAGCAGCCCGGAGATGAGCAGCTTGCTGGAGTTGTGTTCCCACCGGTGCGCCACGCCGGGAGTCAGCGGCAGGATCGCGATCGCCGCGAGCAGGAGCACGAAGGGCAGCACGGATGCCAGGGGAGGGGCGGACGCGGCCGCGGCCGGACCGGCAGCGTGAGGCGGATGATCGGGCGACTCGGCGGCGTGGTCCGACGCGTGAGCCGCTTGTGAGCCGACGAGCAAATCGCGACCATGTTGGGGAAGTCCCAGCCCCAAGGCCGCGGCGTAGAGGGCGACCGCGAGGCCGATGCCGACCAGCGGCAGCCGCGGCGGTCCGGAAGTTTGGGATCCATGCATGGCGGGACCTCCTCGGAGTGGGCCGGGATGGCAGATGGTATGACATCCGCGGTGCGGGCGGGAACTCCGACCGGCGGTGGTTCAGCTCCCGAAGTGTGGCTCCGAGGCAACTCCCGTCCGGCCCTGGTGCTGCTCGCCGTGACCTCGGCGGCGACGATCCTGGCCGCGGCGACGGTGGCGGTCTGTCGTCCGCCGTGGTGGGCCTCGGGGCTCGTGGCGACGGCCTGCGGAGTCTGCCTGGCAGGGGCGCTGACGATCTGCTGGGTGGCCTCGAAGCCACGGCTCGTGCGGCGCGGTGGCGTGCTCGAGATTCGGCTCTCGCCGCTGCGGCTGGAGCGGATTCCCCTCGACGTCGTCGAGTGCGTGTTTCCGGGTTCGCTGCCCATGCCGGGCGGGGGAACGGCCGACGAGCGTCGCGTGGGCACGCTCGTCTTGCGACTGGCCGAGCGGGCGGCCGAATGGCGGTCGCGGCCCGCCGTCGCCTGGGGCGCCTGGGAGGATGGCAGCGTGGTGTTCGACGGCCGCTGGTGCGAGCCCCTGTCGCAGCCGCTCGCTCGCGACCTGTCGGCCAAGCTCCTGGAGGCGCGGCGGCAGGCCGGCGCACGTCCATGATCACGACCGCGTCGCGGCTCCCCGACGGCCTGCTTGTCAGCGTGCGGTCGTCCGCCGAGGCGGAGGAGGCGGTGCGTGGCGGAGCGGCGATCGTGGATGCCAAGGAGCCCGCTGACGGCCCCCTCGCGCCGGTCGATGCGGCCGTCGCCGGCGCCATCGCCAGGGCGGTCGCCGGCCGCGTTCCCTGGACGCTGGCCTGCGGCGAACTCGGCGACGGCGCGCCGGTGGTGGCCGAACGGATCCACCGGGCGGTCGCGGCCGCCGCCGGCCATCCGCCGGCCGCGGCGAAGGCCGGCCCCGCCGGCCTCCCGCTGGCAGAGTGGCTCCGGGCCTTCGCGGCGGTGCGCGAGCGTCTGCCGCAGGGGGTCGAGTTGGTCGCCGTCGCCTATGCCGACTGGCATGTCGCGGAGGGCGCACACCCGCTGGAGATCATCGACGCCGCTGCCGCATCCGGGGCCAGCACGGTGCTCGTCGACACCTTCGACAAGTCCGGTCCGGGCATCGTCGAGCTCGTGGGGCTCGAGGGCCTTGCCGGGTGGATCGCGGCCGCTGCGGCCCGCGGGCTCCGCGCCGCGATCGCCGGCCGACTCCAGGATGCCGATCTCCCCGGGGTGGCCGCCGCGGGCCCGGCGGTCGTGGGTGTCCGATCGGCCGCCTGCGGCGGGCGACGGCTGGGGATGGTCGATGCCGGGCAGGTCCGCCGACTCGTGGGTACACTCCAGTCCAGCCGCCGCGTGCCGCGGGGCGTCCTCACGGGAACGTGATTCGATGAAATCATTGGAAGTTCGGGTGCCACATGCCCTCGAACCCGAAGAGGTCCGCAGGCGGCTCGATGCGGCCGTCGCCAAGGCCCATTCGGAGTTTGCCGGGAAGGTCGGGGCGATCGACGCCGCGTGGCGGACGGATGGCAAACTCGCCCTGACCCTGGAGGTCGTGGGCATGCCGATCGACAGCGAAGTCGAGGTGCTGATCGACGAACTGGTGGTGCGGCTCGAGGTGCCGGGGATGGCCGGGCTGTTCGCCGGCAAGATCCGGTCAGGAATCCAGGATCGCCTGGGGGGGCTGCTGGCCGCGGCGCCCGCCTGAAACCGCCAAAATGCGGGCGGCCGGGGGGCCGATCGCGACGGTTGAAACGGCCACGACCGTGGTCGAGCCGGGGGCGGCGGCCGGGCCGTTTGAAATGCCGATTTCCCGAAGGGATACTCCCACACCATGACACGCCTCTCCCGCTTTCTCCGCCTCGCGAGCCACGTTTCCGCGGCTCGGCTCGCGATCGTCGTGTGCCTCGCCTGGTCGGGCGGGGTCGCCGCTGATGCCTTCGCCCAGGGTGCCGGCCAGTCCGCCACCGGCGTTCCGGAAGACGATCCGTTCGCCGACGAACTCAATCCGTTCGGCCGCGGCGCGAACGAGGAGAAGCGTGCCGAGCCCGCCGCCGACCGCCCGGTCGAGCGTGCGGCTCCCCCCGCTGCCCGAGGCCAGCAGCCGCAACTGCCCGTGCCATTCCCGGAGACGACGCTGCCCGGTGATCCCGCGCGGCGCTCCGATCGCGATCGTCCGCGGATGGACGGCCGCTCGCCGCGAGACGGCGGGCGCATGGAAGCGGGCCCGCGGATGGATGGGATGCGGGGCCGTGACACCTGGGAGCCGACGCCGGCCGAGAAGCTGCTGATGGAGGCGGAGAACCTCGACAAGGCAGGAAAGCTCGAGGAGGCCCGTGCCAAGCTCCGCGAGGTGATCAAGCTCGATCCGCGGCTGACGCTCGGCTATCTGGCGCTCGCGGTCACGTCGCGGCGACTGGGCGACTTCGAGGGCTGCGTCGACGCCTGCTCCAAGGGGCTGGCCATCGACCCGCAGGATTCGGAGCTCTACCTGCGGCGCGGCATCGCCTGGTTCCACTTGGGCCTGTACGGCATCGCCCTCGAGGATTTCGAGGACGCGGCCGGCATCGCCTACGACGATCCCCGCACCGAACTCTGGCGGGGCCTGACGCTCATGGAACTCGACCGTCCGCTCGAGGCGATCAACGCCTACGCGTCGAGCATCCGCCGCGACCGCGGGTTCATGCTCGCCTACCTGAACCGGGGTCTGGCCTATCTCCAGACCAACGAGCCGCGGAAGGCGGAATACGACTTCAATCAGGCGATCCGCCACGACCCCGACGACGTGCGGGCGTGGTTCAACCGGGGCGTTGCCCAGTCGGCGCAGGGCAAGTTTTCCGAGGCGGTCAACTCGTTCTCGGAGGCCCTGAAGCGGGATCCGAAGCACGAGCCGTCGCGGCGGAACATCGAGGCGGCCCGCAGCATGGCCGGCCGTCGTCCCCTCGCCGCCGTCACGCCGTAGCGGTCATTCCGGGTTCGCCGGCGGAGCGAAGACCCGCAGGCTGCCGGCTTCGATCGTCCACGACAGCCCCAGCGGCGCGACCACCGCGTCGAGCAACCCCGACCGGTCGACCTCTTCGACGTGCACCCTGACGATCTCGGTCGGGGAGATGCCCCGCGCCTCGAGGCTCGCGGCGTCGATCGTCGGCTGGAGGTCGAACCGCCGCGCCAGCGCCGCCACCGCCTGTTCGAGCGGCGCCTCGAGCCGCAGCGAGAACCGCTCGGCGGCCGGTTCGTCCCGTGGCCGCGGACGCGGGCGCGGAACCGCGCTCGGCGGCCCGGTGCCGCCCAGCGGAGCGGCGGGCAGGGGCATGACTCGGCTCCCGGCGGGTCGCCAGTCGGCGCGGAGATCGTATTGGGCGAGCACCAGGTCGATCCGCTCGGCCACGGTCAGCGGCGGTAGCCGCGTCGCGGGCAGGTGGTCGTGAGGAATGTCGTCGAGGCCGGCGAGTTCGAGTTTGGCAGCGGTGGCGAGTTCCGCCACGAGGCGCCGCGGTTGCGATCCGGCCGGCCAGGCCGATTCGGCCCGGGCGGCGAGCCTGCTCCGGTCGGCGGCGGGCAGCGTCGCCAACGCCGCGTCACGGGCCCGCTCGGCCGCCGCCGCGCGCCCCCGGGCCGCTCGGGGAACCAGCCACAGCGACGACGCCAGCACCTCGACGTCGGCGGCGGCGAGGGCTGCGACGCGGTCGAGCACCTCCGCGAGCGGCAGGCCCGCGCTCTCCAGCGTGATCGGGAGCGTGAAGTCGAGCCGCCGGTCGACCACCACCGGCACGCCGGTCAGGGCGGAGATCCGCTCGGCCCAGCGGCCCAGGGGAAGCCGTGTCCACGAGCCGCGGATGGGCGTCTCCAGCACGGTCGCCCCGCGGCACGGTGCGGGAACGAGGCCCGCCGTCGCCACGGCGACGGCTCCGAGCGCCGCCGCCCGGCTGACGAAACTCCTCCCCGGCAAGCCTGCGATCGACATGGCTCGTCATCCTCCGCGGAACGATCCAGAATACTCGGGCGGGGCAGAATACCCGTGCTGGGCAGGGGACGGCGCGGGATCCAAACAGGCGGAGGAGCGGGAAGCATGACCAGCGGCGGCGACGGCAAGGCCTGCGTGATGGCGCTCGACCAGGGAACGACGTCGAGTCGCGCGATCCTGTTCGACGCGGCGGGCCGGCCCCTGGCGGTCGCCCAGGAGGAGTTTCCCCAGCACGCCCGGATCGCCGCGGGCCCCGACGGGGCCGACCTGGGGATCGTGGAACACGATCCGGAAGACATCTGGCGGTCGCAGGTCTCCTGCGCCACACGCGTGCTGGAGTCGGCGGGCATCGGGGCCGAGCGGGTGGCGGCGATCGGGATCACCAACCAGCGGGAGACCACGATTCTCTGGGAGCGTGCGACCGGTCGGCCGGTCGCGCCGGCGATCGTCTGGCAGAGCCGCGTGTCGGCGCCGATCTGCCAGCGGCTCAAGGCCGCGGGCGTCGAGCCCGAGGTCCGCAGCCGGACCGGTCTCGTGCTCGATCCCTACTTCTCCGCCACGAAGATCGTCCACCTGCTGGAGACGACCCCCGGCCTGCGGGCGCGGTGTGAGGCCGGCGAGGTCCTGTTCGGCACGGTCGACTCGTTTCTGATCTGGCGACTGACCGGCGGCCGCGTGCACGCCACCGACGTCACCAATGCCAGCCGCACCCTGCTGTTCGACATCAACGCCGCGGCATGGAGCGACGAGCTCTGCCGGATCTTCGGCGTGCCCCGGCGGATGCTCCCGGAGGTGCGGCCCTCGAGCGGCGCCTTCGGCGAGACCGAGCGGTCGATCCTGGGGGCGCCGGTGCCGATCCTGGGCTGCGCGGGCGACCAGCAGGCGGCCGCCTTCGGCCAGGGGGTCGAGCGGCCGGGCGAGGCGAAGAACACGTACGGCACCGGCGCCTTCCTGCTGTTTTCGACCGGGGATCGGCCCGTGCCGAGTTCCAGCGGCCTGCTCACGACGATCGGCTGCGGCCCGGGGCCGCAGCCGCTGTACTGCCTGGAGGGCTCCGTGTTCGTGGCCGGGGCGCTCGTTGGCTGGCTGCGTGACGGGCTCGGGCTGTTCGAGCGGGCCGCCGACGTGGAGCCCCTGGCGCGGAGCGTCGCCGACAGCGGTGGGCTCGCGATCGTGCCGGCGCTCACCGGGCTCGGAGCGCCGCACTGGGATCCCGCGGCCCGCGGCCTGATCATCGGTCTCTCGCGGGGCACGCACCGGGGGCACGTGGCCCGGGCGGCCCTCGAGGCGATCGCCCTGTCGGTGGCCGAGGTCGTGGACTGCATGCAGCGGGACTCCGGGGTCGCGCTGCGCCTGCTCCGCGTCGACGGTGGGGCCAGCGGGAACGACCTCCTGATGCAGATCCAGGCCGACGTGCTGGGCCTGCCCGTCGAGCGGCCGGTCGTGGTGGAGACGACGGCCCTCGGGGCGGCCCTCCTGGCCGGGCTCGCGGCGGGTTTCTTCCCCGACGCCGCGGCCGTCGCCGAAGCCCGGCGGGTGGAGCGGCGGTTCGAGCCGCAGATCGGCGCCGAGGCGCGCCGCCGGATGCTCGCCACCTGGCGCGATGCCGTGGAGCGGAGCAGGGGATGGGCGCAGTCGCGGTGATCCGGCTCAGTAGCGGCGCACCGCGTCGACCGGCGTGGGGCGTTCGGCGAGCATCACGCTCGACGTGTACCGCTCCGGATTCGCGGCGAACGTGGCCCGGGTCTCGGCCGAGGAGAAGAGATACATCCGCGACTGGTACGTCACGCCGTAGGCCCGCCGGCCGGGCGTGCTGCGGCCCTGGTCGAAGACGATCACCGGGTCATCGCCGGACAGCACGGGCGAGTAGGTGTCGGGCGACGCCAGGAAAGCCTGCTGTTGTTCCGGCCCCGCGAACAGGTAGGTGCGGCCGCGGTGGCGCACGCCCCACTGGGCCCGGCCCTCGGTCCAGACGCCCCGTTCGGCGACGGTGACCGGGCAATACCCCTCGAGGCCCAGCGGCATCGAACCATACGAATCGACGGCCGTCGGGCTGGATGCGATGGCGGGCGGCGGGGCGATCGCCGTCGTGAGGGCCTCGGCCACCGGTGCAGCAGGCTTGGCGGCGGGCATCGTCGGCGGCGGGGACGCCTGCGGTGCCGACTTGGCAAACGGCTTGGTCATGGCGCTGACGAGCGAGGACCACGTCGACTGACCCCCGGCGGGCGTGTGGAGGTCGGTGGCGGTCGCCGACGCCTCGGGCTGCTCGGAAGCCGCAGCGGCTGCGGCCGGGGCCGCCGACAGCCAGGGAGCGGACGCGACGGTCGGGGATCCGGCCGGCTCGATGCTCGGCCGGCCGGATGCGGGTTGCGGCGCGTTGGTGAACGAGGCGGCCAAAGCAGCCTGCTCGGCCGGCCACGTGGGCGGGTCGACCGGGAGCGCGGGCGATCCCGCCATGGCGGCGGTCCCCGCAGCGAGGGCCGCCGCCGGCTGGGGGCTCGAGCGGAAGGACATGGCGGGCGGGGCCGCGGAGGCGATCGCCGGTGCCGGCTGCGGAACCGCGGCCGTGGCGAAGTCGGAGAGTTGGCGCACCTTGGCCGTGACCAGCGAGATCGACCCCTGCGACACCGCAGCCGAGGCGTCGGCTTCCCGGGCGAGCGAATCTCCGTCGATGCTGAAGGTAGGGAGGCCGGCGTCCGGGACGTCGGAGGTCTTCGTCGCAGCGGCGTCGGGGCCCGACGACTCGGCCAGCGCCCGCGCCGCGGCAGCCTCCTGGGCGGCCTTCGTGGCCGCCGCGAGGAAGGCGAGCGGTTGTTCGGTGCACTCGAAGGAGGCCAGCGGCGGACCCTTCGCGCCGAAGAGGCACGCCGACGGCACGTGCGAGACCTGCATCCGCCGGGCCAACGCCGGGTCTGCGTCGACGTCGATGATCGTGGCCTCGAAGCAGGCTTCGATCAGCCCGGCAACCTCTGGGCTCGCGAGCGTCTGCTCGCGGAACCGGGTCGCCTCCGGGCTCCAGGCGGCCACGAAGATGGCCAGCACGGGCTTGCCCGACGCCGTCCCGGCAACGCGGGCGGCGGGCAGGTTTTCGTGCCACACGATCTCGGCGCTGGCCGAGGACGCGAGCAGGGCCAGGGCTGCCCCCAGGGCGCGACATCCACGGTGCAGCCGTGGCGACAGGATGGTGGATCGGTGCATGGCTGCGGTACTCGCTTCAGAACTTGCTTCGGAACTCGGGAACCGGTGGTCGCCCGGCGGCACGTCCCGCCCGCCGGCCTCAAACTCTGTCGCTTGTATCGGTCGTCCGGCCCCTGCAAGTTGCATCGAAGCGACCCTTGCGCCGGCCGCCAAGCCCCCGCAGGCCACCCGGGCCGCCCGGCCGCCGGGCGGGGGCAGGTGCCCCGTTTCCCCACTCCTGTTCGGCACGAGATTTGCGCCAGGCAGTCTCGGTAATTCGGGCTAAATAGGTGGAGTTGCGCGCTGCGGACAAGGCTGGCATAGTGTGGCGCATGGCTGCCGCTCGCCACAAGATTCG
>Ga0194130_10007548_pt1 | contig 11945 bp, 6 predicted proteins | sample TA2KigsurfametaG_FD_160084 | JGI IMG/M metagenome (GOLD analysis project Ga0194130, IMG submission 160084) | Freshwater microbial communities from Lake Tanganyika, Tanzania - TA2015050 Kigoma 12 surface | ecosystem: Environmental > Aquatic > Freshwater > Lake | place: Tanzania: Lake Tanganyika... | reverse complement strand
TTTATTAAAGAAGTTAATCCTAAAGACAAAGACCAACCTGGCCCAACTCGGGCTTCTCATCTACAAACCCCTGAAACCCGGGCTCTCACTGGTGCTCACCGGACTTTTTCTCCAAATAGATTAAATCGTCCTAAGTAATTCTTGTATAATTAGATAAATAGATCTATAAAACAAAGGACTTTTTATTATGAAAAAACATGACTTACTCATTCATAATGTCGCTTCAAAATATATTTTAGGAGAAGCTGTTAATATTGAAATCAAAGGAAATAAAAAACAATTACAAAAACTCAGTGAATTGTTAGATATTTCAAAATCTTTATATACTTCTTTAAATGATAAAAATATTTCTTTGTCAAAAATTATGACAATCGTTGAAAATAAAAAAAGATTGGCTGACGAATTTTATCAATTATCAGGTATTAAATGGAAACTATAATTCAATTTAATCAAGTAAAAGGAGTAAAATATTATGGCACGTACACCTGAGACTTTCAAGCAAGAAGAATATGATGAGTTATTAAAAAAAATCGATCAAAAATTTCAACAAAGATTAGAAGCAATTGATGGATTACAAAAAATTTTTGAAGGGCAAGGGGAGATTTTTGATCAATTAAATGAAAAAATTCAAAGAGACACCACACTTGATCATACAGCTGTAGCTAAAGAGCTGAATGATAAATTAAATGAAAGTAAAGACAATTTATTAAGTGAATTTACAGCATTAACAAACGCGCTTGAAAAAGAATTACGAAAAACGACTGATGCTGAAAAAAAATCTCACATTCAAGATGCATTAGATAAAATTAAAAAAAATAATGAAGAAATAACAAAAACAATTACTAATAATTTAAGTAATTATCAAAATGACATAAATTCAAAATTAACAGCAACTTCTTTACAAAATATTAGAAATAAAAACACAACTTTAGGCAACGTAACGGGAAGTATGCAAGGAAATTTAAGTGATCAGGTTAATTTATCACAGCAACAAGCCGCATATGGATTACAACGTCCTGATTTAAGTGATATGTTAACGATGAGTAATACTTCTGGTACAATATTTGCGACTTATGTTCTTAAGAAGTTTGGAAAACAAATATTACAAGGTTTAGGCGTTGATACGCAACATGGTATTGGCGCAATACTTTCAACATCTTTAGGCGCTCCTTTTGGTGAACTAGCAGGTAAAATAAAAAATTTAGGTGAATCTTTCAAAGGTTTAATGTTGCAAATTAAATCTGCTGTTAATGTAGTTATGGGTTTAGCAAAAAGTTTGATTGCAATTCCTTTAAGAATTATTGAATATGCTGCGACAGAAGGACATAAGATTAAAGAAGATAATGTTAAATTTTTTAATAATTTAGAGAAGTTGCAGGATAGTTTTAGACAATCATCTGGGGTAGGTCAAAGTTTTGTTGGTTTAAATAAACAATTAAGATCAAGACGTTTGTCTTATTTAGATCCTAATAATCCTGCTGCTCGTTTATATGGAGCAAAAGGCGATGATTTAATTGAAAGGCAATTGGAAGAGACTTCGTCTATTATTAAATCTATGGGACCTAGAGCTGAATTAATGGCTAAAGCTGTGACTCGAAACGTGACAGCTGCAGACTCTTCAGTTGCTAATTATTATTATAAAGCCAAAAAGTTAATGAACTTATCAGAAGATGATATGGGTAAATTAACGAATATGGCAATTTCATTAGGTAAATCTTTTCCTGAAGTTTTTAATGAAATTTCAGAGGCAACTGCTGACGTTGCTAAACGTTTTAGTTTAGATTTTAAAATGATGTCAGTTGATGTTTTAACATTAAGAAAAGATATTGTGAATTTTGGACATAAATCAGCTGATGAATTAGCTGAAGTCGCAGGTCATATTCGTCAGATGGGTATATCGATGAGTGATGCAATGTCTGTCTTTAATAAGTTTCAAACTTTTGAGGATGCTGCTACCACTGCTGCGCAGTTAAGTCAAACCTTTGGCATGGTAGTAGATAGTATGGAGTTGTTAAAAGCTCAGTCGCCAGATGAAGTATTACAACAATATAAAGATGCTTTTCAAGCCAGTGGTAAATCTTTTGAGACGATGGACCGTTTTAGTAAATCTTTGATTTTACAACAAACAGGTTTATCAGATCAGGCCGCACAAGCTTTATTTAGTGCTGAAAATGCAGGTAAAACTTATGAAGAAATTATGTCAGACATTGAAGCTAAAGACCCCGTGAAGCAACAAACTAAACATATGGAAGAAATGCGGGATGCGATTGTTGAATTAAAGAGTACTTTAAGTGAAAAATTCACTAGTTTCTTTGAAGCAATGCAAGAAGGTTTTACTCAAAGATTGTTTGAAAATCCTACCATTCGTCGTTCGATGGAAAGAATGGCTGTCGCAATGGATAATATTTTCTTAAAATTTACCCGTTTAGATTTAAGAAAGTTTGAACCTATGATTAAACGTATGACAGAGTGGATTGATAAATTATCAAATTATTTATTGAGCGATAAATTTCTTAAAAAACTGGAAGGAATTGCTTTTGCCATTGGTGATATTATTGATGGTTTTACAGGTGGTGGTAAGCAAAAATTAGAAAAAGGTTTAACTTCTTTAAGAAAACATGTTGAACCAATTTATGAATTTTTGGCAGGAATTGGGGCGGAAATTTTAAAGAATACCACTTTAGCTTTGATTGAGGCTTTACCTTCAATTGTAGGCGCAGTAAATTCATTGCTTGATGATGTTATTGCAAATTTAAGTGACACAGCTGCGACACCTAATAAAAAACAAGGTGTATTAGATAAATTATTTAGTTTAACCCCAGAAGCCAAAAAGAGTTTGCTTGATAGCTTGGAAAGTTTAGCAGAAAATATATTTGGAGGTAAAAAAGATAAAAAGGGCGGTTTATTAGGTAGAATTGGAACATTAATTGAAAAAATAAAAGATAAAATGAGTGGATCAGGTGGTATATTTGATATTATCTCGACTAAGGTCAAAGATGGGTTTACTAATCTTTTAAAAGATAATGAAATTACGGAAAGTTTTAAAAGAATTGGTTCAACAATTGTTGAAGGTATTACAACAAATGAAAAACTTGTAAGTCATTTTAAAGATTTAGCGACAATTTTAGGATTTGAATTAACTAATGGTTGGTTTGGTGATAAGGAAAAAGTGAAAAAAGCGCAAGAGCGTTTATCAGGTACTACTACAGCCGCGATTAATCCAACTGCCCCTGCATCTTCTTCAGGCAGAACATATACATATACAACTGCTAATATGCAAGAGGGACACGATGTAATTCTTTCTGACAGAGGTTCTTTTAAATTAGATTCAAAGGATGATGTTATGGCTCTTAAACCCGGTGGAGCAATTGAAGAATACATGAAGATGACAGCTCAAAATTCTTTAAGTCGTAATAATATGCAAGAATTAAAAATGATGATTGTAGAAGCGATGACTGCATCGTTACAAGGTATCATGAATAATTCAGGAGGTGATAAAGAATTAGTGGTGAATTTAGATAGTCAAAAAGTAGGAAGTGTTTTGATTAAAGGTGGATTAGCGACTATGATGACTAATCCTAATATTGCAGGTTCTCAACCTATTTTAAATCCTAATAGTATTACTACAGCTAATGGACAAAATTACTCAAGCCCTTATCGTAACAGTTAATAAAATTTAAATCTTCCCTTTATTTTTTTTAAACTATAAATAATATAAAAAGGGATTTATTACATGTTTGAAATTGATTATTTTAAAGCGTTAAAAGACGCAGGTATTAAAGATAGCTTGATCTCGGTGATTAAAAAGAACTCAAATTTAAGTGAACAACAGATTGAAAAGATGTATGCTGAAAAGGTTGAATATCACGGTCGTCAAATGGATCAGTACATTAACTCTTATATGCGTCAATATGTAGATTTAAAAACAAATAAAAAAGTAAATGATATTGATGAAAAATTGGATGAAATGGTGACACAATTTATCAATGAGAATAATACGAAGGATAAATAATTATGGCTATTTATGTCTTAAATCCTAATGGCACGATTCAAAAAGCAGGAGTAAATGATCAAAATAAACCTATTAATGAAACTATTCTTGAAAAAGAAGGTTATAAAGTTGCACTAGAAGCCTTAGGTGATTTTAAATCTGGTATCAATTATGCTTTAAATGATCACACTGTTTTTGACGGTACCGATAACTCATCGCCTTTACCTGATGAAACAGTTCCTGATTTAAATAATTTAGAAACAGTTAGTAATTCAGGTATTATCGGTCAATCTAGTAAATTATATCCTTACGCTTTTGGTAAAAATATGGATTTAATAAATCCTACTACTGAAAAATTAACTTTTTATAAGCCTTATAACACTTTTTTTGATTTAGATTTTAGAGAAAGTGGTCGTAGTGCAGCTGAAGCTGCTAGCACAGGATTTGAATTATTTGCTGATGAAGCTGAATTATTATACGGCGTACCTATAATCTACACAGAACCTGGTAAATTTACAGGTGATTTATCAAATGTCTTTAGCTCATTATTGGATATTTTAATAGGGGCTTTTTTGCCAATTACTGCAATATCAGTATTACAAGGTTTACTGCAAGTAGCACAGAATGGTCCGCCTGATCCTTTTAATATTTTAGGCTTAGATATTAAATTAGAAGGAAGTGATAAAAAAGGAAAATTCATTAATTATGTGAAAATAGATCCTGTTTTTAATCCTATTCTATCTACTATTTTAAATCCTGTGATTGAAGGTTTAGTTTCAATTTTAAAAACATCTGAACGTTTAATGAATTTTCCATCGCAACCTGCTTCACCAGGGTTTATTGGTATTTTAAAAGATTTATTAAATAATGCGATTGCTTTTTGTGTAGGTTATATTTTTTATTTAATACCAGGTTTTAAGATTGATAAAATATTAGAAGCTAAAAGTGCACCGGAATTAATTTCTGCATTATTAAATGCAATTGCTTCATTAGTATCGGCAGGCAAAACACGACATAATTATAATTTATTAATTAGAAAAATTGTTAAAAATAATTATTTTAGACGTCAGATACAATTTAAAGCTAAAACTATCACTGATGCAAGTGGAAACGTGCAATATGGTTATAACGATCAATTTTGGTATCAGCTGTCAGACTTTTTTCATCGTTTTATTGGACAAAGAATGGCTGTAGGACAGAAAGTTGTTAATATTCTAAAGGCTTCAAATTATAATAAAAAGAATAACTTGTTTTCTGTTCAAAAAATGAATGAATTACCAATTGCACAAGATGATGAAGGTGTTAAATTACCCGTGCCAATTCCAATGGGCAGTTCAGTGTTAGGGGGATCTAAAGATGAAAATAAAAGAGATTTAATGACATCTGACTTTAATAAATCCATTTATTCTCTTAATTCATTAATTACCAAGACTAGTACTGCTAATAATTATATGAAATATCATGAAGCTTTAATTAAACAAAATGAAGCCATTTATCAAAATAAAGAGAAAAGATTATCGAAGGAACATGTTAAAGAATTAGAAGCCATCATTAATTCAGACTATATGCCTTTTAGTATTCAAGATTTGAGAACTAATGAATTATTTAAATTTCATGCTTTTGTAGAAGGATATAGCGATAGTTTTGCAGTAGGTTGGGAAGATGGTGGAGCTGGTTTTGGTCGTATGGATCCTATTAAAATTTATCGAGGCACTTCCAGAAAAATTAGCGTTGATTTCTGGTTAATCTCTATGTCTCCAGATGATTTTGATTATATGTGGTGGATGATTAATCGTCTGATTGCTTTAATTTATCCTCAATGGTCTGCACCTAAACCTGCTAATATTGAAAATCAATTAAGATCAGGTCTATTAAGAAATAAAGATGTGTTTTCAGGTATTCCTTTTTCACAACCTTTTACCCAAATTCCTACAGGTTCTCCTTTAGTTAGATTACGTTTAGGCGATATTTTCACTTCAAATTATTCCAAAAAAGGTTTAGCACGTATTTTTGGTTTTGATTTACAAAAATTTTCAAAAACAAATATTACTACAGAAATTAGTACTTTAGGACGTAAATCTGCAGCTAATGCGGTTGCCAACTCACAATATCAATTTCCTTTATTACAAGGTTATAACATTTATACTAAAGATGAATATAAAGATTATTTAACAGGAAATATTTATTTCCCATGGAATGAATTACCTCAACAGGATTTTGAAAAAGTCGATGATAAAAAAGTCGAAATTATCGTTGAAAAAATGGAAACTTATTTAAATGATATTAATAAACTATTCTCTAAATATAGCAATTTTTATTATAACATAGATGTGAGAGTTGATTTAGATGATATTAATGCCCCAGGGGATAATGGCGGAGATACATTCGCTCCTGAAAATAAAAAATTAGATTTTATGAAATTAGTTTATGTACCTATTCCTATCCTTGAAGAGAAAGAAGAAAAAATATTAATGTTATTATTTTCAATTGATGTAAAAGCTAATAATAATATTTTACCAAAATTAAAATCAGAAATTCCTAAGAATTTTATTGAAATTATCGATAAAACAATCTTGGAGATTTCTTTGCAGAATAATTCTGCAGATTCTAATAAAATTAAAAACAATTTAAATCTTGAAGCTTTTATGAGGGCTGATGGACAATTACAATTAAAAGAGGATGCTAGCGCTGTAAATAGATCTCAAATTGTTAATCTTTTTGAAAAATCTGAAGGTGTTGTCAATAATCCGATTGTTAAATCATTTGAAAGTACAATGGGGGAAGGTTTAGCAGGAACAGTTCAAGGTTTTACTATAAATTTTGATCAGAATATTCCTTGGGAAATTGACGAAGGTTCTAGAGCCCCTATCGCAGTTAAAATTGGTTTGCAACTGGATGTAATACACGATATCTTGCCTGGCTTGGACGATAAAGGTATTATGCGTGCTCCAACTTATCGTGTGGGTAATCTTAATAATGAATTTTTTGGAAGAAGTGTTTATGATGAATTACCTAGAAATGTAGGTTATACAAATAAATTTCCTCCAAAACCGGATTCAACTGCTGCTACTACTACACCTGCGCAACAACCTGAACAAACTAAACCTGTAATACCCTCTTTACCTGATGACGCGTCAGCTGATACTGGTACAGGAACAGCAATTGTATAAAGACAAGAATATAAAAGAGATTTAAATCATGAACAGATATAAAAATAATAATATAATTGGTGTGGGCCGTGATGTATTAAGTAAGCCTAAATATGCGACCAGTGAGTTGTGCAGTCAGATATATCAGGCCTGTGAAAGTGGTGAAATACCTTTTATCGAGCTTGAATTTAAAAGTGGTGATAGATTAGATCATTTAGCTTCAAGATATTATGGCAATGGGTTGGATTGGTGGTTGATTGCGGCGGCCAGTGGGATTAGTTGGTGGTTGCAGGTGAATGAAGAAACTCGCATTAAAATTCCAAATCAGGATAGCGTGAAACGACGATTTAATTTATAATTTTTCATTGTATAATAAATAAGATATAAAAGACAATGAATGATTTATGGCAACTATTAAAAAATCAAATACTACCAGAATATTTGAAAAAAATAACTTTGGTAAATTTTTACCTATTTTAAGTAATGAAAATTTAATTGAAAAATTAGTAGGCATTAATAAACAAGAAAATAAAGATCAAATTAACGATTTTTTAGCCAAAAAAAGAATACCTATCGGTCAAGGTGATGAAAAGATTGAACCTGCTTTAATTTCACAATTATTGCAATCAGTCACCACTTACGGAAAATATACTAACGAAATTTTAAATATAATTAAAAATGTACAAGGTCTAAAAGATTCCTTTAAAATCACCTATATTTCTCCTGATAACTTTAAAAATATTGCAAGTACTGATACAGCCCCTGATGCTTTATCTGACATTGATATTGCAAAAATGTTATATAGCGAAGCTTCTGGCAATATTCCTGACACTGAAGATATCAAAAGTAAAATTAGCACTGATAATATCAATAATGTTGATGAATTATTTTCATTAGATGAAAATGTAAAATTACCTTATATTAGAACTAAAGATAATCCTGGTTTAAGTGCTGTACAAGTTTTAAATCCTGAATTCAGAGGCTGTTTTAAAAATAGTCAAGAATTGGATTTATTTTTTAATATGATTAGTACTTTAGATATCAGCATGGCAATTCCTTATGTAAATGCAGAATTTTTGATTCCTCAGAAGGTAACTAAATCAACAACTGAAGCAGGTAGCAGTACTAATACTAATTCTCGTTCTTATTTAACGGCTAGCTTAAATAATTTTATTTTAGGTGATGATTTCTTTATTAAAGACGACTTAGGTAAATCACAATATGATAGTGTATTAAGCACCGCAAAAGCTATTAATGGTGATTTTCATACTGACGAATATTCGGTGATTAGAAATTCTGTTAAAACTAGTTCTACTGAAAATCAAACTCGGATTAAAAAAACTTACAGTCGACAATCTTTAAATAACGCAATTTTCTTTGCTCCACAAACTATGGTTAATGGCGATTATAATATTGCTGATAATCCTAATGCAATGGTCGATAAATTTAGACCTTTTATGACAATTAATAATTTATCCTTTGACGTCAGACCTACCAAAGGTTTATTATTTTATAAAACAGCCACAATGGAATTAGTTTTATATGATAAAGCTCGTATGTCTCAAATCGCCCCATTTATTAAACCTGAGTTGTTAAATACAGTATCATCAGAAATTATTTTGGAATATGGTTGGCAAAGCAATTTAGGAGATCCTAACTATGGACATACAAGAGAAGTAGAAGTCGGTGATCAAACAATTCAATATTCAGAAAATCCAATTGCTGAATTTATCAATAGTTTAAAGGTCAGAGAAAAGTATATTATCGTTAATAGTTCGTATACAATTAATCAAACAGGTACAGTTAATATTTCACTCAGTTTAGCAATGAAAGGTCCTGCCGAATTGAGAGGCTTATCTTTTCGACAGAATATTGAAATTTCAAAAGTACAATCAGAATTAAATTCTTTTATTAATTTACTTAACACTTACGCTAATAAAACTGTAAATGTTACAGAAGTAAAAAGAGAAACATCTGCTACTGGAGGTGTATTAGAAGTTAAAACTGCAGGAACTACAGAAGTTAAAGGTATTGCAGCTTTGCAACAGGTTGTAAAAGGACTTAGTATTGAAAGTTTAGACGCAGAAAAATTAAACGCAATTCAAAAAGCAGTTAATAATTCAGAATTAGCAGGTACTATAGATGCAAAAACATTAACAAGCAAAATTGAAGAAACTCGTAAAACATTGGCGAATAAGGATAATCTTAAAAAAGATAGAAATAAAAAAGATTTTCCATTTTTAGAAGCAGGGCAACATGACGCTCGTAAAAATGATCCATTTGTTGATTATAGTTGGTGGAATGAAAATCTAGGAATTATTGAAAAAGGCGATCAAAGTGCAACTGAAGATCGAAGTTCAACTAAAATAGGTAAAAAAGGAGGCGGTAATTGGGACGGTACTGCTTGGATTAGTTTAGGTAAATTATTAATGTCAATATTAGGTCGACGTTTAGCAGTTGAAGATAAAAAATACGATGAAATACAATTTGTGTTTTATACATTAAATGGTAAAGCCATTCAAGCTTCCTTTTTAAACATAGCGTCAATTCCTGTTGATATTAAATTATTTGAATCTCGTTTAAATAAATTATTAAATAACGCCATTAAATTATCTTATGAAGGTTTAATGGAATTTATTTTAAATGTTGCTGTTAATCAAAAGGCAGCTGCAGTGTTTGGTTTAGGAAATTATTTTAAATTTAATGATAATAATTCCAGTACAGTTAATATTCCTGAATTTGAATCAATGAAGGAAGCGGAAAGAAAAAATGCTTTAAACGCACAAACTAAATCTGTCAAATCTGAGATTTTTAAACAATATTATGGTGATGTTGAACCTGCTGTTACTCAAAATAAAGACGGGCAAGAGAGTCCTAGATTTCCAAATAATAAAGATTTACAAGATTTAAATGATATTAATAAAGGTGTTTTTGATTTAACTTTTAATGTACCTAAAGTTGTAATGAATTTTGATTCAACTTTTCATGAAAATGATCCTAATTCTTCGATTTTAAGAATCAGTTTTTATGACGAATTAGACAATCCTTTTGAATCAGTGACAGAATTAATGTTGAATTTTCATAAAAGTTCATACAATTCAGCGATTAGCGGTATTACAGCATTACGTGCTAAAAGAAATAAAGCTAAAAGTGCTGTCGCTAATTTAAGTTCTAGCACTCAAACTACACCTGAACCTGAAACAAAAGAAAAGAATAAAAACAAAGATAAACAAAAGAAAAAACAACCCGAACCTAAGAAAGAAGCATCTGCAGCTGACGCTACTAAAAAAGAAGTTGCTGTCACACAACAATTAGAAAATGAAATAGTTGATAATGTAAATGCTGTTATTAAAAGAGATATCGCTGATGTTGTATATAAATTAATTAAAGATCAATTAATTATCTTAAAAGATATAAATGGGGCTGAAATACCTATTTCCCAGGTTAATCCTGAAAATCCTTTAGAAGTAACTGGTTTAAGAACAATCGCAATTAATGTTAAAAATACTAAAAAGGTTGAATCTTTTACTAATATGAAAAGTTTTTTTAAAACTTATATGCCGTCATTAACCTTTGGTCAATCTAACAGCGCTCTCTTAAGCGGCAATGTAACAACCAATCAAGACGCTAAATATTCAACAGTATTATTAATGCAACAAAATAGTGAGGAAGCTGAAAAACCTCCGACACAATATGATTTTGAATTATTTAATCAAATGAATAATGCTCCAATGTATGTAATTCCTTCCCAAGCCTCAGCACAAATTATTGGTTGCCCTATTGTAAATTTTTCCCAACTAATCTTTTTAGATTTTAATACAGGTACTTCAGTTGATAATATGTATTTTATCAATGGTATTAAACACAGCATTTCGCCAGGTAAATTTACTACAGACTTAACATTAGTACAAAAAGATATTTATAGCGTGTTTGAATCAGAAGCTAGTGCCATTGCTGAATTTTTTAAATCCATCAGTGAATTTGATAATTTAAAAATTAAAAGAGCTCAAGAAATTGAAGCTGCTAAAGCTGCTGTTAGTACTACAAAAACAACCACAACACAAAGACAATCAACAGGCGGTACCACAGCTGCTAATTCTAGATTTCAGGTTAATTTTAAAATTAATCATGATTATCCTGGAACATAAAATTAAAGAAAGAAATAATATGTCATACAATTTTGATAAAAATAATTTATTTAGTGTTATTTTTGAAACGCATCTGTCATCTATTGTTAAAGATGAAATTCCAGCAGGTCAACCAGCAACTCATACTTATTCACTTGAGCAGGCACAAACCCGTTATAAACAAATTTTAGGAAATGATGCAGCCCAGATGCCATTATTTTTTAATCAAAAATCTGAATTTATTTTCAATAATTATTCAGCTGGCGGATATTATGAAAATCCGGATTTAAAGGAATTAACATATCCTTTGGTTAGAAAATTTAATTCAGAAAACTTTAAGAGAAGTTATGGTGGTGAATCTATTTCTATTACATCAATTAATAGACTCACTGTTCCTTTAAATTATAGAATTGGAAAAAAAGGTTTAAATTTTGGTGAAGTAAAAGAAGCAGCAAGAAATAACAATAAAAAAAAGCTAAATGATTTACTTGCTAAAGGAGCTAGCGAAGATGGAAGATATCGTAGTAATAAAGAATTATTTCCTAGAATTTTAAAAATTATGTCTTTTATTTTAGGTCGTGAGAGAGGTAGTGATCCAAACGTTAACGGTAGTTCAGAAGAATTAATGCATCGAGAATATGGAATTATTTGTTGGGCGCTTGTGAATGCAGCTGCAAA
>Ga0194130_10007547_pt1 | contig 11945 bp, 8 predicted proteins | sample TA2KigsurfametaG_FD_160084 | JGI IMG/M metagenome (GOLD analysis project Ga0194130, IMG submission 160084) | Freshwater microbial communities from Lake Tanganyika, Tanzania - TA2015050 Kigoma 12 surface | ecosystem: Environmental > Aquatic > Freshwater > Lake | place: Tanzania: Lake Tanganyika... | reverse complement strand
AATTCACGGTTCGCACATCGAATTTGGGGCTGTTTTAGTCTCCGTGCAGGACGGAACTACCCAAGAATTCACCACTACCGGTAGTGAATTCTTGGATTACAAGGCGCAGTGGATGGAGCGGGTGGACGCCTATTGGAGAGGCGATCCGGCGCGCAGTGTGGCGTCAAACGGGAAAAGTGACTGAAGCATCTGCCTGCTCGTGGGCGGTTGTCCAGGAGCTCCGGGCATTGGTGGCGCAGCAGGAACCCTGGGCCCTGGGCCCTGAGGCCTGACACTCGGCGCACTGCTCAATCCCGGCACTCCCGTTGTGGGGGGAGCAGCGGGGAGTTGGCGTAGCAACTGAGAAGCAGGTGCCCCGGTGATGGGAGTAGTGGGGACTGTTTCTTCAGGGGGCTCATCGTAGGCGGCATAGTTGTACCCTGCGGCGAACAGATAGCCCCCAAGTTGTCGTGCCATACCCCTTTGGCGACCAGCAATCGGAGGGGCTTTTTCGAGGAGCATGGCCATGAGCTTTGGGTCTTGCGTGGCGTCTTCGATCATCCGGGTCATGGAAAGGCGTGGAATCTTGTCAAAGATTGAGCGCATGAAGCGAGAACCGGCCGAAGCAGCGATCAGGGACCCAGGGCCGCCTGGGGCGATTTTCCCGGCTCCTGCAGAACCTATCACTCGAAGAGCGAGATCTGTGAGAGGCGAAGTTACGCCGATGATCTCGTCCATGTTCTCGCGGCTACCGCTTTTTAAGGCATCCTCAATGCGCCTCATTGGCGTGATAAGGCGCCGAAGATTTTTCTCTTCTGACAAGCTCATCAACCCCTGGCTGCGCATGACCTTAACGATGGAAGGCTGATTAGGGGCAAGTGGTGTAAATAGAACCCGTTCCAAAACCTCAGGGCTCATGGTCCCAGTACGGTTTGTTGCCGCGTTGAATGCGTAGTCATAGATGGAAGATTTAAGACCGGCAACCGCTTCTGGGCCGCCTTTTTGGGCGATCTTCACAAGGTTGTTCATGCTCTTAAGCGGGAAACGACTTCTCAGGGCATCAGAAACAGCCATCGAAGCGTTCTCAAACTCCAGCAACTGAGCAAACCGCTGTTGGTTGCGCACCGCACGGTTGACTGCGCTGTTGGGATCGCCAAGGAGCTTGAGGGCGTTTTCGGCTACGGCCGCGTTTTCCAGATCAGGCGTGATGCCCATGCGATCCAACATTGGCTTGTTTTGCGCGGCCCACCGGGTAAGCCCAGTTACATTCAGCCTGCCCGTGTTAAGGTCCACATAGTTAGACGCAATTAACCGCAGTGCCCTTGTCTGAGCATCCGTGGTCGAAGCCACCTGCTCACGCGCAAATGGAAGAATATCCTGCAAGGCCTGAGCTTCTGCGCTGCGTGGGCCAAAGGCCGAGGCCAGATCTCTTTGAGCGCGCTCGAAAAACCCCACCGCCTCTTCAATTTCCTTCATGCGAAGAGAAGTGAGATCCGCGTTAGAGGTAAAGGCCCGTGAAACAAGGATCTCTACCGGTAGTCGCTCCGCCCCGGAAGGCGCAGTGCGTTGCATGTCTCCGGCAAAGGAACGAGTGAAGACGTCGTTAAGCGACTTGGAGTAGGTCCGAGCCTTGTCATAGGCGCGGCTGTCCAGACGGCTGAGCGACTCAAGCGATTCTTCTGCAAGGTTGCCATACAGGCTGGCGGCCGAGTTATCGCCCTGGGCGGAGGCTTTTCTTGCCAACTCCAAGAAGTTGCTGCGCATGTTGATGAGATCGGTGACCTCGACAGGCTTCAGTCCTTTTGGCAAAAACTCAGCAGGCACCGAGCCTTCGTTCAAGAACTGCTCTGTCTGACGGCCCAGCCGGTATCGGCCGATCATCTGGTCCGTTACTCCCAGATCACGCATCACGCGCTGAACAGACTGAGGCACGAGCTCGTCCACCAAAGACGGCGCAATCTGTGAGATGCGGTCGATGTAAGACTGGACGAGGTTGTTTGCTCGCACCTTACGGGGCACAAATGTGCCATCAGCCGCAGGACGCAGACTTGCTTTGTAGGCGTTGTTCCAGAGTTCTTTTTCTACCGTACGAGCTTGCCCTAAGGCCTGCTCGACGTTGCCCTTGATGATCTGCCCGATCTCGTACCGCGCAGCAGGTGTGTCCCTTGTGATATTGGCAATCGCCTGGGCGGCGTTGGCATGCGCAATCTCAATGCTGCCTTCCATCAAGCCATCAAAATACTGCGCTTCGAGTTCTGCCGCCTTGCGCAGAGACTGTGGATCACCAATGTTGCGCAGGCGCTCAACGATCATTTGATAAGCCTGGAAAGCCTTCTCGCCCTGCTCTTGTGTGGCCGCGCCGTACTTGGCGTGGTTCCCAGCAAGGGTCTTCTCTATCATGTTGAGGACGGGCACACCCGTCATCTGTCCGGCCGTGGGTTTGACACCGGGCGGAAGAGTTTGTTTTAGGGCTTTGATGATCTCGTCTGGATCCTCGCCTGCTTCGATTAGTGCAGCACGAAGGACACCGCCCGTCCGTGCCTCCCTAGTGCCCTGGGAGAACTGCCCAGCCAAGTTTCCAAGAAAGTCGGTGGTACTGGAAGATACGTTGACTAGTAGTTTTACGGGAGAGAACAAAACTGCTCCACCCACTAATTCTGCCCCCAGGCGAACCCCAGGCTGACCCGGAGCATAGGCCTCTGCCATGCCCCCAGCGATTCCGGCTCCCGTTGAACCAATTGTCTGGTTTATCAAAAAAGATTTTGGCTGCTCTCGTGCCGATTTTCCAAATCCCGACAAGAAACGAGAAACCATATTTCCAGACATCTGTGGGATGCCAAAGGCAACAGGAGCAAAGGCCATAGACATACCAAATGTCTTACCACCTTCACGATACGGAGCCAAATCCTCGCGAGGAACCCCGGGAAATAGGTCCCCCAAAGGCTCAGAAGCCAAAAAGCCCGCAGTCAGGCCGCCCAAAAAGCCTACTGTTCCGCCAACAACAGCACCAGGAGGACCTCCAACTGCTCCACCGGCCAGTGCGCCATACTTACCACCAAGAAGACCACCGCCTTTTCTCCCAGCGTGGGATCAGAAAAAAAGTCCCCTTCTGGCAAAGGCGGAATGTCAGATTGGAACGCTCCGGTAAAGCCTTCTGGGCTTAATCCAGTTCCTGCGCGCTGAATGTCCGCTTGAATATCTGCTGGGAGTTGATCATCTTTCATTATTTTCCTCCACGCGTCGCAGAGATCTTACCCTGCCACAAATACTCTGTTCCAGGCGGCAGCTTCGCCGCGTCTTCTTTGGTGTAAATCCGAACAGGAACACCCAGGGAAGAACGGAACTTTTCAGCCGAAGACAGGAATTCTCTTGCACTTTGGCGAACAGAAGAACTAAGTTTTTCATCAAAAGCCTGTGACCTAGCTAAGTTAATTTCCTTAGCAATCTCTTCGTCAATCGCAATCAAACGGTCACGATAGGCAGCAGGATCGTCAAAGAACTTCGGCCCAACAGAGTACAAGGCCCGCAGGCGCTCTTGCTCAGCCACCGGAGCACGACCACTCTTTAGGAACGCCTCAACCAAGTTTTCAACCTCTTGCTTAGCCAGACTTTGAGCCTGTGTGATCTCAGGGAATGGAGCACCAAGCCCCGGAATCCCCGATACAGCGCCAGCGGCAACTGCTCCTGGGCCCGTGATCCGTGCGCTTTCACTCCAGAGCGTCCTTCCAGGAAGCGCTCCAGGTGTTCCGGGAGCTTCGACCGTGGGCCGTGGACCGCGCATACTGGGCGGCAACGAACCTCCACCGACCTGTGCCTGCGCTGGAGCAGCGCCTGTTCCAGGAGCAGAGGCGCCCGGAGCAGCGACCCCACCTCTTCGTGTCTGTTGCGCTTGTCTAACAAAATCGGGAATAAGAGGGGGAATTGTTACCTGATAAGGCAGTTTAGTGTCCGGATCTATTCTTGTTTCAAATCGAGGCTGGCTAAGTTTCGTGATCGAAGAGTCAACAAGGTTGGTCTCGTCCTCATCAGTCTTTCCTGCAGCATACTTAGCCAGGAGTCCTGGTGTGTTGACCACGCGCCATTCCCACGCCCCTTTGCCAAACAAGGAGTCCGTACCACCGGCTTTTTTGACGATCTCAACGAAAGTTTTGCGTTGGTTTTCAATCAGCTTTGTATTGGCCTCTTGAATTGTCTGACGCTCTTTTTCGGCCGCCTGGATGCCTGCAAGTTTCAGTGCACGATCTTCTTTTTCAATGTCTGCCGTGTATTTGCCCACTACTGCAGGCAATGTGCGCACCGCTCCAGCTAGACGAGCAAGCTGACTGCCGCGCAAAGGACGGCCTTGCTCATCTACGTTTGCAGCATAGCCAAAGGCTCGTTGTCCAAGTTCAAACAACAGCTGTGCCTGGGCAGACTTTCGATCAGTGCCAAGAATCTCTCCATATTCACGTGCACGTTTTTCTGCCAACGTCCGCAATGCGGGAACACTTTCTGGTCTTCGAGCTAGGTAGTTATAGACCTCTTGCCTGGACCTTTCAACAAGCTCCGGGGGAAATGAAGCAAAGCCTGAGGACGAGTCTTCTCCTGGGGTCACGCCGTCCTCGTCGGACCCATCTCTAAAATATTGAACAAGGCCCCCCTGAGCCATTTGCAAAGGAGGTTGACCTACCGGTAGGCCAGCGATACCGCCCTCCGGAGGAGGGGGCCCTGGAGGCATCATGCCTGGAGGAGGACCTGGGGGCATTCCTGGCGGTAGTCCGGGAGGCATACCCATTTCAGGGGGCATCATGCCCGGAGGGGGCATTCCCCCCATCGCGGGAGGTGGCCCTGGAGGCATGGCCCCTGGCATAGGAAGCGCGCCAATACCTTGTTGGGCCAGCACTGGCTGGAGCATGGCAAGAACAGGCTCGGGTGTTTCGGCGGCAGCGGTATAGCCGACCAGATCGGCAAGTTCCTCGCGACGCGCATCGATGGAGCGCATGTCCCCACGAAGATTGTTCATCAGAATCTCAGGCGAATCCGGCGAACGGCCAAGCTCCTCAGCGGACTCGTAATCATCGCCCTCACCTATGTCATCTTCTTCATTCATCATGTCCAGGAACCCCTGCATGATGCCGACGTTGTCGATGGGCATTTCTTCTATTTGCATGTCTTTTGCCATAGTTACCTCTTAAAGAACGCCTAATTTTTGACCTGCAGCGTAGGTAGTCAGCCCACCCAAGGCAACCCCCGCGATCTGCTGGAAAGGACTGGGCTGCGGGACCGACGCAGAAGTGGTCGCCATTTGCGAAGAAGGCGCACCCTTGAAGATGTCGGACAAGAAGGCCGCTTGCTGATACGGAGCATAAAGCCGCTGCATTTCTGTTGCCCGCTGGGCTTCCAGACCCTGCTGTTGCAGTGCCTGCTGCGACTGGCCAAGCCCATACAAAAACCCAATGTCCCCTTGTTGCAGCTGCTGGGCCGTTTGTCCCAAGGCTGCTTGTTGGACCCCAAGTTGACCAAGCTGGCCACCTAGTTGGCCATATGTCTGCCCCAGGCCGCCAAAAAGCTGGCCAATCCCCAACTGGCGCCCCCGAGCCGCCTCCTGAGCGGCCATAGCCGCCTGCTGTGCCTGACCGAAATTCTGGGCGTAGTCCTGGGCGATGCGCTGAGACATGATGTCCTGCACATTGCGCTCCATCTCTGCCCGCTGCACACCCTCACGAGTGCCACCAAAAGCCCCAGCACGTACCGCCTGGGCCGCCTGTCCTTGTCCAGCAATATCTGCCTGACGACGGATGGCGCGAAGTGCCTGCTCAGTGACCGCCTCTTGATAGGGGTTCATGAAGGCAAGCGCCGAGCGCGGATCGTACATACCGGCTGCTCCTGCTCCTGCGATCTGAGCCGCGCTTAATGCACCAAGGCCTTCTCCCGCCGCCCCATAGCCCCCGCCCAAAGAGACATTGGCTGCTTGGATATAAGGCAAAAAGCTGCCAATGCCTTGTTGCATCCCAGCCTGAAGAGCGGCCTGCTGCGCAGGAGTAAACCCAGCAACCTGAAAGGAAGGCAGACGCGCTTGAAGCGTCTGTGCATAGGGAAGGGGTTTTCCTTCTGCCGTCTGGTCATAGGCAAGCTTAGCGGCTTCACCAAGCAAATTGAGCTTGATTGCCTCAAGCTCTGGTGCCTCTCGTACTATCTGGGTCTGTGTTTCGACAGCCATGGCTTATCTCCCCTTTCCTACGGGACCACCTTCGAGCATCTTCATTAACCGGTACATCTTTGCAGCGCCCTTGCGCCGTGAGCCGTTGCCCATGTTCCGTACAGACTTGGCAGTGAACACGAACTCACCGTCAGAGAGCATGGCCGGGATGGAATCCGAAGTTCCTGTTCCTGGTCCGTTAATCGCGCCTGTCTTGCGGGGGAAGTTGGTCACGCCCTCGGGACTAGAGCCCCTAGCTGCCCTATAGGGCATCCTGTCGAACGCCCCACGGACAAAGCCCCCGAAGAACTCAGGGCGCGTTTGGCGGAACGCTGCCGCTTCCTCTGCGCGCTGCCTGTTGTACTCTTCGAGCGACATGCCCCCTTCACCTTCGATGGGCTTGAACAGGTTGCTGATGCCCCCGGTCGTCGCCTCAAGGGCCAAGGCGCCTGTGGCGGCTAGTGGGCCGTACTTGGCGAACACCCCAGGAGCTTCTTTAGTGGCCATTTGTTGAGCAAGTTTCATGGTCTCAGCAGTTTTAGGAAGCCCTTTTGTTGTCACTAGATCGTCAAAAATAGTGTCAGCAGAACGCCCCTGAATGCTTGCACGGGTTGGAGATAAGTACTCACTGTATGCTCTGCTTATTCTGGGGTATTTCTCACTAAACGATGGCTCAAGTGAAACTGCAGGAGTTGGAGTAGCCTGAGCAGCAGCAACTGCTCTTGCTTGCTGCCCTGCGTCTACAGCACCGGGCGCGGCTTCGTAGAAGGGTGAGGGAGAGCTAGGCGCTGTCATGGGCCCTCTTGTAAAGTCCGAAAATCCACCTATAACGGGGCCTCCAGTAGGGCCACCGGTTTCAACAATTTGCGCTGCTGATGGCGCCGGTGACACGGCAGGTGCAGCCAAACTAGCGGCAGCGGGTGCAGGAGCAGCGGGCCGAACCATCTCAGCGGCAGCTTTAAAAGGCGCTGTAATTTGCTCTACACCACGAGTAAACCCTTCGCCAAAGGTTTTTGGTGTGTTTGAAGGCACACCAGAAAAACCGGCATCACTAACTAGACCTGATCCCACATAAGCGGTAACCCCAGCAGTGATGCCCTTACGTAAGGAGTTCTTAAGGCCATCTCCAGCAAGAAGACTTGCGCCAAATGTGCCTATGCCAGCGCTCAACCCAAACTGCGCCGCAGTACCTAAAGTGATACCAGCAGTAGAAGACAAAGCACCTACAGCCATAGGCCCAAGAAACGCGCCTAGGGCTACACTAATAATTATGCGGCCAACCGTACTCTTGGCAAATTTCTTAAGTGCTCTGCCGATTTTCTTTAAGAAAAACTCAGGCAGCCCCGTGTATGGGTTGATGGTCCCTGAGCCGCCCATCTGGCGCAACATCATCGCCTCTTCCGGCGTAATGTGGGCAAGCATGGTATCGCCACTACGGCCCATAGCGGCGAGCTCACGCGCAATCGGCTGCATCTGCGGTAGTCCAGCAATCCCGCCTTCGGCCATTTCCATGGGCATCTGAAGTCCCATGGGCCCTGGTTCGCGAGAAAGGTTTTCTGCCTCTTCCACAGCAATTCGCATTGCCATGAAAAACTCAAGGTCAAAAGTCTCGGGCAGCAAGTCCTCAGAAATGCCTTCCTGAAGCAAGCGCATACGAACTTGAGGGTAGTTGTTGGGATCGTTGAGGACGGTTTCCACAACACGGCGCATCATGGCAATCTCATCAGGCGTGAGACGCGCTTCACGAATAGCCTGTATGAACTCTTGAACCTCAGCGGGATCTACCTCCGACCCTGCTTCTAAGAGCTCTTTTGTGAACTGTGGATATCCTATGTCTCGTGCGGCCTGCTGCGAGGCAATAAGAGGAGCAAAAGAGTCCAGTCCGTCCTGGGAAGCCATTCCGCCTACATTTGTAGGCAGGTTCATAATTCCTGCACCGTTCATGGGTGTCCTTTCCAAATTAATATGTAGGCCTCGTTGGGCGCGCGCCGGGAAAGGACGCGAAATAACCCCGATTATCTGGTTTTTATCAGTTCCTGTCTACTTCAAGGTAGGACAGATAAAAGACCACAGAACCCTCAGTAGAAGTTACGTTTAGCTCGTCTCCGGCCTCTAAAACACAAGGCACACCGTTGAAAACATCCACAGTCGCGTTGACGGAAAGTGTTTTTCCTCGAAGCAAATAATGCGCCGGGGCAGAACCTCCTGTGTACTGGGTGACCGTAATCGACGAAGCCAACGCACCAGAATTAGTCACCCGCAAAGAGCGCAACACGCCGGTATTAGCCTCCGGCGCAGTGTAGATGGTCGTCTCTACCCCAGCAGAGGGGATAGATGTTTTCCTGAAATATTTGTTTGACATTTACGCCACCGTGACCGTTGGAGCTACTCCAGCTAGGGTAAGCCCAGCTGTTCCTGGGAAAGCGTAGATTATTGGGTTTCCTTGTACAGGGTCTGTAATATCAAAAAAGCTCAACGAACCCAGACCGTCTCCCGTACCTGTAATTAGACGCATGGCCAGGGTGTAAATGTCCCTCGTTCCAGCCAGACTTATGCCTAGTTGCAGTGCAAAATTGTAGGAAACATCTACGTTTATAGGAACCTTGGCTTGGTTAGTGGAGGCTAACAAATCACTGTAAACAATGGTTCCGCCTGACATAGTTGTGGCCGTGGTATCACTCTCTATATTGGCTGAAAGAGAAGTAAACGCTGCTCCAGAAAGTGTTGCATTTTTAACCAACGCCACTTCAAAAAGGTCGTTTGAAGATGTCGGCAGGAAAGAAAGTGCTGCCGGAAGCACAATTGCCCCCGTTCTGGTGGCCTTGAGCCGTGCAGAAACGACCGGGACAAAACTCGTGCCAACTCCAGTCAAAGCCGAAGTACGACGCGCCCAGATCTGAGAGGACTTTTGGTCATACCCACCCTCAGAGATCACCGAAGAACAGATTTGCTTTAATGCCGAAGAGGACGCCGTGACGCCAGTATTTTCAATCTCATACCGCAAAGGCAGGATTGCCGTGGTCATATAGACCTTGTCAATGTCGTTGGCGTTATTAAACGTATGGCACACGATGAAGATGCCGTTGATCACGAATCCCGCGCGAACCGAACCCACCCCCAGCCACTCAAAGTCCAAGAACAAAATCTGGCTCTTGGTCACATCAAACGTCAGTCCAGAAGGCCCCGTGCCATCTAACTTGTCCCCGTTCCATGACGCTTGGTTCACGGTCCGAGCGTCGCTAGGCACCCCACTGGAAGAAGTCCTCAACACAAAAGAAAGCGTCGTTCCACTTTGCTGGAAAAACACCCCGTTATCGGTGTTGAAATACCCCACCCGCTGCCGCAGGTTGGCCTTGCCCGCATTCATAACTGAAGTGGCTAGAACAAGAAGACTTTTCCCCGGTTGGTAAGGGAAATTCCTAAATGTCTGACGTATGACCTTATCCCCTGAGGCCGTACCAACATTAAGATTCAAACTACTCTGATCCAGTAAATAGCTCGTCGAGCCACTACCCGTGAGCGCCGTGTCGTACTGCGAATCAGGCTGGTATCGGTTCTGGCTGTCAAAGACTGTGTAAGGCTGCGAAGTCCGCAGTCTGCCAAATGCATCCAAGGAAGTGGCGGAAAAAGGATAACCGTTCATTTCTGACTCTCCGCGACTCTCGAACCAGGACAAAGCGCCCTGCGTGTTTTCGCTAAAAACAGGCGTATAGGTTGAATTAAGCTGTAAAACGATCTGCTCAAGCGAACGCACAAGCTGGTTGAACTGCTGCGGATCATATTGTTGCGAGACAGCATTAGGCAGCCTGACATTGGTAATCTTGGACATCTATCTAAGTCCATCCGGCTGCACATCTACCCGTAGTGTTCCATAACGCCAGTTGGTGCCAAGGGCATCACTAACAATCCGAAGCGAGATCTGCCTGCCGCGCGCCCGCGTGTCCACTTTCTGTGTGGTCGGGGTGATTACATAAGGGTCCAAGGAACTGGGGCTGGCCGTGGCCTGGGGGTAGGGTCTTAGCAACAGGTTGACCGTGAGGTTTCCAAGCTGGTTTTTGAAGTCAGGGATGAACCGCTTCATGTACAGCATGTTATCCCCCTCTGAGATATCAAAGTACCCAGACTGGATGAAAGCCACAATCGGCAGGCCGTCGCCGTTCACACCCTCTTCTTGGTTGTATACCAAGGTTCTACCGGGCGTTAAGCCGTAGATAGTCGAGATCGTGGGCTCGGTGCTGTCTTGGAGATACTCCGCACCAAGGGGCTTGGGATACGTCCCAAGATCAACCCAAGCTGTTCGAGGCATCGTGCCCACGTGCCACGTGTTTTCAAGGTAGTTGTAGGTGACAAACCGGTCAATCTGGTCGCTGGTAAAGGAGCAGTACCACCAAGTCACCTCGTTGAACTGGGAATTCACCCCAGCATGGGTCTTGGCCCCTTGGACAACATTTATGTCCTTAAACACATAGTCTTGGACCGTGGACGGCAGTTTTTTAACCGTACCGTCGAACATGTAAAACGCCTCAGTGCCCATCCAAAAGGCAACACCGTTCACGTCCACCGCAGCATGTGGCCCGATGCAGCCGCAGTTAGCGCCAAGCTGCTGGAATCCAAAAGTGTACGGCGGCCCGACATACTGCATGCCATGCAAAGATGTGTCGGTGAAGATCAAAATCTGCCCCCGCGAGCGCACCGCTGAGACAATACGGCTGCCATCTGTCAGGCGCTGGCCCCCGGCCGTGTTCGTGGCCGTCTCAGCAAAGGTGTTGATGTCCTCTTGGTTGGAGAAGCGCACAAACATCGGGTCTTGGGTGCTTGTTGTACCGATTACCGTTTCCGTACCAAAGCAAACCAGATGCCTGTCCGGCGTGGACACCAAAGCAAAAGCACTTTTTGTCGGAGCACCGCTAATGGCAGCGGCCCGTGTTCCAAGGCCCGCGCTCAAGTCCCAACGATAAATGGCTCCGTTGACAAGCTGGCAGATAAGGTCTTCACCAAATGTGTCTAGCTGCCAGACGCGAGAGCTCAGAAAAACACCAACGCCCGTGTTTGGCGTATTCCAACTACCCTCGCCCCAACTCCCTACGCCCCAGCCAAAGTCAAAAAAGCTGGTGTCCGTCCCAACGCTGATCTGATAAGTGCCTACAACAGCAGCCCCACCGTTTCCAGAGTCCGAGGCATTCGCTGCAACAGGAGAGGTAATTGTGTAGCTGTTGGCATTGATGATTGAGGTAATCTCAAACTGCGACTGCAAAATAGCCTGGGTTATGTTTCCCCCCACCCCCAGACCATTCGCACCCACCCCGCTAAAAGTAACGAAATCCCCTACGGTTGCCCCGTGGGCATTGTCTGTTACTGTGATGACCGTGGATCCCGTAGAAGCGGCAAAGGTCACATCCCCGGCAGCGGTAGTGGCTCGAATAGGGGTGATATCGGCCCACGCGCCACCAAAGAACACATACAGCTTTCTCGTCGTACCCACGGCAACATAGGGTGAGCCATCCAAGGCATTCCAGGTAAAAACCTCGCTTGCAAGGCCTACGAGGTAAGAATTAGCGTTACTGAACCGCGTCCAACCGCCCAGCTTTTCTGGCAGGCCGTAGCGAAAACGAATGAAATCCCCGTCAATCCAGCCGCCTTCCGCACCGTATTCGGTGTTCTGCTTGTCGATTCCTGGTTTTAGAAAGAGGCGGGCAAGGGGCACTCAATAGCTCCATACGCTCGGGGTTGGTAATTGACCGGATCTTATATCCACATGAATAAAACGACCTGTGCCTTTTTGTTGCAC
>Ga0194130_10007545_pt1 | contig 11953 bp, 4 predicted proteins | sample TA2KigsurfametaG_FD_160084 | JGI IMG/M metagenome (GOLD analysis project Ga0194130, IMG submission 160084) | Freshwater microbial communities from Lake Tanganyika, Tanzania - TA2015050 Kigoma 12 surface | ecosystem: Environmental > Aquatic > Freshwater > Lake | place: Tanzania: Lake Tanganyika... | reverse complement strand
CTTCCGGACATTCGGAATTTAAAGCCAAAAAAATGAGTTATGCAGAATACAAGAAACTCCTCATGATGGAGTCGTCGTCGGCGTCGTCGGATGTATAAATCTTCTATGTATATTTTTTGTTTGTAAAAAAAAAAGTGTATTTTTTAAAAAACCAATGTTATTTTTACAAACAAACAAACAAAAAAGGATGTTTTCTCTATTTGAGTTGTTGTTGTTGTTGCTGTTGTTCTTTTTTCCAAGCAAGAAAACCATTGCTTTTGTACAATGAAAACGACATACCCAAATGGGAACGTGCAATTTCGTATCCTTGACGTTCGCGTTCGTTTAATGTCGCCAAATAGGCTTGTTCTTGTTGTTCCAACGTGGTTGTGTTTTCTTTTTCTTTCTCACAATTCATTTTGTATTTTTGTTTTTGTATTTTGACGTTTTTTGTGTTTTTTCTTTAATTACAAATACGACATCATCACCTTTTTATATTTATTCGACCGTATTCGAATTGCATGCAAAGGGAGTATTTTGACTGGGATTCACGATTTTAAATTCGGTTTCCATGAGACCACATGCCTTGTTGATTTTGCGCAAATATTCCGCATGCGAAATCGCCCCCGTTTTCTCGGGACGTATGACCGTCTTATAAACGGGAACAATCGTACGAAACGATCCCGCACCAATGGGACGACATGGTATTTTGCATGCTTCTTGAGGATAACAAGGAGAGGTGGGATCCTCGCTGGCATTCAATTGATTCTTCACTAAAGTCTCAATGTAGGATGACTGTGAATTCATAGCATGTTCGGCACCGTTGCGTTTGACGGTAGTATAGGGTTGAGGACGTCGTATCCACCGGTATTTGCTGAAGATCATGCCTTGGTTATTGAGAGACGACGGACGCACGACGGTGGGATCATCTAAACATTGCAATTCGGTGGGTTTGATGTCGACGATATTATAGGTACCGCAGCATCCACCATGGCCGCGTAACGTGGGACCTTTCGCCAAACTACGGACGAGAGTGCGAGATTGCGTGGATTGACCGATATATCCTTGGCCCCGAAATGCACCATTCAGAGAGAATCCCTTTTCTTGATTGAAACTGAGCACATTGTATTTCGCGGCGGTTTTGCGTTTTAATGTGGCAATCGACATAATTTGTTTTTTATTTGGGGTTTTTTGTATATATTTTTTTTTTGTCGTTTTATTTGTATGTTTTGTTGTTATTTTTCTTAATGTGAACTTACAAAATAGAGAGAAAGAAAGAAAAAACATATTCCGTCTTTCTTTTTTTTTATAGAGATTGAATTACTACTATTCATCCATCAATCTCTATAAAATTTCATTTTTTTTGTCCGTTTCTATTTTCTGTTTCAATTTTTGTGTGTGTGTGTGTGTGTTTTTTGTTTATGAAATAGGATATTGTGCAAATGAAATGCTGGTTTCGGGTGTCACGGCAGGATTGAATGCCTTCGGACTCACCAAACTCAATTTGTCCGTATTTCGCAAATACAATGTATTGGGTGGAGTTACAAATCCATATCCCGAATTGGAAGCCAATCCATTGACTTGGGTGAACAAATTGTTGGCATTGGTGGGCAACCACGTCGGGGTATCTCCATTCAAGAACGTGTTATACGTGATGACATTGCCGCCCGTACCCCCCAACACCACAAATTTCCGATTGAACGCCGCCCCATAGATGGCCGTCAGTCCCCCCGTATTGATCGTTGTACCATTGTACGAACCATCAAAATTGAGAGACGTGGTGGAGTTGTCGTTGGTGATAATGGAGATGTTGCCGCCACTGCTGCCCACGACGTGATTGTAGCCATCAAACGTGGAACAAGTCACCAAATTGCCCCCGGCATTGTAGACGACATTGTTGACGTATTGTCCATTGATGTACAAATTGCGAATGGCGTTGCCCGACAAATCGGTCATTTGGTAGATGTTCAATTTGGTGCCATCGACACTCAACAATTGGGTGGGATGAAGCACGGCGTTCTTCAAAACGATGGGTTTGATTTTCGTGTCGAGAGTTTTCGACGCGCCATTTTCGAGGAACAAACTGAAATCGGCGACGGAGACATACGTCCCACCATACGTTTGGGGAAACACCAAACGATAATAATTGTAGGAGGCGGTATTCGTGTAGACATTCATGGGGAAGGCGACAAAGGGATATTTCCACGTGTTGTTGGGATACGATGCCGCCGTATTGGTGAACGAGTCGACCAAATTCCAGGCGGTGCCATCGGTGGACCCGAGCAATTTCCATTGTTGGGGAATCGTCGTCGTGGAGGCGAGACGGAACACCACATAATAATATTTAACGACGACGGAGGCGGCGACTTGGACTTGCAGCCATTCGCCCGTCACTGTGTCTGCATTTGGACCATACGTAGTGGATTCTAACCCCGCATAGACACCCGTGGAAGCCGTATATGTGCCCGCGCCCGAATACCATTCGGTGATGCTGGCATGGAATTGGCCATCGAAGGCATTGTCCGCCGCAAAAGATACTTGGTTGGAGGAAGACGTGGCGGTATAAGATCCCAACGCGAGAGCACTGGAGGCGTCGGTGATGGCCAAATTGTTGGTGGCCACCCACGAATTGGTGATGGCGGGTGTTTGCGTCATGGCGGACGTATTGCCGCCCGAACCGTAGACCATCCAGGTGGCGCCCGTCCAATCCACGGAAGAGGCCGCCGTTGAGAAAATCGCGGTGCTACCGGGCAAGGCATTCCAAGAAATGCCATTGGCGCTGGTGGCAATCGTGTTGCCCCCCGTGCCCACGGCGACAAATATAGAACCGTTCCAGGCCACATCGTAGGCTTCGGTGAAAATGGACGAATCCCGAGGCGTCCACACGATGCCATCGTAACTGGAGGCCGCCCACGCGACACCGGCACCCACGGCCACCCACAATGTGCCATTCCACACGGCTTTGTTGGCACGGGTTGTAAAAATGCCCGAATGGATGCCGGTCCAATTGACGCCGTCGACACTGGTGGCCAACGAATAGGTGCCTTGGCCACAAGCCACGGTCAACGGACGAATGCTGGGGATGCCACGGTAGGGAGTATTCCAGGCGAGACCCGTGATGGAGGTGATGCCGCTTACGGTGGCATTGGCGGTGGTGCCATTGAAGCCATTCGCCACGGCAACGTTGCCGTTGTTGCCCGCCAACAAATAATTGGTTTTCACGTTGAGAGCCGCATTGCAACTCACATCGGTTTTGACGAGTTGGGCACCTTCGGTGCCCTGGGGCAAGACAGCATACGATTCCGTGGTGGAGAATATCACGGATTCGGAATCGGCAAAGACGCTCGACATGGTGAACGACGACAAACTGGCATCGGTGGCCATGGTCCAATTGACGCCATCTTGGCTGGTGGCATAATTGACGGTGGTGGCATCTTCTCCCACCGCGTACCATAGACTACCATTCCAGGCGACTTTGTTGGCACTTGTACTAAAGAGATCCGCTTGGGTGGGGGTGTACCAGGTGACACCGTCGTAACTATAAGCCAAGGTTTTGTTGTTACCGCCCGAGGCGGGCGTGCCCGCCGCCACCCACATGCTGCCATTCCATTTGACGTCTTTGCCCACCGTGAATAATCCCGAAAAGGCGGTTGTGCCCAACCAATAGACACCATCTTGACTGGTGGCGAACACATTGCCGCCACTGCCCACCGCGACAAAAAGACCCAACGTATCGGACCAATCGATGCCATGGCAAGCCGTCGAAAAAATGTTGATGCCACGACCTGTCCAGGTGGCGCCCCCGTCTTCGCTGGTGGCGAGAGTGTTGCCTGCACCCGTTCCGCCGGCGACCCAACGACGACCATTCCACACGGCGGCATTGCAACTGGTGGAGAATACCGTATTGGAATTGGAGGAGGCGGTCCACGTGGTGCCTTGGTCGTTCGAATACGCGATTTTGGTGGTATCGGCCAGGACGCCTCCAAACGCAAGAGCCGTCGAACGAGGAAACACCAATTGATGTTGGTATTCTAAATTGGCGTCGACATCGTAGACGAGAGTGGAAGTGGGACCTGCCAAAGGAGCCAAGACGGTGTTGCCATTATAAATGGGGACCAAAGCCGAGGTGTTTCCTGTGACGGATCCATTGGCTTGTACATTGCCTGCAACGACAAATTTGTCGCCCATCCATTTGGTGACAAATGGATTTTGAATGGGAATGTTGCCCGAGGGTAAAATGGCGTTGGTCCAAGTGATGCCATCATAACTGTATGCATAGGAATACAAATTGGCGCCCACTTCATTACGAACGGTTACCACAAAACATTGTCCATTCCAATCCACGGACGTGGTTTTTTCATAGGTATTGAATGATGTGGACATGTTTTATTTTCAAAAAAATGTATTTTCAGAAAAAAAAATGTATTGTTTTGTGTTTTAAGTTTTCCCTTAAAAAAAAAAGAAATTGTGTTTTTGTTTCCTTTGATTTTATTTGTTTTTTTTTTAAATCATACATTGTATTTTTTTTTTTGAAACCAAAAAATTTGTTTTTTTTTTCAATGTATGATTTTGATTTTGTTTTTTCATTTTGTTTTTGTTTTTTATGCAGTGGTTGTCACCGATCCCGAAAATAAAGACGTCGTAGAACTATCTGCATTTACACCCGATAAAGTGACATTATATTGTGACGACGGACTTAATCCAGTACGAACAAACGAAGTTTGTGTCGCCGCCAACGAATCCGTGTAATTGACGTCGGTTCCATTGTAAATATCTTGCACTTGGGTGGAAGTCAACGAAGAATAAAACAAACGGAAATCATCCAAGTATCCCGTAAAATTGGTGGCGCCCACGGGATCGGGAGCCGTTAAATTGGCATTGCTGCTGTTACCACTTCCTCCGAAGGCGAACCCATAATTTACGGGGGTGGGATTGGTGGGATCGACACGTGGCCACTGATTAGCACCGAAGAACGCCGACGTGGATCCGGAAGCATCGGCGACACCATCCACATACATTATCACCGACGTGGAATCAATGGTGATGGCGTAATGATGCCAGGTATTGTTGGTTTTTTGGGTGCTTTCTCTTAAAATGGGACCGTGGCCGGTGAAATAGAAATTATAGTTCATGAATCCCGAGGCGTCGTAATACCATGGCGACCAAGTACTGTTCACCATACATTGACTGGTTTGGTTTTCGTAGTAAATCCAGAAACACCACGACATGACCGAACGAATGGGACTCGTTGCCAAGAAATAATAACTGGAACCGTTAAAACTGAATACATATCCACGGGTGGGATCGTTAAACATGGTCGATGTGCCCACCAAGGTGAATCCTTGGGTGGCGTAGTTATACGTCGCGGATTTGTTGTAGATTTGCAGTGTGGGGGTTACCGCGCCAGGCGTGGATGTGTTCAACGAAAACGACGTATACTGTTTGCCGGGCAAGGGATACGTGATGGTGTACTGCGAGGAAGTCGGCGTGAAATTGACATTCGTGAGCAAATAGGGGTTGCCGCCCGTGGTATTTGTCCAGGTGATACCATCCGTACTGATCGCCACCAAATATCCATTGGAATTGCCACCGACGGCCACAAATGTGGTGCCATTCCAGGCCACATCGATGCAGCCTCCTGATGTGTCGAACAGGGTCTTCGAATTGGCCACGCCCGTCCACGATTTGCCGGTCGTACTATAGGCAATCGCATACGAGGATCCATTGCCCACGGCCACCCATATCTTGCCATTCCACAAGACTTTGCCGATTTGGGGCGTCGATCCATTGTTGATGAGTGACGAGGAGGCCACCGTCCACGTCAATCCATCGTAGCCATAATAGAGACCGCCCTTGCCAATGCCCACGTACAATGTACCATCCGTGGCAATCGAACACAACGTCGTGTTGGAGACATCGACGACGGTGAAATTCGCGTGGGCCGTGTCATCATACGAATACAACAAATCATTCGTGTCGCCGCGGGTGGCGATCCATTTCGTGCCATCCCAGAATACGCGACCGGGAACCGCCGTGGCGCTGGTATTCGTGAGGTCGGACCAGGTGGACACGGCTCCCAAACCACGCGTCGTCGTCGTACCATACGTGGAAGCGTTGCCTCCCCAGGCCACCACCGTAGTGTCGCGACCCTTGCCGAAGGTATACACCAAATCGTTGGTCGTGTAGCCCTGGGTATACGCCACTACGTCCACCAAACTGTCGGTAATGTAACCGTTTTGGGCGAGAGCTTTCGACAGGGTTTGACGACTGTAACGCATGGGATCTTCGAAGCTTACGAGAGATGGTAACGTATTGGACGTCGCCGTGGCTCCGCTGACACCCGTGGGACCCCCCAAACCTGTCGCACCGGTGATACCCGTGGGGCCGGTTTGACCCGTGGGACCTGTAGGACCCGTATGGCCGGTGGGGCCCGTGGTACCTGTGACGCCTTGTACGCCAAGGACACCCGTGGGACCGGTTGGACCCGTAACACCCGTGCAACCCGTGTTGCCTTGCACACCGAGGTCTCCCGTGACTCCTTGTGCCCCGGTGACACCTTGGTCACCTGTTGGACCGTCATTGGGATGGCATCCCGTGGGACCTGTGTTGCCTTCCACACCCATGGTTCCTGTTACTCCTGTAACACCGGTAACACCCGTGATACCAGTGGGACCCGTGGGCATGGTACCTGTAGGACCAGTACAACCCGTGACTCCGGTGGGGCCTTGTACACCAATTGTTCCAGTGACACCGATTGTTCCGGTGACACCGGTGCATCCCGTATCGGGGTTGGCGCCCGTGGTTCCTGTCACCGATTCAACGGCATGGACACCCGTGACTCCTTGGTCTCCGGTGACGCCTTCGCATCCGGTGGGTCCCGTGGGTCCGGTTACACCCGTGTTACCCAAATTGGCATCGGATCCTGTGACACCCGTGACTCCTGTGACACCCATGACGCCGGTTTCTCCTGTGGGACCCGTGGGACCCGTGACTCCCGTGCAACCAGTCGCCCCTGTATTGCCCTGGACACCATCAACGCCGGTGGGACCGGTGGGACCCGTGACACCCGTAGTACCCATATCACTATTCGACCCTGTTGTTCCTCGTGCACCCGTGGGGCCCGTAGGGCCCGTACAGCCCGTCACCCCCGTATTGCCTTGCACACCGGTTACACCACGAATGCCCGTGGGACCCGTACAACCTGTCACCCCGGTGTTTCCTATAAACCCATCGATACCATTGGATCCTGTATCACCCGTGTTTCCTTGTACGCCGGTGACACCGCGTGTGCCGGTGTTTCCTTGGTGGCCCGTGGGACCCGTGGGACCTGTGGGACCCGTGGCACCGGTGGCGCCTGTGTTGCCTTGGACGCCTTGATCACCCGTGACACCTTGGACGCCAACGACGCCGGTGACACCGATATCGCCCGTCACACCGATGGGGCCCGTGACACCCGTATTGCCTTCTACCCCATGGGAACCCGTTGGACCCGTGACACCTGTAACACCCGTGTTGCCTATAACGCCATCGCATCCGGTAGGACCCGTATCACCTGTATCACCAGTAACACCCTCATCACCTGTGACTCCAATGACGCCCGTGGGACCTGCTGGACCGGTGACACCGGTAACTCCCGTACAACCCGTTTCGCCGGTGTAACCCGTTCCGTTGTCCACACCCGTGACACCTGTGGGACCCTCTATACCAGTGGGACCGGTGACCCCCGTGTTGCCTTGGACCCCCGTCACACCATCGCATCCTGTGACACCCATGACTCCGGTGGCCCCCGTGGCTCCTTGAACACCCGTGGTACCTTGCACTCCCGTGGCGCCTTCGGCGCCCGTGGGACCCGTGGCTCCGGTGGGACCCGTGCGACCCGTCACCCCTGTCTTTCCATCGGAACCAAAGGAACCCGTGTTTCCTGTGTATCCCGTGGGACCCGTTGATCCCGTGCAACCTCGTACACCTGTGATTCCGGTGACACCCGTGGGACCTGTCGTACCCGAATTTCCTTGGGTACCATCGCAACCCACAATACCGGTGGGACCTGTGATGCCCGTCGCACCCCATGTTCCCGTCGTGCCTTGTGACCCCAGCGTGCCCGTCGCACCTTGCACTCCTTGCACACCCAGACTTCCGGTGGCACCGAGTGCACCGGTCGCGCCGGTATTTCCCAAAACGCCTTGATCACCCGTGGTGCCCATCATACCGGTGGGACCCGTGATTCCCGTGGGACCCGTGTTGCCTTGCACACCTTCATCTCCCCTCGTGCCCGTAGTGCCCATGGTACCCATGACGCCAGTTACACCAAGTACACCTTGGACACCTTGGGTTCCCATCGTGCCCGTGACACCCACATCCATGGCCACACCCGTGACACCACTGGCCCCCGTGGCGCCCTCATACGTGTCAAATCCATTGAACCCCTCCACACCCGTGGGACCCGTGGGTCCCATGTCTCCCGTCACACCAATGTCTCCATCGGGGCCCGTGTCGCCCGTGCATCCCGTCACCCCCTCGTCGCCGGTGACTCCCGTTTCTCCCGTGGGACCTATGTCGCCCGTGTCTCCCACATCACCCGTGACACCACGCGCACCCGTGTTTCCGATGGTGCCTCGTGAGCCTTCAACCCCCGTTGGACCGGTGGGACCGGTGGGACCCGTGCGACCTGTGCAACCCGTGGGACCCGTCACACCCAAGACACCTTGCGATCCTCGATCACCCGTATTACCCGTGTATCCTGTGGGACCCGTCGAACCTTCTCCCCCTTGGATGCCCGTGGGACCCGTGTATCCCGTGGGACCACGTACACCCATGTCGCCCACTGCGCCAGTGGTACCTTGAATACCCGTGAAACCCGTGATGCCTGTGGTACCCACATCTCCTGTCACACCATTCGATCCAGTGTTGCCTATTTGGCCGGTGATACCCGTGGGACCCCCATGCCCTTGGCAACCCGTGGGACCCGTTGGACCGGTTGCACCCGTGGCACCCAATACATTGGATGCATTTCCCGTTGCTCCTTGGTCGCCAGTGACACCTTGCCCACCTTGGGTGCCCTCGTCGCCCCTTGCACCGGTAGTGCCTTGTGTACCTTGTACTCCTGTGGTACCTTGCACACCTTGTACACCGGTGGCTCCTTCTACCCCTGCATCACCTCGTGCACCCGTGGTACCTTGTACACCTTGTACACCCGTCGCGCCCATTGTGCCTTGCGCACCGGGTGTGCCCGTGGCTCCCTGTACACCACGGTTGCCGGTGGCACCCTCACAACCATCATCTCCGGAGGTTCCGGTGGAACCTATAAGACCCGTGGGACCTCGGGCGCCAGTGCATCCTTCGTCTCCTTGGGACCCCGTGACACCTTGCCATCCGTCTGTACCGGTGGGACCTTGTTGGCCCGTCCATCCTTCGGTTCCTGTATTGCCCCATTCCGTGGACATGTATCCGGTTATACCCGTGGGACCCGTTACGCCCTCGCATCCCGTGTTACCATAATCGCCGGTGGGACCCGTGGGACCCTCGTCGCCTGTCACACCCGTGTCACCCGTTGGACCTGTATCACCCGTGTCACCCGTGTCACCCATTTCACCTACAACACCTGTATCACCCATTATGCCTTCGGGACCCTCTATGCCCATGGGACCAACAGGACCTTGTTCTCCGGTGGGACCCGCGTCGCCCGTGTTCCCGTCCATGCCCGTTTCTCCGGAGGCTCCTATGATGCCCGTGGGTCCTTCACAACCATGGGCACCCGTGTTGCCATCGAGTCCTTGTTCGCCCGTGCTTCCACGACTTCCCACATTGCCCGTGGGACCTTGCACCCCTTGGACGCCCGTGGGACCGACAGTACCTGTCATCGAACTGGCCGAGCCCAGTGTACCAATGTCACCTCTTGTCCCCGTGGGACCTTCTGTACCGGATTTACCGCGGTAGCCCGTGGTGCCTTGGACACCCGAATTACCGCGCACCCCTTCGTTTCCCAAGACTCCCGTGGCACCACGAACTCCCTCCCAACCCGTGGGACCACGCGGACCGGTGGGACCCGTTGCACCCGCATCTGTACCCGTGGAACCTCGCGGACCCGTGGCACCCATGACACCCGTGGGACCCGTGGGACCCGTGGGACCCGTGGGACCCGTAGGACCCGTGACACCGCGACAACCGCGATCGCCCTCCGTGCCATCCGGGCCCGTAGGGCCCGTAGGACCCGTTTCACCCGTGGGACCCGTATAGCCCGTTTCACCCGTGGGACCACGGGGACCACTTGGACCCGTCACCGCGGGCAACACTTCCGTCGAGAAGCCCTGCATGGTTCCCGCCGTGCCCGACACATCGGAAAACACACCGTTGCCCGACGCATTTTTGACGATTTGGGTCACCAAGACAATATCCGTCACCACGGTCTCCACCGCAGTTATAAATTTGCCCGGCGTCGTGTAAAACGTGGAAGTCGTCGCGTTGACTTCATCCAAGGTTGCCACCAACCTGAAATCCACCTGCAAGGAATACACCGCATAGGTTCGGGCTTGTTGACGCAATTGTTGTTGACAATACAAAATAAATTGACGCGTCGCACCCACCGTGTTCGCCAATTCGCCCGCCGCTTGCAGGGCGGGATCCAATCCACGTGCAATCAATGTGTAAGACACTATTTGCAAGTATTGCGGATCGAAACCCATGTATTGCGCCAACGTACTGATCAACAATTGTTGCGAGGCCACATCCAAAATGGGATTGCCACCGTTGTCCAACAGAGGATCCAATACATTGTTGAATCCCAAGGTGAAGTTGATGATGACTTGCGTGTTGCCCACATAAATATCGCCCGAAAACTGCGACAAATTGTCCAATTTCAAAAGGAGAGGCGCCTTCAAGACACGCGTAATCAATCCATTCACCACCGTCGTTTGTTGCGCGAAATAATTTGAACTAAAATCGTTGGTATTTTTCGGGTCCGTCAACCACGCACTCGCACTCGGAGTCATTTGAATGGCATTTTGGACGATTTTCACAGTAAGGGTGATTTGCATACCCGTTGGGACGAATATTAAATCCCCTGCAATAAAACCCTGGCTTATGTCGTAAGAATAACCGCCGCCACGGTTGCGGAAGGGATCAAAATAATTCGCGTAACGCAACAAGGCATTCACGTGATTGAAGGAGATATCACCCGTGGCGGAATTGACGTATTCATTCGTACTGGGATCGAGAGCTCGATAATGCAACAAATTAATGAAAGCACTCGCATCAAACGTTAAAAAACCACTGGCGTCTTCTACACCTCCCGTATAATCCAAATTCGTGTCTATGGTGAAAATCGAATTGAAACCGTCCGCATACCCAAAATAATCTTCGATGAAATTTTCGAAATTTGAATACATGTCGTGATAAAAACCCGTCGAAATGACATACGACGGATCACTCATTCCCAATACAAATTCAGCGACAGACAAATCCACCGCATCCACAGGAAACGAACCCGTCGCCGGATTATACGAACTGTCCAGGATCGTTGTGTTCGATGCGTCCTTCAACAAACCTATTTTTTCGTTAAAGACACGAACGTCAAATTTCACTTGGAGTGAATCCGTCAAATCATATGCATTGATTTGTTCGTAGGGCACCATCGTCAATTGTTTCAATCCCTGTTCCAACACGTAGCCACCACTCGCTCCAAAGGCATAAAACGATCCCACATACGATGCATCGTTCACAGGAATATTAGTGTTGTACGTACCTGAGATATCCCTCGTTCCTGATGTCATTGGTCTTGTTGTTGTGGTTGTTGAAACACGAGGAACCATCAAATTGTTGGTTGGACGGCGATTTGCCGCACGTTGGGCCTCTTGACTTGCCAAAAACGAAGAATTCCAAGGCATCAATGTATTTGTTTTATGTTTTTCTCTTTTGTTTTTCTAATAGTTTTTTTTTTGCAAAAAAAAAAAGTTATTTTTTTTCCCTTTTTTTCTTT
>Ga0194130_10007544_pt1 | contig 11954 bp, 11 predicted proteins | sample TA2KigsurfametaG_FD_160084 | JGI IMG/M metagenome (GOLD analysis project Ga0194130, IMG submission 160084) | Freshwater microbial communities from Lake Tanganyika, Tanzania - TA2015050 Kigoma 12 surface | ecosystem: Environmental > Aquatic > Freshwater > Lake | place: Tanzania: Lake Tanganyika... | reverse complement strand
TATCGGCGCCGCAGTCATGATTGCTCTCATCGCCGAAGGCGCCATGCTCGTTGTGGCATCACCCACACCCGACATCACACAAATTACCCCCGAGTTCGACCACGTCGAGCCCACTGGCGCAATCGCGGCTCTCCGCATGTTGGTCACGCTCATCCAAACAGCGATTGTCGCCACAATTGTGGTCAAGGTCAGGCAATACAATCAACAAAAACGTCGATTACACAAGCATCAAGTAAGCCACTAATATCAGCAAACGCTCGCCCCTCATACGTGGATGGGGGGCGTTTCTGTTACAATCGAAGCAACCTATTATGATTGTTGTGAGGCACCATGCTCGATCCACTAACCTGTTTGTCTCCGCTTGATGGTCGCTATCGTGACGATGTGGCTGCGCTCGAGGCCTACTTTTCGGAGAGCGCCTTGATGCGCTATCGCGTGCGCATCGAAGTTGAATATTTGGTGATGCTCAGCAAAGCCCGTGATATCGCCACCATTGCCAAACTCGACGCCGATCAAGTGGCCCAGCTACGCGGCTTGTATCGCAACTTTTCTCCCAGTGATGCCGCCGCAATTGCGGCTTATGACGCCAAAGTCAATCACGATGTCAAGGCCGTCGAATACTGGATTCGCGATCAACTCGATGCATTCAACCTCGGTCACCTCAAAGAGATGGTCCACTTTGGCCTCACCAGCGAGGATGTCAACAATCTGTCGTACTCGCTGATGGTGCGCGAGGCCCGCGACCTGGTGATGAGCCCCGCCATCGGCGAGGTAATGAATCACCTGCATCGCATGGCCGTCGAAGAGGCCGCCACCGTCATGCCCGCCCGCACCCACGGCCAGATTGCCACGCCAACCACCTTCGGCAAAGAGATGGCGGTCTTCTTGACCCGGCTGCAACGCGCCCGCGACACGCTCAACGCCATCCCACTAACCGGCAAACTCAACGGCGCCACTGGCACACTTGCCGCACACGTAGTAGCCTTGCCCAACGTCGATTGGGCCACCTTCTCACGCGCATTTGTGCGCACCCTCGATCTTGAGCCGGTCATGCTCACCACCCAAATCGAGCCAGCTGATAGCCTGGCCGAGGTGAGCGATGCACTCCGACGCATCTGCACCATCTTGATCGACCTTGATCAGGATTTGTGGCGCTATGTGTCAGACGGCTTTTTGGTACAACGCCCCAAAGCCGGCGAGGTCGGATCGTCAACCATGCCCCACAAAGTCAATCCGATTGATTTTGAGAATTCAGAGGGCAATCTCGGCTTGGCTAGCGCCATGTTCGAGTTCTTTAGTCGCAAATTGCCCATCTCACGCCTGCAACGCGACCTGACTGGCAGCACCGTGTTGCGCAATCTCGGCGTGGCCTTCGGCCACATGTTGCTCGCCTGTCGACGCACCAGCAAGGGATTGGCCAAGGTCAGTCCCAATCGCGACGTGATGTATGATCAGGTGGTTGCACATCCCGAGGTCTTGGCGGAGGCGTATCAAACAATTCTCCGTCGTGAGAATGTTAAGGAACCGTATGAATTGTTAAAGCAGTTGACACGCGGAAAACAGCAGGTCACGTTAAAAGATTTACACGATTTTATTCATTCATTACCAATTTCTGATGGTATCAAAGACGAATTACGCAGTCTAAAGCCAGAGAATTACATCGGTATTGCTGATAAATTAACGAGTAAATTCATCGTGAAGTAATTAATTTGTAATTCAGAACGAATAATTTACCTATAGATTATTTACGTTTTTCCTGTAAACTATAGGTGCAATATTATTTTGCACAATCACCCCCCACACGAACGGCTTGCCACATGGCGAGCTGTTTGTGTGTTGTGGCATGTGCAAACTTAAGCATTTTCCAATTCATTTACAACAAAATCACCGTATAGTGCGTATTACAGATATCAGATGCTCTCCCATCTAATGCACACATAGGGAGCAGATTATGCGATGGTACATTGGCTTACTCGTGGTTCTCTCACTGCTTGTGCCCCAATCATTTATCACGGCACACGCACAAACTCGCGATCGTCAACGAACACTGCGCATCACCGAACACACGCGAAACACCACCATTCGCACCGATGATGCCAGCAAAAACGTAGAATTACGCGTCTCCGTTGCTGGAGGAACACGCCCCTACACGTATACGTGGTACGAGGGGTCAGTAGGTGACACCAGCACACAAGTGGGGACACGTGACCGTGTCAGAATGAATTTGGCACACGGTACCTACACGTACTGGGCAGAAGTCGAAGATGGTGCCGGTGCAACCGTATCGACGCGAACGATTACGATTGCCATCCTCCCACGCACCGTTGGGCCGTTGAGCATCCGCAAGCAACCGCAGAGCAAAGAGATCGAACGTACAGGCGCAACAACGTCGGTCGAACTTGAAGTCTCCGCAATCGGTGGCACCCGCCCCTACACGTACACCTGGTACGAGGGCACTAGCGGCGATACCACCACCATGGTCGACGAAGGTGACGAAATCACCGTTGCTCTTGCCACAGGCGTTCATTCATTCTGGGCTGCGGTCACAGACAGCAACGGCGATACGGTCAATTCACAGACCGCTGTCATCACCGTTGTCGCCTACCCATTAGCCATTGTTGAACGAACCCTCGATCACACCATCATCGCCTACGACGCCACTGCCGATGTAGCACTCGAGATTGAGGCGGACGGCGGTACAGAACCATATACCTATACCTGGTATCAAGGTGCACTCGGTGACACGAGCACTGTCATCGGCAATAGTGCTGAGGTCGAAATCGCCCGTGCGCCGGACACCTACACCTTCTGGGCCGAAGTTGCCGACAGTAACGGTGACACCGTGACCTCCGACCTGATTACCATTGACGTGGTCAAGGCACCACTTGAATTCACTCGTGAACCACGCAACGCAACCGCCCAATGGCGCAACGGGTCTGCACGTACCACGTTGTCGGCCGCAGCGCGCGGTGGTACCGCACCCCTCACCTATGAATGGTTCCTTGCTGGCCTGAGCGTTGGCACGGGTGCGTCACTGCCTGTCGTTTTCACTAGTGCCACAGAGGCACCGCGGAGCTACACCGTGGTGGTAACCGATGCCGCAGGTGATTCAATCACATCACGCGCTGCAACTGTACGCATCTCGCTCCCACCGTTCACCGTGACGAACTACACGCGTACAACCAACGCCCGTTGGGTCAACGGCAACGCCATCGCCAGTGTCTCTGTACGCATCAGCGGTGGAGTCGGCCCATTCACCTATACCTGGTATGCAGGAACGCGCAATAACCCTGGGCCAATCGTCGCTTCTGGTCCCCTTGTCAATGGCTATGCGGCTACCCAAATAAACACAGGCGCCACCACGGCTGGTCGCAAAAACTTCTTCGTGGCCGTCCGTGATGCGGCAGGTACCGTCAAGTACGCCCAAACCTTCACAGTGGTGACGATTCCGCGACCACCCGTGATACGCCCAACGGCAACGCCAACGGCCACACCGTCACCGACTGCCACACCGTCGGCCACCGCAGAACCAACGGCTACCCCGTCAGCCACGCCAGAGCCAACCGCTACTCCATCAGAGACACCAGAGCCAACCGCTACTCCATCAGAGACATCAGAGCCAACCGCTACTCCATAACCAGAGATCCTAGACGCCCGCTCCATCGTGTCATGATGGAGCGGGCGTTTGGTGTATATCAGCCGTATGTGCATCGCACACACTCCGATTTGACTGCTGGTCAGCGCATTTATGCGTGCTGCAAAAGACGTTGAGGGGTATCTACAAAGAGGCGATGTGCGCATTCGGCACCGTAGGCGGTTGTCACCCAGTCAAATGCCGTATCCATAGCAGTAATTCGATAGGTATCACTATGCGCATCACTGGCAACCACATCCACCATCTGCAGATCAAACAGGGTGCGACTATTGGGTTCGGTGACAGCCGCAGCAGTTACTTGAAAGAGGACGCCCGTCTCATGGATGCGACGCAAATCGTCAATATCTTTTTGGTTGTAGATGTACCGTTCGGGGTGGGCCAAGATGACCTGATACCCGTTGAGCATTAACTCTTTGGCAGTCGGCAAAAAGCGCATGTCAACGGCAAATACCGGCATCTCGATCAAGACGGTGCGACTCCCCCCAAGGGTCAACAGTTCCTTGTTATCGAGGCGTTGACGTGCATGCGCAATATAGCTAATCTCGGTACCCGGTTTGAGGGTGATGTCGTACCCGGCAGCCTGCGCTAATTCTTGGATTTCGTGGGCACGTTCTGCAATCAGTTGCGGGCTGTAGTGGCGTGAAGCGCTGGACTCCGGGCTGTGTGGCGTACAAATCACGGTGCGCACCCCTGCGGTATACGCTTGGCGCGCCATGTTCACCGATACTTCACGCTTCCGTGGGCCATCATCCAAATCGTAGAGGAGGTGGCAGTGTAGATCAATCATTATGCGTAGTATCCTGATGCTTGTGTAAGCTCCGCACCATTGAGGACAACACCCACAATGTTTGCTTTGGCTTTTTCCAAAATAGCGCGCGCCTGTTTGGCGTGCTCACGACGCGTACGCCCAGCTTGGAGGACCAGCATCACGCCGTCCACACGCGGTGCGAGCACCACAGCATCGCTGACCGCCAAAATAGGCGGCGTATCAATGATGACCACATCAGCGCTAGTGCGCAGGCTCTGCAGGATTTCACCCATACGACGTGAACCCAAGATATCGGCGGGGCGTGGCGGGAGAGGACCACTTGCAAGTAACTGGAGCCCGGCAATACCGGTGTCTTGGAGCGGCGCTGGTGTACCGTCGCTGGCAAACAACATGCTCGTCAAGCCTTGCTCATTGCCCAACCCGAATAACGTGTGTAACGCTGGGCGACGCAAATCACCATCCACCAAAATCACACGTTGTTCGGCCTGCGCCATGGTCACCGCAAGATTGGCGGCAACCAACGACTTACCCTCATCAATACCGGCGCTGGTAATGGTCAGCAGGTGCAATGAGTTATCGAGACTGGCGAATTGAATATTGGTGCGGAGCGTACGAAACGCCTCAGCCGCAGCCGACTGTGCATCGCTGAGCACCACCAATTGGGAGGCGTTTGTCATGCTGGTTTCCTCGCATTCGTGCGGCGCTCACTTGTGGTGTTGGACGCCGGAATGGCACCCAAAATAGTCAACCCGACATGGCGCTCAACGTCTTCGGTGTTTTTGAGGGTATCGTCAATGGCGTTCAGCACAAACGCCAGCAAAAGGCCAACAACCAACCCCAGGAACGCGCCTGCCAAGACATTAATGCGGGTTTGGGGGCGATAGAGTTGCGGTGGTGTGGCCGGGGTGGTGATACGCATGTTGATTTTGTCGGTTCCCTCCAGCCCATCGTTCAATGAGCTCACCAGGGCGGCCATATTTTCTCCGACTGCATTGGCCAAGCGTGGTGCCATGTCAATGTCGGGATAATCAACCTGGACGATCATTTTGCGGTCATCCGCATTCGCTTGAATGGAGATGTGTTCGAGCAACCATTCGGGGCTACGGTCGAGTTGTAGCTGCGCACTGATTTTTTCGATTTGGGGACGTGCCAATGCCAGTTGTTTGTAACTGTTCATGTTGTTGGTCAACACAATGGACAACCCGTTATCGTTGCGGTTTGGCACGACCAAATAACTTGCCTCAGAGCGATACAACGGCTCTTGGAGCTTACTAAAGACATATGCTGCCACGGCCGTCACCATCACGGCGAGCACAATAACCCAGATACGTCGGCGGATAATACGAATATATTCAGAAAGACGCATACATTCACCCTCACGCTATCGTCGATAAAGGACCACGACCATCCCTACCACGGCTCCCGCACCGGCACGCAACATGATGGACACGAGCGCATCAAGCCACGGTTGCTCCTGCACCGGCACGTCGTCACGGCGTAACACGGCAATATTCACCGCCGTATCGCCAGATTTGCCCCATAGCAGTGTACCATCCTGCGTCAAGACTGCAAGTGCAGCATCACGCACAGGCACCAAGGTGTCAGGATTTGCACCGCGTGCAGTAATGGTAACTTCGCGTGCGTTGTTGCGCACATCGAGGAGTGCACCGACCTCGTCTGCTGTTACCACACCACTCATCTGAGTACTGACTCGGGTACGAAACTCTAGGCCACGACTCACCGCTGGGAAGTCATATGCCAGGGTGTCGCCCGTATCATTCATCGGTGCGCGACTCGTCAACAAAAACGTCACCGATACACGGTACTGTGGCGTCATTTGCACCAACGGCCATACACCCGTCAGCGCCAAGACCACTGCAGGCACGGCGATGTACCACCATCGCCGGCGTATCACCACCAACAGACGTCGCAAATCATTCATGACGCAGTGCCTCGCTCCCTGGTACATGCGCCTCGATGAATGTGCGCATACGTGCAACGAAACGCGCACGACTGAATTGCTCCGCATGCGTACGAATCGCATGTGCGTCCCATGGTTGTTGCTGCATGGCCAACAATCCGGCGGTGACAGCAGCCACATCTTGAGTATCAAAAAACAACCCTGTCGTGCCGTCAATGACCGTATCCAGTGCCCCACCTGCACGATAAGCCAGCACAGGACGACCAGCCGCCATCGCTTCGAGCGGCGTTATACCAAAATCCTCTTCTCCAGGGAAGAGAAATCCACGACATTCGGCAAATAACTTCAGCCGTTCCGCATCGCTCACACGCCCCACAAAACGCACGTTTGGTCCAGCGTACGCCATGAGTTCGGCTTTGTCACGGCCATCACCAAACACAATTAGTGGCACATTGAGTGCCGTACACGCTTTGATTGCCAAATCAATGCGCTTATACGGCACTAAGCGCCCACCCGTCAAGAAGTAATCTCACGGTGGCACGTCTTCAAACGGCGCAAGATCAACTGGTGGTGGGATGACTACTGCATCGCGTCCATAGTACTGCTTGATACGCGCCGCAACGACCTGCGAATTGGCAATGTAATGCGTCACTCGACTCGCGCTCTGCACATCCCATGCCCGTACAAAGCGTAACAAGAACTGCATGACCACTTTGGCAAGCCCACGAATATGTTCGCGGGCAATGTATTGGTCGGTCTGCCACGCAAAGCGCATCGGCGTGTGGCAATAACAAATATGCACTGCACCTGGTCGTGGCCGGACGCCCTTGGCGTAGGCACTGCTACTACTGATAATCAAATCGTAGCTTGCCAGATTCATCTGTTCGAACGCAAATGGGTAACACATGAAGTAATGCCGAAACAATCGTCGCCAGTACGGCAACCGTTGTATCCACGATACACGGATATCCCACGACTGATAAAACGCCGGCATCGCCTGAACATCATAGATGGATGTGTACACCGGCGCATCGGGCATGATATCGTGAATCGCCTCAAGCACACGCTCAGCACCACCATATTGATTCAAATAATCATGCACAACAGCTACTTGCACCAAAATTCCTCAAATTGCCTATTCACAGAATCACATATTGTTATTATAGTATGTAGGCGCAATGATGCGGTCATGATTACTGTTGCTGATTTGGTTGGGAGTCCACCAATGAGTATGTCCGAACAAGAGTTGCGTCAACTCTTTACCAGTGCCAGCATGGGGCAAGTTGCCTATCGTGCCTGGGCCACCCAAGCACGCCGTGAACGGCGCTTCAACATCGCCCGTCTTTTCGATGCCCTATGCGAAGCACGTGGTGCACGTGCCATGCGCGCATTCATACAGACGGGTGGCGTAGGAAACACCCCCGCCAACGTGCATGCAGCCCTCAATGGTAATGAACCCGAGGCCATTGTCATGCAACGCATCACCGGCACCTCCGAACGATCGCGCGAATTACTTGGTCGTGCTGCCACAGCCCTTGCACACCATCGCGATTTGTATGCGAGCGAAATCGGCGATCTATTTGTCTGCACAACCTGCGGTGAAACGCGCGAAGGAGAACTGGTAGGCGCTTGTCCACAATGCGGTGCCGTGCCAGAATCCCACAAACGCTTCTTAACCATTGAGGCAATGGGCACACTGGGACCACACGCCATTATGCATGCACTTGAGCATACCGAGTCCACCTTACGGGCAATGCTCGAATCCGTGGATGATGCCATTCTCTCGGCACCCGGGCCCAATGATACTCCGTCACTCAAGGAGGTGATCGGTCATCTGAACGACATGAACTTTGTCTTCTGTGAACGTGCACGCCTTATCCTCGATACCGATCACCCCGAACTCCCGTCAGCCCATCCTCCTAAGTTGACGGCAGCGTCGCATTACCGCAAGCGCGATGTACGAGCCATCCTGAACGCCTTCCACGAATCGCGCATTGAGTGTCTGTTAATGTTGCGCGGACTCACGAGTGCTGCCTGGCATCGCACCGCCTCACACGTGATTTATGGTGAAATAAATCTGCTTCATCAAGGTAATTGGATGGTCAATCACGAGCGCACGCATTTGATTGAAATGGCCCAACTCCGCCACGATTTACACGTTGCCTGTGGCAAAGGGCAAATTGATGATAATCGCGAAGACCTGATTGGTGAACGACTCAATGAAGGGGAATAATCCGCCGACAGCCTTCGAAGAACTCACTCCGAACATCTTCGTCGTGCACGACATCCGGGTAACGCCTTTTCTACGTGGTGAGGGTGAGCTGATGGGGAACCGGTTCACCCTCACTTCGTGGCGTCGTGACGGGTTATTTGCCCGCATCCGCCAACGTGGCTTATCCGTTGCGAGTCTCGATGACCAAATCGCCGATTTACCACGACTTCCCCATGCACCATCTCTCGGTGACTCACACTGGCACCCCAGTACCGCTCACGAACGCTGGAGCATGTATGACCCCGCCCAGCGCATGCTCGTACCACTCGAACGAACACCACGCAACACCCAGAGCGGTGTGATGATACCACTCGGGGCTGTAGTACGGCGACGTCATGGTCGCGGCATCCCCGAATGGTTTGGCTGCCATGCCCTCAATGGCTATCATCTCGACCTTGTGCCACTCGACGAAGATACGGCCTTGTTGTATGCACTCGCCCAGGCTGCGCCGGTTGCACCAGCACTCCGCTGGGAGCGCATCGACACCTTCGCCCATCTCGCCGTCCCACACCTTCCCCGACCACACATGAACCTGCTTGGACGGCTTGCACGCTTTGATCAGCTACGCCAGACATGGGCAACCGAAATCACCCATCTCACGTTTTTGAGTCAGTTCTTACACCGTGTCGGCATTGCTCTGACCCCGACCGTACCGCCAACACGACTTTCACGCAAAGGATAAAATCAAATGCCCGATTATCGTGAAATCTACCAAGATGCACACCACGCAGAGCGCTACCATCAACTCGTCAGTCGCGAGGATTATCAAGGCAACATCCGCAACGAAATCATGCGCCACGTCGACCTTTCGCACGCCGATGTACTTGATATGGGGAGTGGCACCGGTCGCGTTGCCGCGCTCATGGCACCATATGCACGAACGCTCACAATAAGTGATCGTGCACCCGCCATGCTCGCCGTTGCCCAACGCCTGCTCGGGCCAACGGTGCGCAGTATCACCGCCGATAATCGCCACATCCCACTACCCGATGCCCAATTTGATCTGATCACCGCCGGCTGGAGCTTCGGTCATACCACCGAGTGGGTCCCGGGTGCGTGGCAGGCCGATGTGCGTGCAGCTGTCAGCGAGATGATTCGGCTCCTCAAACCCGGCGGTAGTGCGATTATTTTCGAAACCCTCGGATCAGGGAGTACGGTGCCGCACCCACCCACACAGGCACTCGCTGATTGTTACGCACTATTTGAGCACGAGTTTGGCTTTGTGCGCACGCCGATTCAGACGGACTATCGTTTTATGTCAGCAGATGAGTGTCACGCGCTGACCGGGTTTTTCTTTGGGAGTGTGATGACTGGCACCCTACAAGCCGATGGTTCGATGATTCTCCCCGAATGGACGGGTGCATGGCATCGGCGCAACGCGTAGCTCGTTGATGAATCTCCATGACACGCATCCGGTGGCAATTGTATAATGTGCATAACATCTTCCACCTAATGGCGGTGACAACACCATGCGTGAACAACTGGCAATTTGGCTCGGCAGAGGCGCCGGCATGCTCAGCCGCTGGCTGGGGCGTGGTGGTGGTACCACGCTGCCGGGAGTTATGGCGCGCCGAATTGCACCAAATCTGCTCCAGTACCTGAGCGCACAACTCCCACGTGGCGTATTGCTCGTGGCAGGCACCAACGGCAAGACGACCACTACGCGCATGCTGGCCGACGTACTCACACATGCCGGATGGCGCGTCGTTCACAACCGTTCAGGGGCAAATCTCGTTTCTGGAGTCAGTGCAGTCATGTTGGCTCATGCCGATTGGCGCGGGCGCATGCACCATGATGTGGCACTACTCGAATGCGATGAAGCAGCACTTCCATACATCATCCACGAGACCCAACCGCGCATCGTCGTCCTCCACAATCTCTTTCGCGATCAGCTCGACCGCTATGGCGAGGTCGATACGATTGCACAGCACTGGTTGACCGCTCTCGCCGAATTACCCGATAGCACCATCGTGTGCATTCAAGGCGACGATCCATCGCTGGCTCGGCTTGCCCAATCACTGATGTGCCGCGTGGTGGTATACGGCAACGACGACCTGAGTAGCGCACGCAATAGTGTGGCACATCTCGCCGATGCTGGATTTTGCCGGTGCGGGCATGCACTCACCTACACGACCCGTTTTTTTGCACATATTGGCCACTATACCTGCCCACAATGCGGATTTACGCGTCCCACACCCGACTACGCCATAACCCAGATTCACACAGACGGACTAGCGGGGAGTAGCATCACAATAAACCAGACGGCGCACTGTGTGGTGCCCCTGCCTGGTAGTTACAACGCCATCAATGCGCTTGCCGCCTATACCGTGGCCGATGTGCTCGGTATCGCGACCGCAGTGGCTCCCGCAATAGCACAGATGCAACCCGCCTTCGGTCGTTATGAGGTGGTACAAACACCCCATCATGCACTCGTCATGGCCCTCATCAAAAATCCCGTCGGTGCCAGCGAGACGATACGCATGTTTGTGGAGGCGTGGGAGCAACCGGCCAATCTCCTGATTGTCATTAACGACCGCGACGCCGATGGCACCGATGTGTCGTGGCTGTGGGACGCAGATTTTGAACATCTCGTCCCACACGTGCACCAAGTATTTGTGAGTGGCACGCGTGCCGCCGACATGCGCGTGCGCATGCAATACGCCGGCACGCCGACCACACACATTCACTATCACGAATCGCTGGTGCAGGCACTTGATGCTGGTCTCGCTCAGACGCCAGCCGGCCACACGCTCTCCGTGTTACCTACCTACACAGCCATGCTCGATCTCCGCGAAATTCTGGTCGAGCGCGGGTGGAGCAAACCGTTTTGGCAAGATTAGCGCTTTTGGTATATGGTATCAACAGACACACACGACGTGGATGATGCGCACAGGGTATACCATGTCACAGAAAGGATTGACACTGCGTGGAATACACACTCGATCGGTTTATCCGCCAGGCACATGATGCAATTATCACCAGCGGGTTAGCGCGTGCCGAGCACATTGAACTCGTGGCACCCAAGCCCAATATTCCGGCTGATTTGGCCTTCCCCACGTTCAAAGCAGCACGCGACCAGGCCATACCACCGCCCCAATTAGCCACTCAGTTGGCCAGCCATATCACACCTTCAGCGGATTCGTTGGTGGGGAGTGCCGTTGCTGCTGGTCCATTCCTCAACTTCGCCATTCGCACAGATGCCTACGTGGCCAGTGTGCTGGCCGATGTGGCACGTCTCTCTAGTCGATACGGTAGCGACGATCTCGGTGCCAACAAACGCGTCGTGGTTGACTACTCATCGGTCAATATCGCCAAGTTAATGCACGTCGGCCACATT
>Ga0194130_10007542_pt1 | contig 11959 bp, 8 predicted proteins | sample TA2KigsurfametaG_FD_160084 | JGI IMG/M metagenome (GOLD analysis project Ga0194130, IMG submission 160084) | Freshwater microbial communities from Lake Tanganyika, Tanzania - TA2015050 Kigoma 12 surface | ecosystem: Environmental > Aquatic > Freshwater > Lake | place: Tanzania: Lake Tanganyika... | reverse complement strand
GTATGTAAATCCATCCTAATGTAAGAATTCAACTAGATAACCTCTTATGGTGTCTCCGTAATTGGCCAAAGGTGTCAAACTTGGTGCATTCCATTTCACAAAAACGTTAGTAAGTTGGTTCTAAGTAGTAGGCGTTGACGTTGCTCCAGGCACAATGGCAGCCAAAATGTTAAACTGAGTAGAGTTGGGACTCAGGCCGACTACATTTCTTGACTGGACCATAAACTTGTAATTAAGACCCGGAGTAATTGGTGTAGCAGAACTCGTTGTGTATGACTTAGTTGTGACGCCACTAGTCAAAATTATGAAGTTGCCAATGCCTTAATCAAAGTAGACGTTGTATCCAATGATTGGACTTCCACCGTTGCTAGAACCATCTTACCAAGTGAAGCTCAGTGCTGTTAGTGTCGTGTATTGGTTGTTGCGGGATAGCGATGTAGGAGCGTCTGGCTAAGTTGCAGCTACGACTGTATATGAGTTTGATCGAGGACCTTCGCCTATAACGTTCACTGCCGTTACTTAGAAGTTAAACGTCATTCCAGCTTGTGATAAGTCGGCTGCTAAGTTTTAAATAAACTGTGTCTGACCAAAAGTGCTTGCTGCTGCTTAAACATAATAACCAGTTCCCTAGTCCCAATAAACTCGATAGTCTGTTATAGGACTTGCTCCATTAGACGGAGGAGACCATTAAATCACAATCAAAGTTTGACTCTAACTCAAAGTTATGATTGAAGTGATTTGTAAAGGTGGTGTGGCTGCTGTAATCTTAATAACCGTTGAAGGAACAGATACGCCGACCTAATTCTAAGCGATAACGTAGAACTAGTAAACCTAACCAGCAACTATGTTTGCACTCTGCGTGTATACCAAATTTGCTGGTAAAGTTTATCCTGCCAATGCAAACAAACTAAGATTTGTTGTTCCCGTGTTTCCCGAATCCCAATATATAGAATACTAAGTCAATGGTATTCCTCCTAAGTCTGTTGGAGTAGTCCATGAAAACTTGATTTAGAATTAGGACTGAGATACTAATGTAGGTAGCAAAGGTTAACTTGGAATGGAGCCAGCCAACATAGCAGGACTAGCAAATGATAAACTGCTTTGACCAACAATGTTAGTTGCTCTAATCTTGAAGTAGTAAGTTCTTGCAGTAATTGTTGTCATTAAGTAAGTGGTTTGGCCGGCAGTTGTGCTAGCAATTTGTGCGTATCCGGCACCTAGCCCGTTATCAGTCCACACTTGATAGTCAATAGTTTGGGGAGAACCACCATCGTCAGTTGGTGCTGACCATCCGATTAAGATGCTTGTCTTTGAGTTGAAAGATAATCTCACGATGTTGGATGGTAAGCCCGGAGCTTGTGCCGCTTATAGAGATATAGCATTAGTAAGTGCACTTTGACCAACAGCATTTGATGCAGAGACCGCAAATTAATAAGTTGTACCTCTTGTCAGCCCAGTTGCCAAGTAGAAAGAAATCATGGGCTAAGTTGTCGCGAGTAGATCTTAAGGTATACTGCCGCCTATTGTTCCGTAGTTCCAGTATACTGAATATGCGACTAAATTTGTACCACCATTCGAAGTAGGCACATCCCACTGTAAAGAAATTTAAGTTGCATTTGGTGTTACAGTCAAAGAACGTCTTAAATTTAGTGGAGTGGTAGGCACAGATGCCATGTAAACATTTAATAGCTTCTCTGATAGACTCGAATCACCAATTGCATTTGTTGAGGAAACAGCAAAAGAGTATGGTTGACCAGTCACTAGACCGTTTGCACTAGTTAATGTGATACTTGTAGTTGTGCTGGTTAATATACTAAGTGGCGTCGTGTAGCTATCTATGTTCCAGTAGACTTTGAACTATGTGAGCGGTGTGCCACCTGTGTTTATGTTGGGCGACCAACTGAATGTAATTTGGGTTTGGCTTTGGCTTACAAGTACAGGCATTGATGGGGCATCAGCTACAGTAGCCGCCATGATTGTAGTCAAAGTGGACAGCTAACTAGCGCCAACAACATTAATTGCACGTACTGCAAAACCATAAACCTAACCAGGCGTTAATCCTGTTGCTATCGTTGTTGTCACAGGTGTATTAAATACAGATAAAATCTCAACTACAGGACCAGTGCCGCCTAAATTCCACCAAACTTAGTAGCCAGTTATTGGAGAGCCTCCATTGTATCCTGCCGTCCACTAGATTTAGATACTCGTCTAATTTTGTGTACCTGGTACTTGCTGAAGTAACAAAGGCGAATTGGGCACAACAGCTGCGTATATTTGCACAGTCTAGGAACTTGGTCCACTTCCTACAATATTGTTTGCAACAATGTAGAATACGTATGGTTAACCAGTGGTTACAGTTGGGATGGTTTGGGTGAAAGTGGCTGCATTAACATCACTATATTTCACGAATGAGTTAATAATAGATCCTTGGTTCCACCAGACACTGTAGCCCGTTAATTAAGTGCCACCAAAGTCACTTAGAGCATTTGCAGTCCATCCGACAACTATCTAAATTTGATTAGTGCCCGACATACTGAAAGGCGTTCCAGGAGCACCTGGCAGACTAGCTGCGTAGATATTTATTGGGTTTGAATAAGAACTGTATCCAACAGCATTTCTTGCAGTTACCCAGAATATGTATGCTTTATCAGCAAGGAGCGTTGGACTTGACACGGTAGCAGTTGTAGGCGATAGTCCATTCGACGCTATAAGCAAATACTATATGCTTCCACTACCTTGATTCCAAAACACTTGATAGTCTGTTACTGGACTACCCCCGTTGTTTGAATTTGGTTACCAACTGAATGAAATTGCTGTGGCACTTTGAGTAATAATACTTAAAGAAATAGGCGGTTGTGGAACTGATGCTGCTATTCTGCTGATTGAATTTGAAAATGGACTTAGTCCAACTAAATTTTTGGCAGCCACTCTGAACCAGTAAGTTTGTGCTGGTAGCACTGTTGTTAAAGTGAATGCTTGAACTAAACCAGTATCTTGTTAAAATTGGAAGCTAGCGTCGGAAACTGATGTACCCACAGCAACATAGACAAAGTAGTTTGTTATAGGTGATCCACCGCTCGCTGGTTAAGTCCATTAGATCGATATAGATGCTGAGCTAGCAGATGACACCGTTGGAGTTCCAGGTGTACTTGGCACTGCTGCTGCCATAAATGTTGATTAAGCGCTGTAAGGACTGAAGCCGAGTAAATTAATTGCTCTGATAGCGAAATTATAATTTGCTCCACCAATTAACTACTGTGGCTGCAGAGAAGTACTAGCGTAGAAAACATTATTGCCGACCGTGGTAATAACAGTTCTGGGTTAGCCTCCGAGACCTCCATCCCAATTTACTTCAAAATTGATTATAGGCAATCCTCTGCTGTCGGGTGCAACCCAAGTAACTGTTATCTGTGTAGCATCTTATGACAACAAAGTTGGAGCGGCTGGCTATGCTGGCACTGATGCGGCAAGTGCAGCTCCAATCGGCGACTGAAGTGAAGTTCCAATTCCATTAGTTGCAGTAATCTTGAATTAGTATGTGACTCCGGGCACCACTTCAGAAGTAATACTGTAGTAAAGTGTTGTTACTGTAGCAACTTGGATAAAGTTGTTTGAGTTCACATTCGTATCACTGTTTAAAAAGACGCCGTAGTAATTTATGGGCGAGCCTTGGTTGTTAGGAGCAGTCCAAGTCGCCTAAACTGAGTTGTATGTGGCTGTTACTGATGGCGCCTCGGGAGAGTCAGGTGACTACGCTGCAAGAATAGCAACTTTAGAACTTGGAGTTCCTGTGCCAACATAATTGAATGCAGCTACCCAGAATCGATACGTAACACCAGCAGTCACTGATCCAGCTGCTGTAGTGAAAGTAGTTGAAAGTCCTGTTGATTATTGAAGAACAACTGTATTGCCTGAAATACCTTAATCTCCATACACAGTATATCCTGTCACTGCAGATCCACCTGATAAAGCAGTATTAAATATCCACTAAATTGAGATGCTGCTACTTGACTGTGCCAAAACTGTTGGAGTGTTTGGACTTCCCGGCACACTTGCTGGCATAATTTCCAGGAAGCCTGAAGGCGGACTTGATCCAACTATGTTAATCGCGATAATCCTAAACCGATACAGCTAACCAGCCGTAATTCCTGAAGTTAGATAATACTGAGTAATCGTCGCTGAGTTAATTTGAATGAGATTAACGAATTAGCCAAAGTTGCCTAGTTAGTCAATTTGGTTTGACCACTGAATCAAATAGCCAGTAATTGGTGAACCTCCTGTTGAAGTGGGTGGTTACCATTAGAAAGCTACTTAAGTTTGGCTTGAAGTTAAATAAGTTGGTGCATTCGGTGTTCCGGGAACTACTGCTGAAACGAAAGAAGCTGATGCTGGAGATAGTGCACCACTGCCAACTGCATTCACGGCTTAAACTTTAAATAAGTAGCTCTGACCAGTCGTTAGACCAGAAATTGTGAAGCTTGTAATTGTGCTTGTACCGGCTTGAATAAAGGCGTTGTTGATGTTGGTCGAATACATTATGACATACTAAGTAATCGGTGATCCACCAGTTGAGGGAGCAATCCATTAGATGGAAATGCTAGTTTAAGTAGTGCTAACAAGAGTAGGTGCAGCTGCAGTCCCAGGAACCGTAGCTAATATGACGCTGAAAGATGCACTCAACGCACCTTCACCAGCTGAATTGATAGCACTTACTTAATAACTGAATGTATTGCCTGGTGGACCCAGATTCAAGTGCGTAAACTATTAAGAAGTTGAAGTGCCAACAATCTAGAAATCGCTTCCGCTTCCTTAATTACTATAAATCTTGTATGATGTTACTGTACTACCTCCATTGTCTGTCGGTGCTGACCAAGATATAGTTATGTTTTCCTAAGTTGAATCAATTTTAGCTAAAGCATAAGGAGCGCTCGGGACAACTGCTGCAAATACTGGATTGGATACTTAAGAAAAAGGAGATGAACCCGCAGCATTTCTCGCTTATACTTAGAAAAGATAAGCCGCTCCAGGTATGAGATTGTTTGGCGTGGTGAATCTATTCGTAGATAAGTTAAGAGTTCCAGAGTTAGTAATGTCTACCCACACAAGTGCTTATAAAAGTCTACCAACATTTGTTGAGGGTTATTATGCCATCAAAATTATATAGCCATTAATAGGTGCACCGCCACTGGATATAACATCCCATTCTATTGTTATCTAAGTTGGAGAAGCTTAATAAATGCGTACAGCTGAAGGCATATCAGGTGGTGCTGCTGAAACTAAAGATCCCGTGTTAGAGAGCGGTCCCTAGCCGATATAGTTGACAGCTTTCACTTGGAATCTATAAGTCGTGCCAGTAACTAACGCGTTTACATTGTAGTTGAGTGCGCCTTACGAATTACCAAGAGTTACGAAGATACCACCGAGACCTTAGTCCCACATTACGATATAATCTAGTATTGGTGTGCCTCCGTCATCCGATGGAGCAGTCCATTAAACTGTTATTTAGGTTTCAGTAGAAGTCTGTATCGATGGAGTTCCTGGCGCTCCAGGCAAAGAAGCAGCCATTGCCGAGAAAACTCCCGAATAAGTACCCACACCAACCACGTTGATAGCTGCAACTCTAAACTAGTAAATGTCGCCTGTTTTCAATGGTTGTGCGTTACCGGAAGGATCTAGGTATGTGTATGTAAAGAATTGGTTGCTAGCAGAATTAGATTGCACTTGCATGGTTTAGAATACGCCTGGTTGCAAACTTGATCCGCTGTCCATTTAGATTTGGTAGCTTGTAAGAGCCGTGCCGCCTAAGTTGACTGGATCATTCCATCCTATATTGATACTTGTTTTGCTTTGACTAATCAAAATTGGTGTTGAAGGCTAGCCAGGCACAGTAGCTGAGATTATCGGAGACGAAGTTGCCTACGGTGACTCACCAATAATGTTGACCGCTGTTACGGCAAAAGTGTAGTAGCGGTTTGTAGTGAGTCCTGTGACGGAGAAAGTTAGTGTTGAAGCACTTGTTTATCCGATAGCAGTGCTAACAAGTACGCCCGATGCATTGTCCCAGTATATATTATAAGATGTTATAGGGGTGCTGCCTGTGTAAATAGGCGCTGTCCATTGTATAGAAATACTTGTCAGGTCTGCATAAGTCTTGACTACATTTGTGGGTGCAACAGGTTTCTGGGCAGCCAAAATACTTAAAGTTGGAGATGCTTGTGAGTTTCCAACTGAATTCACGGCTACAACTTAGAAATCATAGTATACTCCACCAGTTATTCCTATGGTTCTTGTGTATGTTAAACTCGTTAAGACAGTTATTTGGGCGATCTATGTGAATTAAGTGCCGCTGCCTCCATTCCAGAAGATCAGGTAGTAAAGTATTTGCGGTTGAGCAGCGACCGAGTTTGGTGCAAAGCTAAAGCTTACAGAACTTGCACTTTGCGATAGTAAAACTGGCTTCGGTGGCTGTGGTGGTTCCGTGCCTGCAATTATAGGCGTCGAGATCGAATCTGATCCCGTGCCGACTACATTTATTGCATTAACGATGAAGTAGTACTAATTGCCAGGCGTCAAACCAGTTTGTGTGAATACTAATGTCGATCCGCTGCCTGTGTTGCCTTGGACTTAGAAGCCAGCACCGACACCTGCATCCATTTTAACTTAATAGTCGGTTATAGCAGAGCCTCCAGTTGAAGTTGGCGCGAACCAAGAAATTGTGATTGTAGTAGTTGTACTGGATACTTTCTGTGGCGAACTTGGCGCACTTGGAGCTGTTGCCGCAACTAAAGGTGTTGGAGTTGAAGCTAAGCCCTATCCGACATCATTTACAGCAATGACGCTGAATGAGTAAACAACTGATGTGACTAAATTAAGTGCCTAGTAACTTGTTGTAGATCCGCCAGTCACTGCAATTTGATACATCGTTGATCCTTATCCAAGATTAGATTGTACTATGTATGAGGTGATTGGACTGCCTCCTGTGTTAGGAGCATCCCAGCTAAAAGTGATCGCTGTTAGTGCTGAAGCTGTTCTTGTTACTGGTGCTGGTTGTGCCGGTACAGTTGCTGCGATAACTTGAACTAGATTACTCGGTGAACTTGTTGAAACTAAATTGTAAGCTGCAACTGCAAACGAGTACTTAGTGCCAGCGCTAACTGATGTGGTTGTGAAAGTTAAAATTGAGGCACTTTGAGTGTCGTATATGGGTGTGGTTTGAATTAGTCCACTGCCACCGCCATTCCAATACACAAGATAGCCCTACAAATTGCTATAACCTGTGGAACTTGGCGCAGTCCACCCAATTTGAATTTGAGTCGTGTCGGCATAAATTAAGAATGGCGCGGACATAACTGATGGCTAATCAGCAGCAATCACAGATAAAACAGTAGAAGCTGGACTAGTTCCTGCCGCATTTACAGCGTAAACTACAAAGTCATATGTTGCGCCTGGTGTAGCAATACTCTGAGTGAATTGAAGTGTGGTTGATGTAGTTGAGCCGGCTGTTGTGTATGTTGAGTCGGTTGATAACTTGTAAGCAACTAGGTAACTTGAGATTGGCGTGCCTCCTTGCGCCGAACCAGTCACTGCAAACCAGCTGATTGTTATCGATGTAGAGCTTTAGTGCAATACTTACAGTGTAGCCGGTGCTTAAGGTGCAACAGCTGCCACAATCGTAACTTCAGGCGAAATACTACTTGCACCAACAACATTGATCGCTTGCACTGCTACATTGTAGTATACACCTGTGGTTGCACCACTAATGACAAAAGAGAACGTTGATGCTGGTACATTTTGCGAGTTTTAATAATTTCCTTGAGCTTGAGTCTTCCACCAAACTATGTAGCTTGTTATGGTTGCGCCAACATTTTGTGTGGGAGCTACCCAAGTGACAGCTATCTGATTTTAGTTAGTGTTTACTGGATCATTGACAGGTGCACTAGGTGTATTAGGCACGTTAGCAGCTACGACTACCAAAGTTGGCGAAGCATCACTGTATCCAATGCTGTTAAGAGCCAGTACTTTAAACTGATACGTGGTTCCTTTTGTGAGTCCTGTCATTGTGAGTTGTGTAGCTCCATTAGTTGTGACTGCAACTGTTGAGAACGTACAACTTGGCGATGTTCCAATACACATTTACACTTAGTAGTCAGTTACTGGACTGCCTTTGCTATCTGGCGCCTACCAGGAAATTGAAATTAAACTGGACGATTAACTAGAAACAATTGGGGCAGCCGGGGCATCAGGCTTTTATGCCGCCAATATTCCGTTCTAACTCGATTGAGGACCTTCACCAATAACATTAACTGCACTGATTGAGAAGTAATATATGGTGCCTATTGTCAGTCCCTGTACGTTCATCGTTAGTACAGCTGCACTGCTGCTACCATATAACACTACTGTACCACTTTAAGAGGAAGAGTAGTACACATTGTAAAGAGTCAAAGCACTTCCACCGTCATAAGCGGGAGCAGTCCACTATATTTAAATACTACTTGTAGTTGATGAGATCTTTGTGGGTGTGCCTGGAGCACTTGGTACTGAAGCCGCTCTAATATTTGATGAGGAACTAGAAAGTTAGCCATCGCCAAGAGCATTAACGGCAAGAACTTTAAATTGGTAAACCTAATCAGTAACAAGGCCAGATGTAATTGTGTAAGAAGTACCGATGCCGCCAGTGTCAGGAACAATTTGACTGAAAGTTGAGCTACCCGTGCCACCATTACTGTATATTCGGTATGTGAGAATAGGTGTACCTCCGTTGTCAGAAACCGTCCATGCAAGATTAATTTGAGTTGCACTTTGAGAAACCATTACTAAATTTGTTGGAGCACTAGGTACTTAAGCTGCCATTATAGCAAGAGCAGGTGAAACTTAGCCTTCTCCAACCGCATTAGTCGCTGAAACGGTAATTTGATAAGTTTGTCCAGGCGTAATGTTATTGTTTAGAATAACAGAGAAAGTTACGCTGTCAGTTGTGGCAACTAATGATCCGCCTGAGTAAATATTGTAATTCAAAATTGGTGAACCACCATTGAGAGGAGCCTGCCACTAAACTTAAACAAATATGGGACTAGCAGCAACTTTTGTAGGCGCTGACGGAGCGTTTGGTACTTGAGCAGCCATTGCATATATGCCGCCAGATAATGCACCTTCTCCGATAGCATTCGTAGCGGTTACTTAATAAAAGTAAGTTTAACCAGTTGTTATTGATGCAGTCTCAGTGTAAGTAAGTAGATTTGGTGCAACTGTAGCTGTCATGACTCCGTTCTAATAAATATTGTAACTTTAAATTGCACTTCCACCATTGGTTGAAGGGGCGAGCCAAGCAATCTAAATCGAAGGAAGATTAGTAGCTGAAACCAAAGTCGGCGTACTTGGTGTACCGGGCAAAGAAGATGCAATAAATCCTGCCGCGACAGACATTTAACTATCTCCAACGATGTTTGTAGCAACAATCTTGAACTGGTATTGTAAGCCAGCAGTTAGTCCGGATGCAGTGTATGCAAGATTTGTTGTTCCAGTTGATGCTAAGTAAACGAAGTTGAACAGATTCGTGGGATTATACCAATAAATCTTGTAGCCAGTCACAGGTGAACCGCCATTAAGAGCAGCATTAAGTGCTTGCCATGTGAATGAAATTGCACTGGCTGATTAAGAGACAAGTGTGGGTGCATTTGGTGCACTCGGAACTGTTGCTGCATATATGCCAATAATAGTGGATTAAGAGCCAACTCCTATACTGTTTACAGCGACTACACTGAATTAGTAATAGGCTCCATCAACTAAGTTCTAGGCCGTAATAGTTCCACTTGTAGACCATTGTGACACTACACCAGTTGATGCAACTAGAAGTGTCATGCCAGCATTCAACGCGTTGTCAAAGTAAATTTGATAGTCTAGGATTGGTACTCCGCCATCGTCTTGTGGTGCATTCCAGCTAAATGTTATTTGACCAACATCAGCTGAAACTTTTGCTAAGCCAAGAGGTGCACTCGGCAAAATACCCGCTATTATACTTGTTGCTGCTGATTGTAATCCCTCTCCCACTTCATTTACAGCAGAAACAGTAAATCTGAAAGTATGTCCAATCTTATTAGCTGGTATTGACAACTAGAAACTTAGATTTGATAAGTCTGTAGTAGTGCCAACTTGAGCTAATGGATCATTTGCTGAAGCCGCGTAAATAATGTAAGACATAATTGGTACACCACCTTAGAATATCGGTACACTCCATCTGATAGTAATTTGAGTTTTGGATTAAGACACTTGAATTGGGGCAGCTGGCGCATCTGGAACCACTGCTGCCAATATTCTTACCGATGGTGAAGGTGCAGACTAGCCCTGATAATTGATTGCTATTACTTAGAACTTAAATGGCATTCCTGCGTATGGACTCAGACCGCCTCTAGTGTATGTGAGTGTGTTTTAGTCACTAGAGAAAGTTTGTTGGAAAACTTCGGCTTCTCCTCCTTAGTTCCACAAGACGATGTAGCCAGTTATAGGTGAACCACCGTTGTCAGTTGGTGGCTACCATTGGATTGTAATCTGAGTCAAATCTGCGTTTAGCTTTGTTGGAGCCGCCGGTTAAATTGGAACTACTGCGGCCATAAATGTTGAGATAAAACTATTGGCGCTTTGACCGATAATATTTAGTGCTCTTACTCTGAAGTTATATAGCTTTCCTGTTACTAAACCATTGATTTAATAGTTAAGATTGTTATTTGTTGACTGTATCGTCGTGTAAGTGTTATCAGTGCTAAGTTTCCAATCAACTTAATAATCATAAACAGGCGAACCACCATTGTAAGTGGCAAGCCAGGCGATTTGCACAAAGTTTTTACCTGTGCTAACTTTTGTAGGAATTGAAGGCGCATCAGGATAAGTTGCTGCAATTATTTGTGCGGCTGGGGATTAGTCAGACTCGCCAATTAAATTTACTGCTGACACTTTGAATTGATAGTATTTGCCTGGTACTAAAGTGGGATAATTTGAGTTGTCTTTTGTCCATTAGGTCAAGTTTTGTGTTGAGGCAGCCAAAATGCTAAACACATTTGATCCTGTACCTGAATCCCAATAAACTTTGTAGTCCTATATTGGCGAGTACTAGTTGTTTGGCGCTATCCATTGGAAACTTATGTACGTTGGATCTTAACCTACGAGCGTGGGAGCCAAAGGAGCATCTGGTTTCTAAGCTGCCGTTATTTAGATAAAGGGACTCAAAGGTGAGTCACCAACGACATTGGTTGCCATGACTTTGAACTGATATGTCTTACCAGAAACGACTTGACTGTAAGTGTAGGAGTTCGCAGTTGGTAGAACCGTCTGAAGCATTGCGTAGTTAGCTGAGCTTGCAGCATCTTTGTACCAAATAGAGTATGATGTGATTGGAATACCACCGGAGTTGGGTGCAGTCCATCCAAATTGTACTGCTGTAGGCGACTGTGAAATTAAAGTAGGAGTTAATGGCTGATCTGGGAAGTTGGCTGCAATCACATACTAAGCAGTGCTAGGATTAGAGTTGCCAATCACGTTAAAGGCAATAATTTGGAAGTAGTATTGTTTACCCGAAACTAATCCAGTTGAGAGGGTAAAAATCTAAGTGTCCAAATTACTTAGTCCGATTTGGGTAAAGCTAATGCCACCTAGCCCAGCATCCCACAAAATCTTATATCCTAGTATTGGAGAACCGCCATTTTCTTAAGGTGCCTGCCAGCCGATTGTAATGTAAGTCTAATCTGCATTCAAACGTACAATATTGGTCGGTGGATCTGGAGGAACAGCTGCAATAATAAAGTCAGACTCTAATGATATTTAGCTTGAACCAGCACTATTAATAGCCACAACTTTAAATTTGTAGTTATTTCCTGAGCTCAGTCCCGTCGCCAAGAAACTATTAGTGCTACTTGTGCCGATCTAAGAATATTGTCCTTAGTTTACAGATGCGTAAATCTAGTATTAT